>Ga0207421_10004862_pt1 | contig 15288 bp, 13 predicted proteins | sample SodLakKL_010_SED_4_FD_187542 | JGI IMG/M metagenome (GOLD analysis project Ga0207421, IMG submission 187542) | Alkaline sediment microbial communities from Lake Tanatar, Kulunda Steppe, Russia - 8KL_010_SED (SPAdes) (version 2) | ecosystem: Environmental > Aquatic > Non-marine Saline and...
CCGACCGCTCGCTCAAGCCGTGCCCGAAGACGCCCAACTGCGTGTCGTCGTTGGCACCCGAGGATGACCGGAAGCACCACATCCCGGCGATCACCTTCTCGGGGGATCCTGCGGCCGCGCTCGAAGCCGTCCTCGGGGCGATCGGCACGTTGGAGCGCACCAGGATCGTCGAGCAGACCGATGGGTACGTACACGCGGTCTCGGCATCCAAGGTGTTCCGGTTCAAGGACGACCTCGAGGTCCTGATCGGCGACGGCCGGATCGATGTGCGGTCGGCGGCGCGGATGGGCAGCTACGACTTCGACGTCAACCGCAAACGTGTCGAGGCGTTCTCCGACGAGGTTCGCAACCGCCTCGCGTAGTCTCAGAGGTGGTCTGCGGCGCCGGAGCGTTCGCGCCACCAGGCGGCATCCTGCTGGCCGAGGTCCGTCGCCGACGTGGCGGCCTCGACGACGTACTCATCCCGGATCGACCGCCAGTCGGCGGATGCGTCGAGGCGTGCCAACACCGAGTTCAGCCCCCACTGGATGCGGTTGAGCAACAGGTAGTCCGGTGGCAGGTTCAGTTTGCGCAGCACATCGCTGTACGGGCTGCGGGGATCGGTGGTCGAGCGGATCACCTCGGCGGCGTAGTCCGAGGTGAAGGTGAACGGCTGATCCTCGAGCACGGGCCGGGTGTACATCTGGAACCAGTCGTAGACGACCTGCTCGTCGACCGCGGCGTTCCTGGGCAGGAAGCCGGCCTCCCGCAACGACGTCAGAGCCGTGTCGCGGTCGCCGGACGACAACGCCTGCTCGATCGTGCGCATCGAGGTGTAGCGCTCCCGGGTGAACATCTTGACCGAGCCGTAGTCGAGGAACGCCACCCGGACACCACCGTCAGCGGCAGAGTCGGGCTCCTCGATGAGGTAGTTGCCCGGGTGGGGATCACCGTTGAACAGCCGGAAGCGTCCGATCGAACCGAACGCGTACCGGAAGATGATCTCCCCGACCCGCTGCCTGGCCTCGGCGTCGGCCCCGGCGACGAACTCGTCGAACCGCTGCCCATGGATCCGTTCGCTGACAAGCACCCGTTTCCGACACATGTCGCCGACGATGTCGGGGACGCGGATGAAGGGATGATCCTCGTACCGCGAGGCGAAGGCGCGCTGGTACTGCGCCTCGCGCTCGTAGTCCAGTTCATCGTCGACCCGCTCGCGCAGTTCATCGAGCAGCGGCCCGATCTCCTGGTTCGGAGACACGAACCGTGCCAGGGGGGCGAACGATTCCGCGTTGCGCAGATCCGCACGAACGGCATCCGCGACCCCGGGGTACTGCACCTTGATGACCACGTCCCGGCCATCGTCGAGCTTGGCCGCGTGGACCTGCCCGATCGAGGCTGCGGCCAGGGGGTTCGGGTCGAACGACGCGAACACCTCGTCGGGTGGGGCGCCGTACTCCTCTTCGAGCACGTCCCAGATGGCATCCGCATCGAACGCTGGAGCATCGTCACGCAGTTGCGCGAGCGCCTCGTGGTACGCGGTACGGACCTCGGGGGGCACATCGAGGTCGACGAAGCTCAACAGCTGGCCGAGCTTCATGGCCGCACCCTTCATCTCGCCGAGGACATCGGCGAGGTGGGCGGCCATCTCATCGTGACGCAGGTCGTCCGGCGCCCGGCCGGTCAGGCCGCGGGCCTTCGCTCCGGCCATGCCGGTGGCGCCGCGCACCCCGGTCCGGGCGAGGCGGGCGCCGCGCTGCACGCGGCCACCGAGGCTCTTCTTCGCCACAGGCGATCACGTCCTATCGGTTCGGTGTGCAGCCGGGCGGCTTCTCCTGGGCGTTCGTGGCACCAGGTCCCGTGGCCGGGTCACTCCGCCATCTCGGCCAGGGGGTTGCCCTCGGCCCGTGCACGCTCGAGCCGCACGCCCAGTTCGCGGCGCCGGTCGTCCGCCAGGCAGGCGCAACCGACCTCGTAGGGGCTGTAGTGCCTGACGTCCATCCGGTGGGTCGGGCACGCGGCGACCTCCAGGCGGGTGATCGGCTCGGTGCGCGTCATGGGGGTTCTCCTTGAGGGATGTGGATCGGGCGGTGCCGCCTCAGACGTTGAAGCGGAAGTGGATGACGTCGCCGTCGGCGACGATGTACTCCTTGCCTTCGATCCGCAGCCGGCCGGCCTCACGGGCGGCGGCTTCCGACCCGAGGCGGTCGTAGTCGTCGAAGGTGATGACCTCCGCCTTGATGAAGCCACGCTCGAAGTCGGTGTGGATCTCACGGGCGGCGCGGGGAGCGGTGGAGCCGGCGGGCACCGTCCAGGCACGTGACTCCTGCGGACCGGCGGTGAAGTAGGTGAGCAGCCCGAGCAGTGCATAGGCACGCTCGATGAGTCGCTCCAGCCCGGAGCGCTCCAGGCCGAGCGACTCGAGGTACTCCTCGCGCTCCGCCCCGTCGAGTTCGGCGAGTTCGGACTCGACCTGGGCCGAGATGACCACGACCTCGGCACCTTCTGCCTCGGCGATCTTGCGCACCACCTCGACGTGGTCGTTGCCGTCGGGCAGGTCGTCCTCGGCGACGTTGGCGGCGTAGAGCACCGGCTTGTCGGTGAGCAGCGACAGTTCGCGGCGCAGCGCGGGGTTCAGTTCCCCGGTGAACGTGCGGGCGACGCTGCCCTCCGCCAGGTGGTCGTGCAGCGCGCGGATCTGGTCGCGTTCCCGCACGACGTCCTTGTCGCCGGACTTCGATGAGCGCTGCGCCCGGTCCAGGCGCTTCTCGACGGACTCGAGGTCCTTCAGCACCAGTTCGGTGTCGATGATCTCGATGTCGCGCGCCGGGTCGACCGTGCCGCTGACGTGGATGATGTCGTCGTCCTCGAAGCAGCGCACCACGTTGCAGATCGCATCAACCTCGCGGATGTGGGCTAGGAACTGGTTGCCGAGCCCCTCACCCTGGGACGCGCCAGCCACCAGGCCGGCGATGTCCACGAACTCGATCGCGGTCGGGACGACCTTCTTGGACATGGCCAGTTCCGCCAGACGGCCCAGGCGCGGGTCCGGCACGGCGACGACCCCGACGTTGGGATCGATCGTGCAGAAGGGGAAGTTGGCTGCTTCGGCACCGGCCTGTGACACGGCGTTGAACAGCGTGGACTTGCCGACGTTGGGGAGGCCGACGAGGCCGACCTGGAGGGCCACGGGTGCATCCGATCCGAGGTTGCAGACGTACGGGAGCGCTCCGGGCCTCCCGGCGGTGGGGGAGGCCGATCTCTGTCGACAGTTCGGTCGCGCGTCCGGAGCAGATCAGCGGTGACGCAGCGGCCTTGCAGCGTACCGGAGGCCGTGCCCGGACCGATGCGGGCGAGCAACTACGCTGCCGCGCATGCGCCTCATCGTCGCCCGCTGCACCGCGACCTACGACGGCCGCCTGTCGTCCACGTTGACCTCGGCGGTCCGGCTCATCATGGTCAAGGCGGACGGGTGCGTGGCGCTGCACGCGGATGTGGGGGCCTACAAGCCCCTGAACTGGATGAACGCACCGAACACGATCGACGAGGAGCCGGACCGCTGGGTCGTTCGCAACCCCAAGGGCGAGGTCCTCACGATCGAGCTCGAGGCCGTGCTCGAGGACGTCAGCTACGAACTCGACACCGAGCGTGGCCTGACCCTCGACGGGGTCGAGCGTGAGCTGCAGGAACTGCTCGCCGATCACCCCACCCACCTCGAAGCGGGGCTGATCTGTATCCAGCGGGAGTTCCGCACCGACCTCGGACCCGTCGACCTGCTGTGCCGGGATGCTGACGGTGCCGCGGTCGCCGTCGAGATCAAGCGCATCGGTGAGATCGACGGCGTCGAGCAGCTGACCCGCTACCTCGAACGCATGGAACGCGATCCGCTCCTCAAACCCGTGCGGGGACTGTTCGCCGCGACGACCATCAAGCCGCAGGCGCGGGTCCTGGCGGAGTCGCGCGGGATCGCCTGGGTCGAGGTCGATCTCGGGCGGCTCCGCGGTGAAGAGGACGCCCACCTCCGGTTGTTCTGATGATCTGCGCCCGGTCCCGCCGACCGCGGGTCAGCGCCGCTGGAGGGCGGCGATCGCGGCGGCCAGTGACGGGTCCGCCACCTCCCGGGCCGCCTCGAGGGTGAACCAGGCGACCGCAGAAGACTCACCCTCAGCTGGAGCGAGAGGGTCGTCAGGCCGGGCCACGAGCAGGAACCGGATGTCGAGGTGGCGATGCCCACGCGGTCCCGGGTGGACATCGATGTGGAGCAGGTCCGGACCGTCGGCGGGATGCCGCGCGGACAGGCCGGTCTCCTCGCGCGTCTCCCGCACGGCGGCTGCCGCGACCTGCTCACCCGCATCGACGTGCCCGCCGGGTTGGAGCCAGATCCCGAGGCGCTTGTGGCGGTGCAGGACCACGTGACCGTCACCGTCGGAGACGATCGCCGAGCCGGTGACGTGTGTGGTGTCGGCGTCCTGTTCGAACGGTGCGGGCAGGCGCTCGAGGGCCTGGAGGGTCTCCTGACACGAGGTGTGCTCCGCAGCATCGGCGGGGACGTGCGCGATGACCGCTGCACGCAGCGCCGCGACGCGGGGGTCACCGACCGGTGGCATCAGCCGGACGGGACCAGGCCGATCTCCGCCACCAGGTCGGCGGGGGAGCGGCGCAGCCCGATGATGAAGCGTCCGAACTCCGCGTACCGCACGGATGCCTCGTCGTAGCGCAGGGTGTAGACGATGTCCTTGACGTCCGCGATGTCGTGGGCGAACAGGCTCACCCCGTACTCCCAGTCGTCCAGACCCGTGGACGCGCTCACCAACTGGATGACGCGGCCGGTGTAGGCACGACCGCTACGCCCGTGTTCACCCATCAGGCGCTTGCGCTCCTCGTAGTCGAGCGCGTACCAGTTGTCGGCCCCCTCGCGCCGATGGGACATGGGGTAGAAGCAGCCGATCTCCCACTCCGGCATCTGCGGGTGGAGCTTGGATTCGGTGTAGGTCGCCATGCGTTCGGCGAACTGCTCGACACGACGGTCGAGCTCTTCACCCTCGACACCCTTGGCCGCCATCTCGTCGCGGTAGCGCTCCGGGGTGTCGGTGTACTCGCTGCCCTCGGTGAGCGACAGGTAGGACCAGTCGAGGGTGATCGCCGGTGCGGCCGCCGTTGACTGCATGGCGGTCTGGAACGCGCGGAGCCTGGTGAGGTCCTCGGACAGCGCCATCAGCATCACGTCGGCCTTGTGACCCAGCACGCTGAAGACGTGGATCTGCAGCTCGTCCTGCCACCGTTCGAGCGTGGCGCAGAACTCCTTGCCGGCCCCGGGGGGCAGCGAGGGGACCGCGGCGTGATCGACCTTCAAGAGCAGGTGCAGCACGCCCCAGCCCTGGCCGGGCACGATCGGCTCCGGTGGTTGCGACACGGTGGGACTCCTCGCGACGTCGCGGATGTTCTCGAGCGTCGAGGGTATCGATGCAGCCGTCAGGGATGGTGGGGTTGGGCCACGGGCCAGGCCGGATCGCAGCTCACTCCAGGATGCTCTTGTCCCGGACGGCGCCGGACTCGTCGAGCTCGTAGACCACGGGGACGCCCGTCCCGAGCTCGAGCGCCAGCACCGCCTCCTCGCTCAGGTCGTCGAGTTGCATGACGATGGACCGGTTCGAGTTGCCATGGGCGACGACCAGCACGTTCTTGCCCTGTGCGATGTCGCCGAGGATGGCCCGCTGGAAGAACGGCAGGGTGCGGGCGGCGGTGTCCTTGAGCGCTTCCCCGTTGGGCGGCGGGGTCGCGAAGGACCGGCGCCAGATGTGGACCTGTTCCTCGCCGTACTCCTTGGCCGTCTGTGCCTTGTTCAGGCCCTGCAGGTCGCCGTAGTGCCGTTCGTTGAGGGCCTGGTCACGGATCACCGGCAGGTCGAACCTGGCGGTCTCCTGGATGATCCGAAGCGTCTCCTGCGCCCGGATCAGCGTCGAGGTGTAGGCCACGTCGAACTGCATGCCGGTGAGCCGCTCACCCCCGGCCCGCGCCTCCTCGATGCCTTTGGGCGTCAGGGGGACGTCGACCCAGCCGGTGAAGCGGTTCTCGAGGTTCCACAGCGACTGACCGTGGCGGACGATGGCGAGCGTTGGCATGACGGTTCCTGATGGTCCGGGGGCGAGGTGGTGGGCACGCGGCGGAGCACGGTTGATGAGCCAGAGTCTAGAGGCACGGTCCCGCCGCCGGTGGGCCGGCCTCTACGGCACCAGGTCGATGGCGGTGACCGGATGGCCGGCGTCCTGCCACGCCTGTCTGCCGCCGCGGATCGCCCAGGCCTCGATGCCGTGCTCCCGGGCCAGGACCGTGATGCGCGCGGCGGTCGCCTCCCGGGGGCAGGTGCACCACATCGCGAGGGCCGGAGGACCGCCGGCCTCTGCCAGGTTCGTGATCCACTCGGCGACCTCGTCCGGTGGGACCCAGCGGCTGCCGGGGATCACGGTCGGGTCGTGCCGGCGGGACGCGGGACTCCGCACGTCGATCACCCAGGGAGGGTCCGGCCCGTCCAGGCGTGCCGCGAGGGCACCGACGTCGATCCGGGGTGCGTCCTGTGGATCGGTTTCCCGGAGCGCATCGGTCGCCGAGGTGGTGCGATCCTCGGGCAGGACCTCGCCGCAGTCCCGACGTGCATAGAGCCCGGCCAGCGGCGTCGATGTCGAGCCGTGCACGACCACCGACACCGTGACGACCATGCCAACGATCGCGAAGACGGCCTCGCCACCCGGCACGCCGGCCTCCACGGCCAGCAGCGCCAGCAGCAGCGAGGCGAGGCCACGCGGGCCGTTCCACGCGATCAGCGCGATGGCTCGGGGGCTCAGGGCGGTGCGTGCAACCGACAGTACCCCGCCGACCGCCACCGGACGGGCGATCACGAGGACGAACAACGCGAAGCCGATGCCGGCCACCCAGCCGACGCTCCCGAGCAGGCCCGACAGCACGACCCCGAACACCGTGAAGGCCGCCAGCATGAGGACCTCGGCCAGCACCTGGCCCAGGTCGAGGAAGCAGTCGCACAGGGTGGTGTTCGACACGCTGACCGCGCCACCGGCGGCGAAGGCCGCCAGGAACCCGCTGCCACCAACGGCCTCGCCGGCCACGAACGCCAGGAACACCAGCCCGACGCCGTAGAGGGACTGGTACTCGTTCCGGATGGGTGTATGGCGGTCGACGCGACCCATGAGCCGAGCTCCGCCGACCCCGACGAGCGCGCCCGCTGCCGGACCGATGAGCAGGAGTTGGACCGCGAACCAGGCCCAGCCCGCGACGCCGACCGCCTCACCGGTCGCCACCGCGAGCAGGATGAGCAGGATCGGCAGCACGAGCAGGTCGTTGGTGCCGGCCTCCACGGCCAGTGACCGTCGCAGGCCGATGGGCAGCCGGCGATCACGCAGCACGTCCCGCAGGGTCACCGCATCGGTCGACGCGAGCGCCGCACCGGCGATCAGCCCCACGGGCCAGGACAGGCCGAACAGCAGCACGGCTGCGGCACCGACCAGGGCGATGGTCAACAGCGTGCCGGGACCGAGGGTCAGTGCGGGGACCCACCAGTCCCTGCGGAGACCATCGAGATCCAGGTTGGAGGCATCCAGGAACAGAACCAGTGACAGCGTGGCCACCGCGATGAGCATCAGGGCCGGATCGTCCAGCGCGATCGCGGTCGTGCCGGTCACACCCGGACCGAGGACGAGCCCGACCCCGAGGAACAGGATCGGGAAGGACATCGCCGCACGCTCGACCAGGCCGGCGGCCAGTGACGTCGCAACCAGTGCTCCAGCCACGACACCCAGAGGGAGGAGCAGATCCATGTGTGGCCTCCTGTGTCGGGGCGCCACATTCCACCCCATCCGTGCTCCCCGCAACCGCCGTACCATCGGCAGCATGCCCCGTCAGGGGGCCGACGGCACCTCGAGGAGGAGCGCACATGTTCGGATCGAAGCCAACCATGGTCAGCCCCGACCAGGCTCTTGCAGGTCGCGACACCCCGGTCGCCAGCCAGGAGCCGCACGCGGTCCACGGTCGGTCGATCACCCCACCATGGCCCGAGGGGCACGTGCTGGCGGTCTTCGGCATGGGCTGTTTCTGGGGCCCCGAGCGCATCTACTGGCAGCTCCCGGGCGTGTACACCACGTTCGTCGGTTACGCGGGCGGCTACACGCCCAACCCGACCTACCGCGAGGTCTGCTCGGGCCGGACCGGCCACGCCGAGGTCGCCGGGGTCGTCTACGACCCGACGGTGATCGACTACGAGGGCCTGCTGGGGCCCTTCTGGGAGAACCACGACCCGACCCAGGTCAACCGGCAGGGCAACGACATCGGGACCCAGTACCGGTCGTGTCTGCTCGTGACCGACGATGACCAGCGCCGGGTCGCCACCTCGTCGCGGGAGAGCTACCAGGCCAAGTTGGCCGAGAACGGTTTCGGGTCGATCGCGACCGAGATCGCCGATCTGGGCGAGGTCTACTGGGCCGAGGTCGAGCACCAGCAGTACCTCCACAAGCACCCGGGCGGGTACTGCAACCACGGTTTCTGCCAGGTCGCCTACGATGGCTGACCCGCTGGAGGCAGGCGTCGGTGGCCGTCGCGATGACATCCGCACCTGACGGATCAGCAGGTCACCACTAGCGTGCGCCCGGTCGCGTCCGCCCCGGGCTGCGTCCATGCACCGTCTGTAGCCCGCGCCCCCAGGACCTCGTGATGATCCCGCGTGATATCCGTCTGCCCCCGGAACACATCTACCCGTCCGACGAGTGGCGGATCATCGAGACCCGATACTCCAAGCCCTGGATGGGCAATGCCGAGACCATCTTCGCCCTGTCCAACGGGTTCGTCGGGCAACGGGGCACCTTCGAGGAGGGACGACCCTCCGTCGAGTCCGGTACCTTCATCAACGGCTTCCACGAGACGTGGCCGATCGTGCATGCGGAGGAGGCCTTCGGGTTCGCGCGGACGGGCCAGACGATCGTCAACGTCCCGGATGCCACCATCCTGAAGCTCTACGTCGACGATGAACCGCTGTACCTGCCGACCGCCCGGATCACGGACTACGAACGCGAACTGTCCTTCCGGGACGGGGTCGTGCGCCGGGATCTGAACTGGTCGGCGCCGAGCGGCAAGCAGGTCCGCGTCCGCTCCACCCGCCTGGTGTCCTTCGAGCACCGTCACCTCGCCGCCATCAGCTACGAGGTGACCCTCGACACCGATGCGCCCGTTCTGCTGTCCTCCCAGTTGCTGAACCGCCAGGATGCGCGGGCGGAGGATGAGCCGCGCAACGGCAACGGTGCGGACCCGCGACGGTCCAGGGCCTTCGGGCGCCGGGTGCTCAACGCCCGCGAGCACGTTGATGAGGCCCACCGCCTGATCACCGGGTACCGGACCACCAACTCGGGGATGAGCCTGAGTGTCGGGATGGATCACGTCATCGAGACCGACAACTCGTGGCATGCGCAGCGCTCCTGGTCCGAGGATCTGAGCAAGGTCGTGGTCACCGTGGAGGCCCGCGCCGGTGTCCCGATCCGGATCACCAAGTTCATGACCTACCACACCTCCCGTGAGGTGCCAGCGGGTGAGCTGGTGGATCGCGCGGGGCGCACGCTGGACCGGGCCGTCAAGAACGGCTACGGGGATCTCGAGGCCTCCCAGCGCGCCTACCTCGACGACGTCTGGACCCGGGCGGACGTCCAGGTCGACGGGCCCGCACGGGTCCAACAGGCCATCCGGTGGAACCTCTTCCAGTTGCTGCAGGCCTCGGCCCGGGCCGAGACGACCGGGATCCCCGCCAAGGGCCTGACCGGGCAGGCCTACGAGGGACACTACTTCTGGGACACCGAGATCTACGTTGCCCCGTTCCTGACCTACACCGAGCCGCGGATCACTCGCAACCTGCTGCGGTTCCGCCACTCGATGCTGGAGCTGTCGCGTGACCGCGCAACGGAGATGTCGGAGCACGGCGCGCTGTTCCCGTGGCGAACGATCAACGGCGAGGAAGCATCGTCCTACTACGCCGCGGGCACGGCGCAGTACCACATCGACGCGGATATCGCCTACGCGATCAAGCGGTACGTCGACGTCCGCGGCGATCGCGAGCTGTTGTCCGAGGTGGGCGCCGAGATCCTCGTCGAGACGGCCCGGCTGTGGGCGCACCTCGGCTTCTACAACCCGTCCACGGGCGCCTTCCATATCCATGGCGTCACCGGTCCGGACGAGTACACGACGGTCGTCAATGACAACGCCTTCACCAACCTGATGGCGCGGACGAACCTGCGCTACGCGGCCGAGACCGTGCTGTGGATGCGCGAGGAGGAACCGGACGCGTACCGCAGCCTGGTTCACCAGACCAACCTCGAGGACGACGAGGTGCTGGCCTGGCAGGAGGCGGCGGACCGGATGCACATCCCGTACGACCCGGACCGGGGCGTCCACCCACAGGACGAGAACTTCCTGGAGAAGGAGGTCTGGGATTTCGCTGGCACCCCACAGGACCGGTACCCCCTGTTGCTGAACTTCCACCCGTTGGTGATCTACCGGCATCAGGTCATCAAGCAGGCGGACGTCGTGCTGGCGATGGTGCTGCTCGGCGATCAGTTCTCGCTCGAACAGAAGCGCAGGAACTTCGACTACTACGACCCACTGACGACGGGTGATTCGTCGCTGTCGGCTTGCGTGCAGTCGATCCTGGCCTCGGAGATCGGCTACGAGGAGAAGTCGCTCGAGTACTTCCAGTACGCGCTGCTGATGGACCTCGCGGACGTGGCCGGCAACGTCGTCGACGGCGTCCACATCGCATCGACGGGCGGGGTCTGGATGGCACTGATCTACGGCTTCGGTGGGTTGCGTGACTACGACGGGCACCTGTCGTTCGACCCTCGTCTGCCGTCCCCGTGGCGCCGCCTTGCCTTCCGCCTTCGGTTCCACGACCGTCAACTGCAGGTGGCGCTCACCCACGAGGAATCGACCTTCGAGATCATCGATGGGGATGCCATCGCGATCACGGTGCGGGGGGACGAGGTTCTGCTCCAGCCCGGCGAGCCCCGGTCGTTCCCGACCGAGTCATCGCAGGAGCCTCCCGACCGCGCGCTCCAGCCGGCGGGCGCCGACGCTGCGGGTGGCGGTTCGTAGCACTGGGACCGGCGACCTACGGTGCGGTGGGTGTTCGTCGCAGGCGCACCGTTCGAGGAGGGCAGCCACGTGATCGTGCGCATGAGGAACCCGGATGCGACCGTCGAGGTCGCGGGACCGATGCGTGTCGGCGACCTCCTCGACCACCTCGACATCGCCCCGCACACGGTGCTGGTGATCGATGGGGGCGCGTTGGTCGTGGCCGACCACGTGCTGGCCGCCGACGCCGAGGTCGAGATCCGACCGGTCATCTCCGGCGGCGCCGGGGGGCTGACCTGCATCGCCTGCGGCCGGCCTCCGGTACTCGAGGAACCCCGCCATCGGGCGGCCTGGTGCGCGTCGCACGTCGTCGACCACGTCCACAACCAGATCCGTAAGGCGATCGACCACGCCCACGGCACGGACCACAACGAGCGCATGTTCGGCTACGCCGACCGGGTGATCGTGGCCGTCTCCGGCGGGAAGGACTCACTGGCCCTCTGGGACGCATTGCTCTCGATGGGCTACCGCGTCGACGGGCTGTACGTCGGACTGGGGATCGGCGGCTACTCGGTGCGCAGTCAGGGTGCCTGCGAGGCCTTCGCCGACGCGCGCGGTGTCCGGCTGCACGTGGTCGACCTCGCGGACACCTACGGGTACACCACGCCGTCGGGTGCTGTGGCGACGGGTCGATCGACCTGCGGCGTCTGTGGGCTGTCGAAGCGCTACGCCTTCAACCGGGTCGCCATCGACGAGGGCTACGACGTCCTGTTGACCGGCCACAACCTCGATGATGAGGCGGCGACCCTGCACGGCAACCTCGTGCGGTGGCACGATGACTTCCTCGCCCGCCAGGGACCGGTCCTGCCGGGACGCGGTGGTCTGCAGGCGCGCAAGTGCAAGCCGCTGTACCGCCTCTCGGAGCGGGAGACGGCCGCTTACTGCGTCGTGCGCGGCATCGACTACGTCGTCGAGGAATGCCCCCTGGTCGCGGGCAACAGCGGGCATGAACACAAGGCCGCGCTCGACCTGATCGAAGCGGGATCTCCCGGGGCCAAGGCCCAGCTACTGTTCGGGTTCCTCGATCGCCAATCACGCGTTGCGCCCCAGGTGGGGTCCGATGACCGGGCAGCGGACCTGGGTGCCTGTGCACACTGCGGTCTGGCCACGGTCAGCGAGGTCTGTGCGTTCTGCCGGCAGCGGGAGCGCATCCGTGCCGCGCTGCCGTTGCTGGACGCAGAGGTGCCCGCATGACCGAACCGAACCATCCGAACGCTCCGGCGACCACGGAGGGTGCTCCGCGCCTCCCGGGGACCGACGAGCCCCTGGCGGCCGGTGAGCTGGTGGTCCTGATCGACCGGAAGCGGCGCCGGTACCTGCTGGCCCTCGAGGCCGGTGGCGAATGGCACAGCCATGCCGGGCTGGTCCCGCACGATGACATGATCGGCGTCGTGGAGGGCAGCGCGATCCGCACGAACCGCAACATGGAGGTCGTGGTACTGCGCCCCACCCGGGAGGACTTCATCCTCAAGATGAAGCGCGGTGCGCAGGTGGTCTACACCAAGGACCAGGCCATGATCGTGGCTGCTGCCGATGTCCGGCCCGGCTGCACCGTCGTCGAGGCCGGTGCCGGATCGGGTGCCCTGACCCTCGCACTGCTCGCGGCGGTCGGGCCGACCGGTCGGGTCATCTCGTTCGAGCGTCGGGAGGACCACGCCTGCATCGCAGAGCGCAACGTCACCCGGTTCCTGGGGGAGCGGCCCGGGAACTGGGACCTGCGGATCGAGGATGTGGTCGACGGGCTCGCGGCGTTGACCGCCCACCGGGTCGTGCTCGATCTGCTGGAACCGTGGTTGGTCGTGCGCGCCGTCGCGGCGGCGCTTCCGCCGGGCGGCATCGTCGTGGCCTACACGCCGACGGTGCCCCAGGTGATGCGTTTCGACCAGACGTTGTGGGCGGACGGACGGTTCACGGACGTCCGTACCACCGAGACGTTGGTCCGTCCGTGGGACCTGGATGGCATGGCCGTCCGGCCGGCCCACCGCATGGTCGCCCACACCGCGTTCCTGACCGTGGCCCGCCGGGTCCCGCATCGTGACGAGGGGGGGCCGCCGCCGCCACGACGCAAGGAGAACACCGGACCCGGGATCGTCTGGCACGACCAGCAGGAGGCGGGATCCGAGCCCTAGATGAGCTGTGCCGAACAGGCGTCGTGGTGAGGCCCAGGTCCGTCGGCGCTTCCGCGGAAGCGCTCGGGGTGGGTTCGATTCGCCGGTCCGCCCGTGAGATCGTCCTGGTGGAGCGGGATGGGGCCGCACGAGGGCAGCCGGATGGGTTCGGATCGGCCCGGAACGGCCCTGTGGGCGCTCAGGCGGGGGCGATCTGCCAGGTTCCGTTGATGGTGCGAGCCCCAAGTGCGGTCAGCCGGGCGAGGTTGATCGCCCCGCCGAGCAGGTTCCAGTCCGCATCGACCCGGGCCTGGCCTCGCCGTCTGGCGCGGCGGCCTGATCGTCGCAGCTTGTGCGCGAGCTTGCGTTCGACCTTGGGACGTGTGGCCCGGTAGTCGTCACCCCAGGCCGGGTCTTGCTGCTCGACACGGGCGGCGGCGAGCAGCGCCTCGTGACGGTGCACCGAGATCGACCGGCCCTTGACGGCGGTAGTGCAGGATCCGCGCAGCGGACAGGACTGGCAGCGGTTGCCGAACCGGGCCGTGCCCGACCCGTCATCGGAGCGCACGATCGGGGCGGTCTGCCCGGACGGGCAGGTAACCGTCCCAGCCTCCAGATCGATGTCGAAGTCGTCTTTGGAGAACTTGCCGTTACGGCGGGCAGGAGGCTGGACCTTGACCATCGCGATGATCCCACGGCCGTTCAGATCAGCCAGGTTGTCCCCCGAGCCGTACGCCGCGTCCCCGTAAACCGCCGGCCGGCCCGGCTGGCCGTCCTCGACGACCGAACCATCCCCATCGCCGTCGTTGTCGTTGTCGTGAGGGTGGTCGAGGTCAGCAGTCAACGCTGCAGTCATGGTCGCGTCCCCGGCGTTGGCGGGCCCGACCGCGGTGTCGGTGATGATCTCCGAGTCCGGATCGATCGCAACATGGCCCTTGTAGCCGTCAAACTTGCCCGAGGTGGACTTGCGGCCATGCCGTGCCTCAGGATCGACCGTGGAGATCACCCGGTCGGCAGCGACCCGCCGGGCGATCCGAAACGTCCCATCATCGGCCTGTTCGAGGTCCTGACCGATCACCTTGGCCACCAACTCGGCCGCCTGCGTGACCGCCCCCGGCAGCTCGCGGTCCTCCAACTCGCCCAGCAGCGCCAACCCGTCCACCGCGAGCCGATCGACCACCTGCGTCCGGGCGGCCGCATCGTTCCAGTCACACGCAGGTTTCCCGGCCGCCGCGTAGTCGTCGTGACCGGACAGCACCCCACGCAGCCGCGTCTCGAGCTTCGCATCAACAGCTTTGAGCAGACCCCGGATCGAACTGCGGATCAGCGTGACCGTGTCCTGCGTGGCGACCGCGTCGAACAGCGGTGCGGAGTCCAACACCCGCTTGACCCCCACCAGCCCGGCCTCGGCCGCGACCTGGGTGGTCACCTTGAAGATCCGCCGGGGATCGTCCGATCCTTCCAGGCGCATCCGGAACTTCACCAGCACCGTGCGGTCGAACTCGATCAAGCCCTGATCCCAACCGCCAACCCCGCAGGCATACCGCCAACGCGCGTCGTAGGTGAACCGGTCGATCGCCTCCACATCCGACAGCCCCTCGAGCTGCTTGAGCACCAGCACGCTCGCGACGATCGAAGGAGGGACACTGCGTCGACCTCGGCCCGTGAACAGATCCGCGAACATCTCGTCGGGGAACAACCGGTCGCGCTCCCGCGCGAGCAGCCCGAACACCGTCCCATCGAGTCGGTCCCCGCAGAACCCGTCCACCGGATCGCCCAACACCTGCTGCCGATCCGCTACCCCCAACGTCACCCGCATGCCTCTCGCCGCCGTCACCGAAAGCCTTCCACTTCAGCACGACCAGACGAAGGACCTCACGCGAAAAGCACAGCTCATCTAGAGTCCCGTGAGGCGACCGGGAGAAGGGAGATCGCGTGAGGTTCTTCCTTCTCGGTGGCCTGGGACAGATCGGACTGGCCACCGCCACGGCGCTGTCGCGGCACGGCAGCCATGCGATCACCG
>Ga0207421_10004863_pt1 | contig 15288 bp, 13 predicted proteins | sample SodLakKL_010_SED_4_FD_187542 | JGI IMG/M metagenome (GOLD analysis project Ga0207421, IMG submission 187542) | Alkaline sediment microbial communities from Lake Tanatar, Kulunda Steppe, Russia - 8KL_010_SED (SPAdes) (version 2) | ecosystem: Environmental > Aquatic > Non-marine Saline and...
TTCGTGCACCCGCCCGCCGAGGAACAATCCCTCTTCGCCATCCCATCGTACATCGAGATTACCCCCGGGCATCCGGACGAGGACCTCCCTGTTACACCGACCGGCCCGCATGGCCGCCACGGCGACCGCACAGGCACCCGTTCCGCAGGAAAACGTGATCCCGGACCCCCGTTCCCAAACCCGGGCCCGGATCCGATCGGGGCTCTCTACCTCGGCAAACTCGACGTTCGTCCTCTCGGGGAAGGCCTCATGGTTTTCGATCATCGGGCCCAGGGAGTCGAGGTCGATGCCGTCGACGTCGCGAACGAAGATCACACAATGGGGGTTTCCGACGCGGAGGGCACTGATCGGAACCGAACGGTCAAGCAGTTGTAGGCGAACCTCCAGGGCCTCCTTCGCCGGATCACCGGTCATGGGGATTTGCGAGCGGAGAAATCTCGGCGGTGTCATATCCGCTCCCACGTGCAGCTCGCCTGCCTCGGGGCGCACCTCGACGGTGACAATACCCTCACGCGTTTCGACACCAAAACGATCTACCCCGATAAACCCCCGATTCCAGGCAAAAGCACCGACACAGCGAACCCCGTTTCCGCACATGTCCCCCACGCTACCGTCGGCATTGAAAAGATGCATGCGAAAGTCTGCCCGCTCCGACGGCAGAATCAGGATGATCCCATCGGCTCCCACAGCGAATCGACGCCGCGAGAGCGCCACCGCGAGCCGGGGCCAGTCCACGTACGGTAGTCGACGCTCTATGCCATCGACGTAGATGTAATCGTTGCCCGCTGCGTGCATCTTGGTAAAAGAGAGTCTCATGGCACACCCTTCACTCTCATCCTTTTGTCAAAAAAGGCGAAGAACACCCCATCTCCCGGGAATCCTTCCGTCCTGAAACCCGGGATCACCGGATACAAGAGTCTAGCCGATGAGGCGTTGAAGTCGCGTCGCCTCATCAATGGGCCTCCCGCTATCCGGGTCCACGGCCACGCAAGCCCCCTCGATCATCCGCGTCTGCACCTCACCCGACGCCGCGGGATTGCCCCGCAACTGTGGTGCATCCAAAAGACCCAGTTTGACAGCCCGCGCCAATACGACGGGATCCGTAAGGGCATCCTCCTGCTGCGGGGCCAGCGCGCGAATTGCATCGAGCAGGCGGCGGGCGTCTGCCACCAGGGAGTCCCTGCGCTCTCTTACGCGCGCATCCCCGAAAACGTCGGGCAGACCGAACAACGTCTCGCGAATGACCTGCCGGGCGATCTTCACACTCTCCACGACTTCCTCGGCATTCGCTGCGTGGTCCGCTTCTGTGTAGCTCACAACGTGGACAATATGGGGGCGCATGGCCATTTGCGCGACCGTCGAGTAGGCCAGCTGGCCCCGGGCCATGTCCGGATCCGCGGGAAAGCTGAACAAACCAGTCCTTACCTGCCGCCACACACGGAATCCCGGGCGTTCGAGTGTCTCGATGAGATCGAGCTTCGCCCGCATCTTGGCCACGTCCATGGCAAACGACGTTCCCGGGGGTGTGTTAAACATCAGCTGCGCGATATAGTCTTGGACCCCTGCATCTCGTGCATTGAGGGCCGCGAGATATGCCGCCACCACCGCCACGACGTCCGGTGCATCGCGGAGACTCCAATGATGTGCCTCGTTGACCTCGACCGGGACGCCGCGTTCGCCGTGCCAGCGCATCAGGTCCCGAGATTCCGCGATCGACACCTCGACTTCCCTCGGGCCGCGGCCGTCGAGGATGTTATACCAGAAGAGGGGCACTGCAGCCCATGCATTCCGTATGGTTTCCAACAACACTCCGGCGAAGCGCTCTACATCTTGTGTGCCGCTGTAGCAACGGAGTAATGGATGGTTTCCGCGTCGTGTCGCATCGTATAGCCTCGACAGATCTCCCGGGGTGCGCACCGGGACGCCGCCGGCACCATCCTGGCGAGGATCCTGCTCATCTGGCCGAAAGAATGCGGCCTGTGCATTCTGATCCGGACCGATGGAAATGACATCGACGAGTCCCGATTCGGCAATATGCGCGATCCCGCTCACCGTCTCATCGAGGGACGGCCGACCATAGTGGTGCCGGATAATCGGGTGCGGCGCACGCGCCTTGATGCGCTCTATGAGATCCTGTGGTGGCCGAATATCGACATCCTCACCGGCCTCAGCACCCAAGAACGCCAGTATCTCATCCACGGAGCTCGCACCGTCGAACACCCGCTCGAATAGCCCGGATTGCTGCGCCACTCGGCAAACCGGTGCGGTACCACCGAATACCAATCGCTTATCCTCCAGGCCGGCTTCCCGAAGTGCATCGGCGAGATCGTTGAGCAAGCCCTCCGCGACCTCCGGTGACAGTCGGAAACTGAGTGCAATAATATCGGGATCGGACTCAAGCGCCGCCTCAACCAGCTCATCGGTGCTGGTGCGCGTGCCCATAAAGTGCGTCCGGTATCCCTGCGCCTCTGCCAGGCGGAGAAAGTTCAATATCCCCGCCACGTGCACGCAGTCGCCCAGTGTCGCCGCCAGAATAAAGGTCCCAGCGCTCTTCGTGTTCATCCGCACAACCGCCCCCTCTCCCCTTCCAGCACGATTTCTTTGATCTCATCCGCGACGCGGCCTGACAAGCCCAACCGGTTGATGGTTCGACCACGGCTCCAGTAATCGACGTTATGGATGATGCACGCCAGGTGAATCATGGCCTTGATGGTCGGTGTTGGGACACCGAGCAGGTCTCCAAAGGAAGCCATCGGTACCAGGCTCGCCGGGACATCCTCGCTAATATAGCGGTGCCGAAGCGAACCAGGGGCCACGATACCGGCGTAACCCGGGTTCGTCCGCATGGCATGATAGAGGCTCTGCGCTTCGACGCCGTAGGCGGCCCGCAAGAAGTCCACGGCCGACTGGGGTTTCACTCCCAGTGCACGAGCCACCTCACGCCGCTCCCGGTCCATCTGCTCAAGTACTTCCCCCACCGACGGACTGACACCTTCCACGTAATACTCGAAGGGAGTGCCAGACTCGATCCTTGCCGCGTTTAGGATGGTGGGTGCCGGATGAAAGATTGCACCGATATTGTCGAAACTGGTCTGGAGAACGCTTTCGGCCGCCACGAACTCCGGGAAGGCCTCTCGCACGGTCTCGAGGGCCTGGGCAGTCCGTCGCGCCGGAAGGGCGGCGACGGGGACAACGCGCTTGATTCCGTATATCCGGGCGCGCGCCGATCCGACCACCCGACTGGCGAAGATGAACGTTTGCGCCTCCGCCACAAGGGTTTCCCGGGGGGCCCCAAAACCATCCAGCACGAAGCGAAATTCCAGCGCACCACCGGTTCGGCCTGGATTCAGTATGACGATATGATCAGGCCGGAGATACGGTGCACATTTGGCCGCGATCGCCCGGTGGCCCGAGGCCGGGACCACCACCATCACGACATCCGAGGCATCCAGTGCGGCACCAATATCCGATGTGATTTGCCGAAGTGGAGCAAAGCCGGTCACTTCACCCTCTACATACACACCGTCTTCACGTACCAGGGCTTCTAGGCGCTCGATGCTCCGGTTGTAAAGGCTGGTTTCGAAACCTTTCAACGCCAGGTATCCGGCCATGGCCTGGCCGCCGCCGCCGGCACCTATGACAGTAAACCGTTTCTTGGGCACCTCTCGCGTCATGGGGAACCCCCTTGCCGTTCAATATGCACGATCCGAGCGGGATCCTCGGTGGGATCAGAAATGCGATATTCATCCATAGAATATCCCTGCTGGTGATAGCTGTCAATTTTGGCGGTTTGCTCGCACGCGGACGGGATTGCTCATCGGGCAGTGCGCGCACTATCATTAGCAACGTGGACGAGACGACAGAAGCCACCTGGGGAGACGTGATCGCTATGGCATTTGACGCAATCGCCCTCGCCGCCAACCTGGACGAGCTCCGGGCGCTGGTTGGCAATCGGATCGCGAGGATTCACACGACCAATCGATCCGGGGAGCTATTGCTTTTTACACATGGCAGGGGCGGCAGCGCCGAGATCCTGTTATCAATCCGCCGAGAGGATGCCCGTATCCAGCGGACGTTTCGCAAGTTTACCCATCCCGATCACCCGGGTGCGTTTGTGATGAACCTGCGAAAGCACATTCTCCGTGCCCGCATCGAGGGATTCGAGCAAATCGGGCTGGACCGCATGTGCCGCATTTCGCTGTCCGCGCGGGATGCGCTGGGACATGAATATCCCCTGGTACTGATGGTGGAAACCATGGGGAGGAATAGCAACGTGATCCTGGTTCACCCTGGAGACGAGGATAAGATCCTCACCGCGATGCGCTTTGTCTCGGCAGATCGAAACGCCCACAGATCGGTCCTGCCGGGCCATCCGTACCGACTGCCCCCGGCACGCAATACCATCTCACCAGCAGAAGTCACGCAGCGGGGTCTTCTCGAGGGGCGCGACGATGAAACACCGGCCTGGCTGCATATCGTCCGTCGAATCGATGGACCCGGACCCCAGGGACTGCGGAGAATTCTCGCGCACATCGGTTGCGATCCAAACGACCCGCTTCCAGCGGATTCGCGGGTACTAGATCCACTCGTGCAACACCTCCAGCAACTGGGCGAAAACCTTGAAAAGGGCCGCTGGCAACCGTGGATCTGCACCGTGAATCCCGAGCAACCGCTTCGTATCCCCGCCCCCGAATGTTATGGCCTACTGGTCGAGGAGTGTCCACCGTCCCATGCCCATTGCCGCAGCACATCGCGTCCCTCCGCTGCCATGGATGCGTACTTTGCCCTCGTCGATGCCATCACCGGCATTCGCAGCAGGAGGGCGCGGCTGCAGCGGACGCTGACCGATGCATTGAAGGCAGCACGCAAGAAGCGCAAAAAGCAAATGGAGGACCTTTCACGAGCAGATTCCGCCGAGGAGAAGCGCGTGCAAGGCGAGTTGCTCACGGCATACATGCACCAGGTTCCCACCGGCGCCCGCAAGGTCGAGGTCCCCGACTATTACGCCGGGGGGACGCCACGAGAGATCACCCTCGACCCCCGAAGAACGCCTTCGGAGAATGCCGCGCGATTCTTTCACCAGTATCGGCGACTGCAGCGGACCGAGAAGAAGGCCAAGCGCCAGGTTCGGGCAACCGAGCGGGAGATTCGCTATATCCAGGACCTATTGTACGAGCTGGACCTCGCGGGATCTCTCCCGGCCCTCGACGCCCTCGAAGCTGAAGTCGCCGCCGCCGGATACGGAAAGGAGCAGGCACCGCCCCGCAGACGAAAGCAACCATCACCCGAGCCCTTGCGCCAGGCCCTTCCCTCGGGCCACGAGGTCCTTGTCGGGAAGAACAGCCGCGGCAACGATCACCTTACCATGCGCCTCGCTTCCGACCATGACCTATGGTTCCACGTGAAGGATTTGCCCGGGTCTCACGTCATCCTCCCCGGCCCGTGGGACGAAGCCCTCCCGCCACCCCATATCCTCCAGGAGGCGGCCGAAGTGGCTGCCCAACACAGTGCAGCGCGGGATTCGAGCAACGTCGCCGTAGATTTCACGCTGGTCAAGCACGTCACAAAACCCAAGGGTGCACGTCCCGGCATGGTCATATATCGAAACGAAAAGACCCTCTTTGTTACCCCCACATCCTAGCGGATAGGGAGGAAAGAGGGCCTTTCTACGAGCGGATTGGGGCCCGCACCCTACATGCCGAGGTCCTTCGGATACGTCAGCGGAATACCCTCGCGGCAAAGCGGACAATCGGCCGGCGAATAAGCCGGGATATCGAGGTTCACCACCGCCTCTAGCGGAACACCGAATTCGGTCTTTCCTCCGCTGCGATCGACCAGGACGCTGACACCCACGATATCCGCCTGTCGCTGTGAACAGATTTCCATGACGGCATTCACCGAACCCCCGGTCGACATGGCATCCTCGACGACGAGCACCCGTTCCCCGGGCTGGATGGAGAATCCCCGGCGAAGCCGCATCTCGCCGTCCTGTCTCTCGGTGAAGATCGCCTCGGTGTTGAGCCAGCGGGCTACTTCGTAGCTGAGGATAATGCCACCCAGCGCTGGCCCGACCACCTTGTCGATCTTCATGTCCCGAAATGGCCGCGCCATCAAGCCCGTAAGGGGCGCCGCATGCTCGGGAAATCGCAACACCCGGGCACACTGCAGAAAGCGGGGACTGTGCTTGCCTGATGTGAGACGGAAATGGCCCTCTAGCAATACACCCGTATCCTTGAAGGTTTCGATGATCTGATCCTCGTGAATGTCCTCCAGCTGATCCCAGTTGGTATAGTCACCCATTATTCCATGCTCCCTTCGTTCTCCCGCATCTCGCGGACGATCTTCCTTGCGGCATGCAGTGGATCATCTGCACCGGTGATTGGACGTCCGATAACCAGGTAGTCGGAACCCAATGCCAGGGCTTTTGCGGGCGTTGTGATCCGTCGCTGGTCTCCCTTGGCCGCCCACGCGGGGCGAATGCCGGGCGTGACGATTAGAAAACCTTCTCCCACCGCCTCGCGCACGATCTCGACTTCCCTCGGCGAGCACACGACACCGTCGAGACCCGCCTCTTTCGTCGCCAATGCCCATCGAGACACGGTATCCTCCACCGACTCGGATGTACCCACGTGTGATCGAAAGGTATCCTCGTCAAAGCTGGTGAGCACGGTCACGGCCAAAAGAAGGGCATTCGGGAGTTGTTCGCGGGCGATCCGCATCATCTCAATGCCACCGGAAGCGTGGACGTTGGTCATCCATACCCCAAGTCCCGCGAGGCCCCGCGCAGCACCGCGCACCGTGTTGGGAATGTCGTGTAACTTCAGATCCAGGAATACTTCTGCACCCCTGCGCTTTAGGTCCAAAACCCCCTGTGGTCCCTGTCGACAAAAGAATTCTAGGCCGGTCTTGAAGTGGCGAATCTCGGGTGAAAGGCGTTCGACGAGTTGCGAAGCCTTTTGCAGATCCGGGGTATCCAACGCGACGATAATGCGCTCGTTTGGGTTCATTGATGTGCCCTCCCAACCGGCCAAGCATCGTATCGCGCACGATACGCCTGGAGGTCATGTACGATCTGCTCGGGCAACCGTGGATCGCGGAATATCGCCGTGCCGATGCCGACGGCCGAAGCACCCGCGAGGATAAAGGCCAGCACGTCCTGCGCGGACTCGACGCCACCGAGTCCCATGATGGGGAGGGATGTCGCGGCACGGACCTGATAAACACAGCGAAGCGCCACCGGGCGTATGGCCGGACCCGACAGACCGCCGACCACGTTCGCGAGTACGGGTTTTTCCGCTTCCACATCGATTGCCATACCGAGTAGTGTGTTGATCAGGCTCAGCGCATCGGCTCCGGCCGACTCCGCCGCCCGGGCGATCCCGGCAATGTCCGTGATATTGGGCGTCAGCTTGACGATGAGCGGTGCCCCGGTGACATCCCGGACCGCACCGACGAGCCGCTCGGTTTCCGAGGGTGACGTACCAAAACTCATGCCACCGGCGTCCACGTTCGGGCAGCTGATGTTCAGCTCCAGCGCATCGACGGCTTCGTGACCGCGCAGGCGCTCTGCCACGGCAACATATTCGTCTACGGTCTTGCCCACCACGTTGACGATGATGCGGGTATCGCGCGCAGCGAGGCGGGGCAAATACTCCTCGATTAGCACGTCAACCCCGGGATTCTCCAACCCGATCGCGTTCAACATGCCGGAGGGGGTTTCCACGATTCTCGGGGGAGGATTTCCTGGCCACGGCGTGATAGAAGTACCCTTGACGACGATGGCTCCGAAGTCCTCCGGACACAGGACGGGTTCATAATCAAAACCGTATCCGAAGGTGCCCGACACCGCCACCAGTGGATTCTTAAGCGCGAGGGATCCAAACTGTATCGCGAGGTTTCGTGTCACGACAGCACCACCTCTTCGAGGTCAAATACGGGCCCATCCGCGCAGACCCGCAGGTATTTCTTGCCGTCGGTGGGCGCAACCATGGGAATTGCGCAGCCCAGGCAGGCACCCACTCCACATGCCATGTGCTCTTCGAGGGATCCGTAGCACGGGATCGCGTGCGCCGCCCCGATTGCCTTGATGGTGGCGAGCATGCCCCTCGGCCCGCAGGCGAGGATGGATGTCGGTTTGGGTCGGATTGAGCATCTTTGCACGAGTGCTTCGGTTACCATCCCACGATACCCGCGACTCCCGTCTTCGGTTGCAATCGCCATCTCCGAGGCCAGGGCAGCGAGGGATTGTTCGCCGGCCAGTCGATCAGCGTTGGAAGCGCCGATGAAGACCACGGGCGGCTGCCCTTGGTTTACCAGCTGTCGTGCCAGGTAGATTAGGGGCGCCGATCCGATACCCCCACCCACCAGGAGCGGGTTCGCACCCAGTCCACACCGCGGAAACCCATTCCCCAGTGGCCCGAGGCAATCCACCAGCGCACCGGGCTGAAGGGCAGCGAGCGTGCGGGTACCCTTGCCGACCGGCAATACTAGGAGTTCCAAGAGCCCACGCCTATGATCCCAATCAGCGATGCTCAGTGGCCGGCGCAGGTAAGGCTCCTTGGAGCCGGACACGGCGACGTGCAAAAACTGGCCCGGGACGGGCGCGAATGCTGTCTCGATGGCAAGCACCAGCCTGCGCGCACTTCCCTCGGCGACGTTTTGGGCGAGGCGTCCGGAGAACACCTGTAGCGCATCCGCGGCTGTGCATGTCACAGCAGTTCGCCCCCCCGCATCACGATCTTGCCGTCGACGAGCACGGTCTCCACCTTCCCCGTCAAACTCCACCCAACCAGGGGCGTGTTCCTGCCCTTGGAGGCGAAGTCACCGGGGTTCACCGCCCATTCTTGATCGGTTCGAAGAATGGCGATGTCAGCCAAAGCACCCTCTCGAAGCGTGCCCGCGTCGACCCCGAGAATCCGGGCGGGAGCAGCGGTAAGGGCTTCGATCAGACGGTGGAGAGGAAGATCCCCGGGAAGGACCAGTCGATCGTGCAATAGCGCAAAGGCCGTCTCGAGACCCACGATGCCATTGTCCGCAAAGATGTATTCGCGATCCTTGTCGTCGAAGCTATGGGGCGCGTGATCGGTGGCAACGGCATCGATGATCCCTTCTCGCAAGGCGGTCACGAGGGCACGGCGATCGGACTCGGTCCGCAGTGGCGGTTTCATCTTGGTATTGGTGTCGTAGTCGCTTTCGCGGACGAGGTCCTCCGTTAAGGTGAGGTGGTGGGGCGTCACCTCGCAGGTAACGTTGACTCCGTCTTCTTTCGCCCCTGCTATCAACGCGACCGATCGGGCCGTGCTTACGTGTCCGATGTGTAGATGTCCACCCACGCGGCGACAGAGTTCGAGGTCACGTGCAATCATCACGGTCTCAGCCTCTTCGGGCATACCGGGTAGCCCCATAAGGGTGGAGATGCGCCCGAAGTTTACTGCTCCGTCTCCCGCCAACGTGGGATCCTCTTCATGCGTTGATATCGGTACCCCAAACATCTTGCTGTAAGTCAGCGCAGTGCTCATGACGCGGGCGGAAACCACGGGAAGTCCATCATCGCTAAACATCTTGGCGCCGGCCTCGTGCATGAGGCCGATTTCTGCGATCTCTTCGCCCTTTTGGCCCTTGGTTACCGCTCCCGCGGGATACACCCGAACGGCGCCATGCTGCCCGGCCTTGTCGCGGACGAAGCGCACACCCGTCTCGTCGTCGATCACCGGCTCGGTGTTGGGCATGCAAACAATGGAAGTAAAACCACCCCGTGCGGCCGCACGGGTACCGGTAAAGATGTCCTCTTTGTATTCGAAACCGGGTTCGCGAAGGTGAACGTGCAAGTCGACGAAACCCGGGCTCACGGTGCAGCCCTCGGCGTCGACCACCTCAGCACCCTCCACCGTCAGCTGATCACCGATTGCCGCGATGCGGTTGCCTTCCACCAACAGATCCGCCTTGGTGTCCCGACCGTTGCCGGGATCGATCACGTGGCCGCCCTTGATAAGAATCTTTTGCATATCTATTCGCCCCCTCCGAGCAGGAGATACAGTAGAGCCATGCGCACGGCGACACCGTTTGGCACCTGGTCTAGGATGATGGACTGGGGCCCGTCGGCGATGTCTGTGGTGATCTCAACGCCACGGTTCATCGGACCCGGATGCATGAGGAGGGCACCCGGACGCGCCAATCCGAGACGGCGCGCGTTGATGCCATACAATGCATGGTACTCCCGAACGCTGGGGAAGAAGCTCTGCTTTTGCCGCTCCAGTTGCAGCCGCAGGACGCATACGACATCGGCATCCTTCAGCGCATCTTCCACCCGCGGCTCCACTCGACAACCCATCTCTTCGATATCGGGCGGTATCAGCGTACTGGGCGCAGACACCACCACCTCGGACCCCATCTTCTGAAAGCCCCAGATATCCGAGCGGGCGACACGGCTATGGAATAGATCACCCACGATGGTAACCTTAAGTCCTTCCAAGGTGCCCGTTCGCCGGCGGACGCTCATCATATCTAGCAGGCCCTGGGTAGGATGTTCGTGGTATCCGTCGCCGGCGTTGATTACCGACGAGGTGACATTCTGGGCCAGGTAATGGGGGGCGCCCCCGGAGGGATGCCGCATGATGACCAATTCGGGTCCCATCACTTCCACGTTACGGACGGTATCTCGCAGGCTTTCGCCCTTGTCGAGACTGCTCCCCGACTTGGCCACGCTGACAGCGCCCGCGCTCAGATAGCGACACGCCAAATCGAACGAGATCTTGGTACGGGTTGATGATTCGTAAAACAATGACAGCACATTGCGACCCCGGAGCGTTGGAACCTGCTTAATCGGTCGATCGATAATCTCGCGCATGGAGTCCGCGGTATCGAGTATCAGCTGGATCTCATCGGCCGACATGTGCTCCAATCCGAGGACATCTTTACTCTTCAACTCCGCCATTCGACGCCTCTCCTCCTATTCTCTCCATGATGACGACCTCTTCAAAACCGTCGATCTCGCGCACGGCCACCTCGACAACCTCTTGGCGAGACGTGGGAACATTCTTCCCCACGAAATCCGCGCGTATTGGCAACTCGCGATGCCCACGATCAACCAGCGCGACGACCTGGATTGCCCCGGGACGCCCGAAGTCCATCAGCGCATCCATGGCCGCGCGAATCGTGCGGCCCGTGAACAACACATCATCGACCAGGATCACCGTTCTCGAGGTAATGTCGATTGGCACGTAGGTACCCTGCACAAGGGGTCGATCATGGCGAAGGGTGAGGTCGTCACGGTACAGGGTAATATCGAGGTTCCCACAGGGCACCTCTGTACCCTCGATCCGCTCGATCTGCCTTGCGAGCCGCTCTGCCAAGGGGACACCGCGGCGGTGGATTCCCACGAGAATAATTCCCTCGGTCCCACTATTCTTTTCGACAATTTCGTGGGAGATACGGACGAGTGCACGCGAAATGGCATCGGCATCCATGATCTGGGCTTTTTGCCTGAGATTGGCCTTCTCCTCGGAATTCATGCCGAACCTCCTCCTATTCCTGGACGATCTCCATCGAACAATGGGCACAAAAAAACCGGAGCCCTTGGCTTCCGGTGTCGGTGAAGATGTCTCACCGTCGGGGTCGCATCCCCCGCGGTGAATACTTTGTCATCGCATTCTGTGCGATGGATTTGTGGTGGCCGCTTTGTGGCCCGGGCGGAAACAGTGATCTCCATGCGCTTCTTCGCCTCCTTATCGACCTCGCCGGGCCGATTTAAAGGATGTGCCATACATCGGAGCTACTGTAGCAAAGAAGAGCCTTGATGTCAAATAATGTTGCCGAATCAAACGGTACGCAGTTCCTGGATGATACGGCGCATGTCGGCCGGGACAGGTGCTTCAAACTCCATGGTCTCCCTTCTGTCCGGGTGCTCGAGGACCAGGCGCGCCGCGTGCAATGCCTGTCCTTCGAGCCCATAGCTCGGGTAATCCGTGGCATACATTGGATCCCCCACCACCGGGTGTCCGATGAATGCAAGGTGTACCCGGATTTGATGGGTTCGCCCACTCTCGAGGTTACACCGCAAGAGCGCGTGATTACTCCCGATCACATCCTCGACCAGAAAATGCGTCACGGCGCTCTTTCCACCGGACTGCACCACGCGCATCTTGAATCGCGTATCCGGATCGCGGCCGATTCGCGCGTGCACGGTACCGCGGGCTACGTCCGGAACACCGTGCACCAGGGCCAGGTATTCCCGCTTCATGGTGCGCTTCTGTAATTGATAGGAAAGGCCCAGATGGGCCGTATCATTCTTCGCGACTACCATCAGCCCAGTCGTATCCTTGTCCAGTCGATGCACGATCCCGGGACGCGTATGGTCTACGATCGTTGAGAGTGCTGCACAATGGTGCAGGAGCGCATGGACAAGGGTTCCCGAGTAATGCCCCGGTGCCGGATGCACGACGAGATCACGTTGCTTATTGATCACGAGGATATCGTCATCCTCGTACACGACATCGAGTGGAATCGGTTCGGGCATCAAACTGTGCGGCCGGGGCGGAGGGACTTCCATACGAACCCGCTGTCCCTCCCTAAGTACCCGGCCTGGCGTAGACACCGGGCTTTCGTCTACCGTGACCCGCCCGTCTCGAATCAGGCTTTGTAGGTAGGTCCTAGAATACGCCTCGGAGGTGTTGCGGGCGAGATAGATATCGAGTCGCGCACCGTCGTCTTCGCCCGGCACGACCCCCTCGAACAGCTTCGTCCCCTGGTCCATTCCCGGCTCGGGATCCACGGGTCGCATTACACGTCCCCTCCCCTCGCGATTTCGGGGTGTCGGATCGCGAGAACAAACAGCAGCCCACAGCCCACCACGACGGCGATGTCGGCCACGTTAAACACGGGCCAAAATCCCAGGTCGATGAAGTCAATGACATAGCCGTGGACCATTCGATCAACCAGATTCCCCAGGGCGCCACCCACCAGAAGCCCAGCCGCGGCAGCCGCGGGAGATTTGAGCGGTGCGGGGACCCAACTCCGATGCCAGACCACGATCAACACGATGAGTATCGCACTGACCGCTGCCAATAGCATCGTGTGATCACGCAGCATGCCAAAGGCCGCACCGGTGTTCGTGACGTATGTCAATCGCAAAGCCTGTCCCGCGACCTCTATGGATTGGCCACGTTCGAGGTTCGCCGCGATCATCCATTTTGTAACGCGGTCGAGGACCACGGATACGACAATCCATTTCAGCATACCCTCTCCCCTTCCTCACCGATTCTAGCACACCCGCGGGCCGCAGCAATACGCGCGCACCGAAACCCCCTGCTCTGTGCTTGGCTGGTGTTTCTTCCCACCCAAGGACCGGATAGTGTATAGTTTACCCGGTCCTTGGTACCCAATCACCCTGCACATCCGTTGTAGTCGAATGACCGGTATCCCGAGAGGAGGCACCCGTATGACCGATCTGCTAGATCTGCTCAAGGATGGCTCGCCACAGGAACTGCGCCGAAGAATGGGTGACCTCCACCCGGTGGATATTGCCGAAACCATCGAGGAGATCGGTGCCGAAGAGGGCCACCTGTTGATCACCTTGATGGCCATGATGAATGATCGCCAGGTTGCGGAGGTACTCGAAGAGCTGGGGCCCTCGGATCAGCTTCGCATATCGGAGCACATGACCGATACCCGCCTTCGCAGCGTGATCCAGTACGTGTCGCCAGATGAACTCGTCGACTTCCTGGGCATTCTGGAAGCCGATACCGTTCGCCTTCTATTGAACGCACTTCCCGACCGCAAGTCCATTCAACGCCTGATGCAGTATCCAGAAACCAGTGCCGGTGGCATCATGACCACCGATTACCTCGCCTTCCGGGGGAATCAAAGCGCAGGACAGGCGCTGAACTTCTATCGCCGACTGGCGCGGGAAGTCGAAGCAGCCTATTACATCTATATCACCGATGAAAAAGGGAAACTCCTGGGCGTGACCTCGCTCCGCGAGCTGGTCCTGGCTGATCCCAGTCGCCCGATCGGGGACATCGCACGCACCGAAGTGGTCAGTGTCACCGCCATGATGGACCAGGAGGAAGTGGCCAACATCATGACGCATTACGATTTTATCAGCCTCCCTGTCGTGGACGAAGAAGACCGTTTGCTAGGGGTGATCACGTTCGACGACATCATCGACGTCATCGAGCAAGAGGTCACCGAGGACATGGCGCGCATGGGTGGTGTTGAACCCTCCGACGAACCGTACCTCAGTATGGGCGTGATGTCCGTCGTCCGCCGCCGGGTATGGTGGCTGCTGATCCTGTTCCTCGCTCAAACCATTACCGGAAATATCCTCGATCATTTTCAGGCTTACATCGAAGCCGTGGTGGCCCTGGCGTTTTTCATACCACTCCTGATAGATACGGGTGGAAACGCGGGCTCCCAGGCGGCCAGCACCGTGATTCGCGCCATGGCTTTGGACGAGGTAGACCTCTCAGAGGTCAGCAAGGTCATATGGCGCGAAATGCGATCGGGACTGGTATTGGGACTACTCATGGCCGTCGTCGCGTTCGGCCAGGCGAGCCTGCTCGGCGGCAGTATGCTACTCGGCTATACGGTAGCCTTTGCGCTGTTGATCATCGTGATCATGGCATCGACGCTGGGCGGTTTGCTGCCCCTTGTCGCCCGCCGGCTGGGATTTGATCCCGCCGCCGCCTCGGCACCCGTGATCACCACCCTGGTAGACGGTACCGGTCTGATCGTGTACTTCCTCGTCGCGAGATCGGTCCTCGGACTCTGACGCCAGGGCGCCCCGACCCAAGACATCGTCGCGAAAAGAACCCTGGGAAGCGATGCTCCCGTGTGTGCGCACACCGCACACGGGGATCGCTTCCCAGGGTTTGCCCAGCAAAATCCCCTACCTCGCGCGCCCGACGTCCCCGTACACCCGTCGTCCACCGACCCAGGTCTCAAGCACCTGCAGATTGAGCAGGTCTTCCGGGGGCATGGCGAGTGGATCCCCGTCGAGCAGCACGACATCGGCCATCGCCCGCTCCTCGAGTACTCCCTTACGCCCAAGCATCCCTTCGGAACGGGCAGCACCGGGCCCAAACAGGGCGAATGCCTCTCCGATGGATAGTCGCTCTTCGGGGAACCATCCTCCTGGCGGGTGGCCGTCATCGTCCATACGGTTGACCGCTGCGTGAATGCCGAGCAGCGGTTCCACGGGTTCAACCGGTGCATCTGACCCACCGGCCATCGGTACACCGGCCTCCATCATGGCATTATATTCGACACGGTAAATTCCTTTTTCCACGATGG
>Ga0207421_10004864_pt1 | contig 15286 bp, 8 predicted proteins | sample SodLakKL_010_SED_4_FD_187542 | JGI IMG/M metagenome (GOLD analysis project Ga0207421, IMG submission 187542) | Alkaline sediment microbial communities from Lake Tanatar, Kulunda Steppe, Russia - 8KL_010_SED (SPAdes) (version 2) | ecosystem: Environmental > Aquatic > Non-marine Saline and...
ATTTGAATCTTCTTCAGGTCTTTTTGCTCTTTCCGGTGAATCGGGTTCCGGCAAAATTTCCACAGGATCCTCTTCAAGCATTCTTAATGCTTCTTCTACAGCTCTTTCAAGTTGCGGATCTTGTCCTTCAATAACTTTTTTAGGAGTCATTTCTATTTCAATATCAGGAGCTACACCTTCATTTTCCACATCCCATTCTCCATCAGTATTATAAAATCCTCCGCGCGGTGCTGACACCATTCCTCCATCAATAAGGCCCGGATAATCCCAAATGCCGATTAAACCGCCCCATGTTGTTGTTCCTACCAAAGGTCCTATGTCCATATTTCTAAACATAAAAGGCAGAAGATCACCACCGGATCCGGCTGATTCATTAATCACCATAACTTTGGGACCCCAGATTCCCGCTCCGGGAGATGTAAATGGTCGCTCCTGATCTATGCGATTATTGAAAAAGCCATGTAGTTCCCTTGCCATAATATCTACCATATAATCAGCAGCAGAGCCACCACCATTGAAACGCTCATCAATGACAGCACCTTGCTTATGTTGTTGTGAAAAATAATATCTATTAAAGTAGGAGTATCCTGCTTGAGCAGTATTTGGCAACCATACATAAGCAAGTTTACCATCCGACATTTCATCTACCTTGCGGCGATTTTCTTCTACCCAATGCAAACGTCTTAAACCTCCTTCACCGGATACCGGAACTACGGTGATATTGCGCGAATCTTCCATAGTAGGCCGGTCATTTACGGTAAGTACTGTTTGTTTGTCTACTGTATTTTCAAATAAACTATAGGGGTTAGTGGGCGCTGTTAATTCCCTGCCATTTACGGCAAGTATATAATCGCCTTCTGAGACCTCTACGCCCGGGGCGCTCAATGGCGCTTTTAAGTCGGGATTCCAGTTTTCACCGGTATATATTTTTTCTATTCTGTAATGGCCATCAACAATTTCAAGATCGGTGCCAAGCAAACCAACATTAACATCATCGGTTTCAGGCATATCACCACCACCAACATAAGTATGACCCATGGAAACCTCCGCACTAAGTAGGCTTAACAGGTAGTTGAGATCATCACGATGATTGACATGCTCTACAAATTGCTTGTACATTTCGTATATTTCATCCCAATCAGCGCCATGCATGTTTTCTACATAAACATAATCTCTAAGAATACGCCAGGCTTCATCATACATCTGCTCGTATTCCTGTCTTGGGTCAATTTTAACCTTCATGTTTGAAATATCCAGCCTGCCATCCCCTATATCAGGACTATCTTCGGTTCCAACGATACCCCAGGTATTGCTTGACCGATATAAAAGTTTTTTTCCATCAGCAGAAATATCAAAATAGTTTACCGGTGACAGATATGGTTGACTCTCCCGTTCTTCTAAATTATATCTATGCAACTTATTTCCCCACTGATGAGGCACACTCTCCGTATAAAAGATTACGCTTTCCTCAGCAGCTTTGAGATTAGTATAATCCCTTTCCGGAATATTCAAAGCAAGGATGCGCTGGTCTATATTTTCAAAATCAATTACAACCTCCTGTGGGTTATTATTATCATTATTATTATTACCGGGGTTCTCTTCATCACTTTCAGGAAGTAATGGAGAAGGCTCATCTTTATCGAGCACTATCATATAAATTGCTCTTTCAACGGGTCTGTCATATGCGCTCATATCAAGCCATCCTGTATTAAGCCCAAAATTAGTACTTGCCAGAAAATATATATATTTACCACTTGCATCCCACGCGGGGGATATTGCATCAGACATACCGTCGGTAAGTTGATATACCTCATCATCTTCAAGAGAATAAACTTTCAAAGCATGAAATTGATTTTCCAATCTTTTGGCATATACAATCCATTTGGAATCGGGAGACCACACAGGGTCAATAGTTCGCTGAGGATGTATATAGCGGTCCTGGTCAATGAAAGTAATATCTTCTGTTTCGACGTTGACCTTCCACAATTTCAGATTAGCATCTGTGTATATAATATGTTTTGAGTCGGGTGACCACTGAGGCGTATAGTTAAATGTCGGTTCAGGTAGGTCGATTTTGCGTGGTTCTTCAAGCCCATCCTGGGTTCCTATCTTAAGATGGTACTCGCCATCCCTGTCGGAAAACCATGCGATGTTTTCTCCATTAGGTGACCAGGCGGGTTCTCTTTGTCTTACACCGGTGGTTTCTGTTATATTTCTCCAGTCACCCTTATCTGCCGGTATTGTAAATATATCGCCACGTGCTTCAAAAACTGCTCGAACACCGGTAGGAGACAAAGCTCCCTTGTTTATAAAATTTTCTGCATCTTTCCATTGAGAAATAGCCCAGGGAAAATCCCCGGAAATATTTATATCAACTTTTGTATATTCTTCATCATCAGGATTAAAAGTATATATTTCGCCTCCATACTCAAACACCAAAAATTCTTCACCCGCGCTCAGGTATTTTATATCAAACTCTGAAAAAAAGGTAAGCTGCTTTAATTCCTCAGCTTCCATGGAATAGCTGTACAAATTCATTGCATAATCACGGTCTGAAATAAAATATATTGTTTCATCAATCCATACGGGATATTGATTGCGCACATTCTTATTATCGGGAATTTCTTCAAGCGAGTGATCATCCATATCAAGGACCCATATTGGGCGATTTTGACCTCCCCTGTAGTTTCTCCATTCTTCATCAGAAGGTCTTACCATTTCATAAGCAAAACTGTTGCCATCAGGCGAATATGCGCCACGATATCCCCTGGGTATAGGCAAAGGTTCAGGTAAACCGTCATCAAAGCCAACCTTAAAGAATTTAGGATAACCCACCGGAGCGCTTTTACGACCCGAGGTGAAAAGCACTTTACCATCGGGTGTCCAGCCCCTAACTATATCGCTTGTAGGGTGATGTGTCAAGCGTTTTGGACTGCCTCCACGGGCAGGTATAACGTATACACTAATGTTTCCATCCTTCTGTCCGCTATATGCAATCCATTCACCATCAGGGGAAAATTTTGGATTAAACTCTCGCCCGGGAGTTGTAGTTAATCGCTGGGCGTCACCGCCATCCTTAGCAACAACCCATATGTTATTACCATAAGAAAAAGTAATTTTGTCGCTGTTTACAGAGGGTTGTCTTAGCAATTTATCAGAGTCAGCAAAGATCTGACTAATACCAAAAAATGCTAAAAATGTTATTAAACTGACTTTTTTTACCATCATATAAATTTTTTGTGGTTTTTAATTTAAAAAACGAATTTTATTAAATTGATGGATAAAATTATAAAAAAAAAGGAAATACACAACTTTATAAAATATTTAAAAAACATCATATTAAGCTCTTTCATGTTCAGTTCTTTTAATTATCTCGTTTTGTAAAACTTCTTCCAGGTTATTGAAGTAATCGGAATAGCCTGCAACTCTAACAATAAGGTCTCTATGCTTTTCCGGATGTTTTTGTGCTTCCTTTAAGGTATTGGCATCAATAACATTAAACTGGATATGGTGGCCATCCAGTTTAAAATACGTTCTGATCAAAGCACGCAGTTTATCAATTGATTCTTCATTTTTGAAAAACTCGGGAGTAAATTTTTGATTAAGGAGTGTGCCGCCGGTTTTAATATGGTCAATTTTCGAAGCTGAAAGTAATACAGCTGTGGGGCCATTTTGATCAGCTCCCTGAACCGGGCTTATACCTTCACTCAAAGGTTCTTTTGCAAGTCTTCCATCAGGCATCGCCCCGATTCGTTCTCCAAAGTAAACATGACAAGTAGTTGGTAGCATATTAATACGAAATACGCCCCCTCTATATGATGGTCTACCGGTTACCAGGTTATAGAAACTGTTAAACACTTTTACTGCAAATTTATCAGCAGCATCATCATTATTTCCCCAGTGCGGATGATCGTGAATAATTTCATTTCGCAGGTCTTCAGCACCCTGAAAATTTTGGTTCAAAATATCCCTTAATTCCCAAAGAGTTAATTTTTTGTCGGTATAAACCAATTGGTTTACAGATGCGAAATTATCTGTAATGGAGCCAAGACCAACACCCTGAATGTAACTGGTGTTATACCTTGCACCTCCGGCATTATAATCTTTACCATTTTCAACACAATCATCAATAAGTAATGATAAAAACGGAGCCGGAAGATATTTGGCATAAAGCTCTTCAATTTTATTATTTCCATTAATTTTTACATCTATGAAATGTTGTAATTGTTTCTCAAAATTTTCATAGAATTCTTCCATGGTTTCCGGTTCCGGCAAATGAGTCATATCAAATCCTATAGCTTTTCCGGTTTCAGGATTTAACCCTTTATTGAGCGTTAATTCCAGAACTTTGTTAAGGTTAAAGTAACCTGACAGGGTATATGCTTCCGTGCCAAAAGCACCTGATTCGACACATCCTGAGGCTCCACCATTGCGGGCATCCTCAAGTGCTTTACCATGGCTTAACAATTCCTGTATAATAGCATCGGTATTAAAAATAGAAGGCTGGCCGTAACCAGTTTTAACAATATGCAAAGCCCTTTTTATGAAAGCATCCGGGTTTTTCTTGCTGACCTGGACCATAGAGCTGGGTTGCAGAAGACGCATTTCTTCAATAACATCCAGTATAAGATAACTGACTTCATTAACAGCACAGGAACCATCTTCTTTTACTCCTCCAACATTAATAAGACTAAAGTCGGTATAGGTGTTACTTTCTTTAGCTGTTACACCAACTTTTGGTGGCGAGGGATGGTTGTTGAATTTAATCCAAAACGCCTGGAGTAATTCTTTAGCCCTTTCTTTTGTTAAAGTTTCATTTTCAATCTCTCTTTTATAAAAAGGATACAAATGCTGATCAAGCCGACCGGGACTAAACGAATCCCATGGGTTCAGTTCAGTGATAACCCCAAGGTGAATAAACCAATAATGCTGCAAAGCCTCGTAAAATGTTTTAGGCGCTTCTGCGGGCACATTCCGGCAAACGGTTGCCAATTCTTTCAGTTCCTTTTTCCTTTGTGTGTTTTTTTCCTTCTTGTGCATGCTTTCAAGAGCAGAAGCATAACGTTGAGAAAAATCAATTATAGCTTGAGCAGATATCTTCATTGCTTCAAGTTCATCAAGCTGTACTTTAGCATTTGCGGGAGAGGAAGATTTTTTTACATTACTGGCCGTTTGTTCAATATCTTCAATTATGTCATACATTCCTTTTTGAAACACTTTTTTCCCGGCCACGGTATGTCCGGGTGCTCGCTGTTCCTGGAATTCGGTGTAAACCCCGGCATCATATGCTTCAGTCCAGGGATTGCTCATAGATGAAAAAATCTTATTCCGCTGAGTTTTACCCCTCCAGTATGGTATTATAGTGTCCCTATATACATTACGTGTTTCCTCATCAACTTTAAATGTTACTTTAGGACGCGAATGTAGAATTTCCAAATCGTCCAGGGAGTGTAAACATATTTCGGGATAAGTGGGTGTTGCTTGGGGCTTAGGTCCTCTCTCCCCTACAATTAACTCATCTTCGCCAATATATATATCTTTATTTTTAAGAATATATTCGAAGGATTTTGCTCTTATTTCCGGTATAGATGATTCCGAATTAAAATTATTTTTATAAAATTCGGTTATAAGCAAAGCACGCTCTGGTGTTATAAAAGGTTGGGCTTTTATACTTTGCTCTCTAAGTTTTTTTATTCGATCATTCATAGCTGCCAGTATTTTACATTGTTATATTGCTAATCATAAATATTCTTCAAGAACTCTTTTATAAAAACAAAAAATGAATCTCACGCAAAGGCGCAATGCTACAAAGCTTAAATAGCTATTTTTTTCAGCCCGAAACCTTGATTTTATAATTTTTAATGAGTTCTAATAATATAATTATATTTTAAAAGTACGCAAAGCCAAAAAATCATTTATGATTTTTCCCTTAGCGCCCTTGCGGCTTTGCGTGAATCTTTTTGTGTGATACTTTCTTCCATTCTTTTGCATTTTTCTTAGTGTAAAAAAACTAATGCTTTTTAGTTATCTATATTGAGGTTCAATTTATTTTAATTGCGAACACTTTGTGGCAAGATTAATTCTTAACCGGACACAAATGAGTGTTTTATATAAATAAACATTTTGTTAGAAGTTATTGTTTGATTATCATGTGTTTTAAAATTTAATTAATTACTGATTTACTTGCTACCTCCAATAGTAACTACCTCGGCATAAGGCAAAAACTGCTGCCTTATTTCTTGTGCTTTTTCTTCAGGATATTTAGGTGTTTTTTCAAAAATATATTTTTTGCCCAAGCTTTTGTACTTCTTTGTAGCTATATTATGAAACGGAAGCAGGTCTATTCTCTTTAAATTTTCAAGATTTGCCAGTATATTTTTCAACCCCTCCAAGTTATCTGCAGTATCAGTAATATCCTTAATCAAGGGAATTCTTATTATGGTTTCCTTACCGACTTTATCAAGATTATAGAGATTTTCAATAATAAGTTTGTTGTCCTTCCCTGTATGCTTCATATGTTCCTCCGGTGAGGCGATTTTTAAGTCATACAAAAACAGGTCTGTAACCTTCAGCATTTTATCGAACAACTCCCAGGGAGCATAACCAGTAGTATCAATACAAGTATGAATGGAGTTTTCTTTAGATTTTTTCAACAGTTCATATGAAAAATCCGGTTGCGACAGAGGTTCTCCTCCCGAGAGGGTAACACCACCGCCGGATTCATCAAAAAACGGGATATCTTTAACCAGTTCCTCCATTATTTGTTCGGGAGTAACATATTCTCCAATTATATCATATTTTTTTACAACACTATTGCCGGTTTTTTGTTCGCGCTCCCATCTTTCTAATCCGAAATTAAGACCTTCAGGGTTATGACACCACGTACAACTAAGTGGACAACCTTTTAGAAATATGGTTTTTCTAATGCCCGGACCATCCTGAACAGAAAAGTTTTGTATATCAAATATTATTCCTTGAGTATATGTTTTCATAATTCACATAAGGTTTTATCTGCATTGCAGATATATGTTTTTTAAATTGTAATTATGGATTTATTGCTGTATCAGTTAAAAAAAGAAAAACAAAAGGAGAGTACCAGAATAATATATTCAGCATATCAAACAGGAATATAGCCCTTTCCCATTATAACCATATAAGGTCGATATGTTTATTAAATTAGTCATTGTGTAGTTTTTTCCATTACAAAGTTACATTTTTTTTAAAATTTACGCAAAAATATTTGGAGCAAAACTTAACTGCTTAATAGATTCATGTAAAAAAATTCAATTAGCAGCTATATATTAAACTCGTTAAAGGTTTTTAAATTATTAAATCACGCTTGATTGGTGTCGTTCCTGAGTAAAACTGTAATTAAGCGGTTTCTTAACAAACTTTGACTAAAAATATTTTTCTTTAAGCCATATTTTGTTATTTTTGTTGTTTTTTGATTTTTAATCTTTAACCTTAATTAAATTAATGAAACAAAATATACCCCAGGATGAAATTAATAAGGCGAGCTTGCTTTCCGTTAATTATATTTTTCGTCATATTACTTGGCAATAATTTTACCTTATCACAAGAAACCGCAAACAAAACTAGAGGAACTGTAACTGATATTGATGGTAATGAATACAATACTGTTGTTATAGGTGAGCAGGAGTGGATGGCAGAAAATTTGCGCACAACACGCTATGCCAATGGTGATTCAATAAGTTATTATAAAAGAAATGACACTATTGATTTTTATGGTACAACCGGTTATTATACCATTTATCCACACCATAATGTGTATAAGATAGATTCTGAAAAAGAGATGTCAGTGGCTTATGGAAATTTATATGATTGGTACGCTGTCAATGATAATAGAGGGCTTTGTCCTGATGGATGGAAGGTGCCAACAGATGCGGACTGGGAACAACTCACTGATTATTTGGTAAAAAACTATGAAGATATTACCCCAACTAATGTAGGTAACGCTTTGAAATCGCGCCGCCAGATAGACTCACCATTAGAAGGCGATTTTAGTACTTCCAGACACCCTCGCTGGACGAATCATCATAACCATTATGGAACTAACGACTTTGGTTTTTCGGCTCTTCCAACCGGAATTTATGTAATTGATTCAACATTTGGCACCCTGGGAATTAATGGCCATTGGTGGACTGCTACTGAAGATTTGCCTATAGATGCATGTTTAAGGGTTATCTATTACGATTATGGAGGTGTTGACAGATTTTGCTTCTATAAATTTGCTCATTTACCTGTTAGGTGTATTAAAGACAATTAAACTATCTTTATACATCTAAGTTTTTACAGGTCAATTAAGAAAGCAAGAAGATTCCCTGCATCTTCCTGCTTTCTTATTAAACTATAGTTAAGCTAAGCGTATATCCTTGTCAAGGTAAACGTCCTGTATCGCATTTAGCAGTTCCGCTCCTTCTTTTATTGGCCTCTGAAAAGCCTTTCTACCGGAGATCAAGCCCATGCCTCCTGCCCTTTTATTAATAACGGCAGTAGTGACTGCATCAGCAATATCGGAAGCTCCGGAAGAAGCTCCGCCGGAATTGATGAGCCCTGCACGTCCCATATAACAATTAACCACCTGGTAACGGCACAGGTCTATCGGATGATCGCTGGTTAATTCGCTGTATACTTTTTCATGGGTCTTTCCAAATTTTAAATCTTTGAAGCCACCATTTGTTTCAGGCATTTTTTGCTTAATTATATCAGCTTGTATGGTAACTCCCAAATGATTGGCCTGTGAAGTTAAGTCTGCAGCATTATGGTAATCTTTGCCTTCTGTCTTAAAAGCATTGTTTCGTGTATAGCACCATAAAATTGTAACCATCCCCAGCTGATGAGCATATTCAAAAGCTTCGGCAATTTCCATAAGCTGGCGTGACGACTCTTGAGATCCGAAATACACCGTAGCCCCAACAGCCGCAGCACCCATATTCCATGCTTCTTCCACCGTACCGAATAAGATTTGATCGTACTTGTTTGGATAAGTCAGCAATTCATTATGGTTCAACTTAACAATAAATGGTATACGATGTGCATATTTACGCGAGACAGAAGCAAGTACACCGAATGTAGACGCAACTGCGTTTGCTCCACCCTCAATAGCAAGTTTGACAATATTTTCAGGGTCAAAATAAATAGGATTTGGCGCAAAAGAAGCGCCGGCAGTGTGTTCTATACCTTGGTCAACAGGCAGTACTGACAAGTAACCGGTCCCTCCAAGTCTTCCATTATCAAACAAATGCTGTAAGTTACGAAGTACTTTAGGATTCCTGTTAGAATTTGTTACAACCCTTTCAATAAAATCAGGGCCCGGAGTATGTAATTTTTCCTTGTCTATAGTTTTACTAACATGGTTTAAATAATAATCCGCCTTATCTCCAAGTAATTCTTTGATTTTTTGTGATGACATAACGATATGGGTTTAAGTTAAACATGGTTTTTTTGATATCTGAACGTTGAATGATTTAAGATTATAAATTTAATAAAATTGTTTTAAAAATATATCATTTAGTCGGAAAATGTTACAAGGGATGTAGCTTAATTCAAAGCAATAGTGAAACTACGGGGAGCAATACCTGTATTAATAGGATAACCAAGGTTTTTCAATTATTTATTATGCTATAAAAAAAGAACAGCCACTTTAATTTGTTTTAAAATGGCTGTTCTTTCAAGCTCCCCCTCTTGGACTCGAACCAAGGACCCTCTGATTAACAGTCAGATGCTCTAACCAACTGAGCTAAGGAGGAATTTATGTTTTAGTCACGAAACAAACTAGATGGCAAATATGGTTTACTCATCTAAATTTGATTTGGATTGCAAATATACAAATTTTACAAAACACAAAAAATACTTTTTTAATAATTTTTGTTTGTTTTTTTCTATGTTAGATATTTCAGGTTTATTATTAAACCTTTTTCAACAGAAACTAATCACAAATATTTTTATTGCCTGTCATATTTATTAATTTTGATAATATTAATTAAAAACATTAAACAATGGAGATACAATATAATAATGCTAAGATCAACTTTAGTGATACCGGCAAGGGTAATGCGTTGGTGTTGTTACATGGTTTCACAGAAACCTTAAAGATCTGGGATGATTTTTCTGAAGAACTGTCAAAACATTTCCGGTTAGTATGCATTGACTTGCCCGGTCATGGTAAAAGTGAAAATGTAGATGAGGTTCACAGTATGGAGCTGATGGCGGAAATTGTAAAAACTGTCCTTGATCATCTCTCAATTAACAAATGTGTTTTGATTGGCCACTCCATGGGAGGTTACGTAACATTAGCTTTTGCACGTATGTATGAAGAAAATTTGGCCGGAATAGGTTTGTTTCACAGCAATGCATATGCTGACAGCGAAAAAGCAAAAGACGGACGTCTGCGCGCTATAGAAGCTATCAGAAAAAACCATCATGAATTTCTTACCGGGTTTATTCCCGATTTGTTTGCCCCTGCTAACAGGGAATCATACAAAAAGGAAATAAATGTCTTAGTAGATGAAGCCAAGCAAATGTCAAAAGAAGATATTATTGCTGCACAACTAGGCATGAAGGACAGGCAAGACTCAACGGATGTTTTAGCAAATGCAAAATATCCGGTGATGTTTATTTCCGGTCATCAGGATTCCCGTATTCCTATTAACAATATACAAGCCCAGTTATCGCTTCCCGAAACAGCCTACTCCCTGTTACTTAAAAACACAGGCCATATGGGCTTCATAGAAGAAAAAGAAAAAACCTTACACTTTTTAAAATCCTTTACCCAAGGATGCGGGCTGGAAAACAATTAAAACTTAAATATAAAACTGATGATGAAACGACCAGGATAAGTTTTTTGTTATGGTCATTTCATCATAAGTTTTATATTAATATTTTATTTTGCAAAAACCTTATAACCCCAAGGATCCATTTCAATGTTGTAATCCTCTTCAATGGTTACATCTTCATTTGAAAAGACATTTGTATAGCTTCCTGTAAAGTCATTGCCTTCAAACGTAATATTGAGACCTTCATCATTAAGGTTCAAAACAACAAAAACCTTATCTTCATTTTTTTCACGTATAAAAGCAAAAACATTATTGTCATCATTGGTGTTAATGCGCACAATATCCCCACCATTCAAACCATTCCACAGCGCTTCGTTTCTATGTTTCAAGCTCAACAATGTTTTATAAAAATCTTCATATTCATAGTCACCCCATTCAATAGGATCTTTTTCAAAAAATTCCAGCATTTTATCCAGGCCATCTTCTTGACCACTATATATCAATGGCATACCGGGTATTGTGTGGGTAAAAACAGCAAAAGCCTCTACCCCATCGCCATAACGATCAAATACTGTTCCGGCCCAGGAGTTTTCATCATGATTGGTAATGAAATTCATTTTGTATGCACCTTCCGGAAAATCTACGCCCTCATCACCAAAAAAATAATCATCTATAATTGATACATCCTCGTTACCCCGGGCGACTTCATTAGTTAAATGATGCAAATGCCAACCGTATCCGACTTCAAAAGCATGTTCGTGTAGTTCAGGCACCTCCGCTTCAGCAAGCATAAATATAGGTTTTATCTCCTCAAGTTCGGCTCTCACACGGTTCCAAAAATCAGTAGGAACCCTGCCGGCAACATCACACCTAAAACCATCAATATTAACTTCTTCTATCCAAAAACGCATCTCGCCAAGCATCGCGTCCCGAAGTTCTTCATTATCATAATCCAGTTGGATCACATCTGTCCAATCGGTATCAGGTGGGATTATAAACTCACCATCCTCATCGGTGACATAATATTCAGGATTGGTTTCTGTCCAGTAATGATCCCAGGCTGTATGATTAGCTACCCAATCAAGTATTACATACATTCCTTTATCATGAATACGGTCAACCAGGTTCTTAAAGTCCTCCATTGTGCCAAATTCGGGGTTTATAGCTGTATAATCGGCAACAGAATAATAGCTTCCCAGCTCCCCTTTCTTGTTCTTTTCTCCGATAGGTGAAACCGGCATAAACCATAAAATATCAACTCCCATTTCCTCAAGTCTGTCCAGATGCTCTCCAAAAGCATTAAATGTACCCTCCTCGGTGTACTGACGAACATTTACTTCATAAATGTTGGCATTTTTACTCCATTCAGGATGGTCAACCTTGCTAACATCTGTTCTTTCTTCCGGATCAACTTCACAGGACGGAAAAAACAATATAGCTGCCAGAACAAATACAACAATTAATTTTAAGTATTTCATAGTAAGTAATTTTAAGTTATTTAATTAATTAAGCATCGATTTTACGATTTTTGTAGTCATTTACATCGATATGACTGGGATTATAATCTTCATTAAAAAGGGGTGAAGATACTAAGAAATCTGCTGTAGAGCGATTACATGCAGTGGGCAGATTATATAAAACGGTTATTCTCAGAAGTGCCTTAACATCCACATCATGAGGTTGCGGTTGCATGGGGTCCCAGAAAAAAACCATTAAATCAATTTTTCCATCTACAATCATTGCTCCCATCTGCTGGTCGCCACCTAAGGCTCCCGAATTTAGTTTTGTTATATTTATTTTATTCTTTTTATCATCATCTTTTGAAAAAACTTTTTCAAGATATTTGCCGGTAGTGCCGGTACAAATAATATTGAGTTTCATCAGGTTATTGCGATTCCATTCCACCCATTCCAACATTTCCTTTTTTCTGTTGTCATGAGCAACTAAAGCTATATTTTTCTTTTTCATATCCTATATATTAATATTGTTTTACATATCTAAGTATTTTACTTTAATACTTGTACAACCATTTAAAGCTTGTAAAATTAATAGCTGGTCAAAACTTCATAGCTAAGAGGTTCAAGTTCTACCGTTAATATATTATCATCAATAACAAAATTTTGCTCAAAATGATTTTCAAGACCGAGATCTTCAAATTCTTTTGAAAGCTCGACAGTTACGGTTTTAGCATCCCGGCTTTTATTAAATAACACAATCCCGTGATTATTAAAATATGAACGTCTATAAGCATAAATTTCATCTGTGACTTCGAGTGTTTGGAAATCTCCATAAACGAAAGCCAGGTTATTGTTTCTGATTCGGGTAAGTTTTTCAACCCTTTCCCTGGTTTGTTTTTCTCTATCGGTAAGGTTGTCAAATTTCATTGGTCGGCGACTGTCAGGATCTCCTGCACCCGGTAAGCCTATTTCATCACCATAGTAAATGACAGGTACTCCGGGTATAGTCATGATAAATGCTGTAAGTGACGAAAGCTTATCATATCCGGCCGGATCTCCAACGCCAATATCCCGTTCCCAACCGGCTTCCTGGTCATCCTCATCAAAAGCAAGATCTCCGCCGGCAAGAGAAATAAACCTTGGAAGGTCATGATTTCCTGTGATATTGCCCATCAGATTATTGTATCCATAATGATCAAAACTTTCATGAATTGATTGGTCAAGATCTTTGAATGATTCGTCATCAAGTGCAAAAATTGATCTGGCATCAAAATATAGGTTGAAATCAAATTGCCCGTCAAGTAAACCACTTCCAACATAGTCTCCTATAAGTTCACGACTGCCGAAAGTCTCACCGATCTGAAACAACCTGCGGTCTTCAGGAACAACTACTTCATTCTCAAGTTTATTTGTTAACGTTCGCCAGAACTCCAGGGAAATATGTTTTGTAGCGTCATGCCTAAAGCCGTCCAGGTTGTACTCTTCTATCCAGTACAGGGCACTATCTGACATGGTTTCAACAACCTCAGGTTTTGAAAAATCCAGGCTGGGTAAAAATGTGTCAAACCATGTGGTAAGGCGATGTTCATCCCATATTCTAATGTTTTTAGAACCATCAGGTAAAATCAGCTCAGTAGACCAGTCGGGGTTTTCTTTAATTAATGGATTTTCTTCATGAACATGGTTTGAAACATAATCCAGCAATACATTAATGCTCTGATCATGAGCTGTTTCAACCATATCTCTCATTATTTCTTCATTACCAAAGCGATGATCAACGGTTGTAAGTGTTATTGGCCAGTACCCATGGTATCCTGTATATTTACGCCGGGGTTCAGGATACTCCAGGTAAGCTTCCAAAGGGTTTTGTGTAATGGGCGTAAACCATATAGTGTTTATTCCCAGCTTTTCAAAATAACCATCATTAATTTTTTCGGTTATGCCGGCCAGATCACCGCCATGGAAATTAGCCCTGGGGGCGACTTCAGGATCATCAACAGGCTCATGTAACTCTTGTTTTCCATTATGAAATCTGTCAACCATAATAAAATATAATATTGACGCTTCATAATCTCGCCTTGTAAGATTGGCCGGATTGTCTACAGGTTGGTCTTCATGCAAAGGAATAAGCAGATCATTGGAAGCACCATGCTCGTTATAGGCTCTTACTCTTAAAAAGCTGCGCTGATGGTTTATTGCATCAGGTGGAATTTCAATGTGCTTAAGATCATCTTCTCTGCTGACATTTTCCCCAGGTAAACGATGGTTTTGCCAAAAAACAAGTATTTCCTCAGGCTCATTATCAAAACGTATATACACATTATTGTCATCAAAAGCATAAGTATATAGGTGTGGCAATAGATCTTTGTCTGTACGCGGAACTTCGAGCAGAGAATTATAACCACCTATATTATTGGGAACAGTTTCTTCACTATTGGGGTCAAGCATCCACTCATCATCAGCTACTATTTGATATTGATATCTGCCGGGATGAAGCCATAAATTGGTCTGCCAAACGCCATCAACATATTCCAGGGAAGTTTCTGAGGGGTCCCAGTCATTAATCTCTCCGGCAAGTTTTACTTCATTATAATCTTTATCTTGAGGATCAAACTCAAACTCTACAAGTTGTTTCATAGATTCCTCTACAAAAAAGCTATAAGGCTCCCCTTCCAGCCATACTACCATTTCAGAAACATAAGGCACCTGTTCTGATCTTCTCTTAATTAAAAGTTCGTCTTTATTTTTTTGTTCAAACTTAAGCTCCTGATCTCCAATTATGGAATCAATGGCGCTTAAATCCTCTTCAAAAAAATAATCGGAAAGATACACTACTGTTGTATCACCTTCAAGCTGAATAGGTGAAGTTAATCCTAGAACCCGGGATTCTTCCGGAAATACAGTCCTGCCTTCAGGTTTGCAGCTCACTATAATGAATATGGCAGCAAGGAGAAAGACAGTTTGAAAGAAAAAAATTTTTTTCATAATAATATCCTTTTTTGTTTATAATTTCCTATTTAGTGTTGTAATTTT
>Ga0207421_10004866_pt1 | contig 15282 bp, 12 predicted proteins | sample SodLakKL_010_SED_4_FD_187542 | JGI IMG/M metagenome (GOLD analysis project Ga0207421, IMG submission 187542) | Alkaline sediment microbial communities from Lake Tanatar, Kulunda Steppe, Russia - 8KL_010_SED (SPAdes) (version 2) | ecosystem: Environmental > Aquatic > Non-marine Saline and...
GGGTTACACTGGACTTTTAGCAATAATATTGATTGCCCTAGGGATGCCTGTTTTCGACTCGATCAATCACTCGATGACGGCACTCGCTACAGGTGGTTTCTCAGTTCAAAACTTTAGTATAATGAATTACCGGCTGACCGGTTATGCGAATGCATTTTGGTTCGAAGTGGCTATCATGCCGTTCATGATATTGGGTGGGATCTCCTTCGCGATGCATTATCAACTTTTCATAGGCAATGTAAAGGAATTTTTCAAAAATATAGAAGTGAAAGCGATACTGATCATAGTTTTTATCTCGACCGTTATCCTTGCTATAAGTCTAGGATTCACTTCTGAATCTATAAGATACGGATCTTTTCAAACTATAACAGCTATCACTGGAACCGGATTTAATACAGCAGAGGTGGGGGCTTGGAACGACTTCCAAAAATTTTTGTTAACTATTTTGATGATTTTCGGGGGAGGCTATGGCTCGACTGCTTCCGCGATAAAGCTTCTCAGAGTGGTTATAATATCCTATGCTTTGATCTGGTTGATAAGACAATATCTGTTACCTGAATCTGCAGTTCATAAGTTGAAGATAGGTGATAAGCATTATTCTCCAGAAGCGATACAAGATGTCGCTGTTTACGTCATACTTTATCTGATCCTTCTTGTAGGAGGAGCGATGGTCTTCATGTATGGAGGGGCAGAAGCCGTAAACAGTCTATTTGAAGTCGCTTCTGCGCAAGGAAACGTGGGTCTAAGCGTAGGTCTTACAGGGCCCAATATGCCTCTGGTTGAGAAGATCACGTTGATAATAGTCATGTGGGCGGGAAGATTGGAGATATTTCCGATACTAGTTTTACTGACCGCTCCGTTCGAATAAGATCGTCTTCTTTCAAGTTTCTAATTCATCTAATCCAATCGGCAACACTCAGAACGAAAGCCACGGCAAGGAATGCGACTGCGGTCCAAAAGTGGCTACCGGTGAAAAGGAAGACCAATATCGCGAGGAGTGTAGCCGGTAAAAACTGTATCAGCATCTTCAAAAAGAACGCGATCACCAATATTATCATCACTATTATGAGTATTCCAACGCATGCCGCTAAACCAGCGCCTAGTCCCGGTAACATGTATTCAAGAGGATATAATCACCTAATTAAATCTGTTGTTATTTTACAATAAAAGACCAAATATGAACTCGTCTAGTCCGGTGAAGAACAACATGATCGGTAAAATTATACATCCCATCAGATGGACCCTTTTCACCCCGTAGAGAGGAGGTATAAGACCTATCGCGGTCGATGTAGCTCCGATAAGAAGTCCGATAGGCCCGGACAGAGCCAGTATCATAAACACTAAGAACCCGATTATCACTTTCGAGAGCTTATTGTATTCTATCTTGCGATGTATCACAGTGAATTTTTTACCTATCACAAGAGTCAATAGATAAGCTACAGTGGCTGAGATTATCACGGAAAAGAGGAGAAGTAAAAACAGTCCCGGTACCTCTAAAAGTACCTCCCATTCTCGTATATTGGCTTCGTTTATCCTCAGGATCGCCTGCATCGCTCCACTCCTCGCTTTCATTATGACGAAGAGAGCGACGAGGGTGAATATCGCACATGAAGTATCTACCGCTGAAACAGCCATGATATACTCTCTAGATTTTGTCTCTTCATCTACATCATCAGGGGTGAATACTCTAGTGACAGCTGTGGCAGCTGCGGCAGTGATACCCGGAAGCCATCCTACTAGACCTCCAGAAAATGTTCCCGATATTATACCTCTTAACTTGCTCTTATTTTCAACCAGTATATCCACATCTTCGGTCTCCTGTTCCGGTATATCGGGATCGTCCATAAGACTGACCAAAAGATTCGATATGCCGAAAAGACCCGTGAACATCGGAAACATCATGAGAGAAGTGTTTGGTGTTCCCGCACGATCCACCAAAGTCCAGTTGTAAGTGTACATGCCAGAAGGCGTCAGAACGACGAAACCGAGAAGACCGCTCATTAAAAACAGACCTGCAGCCACCATCTTCGGTCTGAAATCTATCAAACTCCTCCCTTCCTGCATCACCAAAACAAAGACCACTAGAAAAAGGATGAGAGGTATGAACGGGATCAATCTCTCATATAGATGAACAGGATCACCCATTATCAATCTAGCGGGTAAGATCATACTCAGACCTATAAAGCTAGCGGCAAAACTACCCAAAGCGCTTGCTTTCACCGCTTCATACCCCCTTCCCTCCAAAAGCATCTCGTGTGCGGGCAAAACAGCTAGGGCGTTCTCCCCTTCAGGCGCTCCTAGAAAAGTGGAAGGGATGAAGTCCAAAAAAGTGTGAGTTATCAAACATCCCATCACCAGCATAGATATGAATATCAGAGTATCCCAAGAGGACAATTCAAAACCCGACAATATATTCCCCACGAACAACGAGATAGGACCCAATGAACCGATTATCAGAAATGAGATCGTGTTCACATGTATGCCGGGAACAAGACCTGTCAGGATACCTAAAGATATACCGATAAATGTGAATAGCACCGATAAAAAAAGTACAAAAATAGGACTCATCCTATCTCCCTAGACTTCTCTGTTCCGCTTTAATTCATTCCCACTCTATAGTCCCTGGAGGCTTGTTCGTGATGTCATAAACGACTCTATTGACCTTGTCCTTCATCTCATTGGTGATCTTAGTAGATATCCTGTCCATCACTTCAAGAGGTATCTTGCTGAAACTCGCGGTCATGGCATCTAAGGACTCTACAGCCCTCACCGCTACCGTATGCCCATACGCTCTCTTGTCCCCCTGCACACCTACCGTCTTCACCGGTAAAAGTACTGCGAAGTACTGCCAGGGCCTATCCATCTCTCCGTTCTCAACTGCTTTCTCGATCTCGGTTTCAACGATATGGCAGGCCTCCTTGACGATCTCCGTTCTTTCGGGCGTAGCCTCACCTATCACTCTTATAGCGAGACCGGGTCCGGGAAAAGGCTGTTTCTCCGCTGTGGAAAGTCCGAGTTCTCTAGCGACTTCCCTCACTTCGTTCTTATAAAGGTCCTGTAAAGGTTCGATAAGGTCGAGACCCATCTGTTCCGGTAGACCTCCTACATTGTGGTGAGATTTTATAGTATCTCTGTTCTCGTCACCGCTCTCGATCCAATCCGGCGCGATCGTTCCCTGAACTAGATAATCCGCGTCGAACTTCTCAGCCTCTCTCTCGAAGATCTCTATGAATTTGTTCCCTATGATCTTACGTTTCTCTTCCGGATCAACAACGCCTTCCATCGCATCGTAGAACTCTTCTCTAGCATCGATGATCTCGTGGTTGACTCCCATCTCTTCGAGTATGTTATCGATCTTCTCCGTCTCGTGCTTCCTCATGTATCCTGTATCGACATAAACGCCTAAGAGATCATCACCCAAAGCCTTACTCGCGATTACAGCTGAAACAGTACTGTCGACACCGCCGCTGCATCCGACTACCGCTTTACCGTCGACACTCTTTATCTCTTCGACCTTTTCCTCGATAAATACTTCTGTATCTTTCAAATAAATCCCCTCTCAATGTTTTTTTTCTACATCTTCAGCGTCTTGATAAACTCTCTCTTTCCTGTTCTCCCTGTACTCTTCGAGTCTTTCCTTGATATCGTCATCGGTCCTGGCCAATATCTCGGCAGCTAAAATAGCTGCATTGTCCCCTCTGTTCATACCGACCGTTGCTACAGGGACTCCAGGGGGCATCTGGACTATCGATAACAGTGAGTCTAAATTCATCCTGCCGCTGACCGGAACACCGATCACTGGTTTAGTGGTGTGAGAGGCGATAACGCCCGGTAAAGCTGCTGCTAAACCAGCGACCGCTATGAAGACTTCCGCATCATCACACAGGTTTTCAGTCCTTTCTGGTGTTCTATGAGCAGAGGAAACGGTCATCTGATAGTCGATGTTCAGTTTTTCAAGAACATCTACCGCTTTCTCACCTACTTCTAAGTCACTTTTACTTCCAAGTATTATTTTTACATCCATAGAACGAGTAAAAAAGAATAGTAAAATAGTTTTTTCGGTCTATGTCTTCATTATCGCCACTAAAAATATACCAAGAGCGATAGCGGCTCCGATGACGAATGCGCCGACATAGAAAAGACCGTATCTCAGCACCTCAAAAAAGGTGTCGTCGCCAAAAACCTCCGTAACATGTGCAGCGTAAGAGCCGATCCATATCAGTATACCGACTATCGTCAACGAAGAACCGACCATCCTGCTTTTACCTCTCCCGAAGTACGCAGTAAAAACTCCGGATAGGAACAACCCCAAGCCAAGCGTCAAAAGAAGAACCGTCACGAATGCCCATGTTTCCAACATCATATTACCTCCTAAAATTCTATACCTGTCAACGTTTTTGTATCTTCAACACCTTCGATCGACCTTATATCATCGACAACCCTCTGACCAAGGGTATTGAAGTCTTTAGCTTCTAACTTGAGTATTAGATCGTACTCACCGAATAGCGAATGGACTTCCATGACCATGTCCATATCCTTAACTATATTGTATACTTCTCTCTCCGCAGCAGGCGATGTTTTTATGAGTACAAATCCTACAGCCAAGTTTCCACCTTGTGATGGATATTCATTAGATGAATATAAATATTTTGATTTTCAGGACTCTAAATTTATAATATCTGCATCTCCCGGTCAGCATCCGTCAAAAAGTCAAATCCATCTTCAGTGACCACGATATCGTCCTCTATCCTTACACCACCAAAGCCGGAGATGTATATGCCGGGTTCTACAGTAAAGACCATGCCTGGCTCTAAAGTGATGTCCACATTCGGTGAAAGACCCGACCCGTCGTGAGTAGAAAGACCGATACTGTGTCCTAAACCGTGTATGAACTTACCCTCGAATTCCGTACTATCGATGACTTCTTTAGCGGCATTATGAACTTCACTACCCTCAACTCCGGGCTCTATCATGTCTAGGGCCGCTTTTTGAGCCTCGAGCACTGTCTGGTACATCCTTTCCTGCCTATCACTGGCCTCGCCGATGATGTAGGTCCTGGTTATGTCAGACCTATACCTCTTGTAGAGTGCTCCAAAATCTAGAACCAAAAAGTCGCCTTTCTCGAGTTTTCTAGGACCCGAGGTATAGTGAGGTTCCGCAGAATTGGGTCCGCTGCCGGCTATTATCTCAAATGCATCTCCAGAGGCGCCTTTCTTTCTCATCCTGTAGGAAAGTTCGGCGGCTACATCCGATTCTTTCATGCCCTCTTTGATGTACCCTGTTATCTCTTCAGCTACCCGTGATGCGATATCACCGGCTTCGTCCAATGTTTCTATCTCTTCTTCGTCCTTTCTGTTCCTTGCCTCGATTATCGCATCTGAAACGTCTATTATCTCCGCGTCAGTGGCATCTAGGATCTTTTCATAAGCCTTATATGTCAATTCAGAACCGTTGATACCGATCTTTTCTTTATCACCGAGTTTTTCTTCGAGCCATTCCTCTAGTTCCTCTCTATCTTCCATAACATCCATGGATATATCGGATTTAGAAGCACTATCTGACTCCAACTTACTGACACACATCTCTGCAGTATGGTCAGGGTATGCGACTATAGCGCAGTTCTCGAATTCACCTCTATGTAGGCCGCTTAGATAAAAGAAGGTCTTATCAACGTGAGGCTTGATCGAATTCAATATCACTATCGCTTCAGGGTCTTCCTCGGACCATTCATATATCTTTTCTATTCTAGATCTCATGAACACCCATTAGAGAATTGTTATTTAGTTTTGATTACTCTAGTACCAGCTATGTAGTCACCTATCCTTTTCCTTTCAGGACTCCTCAGTATGAGGATCAAGCTTATAAAATAAAAACCCAGGATGATATCTGCATAACGACCTGAATTCCTTGCGGCGCTCTCAACGAACCCTATTGGCTCAAAATCATCGTCTAGAACCTTCAATCCAAGAAGGGCTTTTCCGATCGTAGTACCAAAATACCATTCAGTTAACGTGAAATACAGAAATTGTATGGAAGTCCCTAGAGATATGATCGCCAAGATAACTGGCTCGCTGATATATATCGCCTGGCCGTTAGATAGTTGCGTCGAGAATAAATATATAAAAAATATAATGAAAGGTATAGATATCAAGATCAGATCTGTGATATACGCTATAAATCTTTTAGAAAGGCTCGTATAAGAATCACTCACTCGCAGGCGTATTCCATCTCTCAATAACACGCCGGTCAAGATATCTTTTTTTATCTCTCGAAGATCAGTTCCATATTTTTCCTTCCTGAGTGTGATGTAATCTTTTACCGCTTCAGGTCCAAATCCGAGCTTCCTGAAAATCTCTGAAGCCGTCCTACATCGATCGAAAAACATAGGATTGATGTTCCTATTCACTAATTTTTTAGCCTTCTTCAGCTCTAGTCTTACTCCACGGATGACTTGAGCTCTACTTTTTGAGTGTTCACCCTCCTTCATCAATTTTTTTGCCCTCACTATCGGATCTTTAGGGAGTGAATAATCCCATTTAAGATAATTAGCGAGGATCAGTGGTATCGAAGCGATGAGTCCAGACAAATATACTAGGTCCATAGCCCCGGCACCTCCAAAAGACCCCAGAACGCCTATCTCGACCAGTTCTGGTATCCTTACAAAATCAGCTCCGATCAGAGTTCCGAGTACGCCGACGGAATATGCTAAAGGTATCTGAAACTTTTCATCTTTCCCTATCGATAAACCTATACCCAGAGCTATAAAAAGAGCACCCATGGCAGGAAGAAAATAGTAAGGGAACTCAGAGACTATCCCGACACCCGGTTCGATCCTAGAGAAATGATAAGATATCAACGCCACAACCGCGGTTCCAAAGGCGACGTATACTACATTTATTTTTTTCCTATATATAAGGGCGCCGCTCACGATCACGGGTATCAAAGCCCCGCCCAGATTTATATTCAATAAAGAGTCTCCAAATATTATCAAAGGTATATCTGCAAATATACCAAAAAATGATCCCACGATGATCATACCGATAACGGGTTTATCGAAGCCACATTGCTCCATGAACTCCCTTTTGTTCATGTATGCTATGAATAAAGAAAAAGAGAGTACTGGAAGCATTATTATATGGAATGTTACAGAAAAAAACAACTGATAGTCCATGACCATCATCCTCTAACGTATAGTGTCCAAGGAGAAAGAACCCATAGTTATGCCGCTCTTGCTCTGTGAATATTCAATCCAATCTCGAGTCTGAACGTCTCCAAGACCTTCTACTTTAAGATAATTTTTGAGTTGGTCAACTTTGAACTTGATCTCGCCGTTCATGATGTGACCCAGCATAGATATGTCCTGATCAGTATGCATGCCTTTCTCCAACGTATACAATGAAACCGCGTTCTCGCTGGATCTCTTGCCGGTGAAAGGTTGAAGTATCCTGAAAGTGGTCTCGGTATCTAAATAAGCTATTATGGTTGACACAGACTCAAAAGCCATCCTATAATAACGGTGGTCTTCTTTTATCTCTTCAGCAAATTCGTTTACCGCTTGAGTTATTGCCTTGAGATCAGACTGATCTTGGATATAACGCACATTATCTTTTTCTTTTTCTTCTTCATTGATCTTTCCCATGCTAGCGGAGTAAGCGTCGACGTAATATACGAGACCTCTCATCTCGTATTCTTCATAGGTGGGAACAACGAATTTCATCTCTTCACGTATATCTTCCACCGTTTTGTCAGTGATAACCCATATAGCCGGAACTCCTTTTTCCAACCCCTCTCCAATAAAGCTATTGACCATTACTTCCTTGCCAACATGAGGTGGTCCATAAATAGAGACATTCGATCCCAGTGGTATACCGCCTAAAAGAAGGTCATCAAGCCTTCCAGTGCCTGTCTTACATTTTTCCTGTTCGATCTCCTGAAGTATCTCTTCTTCTCTTTCCTCTAGTTCCTCGTCGATTAGATCTTCTTCTTTAGCTCTCAATTCTTTCTCTTTTTGATCGATATACTTTTCCTTTGCTTTGAGTTCCTGTTCTTTCTTGTCGATCTCCTGCTTTAGTTCTTCAAGTTTCCTCTTCCTTTCTTTTTCGGTTTGATTTTCTAGTTCCTTCTTTTCAGCCTCGAGTTTCTTTTTCTCTTTCCTTAAGACCTGTTCTCGATGCATCAAGTCCTCTTCACGCTCGTTCAGTTCCTGCTCTTTATGCTTGACCTGTTCTTTCAGATCTTCGATTTTTTCTTCTTTATGGGAAAGTTCTTTCTTGAGTTCACGGATCTCCTTGTTACTTTCCTCTCTCATTTTTTCTGCTTGAGCGTCTGTCACCATCTCCCCTTCAGCATCGGACTTCAGCGCCTCTATCTTATCTTTTAATCTTTTATTTTCTTCTTTCAACTGTTCGAGTTCTTCTTCATCAAGACCCTGAGTTTCTTCCCCTGGAGAGGTCGCGATACTCTGCTGAGATTTTAGATACTTGGCCATCGCGACGCTGCCTTTTTTGATATCTTCGATCTCTTCTTCGAGTTCGGTTTTTTCTTCTTTTATCCGCTCTTTTTCTTCCCTGAGTTCTTCTATCTTTTCGCTTTTAGTTTCGAGTTGCTGTTCTAATTTGGCGTTTTCTTCGAGGACCTCATCTGGTTGAAAATCTTCCGACTCAAAGTCACTGAGCCGTTCATTCAATCTCTCTCTCAAATCCTCTATTTCCTGTTTCTTCTTTTCTAACTCTTCTTCCTTCTCTTCCAATCGTTTCTCTTTCTCTTTCAATTCCTCTTCAATCTCTTCCTTCTCTTCTTCAAAAGATTCTTCGTCCAACCACTCAGTAAAAGAGTCCTCTTCGCCAGAAAGCCAAGCTTTGAGAGATTCAGTGCTTCTCTCACCTGTTTGCGCCGAAGAACCTTCCGATGCGGAGTTCCCATCTTTGGTCATCATACTGCCTATATCTTTGTCACTCTCACCGGTAAGCCAATCTGAAAGTTCATCATCTTCGTCTTTTTCAGACCCTCCGTCTTTTTCTGATCCTTCAACCTCGGACGATCCTCCATCAGATAAATCTTCTATCTCTTTTTTGATCTTCTCGACCTCATCAGCGTTTAGGTCTGTGGACTCGGCTATATCCTCAACTTCAGCGTCAGATATATCATCAAGATCCTTAAACCCTTCATCGATCAGGATCTTAGCGGTTTCCTCGTCGATCATTGATATCTGTGTAAGATTTTTTATTTCTGTTTCTGAAGATCGAGACATAGTTCGATCTACAGTGACTTTAGAAGATGTTGTTTTTTTTGCGGGTTCGCCTTGATGATTTCCTGCCATCTTTCTCCCTTAATGCGATCTCCTTCGGGCCAAATATTTGGCTCGATAACTAGTGCCGTTCAGATTAAGGAATCGACTGGTTATCGGGGAATTTAATCACATGTGTATAGTTATTTAAATCCTTCCCCATCATCCTTAAAAAGGTTTTTCATGAACTCCACCAGCCTCTTAAGGAGGACCGGTATTATCAACCAGAACAAGACTATTATGAAGGCCTCCTGGATCCTCAGATATATCAAGGCTAGGATCGTGACTATCCCAAAAATTATGCCTATAAGTGCCGCTGTTATGTCTATATCGTACACGTTATCACTTATGATGTCTGATTAAATATTCCTTTTCATCTTTTATCGCTGTTCTCTAGCCTATGATAAAAAGTTAATAAAACGGGGATATACTCTTAAAAACATGAGTAACAACAAAACAGAGAAGATAAGCCTATCTGATGGCGCCGGTGGAGAGAAGATGGAAGAACTCCTCTCAGACCATATACTTCCGTTCTTGTCTAATGATGAAGGTGAGGTACCACTTTCTTCTTTAGACGACTCTTGTGTTCTGAACGGTGTAGTGTTCACGACGGACAGCCACACTGTAAAACCGATTTTCTTCCCCGGAGGAGATCTCGGGAGTCTATCCGTGGCCGGCACTATAAATGATCTACTCGCGATCGGAGGTGAACCTGTTGGTCTGTCGTTAGCGATGGTGATCCCGGAAGGATATCCTATAAAATACATAGAGAGATTACTCGAGAGCGCCTCGGATGTATTGAAAAAGGCCGACGTTCCTATATTGACAGGTGACACTAAAGTCGTCGAGAAAGGTGACATAGACGAACCGATCTTCACTACAGCCGGAATAGGAAAGAGACATCAGTTGATGGATGAAAACATGACAAAGGCAGGCGGGAGGAAGACTAGATGGCTATCAGACGACAACCTTAATCCGGGCGACAAGATAATAGTTACAGGTACTGTAGGAGATCACGGGATAACCATACTCTCAGAGAGAGAGGGATACGGATTCAGAGGTGAGGTCAAGAGCGATATCGCTCCTTTAAACGAGCTGATGAGAAATGTGTTAAGTGTTGGCGGGATAGGGTCCGCTAAAGATCCGACCAGAGGAGGACTAGCAAATACACTCAACGAGTGGGCGGAGAAGTCATCTCTAGGTATCGAGATAAATGAGGACGAAGTGCCTATAAAAAAATGGGTCTCTTCGGCCAGCGAGATGCTCGGTATCGATCCATTATCTATCGGTAACGAAGGTAAATTCGTTCTAGCAGTCAATCCTTCACGGGCTGAAGAGATATTAGAGATTTTAAAAGACACAGAATCTGGTGAGAACGCAGCGATCATCGGAGAGGTCACCGAAGATATAGACGGTGTCGTTTTGAAAACCGGTGTCGGAGGAAAAAGGATACTAGAAAAACCGGTCGGAGACCCAGTCCCTAGGATCTGTTGAGCCAAAATTCCCTTAGCAAAAACAAGGTTATCAATACAGTCGGTGAGATCAGAATTATCGAGTTAACCACTTTCTCTAACAAGGTAAAGCGGTCCTGTTCCTCTACTAACACCTCTATCGTATCAGTATCTGTGTTTCCGCCTACATCCTCTACGGTCAAAGTTACAGTATAGGTACCTCTTTCCTCGAAATGAACTGTTATCTTTTCACCTTTTTCATCTACCGAGCCATCTCCATCTATATCCCACCTATACTCGACTATCTCATGATCATCCCAGCTGTTTTCAGCACTCAAGATAAATTCTTCCTCGACCATCACTGTCTTTTCATCTCCCGCATCTGCGATAGGATCGATAAAATCTTTCCAATCATTTAAGAATACATTTGAATAATAATCGGCGATCTTATCGTTTTCCACAATAACTCCCAGTTCCCTATTTCGTCGCATGGAATTTTCATTCCAATTTATGGTAGAGACTAGCACACTGTCTTCGTCGACTATCATACCTTTGTTGTGAGATTTGATCAATCCTTGGTAGTCAGAAAGTGACCTAGCTTCAAGATCTAAGGACTTATCTTCCGCAAGATCGTTAAGCTCATCGACCATCTCATCATTTCCGCCCACTCCCTGGTGATACCATGTAGAATCGAGGAGGATCTTTACTCGAACTCCTCTCTTCGCAGCCTCTTTTATAGCCTCTAGATAAGGATTTTCCTCCCCATCCCAATCTCTGATATAATACTGCTGTAAATAGATAGATTCTTCAGCAGACCTTATTTCACCCAAAACCGTTGAGTTCTTCATGTTAGTGTCTGGACCTATCACCGGTGTCACCTCGAATTCCCCCTGTATTTCGGTACTGTTGAAGGTTGGTGAGTAGTTGCCAGAAGAAAGATTGTACCTCTCATACTCTACTTCATCGTAGGTGAAATCTTCACCTAAACTCCAATCATGATCAAAAACCTCGCCGTAATAATCACCTGTCTTTTCATGATCTAAAATGATACCCCAGCCTCTATTGCCGTAAGTTGGATCTGATGGGAAACTAGAAGCCACGAGGTTCTCACTAGTTAGAAAGACGGAGGAATTATCTCTCCTCATGTATTTCGGATGATAGTACTCATAATGATCGTCTATGGTCCTGACCTCTCCACCTTCACTCGAAATATAGTTCAAAGAAGCGATACCTCTATCTGACATCCCTTGAACAGGATCCGCTTCTATCAAAACTCGAACAGACACCCCTGCGTTAGAGAGATCGGCTATCTTCTCCGCTATCCTAACATCATTGAATTGATACACACCGACTTCTAGAGACGAATTCACACCGTCTAGAAAATTCATCATCGCTTCTTTAGAGCTGTCTGGAGAGGTAAAAGCGGTTGCATTTCCATGATAGTTGAAAGACTCAGGGTCAAAGCTAGAAGTCTCATTTTCTTTCAACATGGGTTGTTTGTGGTCGTCAGTCTCATGCTCTCTTTCCTCGAAGGTTTCCGTGTTGGCAACGATTCCAGGAAGCAATAAGAGTATAAGGACCAGTAAGATCAGACTTTTCCTGTTCACAAAAGTTGCAAACAACAACTATTATTAATATTTGAAGGTGAACTGGCCATATTTTTTAAATAATACGTAGGGTTAAAGTTTAGCAGAGTCAAGTTCCTTCTGCCGAGGTAGCTAAGTCCGGCCTAAGGCGGTGGCCTCGAGAGCCACTGGTGCTTCGCACCACAGGAGTTCGAATCTCCTCCTCGGCGTTTTACATCTTTCCGTAGTGACAGCGGAGGAAAATGTAAAGCAAGAAGAATCTGTGATTCTTTAGCGTTTTTTTACAATTCGAACGAAGTGAGAATTTAAAAAACAAGTAGGATCTTTGATTTTCTAGCGCTCACTTCTCTGTCATTTGCGCCTTTTTCTTTCAACCAATCATATTTAAAAACGATTTTAAATTATATCTTATTATTATAAAATGTTGTTTTACACTATTTTCGATTTGATCATTGGTGAAAATAAGAAAAAGGTTTTTTATCCTGTTTTTGGAAGATAAAAGAACCTTCTAGACTCAGTCCTTCAAATTATCAAATATCTTTTCCGCTGTAGCTTCACCGATACCTTTCACTTCTGTTAATTCTTCAACCGAAGCTTCTTTGAGTTGAGCTAGAGTTTCAAAGTCTTCCTCGTACATGTTTTTAGCTGTAGTAGGTCCAACTCCTTTCACTTTTTGTAATTCCTCTATCGCTTCAGATTTGCTGATCTCTTTAGAAGATGTGCTCGTTTCTTCAGTCGGTTCTTCATCAGATAAATCTTCCTCTACCTCTCTTTCTTCTCCACCAGTATCTTCTGCTGATCCATATCTCTGCTCTTCCATAGATTCTTCTCCTCTTTCAGTCTCTTCAATCACTTCTTCTGATCCTTCTTCTTTAGAGATTTCCATTTCGTCCTGTGAGCTATCACTCGCCTTTTTCAATTCCCTTCTGACTACTTTAACGCCAGGATCACTTTTATCGGCATCTCTTTTACTTTTCTTCCAGTAAGAACCACCGATGAAAAATATCATCAAAACTGCGACAAGCCAAAGCCACCAAAGACCACGAAGCCGAGTTAAACTTGATGACGGATCTTCAGTTACCTCTTCGATCTCAACAGTTACAGATAAGGCCGTTAGACCATCGTAAGTTGCGGTTATCTCATATTCTCCTGTTTCGCTCTCATTGAAGATAGCCACGTTACTTTCCTCATCAATCTCATCTATGTTCTCCCATTCGAAATCGGATACATCCTCTGTTATCAGGTTGCCGTACTCATCATAAACTGCCGCTTCGAATTCTAATCGGGTACCTGGTTCTATCTCTTTATCTTCTTCCGGCTCAATTTCCAATCTATCTGAATCTCCAGTCTGGACAGTCATCTGAAATGAGGCACTAGAGTTGAAGGAAACAGTGATGGTATGGTCTTCGTCTGAACTGACGATTTGGCCCTCGGATATCACCGCGGTATATTGCCCCTCATCTCCTAAAGTTATATTTTCTTCAGTGTACACGTTTCCATCATGTTCAGAGTCAACTGAAATCTTTTCCACCACTCTATCATCTGCGGGGTTATCATAATCATCTGTAACATTCACGGTGATCTCAAATCCATCACCGGCCCTTATCGAGTGCGGATTATCTACTATATCGATCTGGCTCGGACTGGCTGGTTCTACCGTAACCGTCGTTATTTCCGAGGTCACCCCCTGATAAGTCGCGGTCACGCCGTAATCTCCAGTTTCTGTTTCATGGAAGACTCCATCAACAGCGTTCTGCCATTCGAATTCTGTTGGATCGTCCTCTCTCACTTGACCGTCTTCATCAAGAGCCTCTGCATCAAACTTCAACTCTTCTCCTGCCTCCACCTTATCCTTATCCGAATAGATCAAGACCTCATCGATTTGTGTTTCGTCGAAGTTAGCCGTTATCGAATGATCTCCTTCCATCGTTATCGTTGTATCGTTCGCTGTTGGGTCCTCTATCGTTCCCGTGTCACCTGTCCATTCAACAAAAAGATAATCTTGATCAGCTACCGCTTCAAGATCTACTTCTGTTCCCTCATCATATGTGAACTCGCCTTCCCCCGGATCGACGACTTCTCCTCCCTCTGTAGTTCCTACATAAAGGGTGTATTCTACTTCCTCTTCAAACTGTGCCGTTATTTCCATCGAATCCTCATCGAACACCATCTGTTCATTTTGACTGGTGGCCATGAGGGTTATGGTAGTTGTATCCCCAGATTCGGCATCTTCGGTTATTTCAACATCTATCTCTACTTTTTCAGTCTGACCAGATTCAACTACTATTTCATCAGGTTGATCCTCTATAGGAAAAATATCCGGATTTTGAGATATCGCCTCGATATCATAGGTATCATCTATACCCCCTTTATTTTCAACCGTGAATTCATAAGTATATATGCCATGATCATTTTCTACAGCATCCTCGGGAGCGCTAACATTTACCTCATATTCCTGGCTTTGAGTGGTGAACTCCCAAATTTCACTCTCAACATCTCCACCCTTACCTTCTGCAATGGTGAACCATTCGTAAGTATTATCTTGTTCCAAATCCTCCCAAACAGCATCATCAGTTCTTGTACCGTGTTCTACATCATCTAATGAATCGATCTCTGTATCGTCCGAAGCATCGTAGAAAGTTATCTTATCGATAATCTCCTCTTCGGAATGTTCAACATGAACGCTCAACTCTACTTGTTCTTGGTCTTCGATTGTAGCTCCGTCTTCAGGCTGTGGATCAGTAGGCACTAAAGGACCGGGCTCCCGTTCGGGACCCGCTCTCTCAGAAGTCTGATCGGACTCGTCTTCTGCCTCAACCTCGTAATACCATAGCGTTTCGTCTTCAGTGCCTGCGCCTTCGTCTATATACTCGTATTCATCTAATCCTTCTGCTTCGACATCGCCTATAAACTCATAATCGCCGTCTTCTTCCTCAGCACTGTATACGTTGTAATGGTT
>Ga0207421_10004867_pt1 | contig 15281 bp, 14 predicted proteins | sample SodLakKL_010_SED_4_FD_187542 | JGI IMG/M metagenome (GOLD analysis project Ga0207421, IMG submission 187542) | Alkaline sediment microbial communities from Lake Tanatar, Kulunda Steppe, Russia - 8KL_010_SED (SPAdes) (version 2) | ecosystem: Environmental > Aquatic > Non-marine Saline and...
TGGGTCACATCGAGGCCATGAGGCTGGAAATGATTTAACTGATGAAATAGCTGAAGCAGGTCATTTAAGATCTGTTTTACCTGATCAGTCTGTGGTAGGAGTTCTAGTGGAGTAATTAAAGGAGCGGCTAGTTATTATTGAATTTCCTTTTTCTCTTTCGAATTTTGCTAAATTAACTAAATAGAGCAGAATATTAATAGAGAATAAAAATAACAGCTTTATTCTAAGAGATCACAGCTTAGAATAAAGCTGTTTTTATATTTTAAACGTTGATACCTGCAATATTGCTTGACTGATTTTCTTTTATTTAGGAGGATCAATATTTTTCATTTTAGCAGCATAATCTCTTCCTAAAAAGTAGTTTAACCAGGAAGAAGTCTGCTTTAAATCCCAATTAACAGGAGGGTTGTACTGCCTGGCCTTTTCTTCCAGAGCCTTTTTTCCATAGGGTTTTAACCTTTTATACATTCTAACATATATACATTTTTGCTCATCCGGATATACCTCACACCAGCCATCTTTGCTTCCTCCACAGGCTCCATTACGTTGGTTTTTTGGGCATTGAGACATGGGGCAGAGATAGGACATATCTGGCAGGGCACAATCCCCGCATTGCAAGCAGTTATTGCTTATGGTCTTAATCACTCTTTCGATAAATTCAAAGGGGTCCTCGGCCCAGCTTTGATCAATAATCTGACAGATTTTTTGAGCAGGGCGGAAAAAGATTCCTTCTTTGTCGAAAAATAAACTATGGGCCACTCGAAAGAACCTGTGTCCCAGAGTTTTACGTCCCTTCTCAGAAAGGGGAGCTAGTTTATCTGAGTTAAGCCCGGTTTCTTTATCCTTCTGCCAGAGATAAAAGCCATCTTTCTGGGGATAATCGAATTCTGGAATAAATTGACGCCAATTTTCTTCCAGTTCTTCACCTTTGTCAATTACAAACTTTATATCTTCATATTCCAGCCCGTGGCCCCCCAGGTGGACACCAGCAAACCCCATACCCTTCATCATAGCGTACATTTTGGCGGCCCTTTCTAGACTGGCCTGGTGGCCGTTGTCCTCAGCTTCTCTTTCTTCAGCTAGCTTTTTCAGTAGTTCATCAGTAACTACACAGCCGGGTATGTTATTGCTATTCATGGCTCGGCCTGCCCCATAAGTAAGCACATATAAGTTACCTATAACGGGAATATTAAAATCCTTCCAGTCCAAAAATTTCAGCAACTCATGAAATTTACGCATATCATAGCCCAGCTGAGGGATAATAAATTGAGCTCCGGCCTCAATCTTTTTTTCCAGTTTGTAATATTGAAATAATAACTCTGATTCTAAACGTTTAAAAGGAGATACCCCGCAGCCAGAAAAGAAATTAGTGGTTTTCAATTCCACCGTATTACCAAAGGCATCTTTATATTCCATCCCTTGGTTAAGTTCAGATATTAGCTTTAGCGTCTGTACAGCATCGAGATCAAAGACTGGTCTGGAAATTCCTTGATAACCGCTTACCAGGTAATCTCCAGTCACAACCAGTAGATTTTTCACCTCTTCCCGTTCGAGAGAATAAAGAAAACTTTCCATTTCATTCCGGCTCTTATCTTTACAGGTGAAATGCACTAAAGGCTCAATTCCCATTTCATTTAGCTTCATTCCTATATATTCAGCCGAAATTGCCGGGTTCCCACCAGGATTATCTGTCAGAGTAATGCCGTCAACTTTTTCTTCCTCTGCAGCATCCTGAGCTCTTCTAAATATAGCTTCAATATTATCCTCTTTGGCTCCACGACCAGGAACTAGCTCCCAGGTCACCGTAAAATCTTCCTTACTTTTAATTGATTTAGTAAGCTTACTATCAGCCATTAATTATCAATCCCCCTGAGGGTAAAGATAAATGAATGAGTTCCTAGCGCTATACTACCTACGACTGCCAGTACACCGATACCGATAAAAATATAATAAAGTAATCCTCTTTCTTCATCTACTGGAGCGTCGGTACTTTCAGGTAGCATTTCAGTTAAGGCAGCAGTTAGGCCTACATCGAGCATTACCTCTGCTCCATGTGGTGAGTTGGTAATTTCAGTGGTAAGATTTTCACCGGCAAAATAATCGTAATGCTCGCCCTCTGGCCATAGTTCTGACATATCGTATATTAATCCATCAACTGCTGCATAGGCATCGTTATCCCCTTCGCCATCATATTCCGCAAGTTCTGCCGGAGAAAGGGTTTTATCCACTAACAGACCTATTACTTTATAATCAGCTAGCATTTCCTCTTCATGAGGTGATTCTTGGTCAAACTCTTCACTTAAATCTGAGCCGGCTTGATAACCCCTGTGTTCTCCGCCACTAAATACATCAGAAACATCATAGACAATATTTTCTACAGCCACATAAGCCTCTGGACGCTCTTCACCATCGAATTTTGCCAGTTCCTCTTCAGTAAATACTTTGTCGATGTAAAAACCCACGCTTTCCAGGTCAGCAACTGCCTCGGCAAGTTCTTCATTATCAGCAATCTCTTCAGTTAAATTTTGGCCGGCCTCCCAGTCTTCATAAATCCCCTCCTCAAATACTTCATTAGCATCGTATACTCTTCCCTGGTTGGCAATATAGGCCGGGTTATCACTGCCATCAAATTCCTGTAAAATAACTTCTGTATAATAATCTGCAGCTTCTGCCTGGAGAACAAAGATCAAACTCATTAAAATTAAACAGGTTAACAGCAGTTGAAAAATTAGTTTAATTTTTTTCATGGTTTATTATTAACACTCCTCTCCTGAAACTACAAGATGTTATTATTTATAAAAATAAAATACTAATTATTTCTACTCCCAGCCAACCTATCACTGATATCACACCACTTATTCCAGCTATTTTTTCAAATTTTTTCACTCTCTCAGTCCGTTCAGCCCATTCAGGTGCCAGCTCTTTCATTTTAGGGGTGACATATAAATTGAGGAAAACTCCATTTAAAACCACCACTACTATCAGTATTTTTTTAATTTGAAAGAAAAAGCTATCTGTCACCCAGGGTCGACCCTGTAACAGCATAATTCCAGTTATACCAATGACAAATAATCCCACCCAAATCTGAAACGAAACAACAGGAGCAACCTTACTCATGGTGGTAGCAAATTTAGGTTTAATAGCAACTATAAAAAAAAGAAAATAGGAGCTAATTACACCACCTACTGCCACCAGTGTTCCTAAGACGTGAAATAGACGCATATTGATAGGCCTCCTTTAATTATAATTGATAATCTTTTATTGTTCTCTTTCGATAATGTATTCAGCAATTTCCCTTAAAATACTCAAGGCATTACTTTTCTCTTGCCCTGCATTAGTGATTTCAAGTCCCTCTAAAGCTAAAATGGCTGATCTGGCAAAGTTTTCTGCCTGTTTTTGAGCGTATGAAATCCCTCCATGTTCTATGATTAAAGATTGTAAAATATTTAAATTTTCCCTGGTAGGCTTATTTTCTTTTCCTTTTTCAAGCAGTTCTTTTGCTTTACTTGCCGCATGAGTTTCCTGTTTGAGCAGATAGAATAGAGGCAGGGTTATGATGCCTTCCTTTAGATCTGAAACCAGAGGTTTTCCCGTATTTTCCTTTTTACCTGCCAGGTCCAGCATGTCGTCTCGGATTTGAAATGCCATACCTATGTTAAGGCCGTAATCCCCCATTATCTTTATTGACTTTTTATCTGCGCCAGCAACCATAGCTCCAGCCTGACAGCAGAATTTAAAGAATAAAGCGGTTTTTTTATGGATTATGTCATAATAATCATCTTCAGTCATATCAAAATCATATTCAGAAAAAAGTTGCTCTAACTCGCCATCACACATCTTGTAAGTCATGCTTGAAGCTTCTTTTACCAACGTCTTACTACCATGCTCAACAAATTTATTAAATGCCCTTACAAACATATAATCCCCAATTAAAACTGCGCCACCTTCACCCCATTTTTCTTTAATGCTTTTTTGTCCCCGTCTTTCTTCAGTATCATCAACAATATCATCATGGGTGAGAGTTGCCATATGCAGCATCTCAACAGCGGCAGCAATAGAGATTATTTTATCCTGCTCCTTTTGCTGGAAACCAAAACTTTTAGCGCTAAGAATCAATAAAAGTGGTCTGATTCTCTTTCCACCTGCTTGCAGAAGATGTTGGGTGGCAATTTTGGTGGTTTTTGTACTACAGTCTGTCCATTCTTTAATTTTATCATCCACTTTTTGCAGATAATCCTGGTAGGGAATAAGTGATTTCAGCATTAAATATCATACCCTTATTAATATCAATTTACTTTTTTTGACCATAGACTCTGCGCGCTGTCAATTTATCAATATATCTGACAAAGCCATTCATTATCAAAATTGAAAAAGCCACTCCTCCATAACCTATCCAGAGCTCGGCTATGAACTGCCGGAAAAATACAACCAACACTGCTATACCAAGACCATATATAATCTTGCCGGTATCAGTCACTGGCCTTGTCACCCAGTCGGTAGCCATAAAACCAACTCCGAATAGGAGCCCGCCACTCAGTACTTGAAAGAGAGGGTCTTGACCCAGGAAAAGAGAAAGAAGGAAAACTCCAGTTACAGTCGTTATGGGAATTCTCCAACTTATTCTTCCTCGATATATGAGATATATGATACCTAAAATAACAGCCAGAGCAGAGGTTTCAGCAGGAGAGCCCCCTTCATATATAGCTAATAGGGTTGAATATGAAGGCAATTCCATTCCTTCGACTACTCTAAGTAGAGGAGTTGCTTTGGCCATTACATCTACCACTTCAAGCTCTTCCAGCCAGGGTGTGAAGGCAGGATTAAAATCTATCAAATAAGGGGCCAGGTAGACTAAAGTTGTACGACCAAAAAGCAAAAACACCCTTCCCATCAAAGCAGGATTAAATCTGTTGCGTCCCAGTCCTCCCATAGCTTCTCTAAAAATAGCTACAGAAAGAAAGCCTCCCAGGGTATAAAGAGGAACCACAGCCCACCAGGCTGTAGGTGGCAGGGTCAAAGCCAGCAGCAAACCTGTCACTACAGCTGTGCCATCTCCCAGGTTGGTCTGCTCTCCTTTAAAGCGTCGGGCGACAATCTCTCCCAGAACTGCTCCTGTTACGCAGGTTATTATTACCAGTAAAGCTCCCGTTCCAAAAATTAAGATTCCCGTTATAGTAATAGGAATAAGAGCTAGCAATACGTCCTGCATTGCATCGATAATTGAAACCCCTTCGTGCCAGTGAGGAGCGGGGCCTGTAACCAGGTCAGTTTCAGTCTGCATAAATATCCCCCCGAATTCAATTAGTCTGACTTATTTTCTTGAATTTTTTCTTTTGCTTTTTTTATCAAATAGACAATTGGTCTTTTAGACATACAGACATAGGAGCAAATTCCACATTCGATACAGCTCATGGCATCCCATTTTTCTGCTTCAACCACATTATTTTCTTCCATGGCCATACTAAGATAATTGGGATAGAGTCCTATAGGACAGGCTTTAATACATCTCTCGCAGCGAACACAGGGACGAAAATCATCGACATCCAGGCTGCTATCTTCCACTGTCATTACAACTAAACCGAGGCTGCTTTTGACTATAGGAGCATCAAGTTCGGAAAGAGCTGTGCCTGTCATTGGTCCTCCCATAACTACTCGGGCAGGTTTATTTTTAATACCCCCACATTTTTCCAGCAGATTTTTTACAGGAGAACCTATCCAGGTGAGAAGATTGGCTGGTTTATTAATATTTGGTCCAGTGACAGTAACAACTCTTTCGGTAAGAGGTTTGTCATATATGACTGCATCATAGATGGCGACGGTGGTCCCAACATTTTGGACTAAAACTCCAACATCAAAGGGAAGACCTCCTTCAGGAACTTCCCGGTCAAGGATAGCCTGAATCAGTTGTTTTTCTGAACCCTGAGGATAGATAGAAGGAAGAGCCAATACATCTATATTACTGAAGGTATTATATTTTCGTAAATTATTAACTGCTTTCATTTTATTTTCTTCAATGGCAATAAAGCATTTATCGGCTTCCATGGTTTGCATCAGAAATTTACTTCCCTGAAGTAGTTCTTTAGGTTTTTCCAGCATAACTCGATAATCACAGGTAAGAAAAGGTTCGCATTCACAGCCATTGATTATCACGGTATCTACCTTTTTATCATCAGGAGGAGTTAATTTGACCGGAGTTGGAAAAGCTGCTCCTCCCATACCTACTATTCCAGCTTTTCTCACTGCTTTAATAATTTCTTCTTTAGAAACCTCTTCAGCATTTCGTGCTTTATCTGGTTTAGCTGCTGAAAAATTTTTGTCAACTTTAATAATAACACTTTTAATTTTACTCCCGGTACCAGTAATTCTAGGCTCAATAGCCTTTACTACCCCTGGCAATCCAGTATGAAGAGGAGCACTAACAAACTCTTCACTATCTCCAACAATATCTCCAGCTTCAACTTTTTCTCCGGGCTTAACTGTGGGCTCACAGGCAGCACCAATACTTTGCTTCAGGGGAATTATAATTTCCTCTGGCACAGGAACCCTTTCAATTTCTTTGCCGCTGCTTAAATCCTTGAAATAGGGAAGGTGAATTCCTCCTCGGAAGGTTTTTTCTGCCATTTGTTTGCCTCCTCTAATCTGAGGTTAAATTTGTTTTAAAATCCAATATATAAACTTTCTTTAACAGCTAACAGCGCATTTTAAGATTTTATTAGCTATTAAAAACTTACAGGATCCTAAAAAAGTTTATAGAGCTTTGATAATTCTATTGATTGCATCAGGGGTTAGAAGTAGAATCCAGCCTTCATCACGGGCTTTACGCACGCATTCCAGTGTGCCAGGAATATCCTGACAGCAGCTGAAGAGAGCTATATCTGCTGGTAATGGCCAGTTGAGATAGGAGACCAGGGGATTGGTCCGGCATACTTGAGGTAATTTTTCGGAGTCTATATCTTCGCGACTGTCTTTTATATCCAGTGCATCTTCTAATCCTCTAATTAATTGCAGTGCTCTGGGTATTACTTTGCGAGCCTTTAAAAGGTTTTGAGGAGTTTCCTGCCAGTCAAAAAGTTCTTCTTCCAATTTAGCTATTTTCTCTCTTATCTCTTCAAAGCCTATCCGAGTACAATTTCCCAGGGGGCGAAGCCGAGGATTATTATAACCTGTATTGGGATAAAAAATTCGAATTTCTTTTTCTTTTATTTGTCGGGTTTTTTTCAACAGCATTCTTGCATAACTGAAGGCTACTATTGCTCCTTCTTTCATTTCAAAGAAAAGCTCCTCACATTCTCGACAACTACAGACTACTTTTTCTTCATCCTGAAAATTAGCCAAAGTTATCACCTCTTACTATTATTGATGATATAAATTAATGAAATACTTAAAAGAATAAAACAAAAATCCAGATTAGACCAAAAGTTAAATTAAGTTTGGCTGTTTCCTGGTCAATATCAGCCAAAAGTTCAGTATTTATATTTAACCCTCTATCGAGTTTTTTATAACAATGGTAGGCTAGAGGGGTAGTTATAAAAACCAATAATCCATGATTTTCAATTAGACCTGTCAGGATATAAATAATTAAAAATAGATAAGGAAAAAATAATAACATACCATATAAAAGTTTCCCCTTCTTCTTATTTAGAAGAAGGGCGATAGTCGAAATTTTTTTCCGATCAATATTTCTGTCTCTCATATTATTTCCATGGAGTATAGCGGCAGTTATCAGAGCAAGAGGCAATGAATATAAGAGAAGATTCAAATCAAAAAAAACTGCTGAATGAGGATAATAAACTGCCTGAGGTGTTACTATACCAAAGATTAAAAATACCGTCACAGTTCCCAGACTCCTGTATTTTAGATTGAGTGGAGGAGCAGTATAATAATATGCCCCTAAAATAGCTATAAATGCGTAAAACAAAGAAAAAAATCTATTCCATAAAAAAGAGAAAAATAGGGCGGAGATTAAAAATGATACGGTAAGTTTTACAGCTATATCATAGGCTGAACCTGGTTTGAGCCAGCCCTGAACTAATACTAAATTAGAATGAGGCCCACTTTTTTTATCGATACCTAATTTGTAATCATAGTATTGATTGAAAATATTGCCAGCTCCATGCATTACACTAACTCCAATTAGTAAAATTAGAGCTCTTACTGGATAAAAGACTCCTGTTCTATAGGCCACAACATTACCCAATAATGCAGGAATTAAAGAAGCTGGCCAGCTGAAAGGTCGCAGTAATTTAAATATAATAGAAGCTTTGACCGCCAAATCATTCCATCTAATAGATAATTTTTCTATTATCAATTTTCTCCCCTCTATATTATTGAAAAATTATAATTGCCTTACAAGCAAGAAAAAGTCAAAAAATAAAAATTATTAATTTATTGTATTTTTATTATATATAAAACCTATCAATTTTGTCAAGATGTTATTATTTTAACTAATTTACATTCAGGACATTTGTCCTTAATTTTATATATGTTATTACTATAACTTTATCAGTAAATATCAGGAGATAAGTATAAAATTATCTAGAATTATTTTGAAGGTCAAATATGATTCAGCCATGTTGCTCTGTGGTGAAAATATATGTATAATTAAGATACATTATATAAAGATATATTTCTAATTTTAAAGGAAGTGATTATATGTTAACTTCGAGATTGAGAAAGCTCTTGCTAGGACGTGACCAGGAAGAGGCGAAAAAATTCATTGACAGGTTGTATCAGGACAATAACTGGAGTGCCATCAGCTTTATCGATGAGATGCTGCCCTTGCTTCTCTTTCAGAGCAACTTAAAGTATGGTAATTTCCATCAGGTCAAGATGACACTGCAAATCAGACATCTTCTGCGCCTGGGAAGACTTTCCCCTCCGACCCAGAGAGAGGTTATGAAACTTTTGCTAAATGAATGCTTAAGAGAAAGTAGAATCAATGTCCAGGCCGGGGAAATAGCTCTGGCGGAAAGAAAGGATGAGCCGCTAACCTCCATGCTGCAGGAACTTTCCAACCACAGCCTGCACAATGCCTTTTATTACGCATTACAGGCCTTTGAAGAAAATCCTGACAGACTTCAGGAACTGCTTTTAGCTCTGGGCGGTGTTTATGGACCGGAAAATTTAGGACACAGTCTCAGCTGTTTCTTTCCCGTTATTGAAGAGATTGTAAATTCAAATCATCCAGCAAGCAAAACAGCCCTTCTCTCCTATATTCTTTATCTGGGTCGTTATGATATTCCAGCTGATTTTGATCCCCGGGATTATAAGAAAGAGGATATGCCGGATAATGCTCTGCGCCTGGCCGCCTCTGGAGAAGATATTGTTAATCTTCACCATATGATAACCCTTGTTACTTACCGTCTCTGGGAACAGGCTGACTTTCATGATGAAAATTTTCCCCTACCATATCGCATTTTCTTTCAAAAGCGTCTAAAAGATAAGGAGGTTAGCAACAAGCAGCTAACTAGAGTTCAAAAGCCCCTTAATATTGATATGCCAGAGAATTATGAGGAGTTCAAAAAGAGTTTTTCCTATGAAGACGTAGAACAGAGCACTTTCCTGGTTCGTAAAGCCTGGCAGGAGGCGCCAGAGAAGGCCTGGGACTGGATCTTCCGTCTTTATGCTGAGAATTATCAGTCCGATAACTGGAACCCCCATTTTTACACAGGTATTTATCTGGCCTTCCGTCTTATTGAAGAGGGCCTGGCTGAGGACAGGCTGGCTGCCGAGATGGCGGTGGATCAGGCTATTGCCTATTATGTAAAATCTTGATTAGATTTACTTGCTAAATTCAATCCTATATTATATAATCAAGAAAATTGACAAATATCATCGAATTTGACTATATAATGATTTTAATAACTGGGATTAGCATTAGATTTGGTATTAGCATTAGTTTATTTATATCAGGGATATCGATACAAAAAAAGAAGGGGGGACGGTTATAAAAAAATACAAGTACATCTTTTTAATTCTTTGCTAATTTTTTGATCTGGAGATTTTCAGAAATATCAGGAAACCAATAATTTTGCAGGAGGGATATGAAGCATGAAAATTATTAACAAAAAAACGATTTTAATTGCTTTACTAATTACTTTATTTATTTTAGGAACCCAGTCTTCCATAATGGCCGAAAAACCTGATGAACTAACAATTATGGGTACAGACACAAGTCCAATTTATTCTGGTGCTGCTGTAGAAGCCTTTGAAGAAGAATATGGTATAGATGTTGAATGGCAGATAGTACCCTATGGTGATTTTTTCATGCAGCTGACGACTAGCATTGGCGGCGGGGTACCCGTTGATGTTTATTGGACCGATACACCCTGGCATGCTGAGCTGGGAGATATGGGTATGATGATCCCCTTTGAAGATCATTACGAAGAAGAGGAACTTGAGGAGTTACTTGCCAGATATTTTCCTGCCTCTGTGGAAAAGTTGCAGTCCCATGGACAAACCTGGGCTTTTCCAGTTATAACTTCTCCCTATTATTTCTGGTATAATGTAGAAATGTTATCTGACTTAGGTTACGAAGAGGCGCCGGAAACCTGGGATGAGCTGCGAGAAATTTCACTGGAAGCTATTGAAGCTGGTGAAGCTGATTATGGCTTACTACTGGGATGGGATGTAGGAGAAGCCCTGATGACCTGGTTTGATAAGTTTTTAAAGCTTCATGAAGGTGATTGGATAAACGAGGATCATACCGAATTTGTCTTTAATAGTGATGAAGGAGTCCAGGCCCTTGAATACATGATAGAGATGCTGGAAGAGGGAGTTGTGGCAGAAGCATCGCTGGAACTGGGTGACTGGGATTCTGTCTATTCTTTCATGGCTGAAGAGACTCCCTTTGAAATCAACTGGGGAGCGGTTTATCCCGACATTAAAGATCCAGAAGAATCGGCTGTTGCAGATAAATATTCAACCGCTATTTTGCCAGGCCATAATGATATAGAGAGCTACTCTTCTGTAGGGGGAGGAGGCTGGGCTGTAGGAACCACTACCAGATCTCAGGAATATGCCTTTAAACTTATGGAGTATGCAAGTGGTGAGATGGCTGCCGTCGGTGTCCTGGAAGACAAAGGTACTGAGGCGGTAATGCCAGATGTAATCGATGAAAGAGATGACCTGGTTGATCAGGAAGCAAATCCAATTTATGAAAAACAGCTGGAGCATGTTGGTTTCCGTCCCGGTAATTTCATGACCTGGTACAGTTATTTCCGCGATGAAATTTTAGCTCCCAGATTACATGATGCTTTACATGGCAATCTATCTGCTGAGGAAGCTTTAGATGCTGCCTATGAGGAAGCCCAGCAGGAGCTTGAAGACCGGGGAATCTAATTTTATTATCCAGTTGCGGAAAGGGCGGAAGTCAGAGTTACAATAATTCTATGGTTGCCGTTCTTTCCGCACTTAATAATTATCACCTTTTATTATTCTATTTTCCTTTGTCAATAATAACAACCAGATTCAGTTTGCTCAATAAAAATTATTGAAATTCATCAAGCAAATTCATATTTTTACTGGAGGTATTTTTAGTATGAAAAAGTTTGCCAGCAGATTACTCAACGAGGAGAAATTTCTTGGTCTGCTGCTGGTTTTGCCTGCACTAATATTTCTTCTCATCTTTAGTGTCTATCCCATTATACGAGCTTTCCATATGAGCCTGCGCGATATAGGCCCCATGATTGACCGAGGTTTTGTAGGGTTAGATAATTATATTGATCTTTTGACCGGAGGCAGGTTATGGGGAAGTTTAGGTGCAACCATATACTTTGGGATCGGCAGTATAATATCCCAGGTAGGTTTAGCTCTAGCTGTTGCCGTTGCCCTTAATAAAAACTTTAAAGGGCGCAAATTCGTCCGGGCTTTGATCATTGTCCCCTGGGCTATACCTACGGCGATGTCTGCTCTGATGTGGAACAGATTTTTCCATCCCATAGACGGTTTTGTCAATGCTATGTTGCGTTATGCTGGTTTATTGCAGGGAGATTTAAGGTGGTTTTCATCTCCTATTCTTGCTTTAACTGCTGTTCTCATAGCGGATGCCTGGAAATTCACTCCCCTTTTTATCATGATTTTTCTGGCAGCTTTGCAGGCTATTCCTGACCACTATTATGAGGCGGCCATGATCGAGGGATGTAGTAGCTGGCAGATGTTTAGACATATAACTGTAGAAATTATCAAACCAACAATTGTGGTGGCGCTGATCATGAAGACTATCTTCGTTCTTCATGCCTTTGAGCAAATATACATAATGACTGGAGGTGGCCCCGGGGCAGCTACCAGAATTCTTCCTTTCTATGCTTATCAAGAGGTGTTCTCTTACCTTAATTATGGTCGAGGAGCTGCGGTGGCCTTTATACTCTTTCTCATCACACTAGTCTTAACTCTATTTTATTACCGCTTCCTATTAGGGCAGAAAGATTAAAGGAGGAAAACTTATGTCCAGGGTACATGATTTGCAGGGTAAAAAGAAAATATTGCACCGGATTTTCATCATTCTTTTTTGCCTGTGGATAATCTTGCCAATATATTTTGTTTTTGTTATGAGTGTAACGCCGGGCATTTATATTTCAGGAACTCGCTATCCGGCTCTAGTACCTAGAGAACCAACCTTAAATAGTTTTCGAGCTTTATTGATGCCGGGAACAATAGATGTAGATGCTTTGCGGGGAGATACGGCCAGGCCAATCCGGATTTTTCGCAATTCCGTTTTTAACTCCACGGTGGTAGCCCTTATTTCAGCTTTCTTTGGAGCTCTCTTTGGGGTTTTTGTGGCCTATTCCTTTGATAGATTTACATTTCCCGGTAAAAAATTAACTTTTTTACTGGTTTTAGGGAGCAGGTTAGTAGCGGCGGTGACTTTAGCTGTGCCTCTCTTTACCCTATTTCGGGAGTGGGGGATTCTCGATAGCTATCTTCCTTTGTTGTTGCTCTATATTCCCTTTAATATGTGCTGGGCTGCCCTTATCATGCAAAATTATTTTTCCATGATACCAGAGCAACTAGAGGAGGCGGCTCTCATTGATGGTTGCTCAAAATTAGGAGCTTTCTTCAGGGTGATTTTACCGACAGCTAGACCGGGAATTGTGGCAGTTTTAATAATCACCTTTCTTTTTTCCTGGGGAGAGTTTCTCTATGCCCTTCTCTTTACCATGAGTGAAAGCGCTCGAACACTCCCTGTTGCTTTGTCCATGTTTATAGGTGAATTTGAAATTGCCTATCAGCTTTTAGGAGCGGCCCTGCTCCTAAGTGTTATTCCACCTGTAGTACTGGGAGTTATTTTCCAAAAATATATTATTACCGGTCTTACCTCCGGCACAATTAAATAATTAATAATTGGGGTTGATACAAAATGGAGCAGGAAAGTCTAGAGCTAGAAAAAATAACAACTTTAGCTGAACTTTATAACTACATTAAAAGCTCAGATATAATCGAACATGTCTTATATGACCATCGCCAAGATAAGATTATGCTTTTAGACCAGACTGAACTTCCTTTTGCTGAAAAGTATTTAGAGCTCAAAACTTCTCAGGAAGCTGCCCGGGCTATAAAAGAGATGAAGGTTAGAGGAGGAGGGAGCCTGGCTATCACCGGGGCCTACGGTATGGTGTTATCAGCCCGGCAAGAGGGTGATATTGCTTCTTTGAAAAGGGCAGGAAAGGAAATTAAAGATACCAGGCCCACTGCCTCTTCTCTGGGCTGGATTGTAAACAGGGTAATCGAGCAGGCAGAAAAAGCTGATGACATAGCCGATGCCGTGGAAGAGACTGTGGTGGAATATGTCCGGAATAAGATAATTAATGCCCGCAACTTAGCCCGCCATGGCGCTGAGCTTATAAATGAGGGAGACACTGTAATGACCCACTGCCATGCCGGGGCTATAGCAGGGGCTGGATATGGTGGCATAACCACCGGTATTTTCAAAGTTGCTGACAATCAGAACAAAAATATCACGGTTTTTGCCACTGAAACTCGTCCTTATCTGCAGGGAGCCCGGATTACAACCTGGGAGCTTAAGAAACTTAATATAGATACAGTTTTAATTACCGATAATATGGCCGGCCATTATCTTCAAAGTGGAAGGATAGATAAAGTGATTGTAGGAGCAGACCGGGTGGCCAGCAATGGGGATATTGCCAATAAAATCGGCACTTATATGATAGCATTAGCCGCCGATAAACATGATGTCCCCTTTTATGCAGGAGGTCATATAGATTTAAGCACCGCCAGTGGAGCGGATATCCCCATAGAAATGAGGGATCCCGAGGAGGTTACCCATTTCAGGGGTCAGAGGACTGCTCCCGAGGGGATCAGAGCAGAGTATCCTGCCTTCGATGTAACTCCCCATAAACATATCAGTGGTCTATTAACAAGTGAAGGGGTCATTAGAGCTCCCTTCTCGAAGAACTTAGAAAAACTTTTTTCATAATTTGGAGGGATATAATATCATAAATAAAGCAATTATAGGCGGCACAGGTGTTTATGCAATTGAGGAGCTAGTTGCAGAGAGTCGAAGTGAAGAAATAACCACTGAATATGGTGAAGTGGAGCTGGAAATAAAAAATATCAAGGGAAAAGATTATGCCTTTCTTCCCCGCCATGGTAAAGACCATTCTATCCCACCCCATCGAATAAATTATCGAGCAAATATGAAAGCATTAAAGCTTTTAGGGGTAGAAGAAATTTATGCCACTACTGCTGTGGGTTCCTGCCATCAGGATTATCCCCCGGGTTCATTGGTTTTAATCGAAGATTTTATCGACTTTACTCGCAGACGTAATTATACCTATTTTGATGAAGAGGTTAGACATATTAGCATGGCTGAGCCTTATTGTCCTCGACTAAATGGTAAGCTGGTTGATAATTTCTCGGGTCAGGATTTTGTTCTAAAAGAAGGCGGAATTTATGGATGTTTTGCCGGGCCTCGTTTTGAAACTGCGGCCGAGGTTATGATGGCCCATAAGCTTGGGGCCACGGTGATGGGGATGACCAACGTGCCTGAGGTGGTACTGGCTAAAGAGCTGGGTTTATGTTATTCCAATGTCAGTATAGTTGTCAATTGGGGCACCGGCTTTAGTGATGAAGAAGAGCTTAAACAGGAAGAGATGCGGGGTATAATAGAGGAGAAAAAGGAAGATTTGCTGCTTAACTTTATTGAGATCTTATCTAAGTCTGAATCTGAAAAGCGCAGCTGCAACTGCTCAGATGATTTCATAATGTAATTTAATTTATTCCAATTTATCATTTACATAGATGGTAAAAGAAACACCAGAGGA
>Ga0207421_10004868_pt1 | contig 15281 bp, 13 predicted proteins | sample SodLakKL_010_SED_4_FD_187542 | JGI IMG/M metagenome (GOLD analysis project Ga0207421, IMG submission 187542) | Alkaline sediment microbial communities from Lake Tanatar, Kulunda Steppe, Russia - 8KL_010_SED (SPAdes) (version 2) | ecosystem: Environmental > Aquatic > Non-marine Saline and...
TTATCGGCAAAATTTTCCAGATGTGGCATATCAGAGATCGAGTCCCATCGCAGGGAATCAGCTGTTATCAGCAGTATGTTCCTCTTTTCCATTTGAATATTTAATAGTGGCAGCACATATAGATGTTATTGGGGATTCGAATGGAGTTAGACTGAAAATCATCAACTGCTGAGAAACTCCCTAGCCAACATGACATCCTCTTTATCTATACCTCCTATCAAATAAAGGAAGGCGAAGTATATACCTATACCTAGAGGGAGTAGCCAGAGTAGTGAGAATTTAAAGCCCAACAATATGGGTAAGTACAAAAGACCAGCCATCAACATACTCGAGATGTATGGTTTCCAAACATAAGCTAGAGGTGCGGGGGATAGCTGTCCGCTGACTATATGGTAGTTCAAGAGGAAATGTGTTATCTCAGCTAAAACGATAGCTATGGCAGCACCATATGCACCATAGGAGGGGATCAACAATACACCTGATACAACGAGTACTATAGAAGCACCTATGAGGTTCTTCGAGGAATCGAAGGTACGATCACTCGACCACAGTACCATCTTCAAGCTTCCGTTCATGAAAAAGAAAGGCAGCATCCATACGATGGTCCTGAAGACCATGATCGTCTGCTCATATTCTACAGTGTAGATCAACATCAAAATGTCTTCAGCGATGACATATAGTCCCAAGGTGAGCGGAAGAGACAATATCAACAGGAACCTGAGTGTTTCTAGGTATGCATGTTTTAGAGTGCCTTTCCGATCCTTATACAATCTTGAAAAAACTGGATAGACAGCTCGACCGAAAGAATAGGGAACAACTCCTAAAAAGATGATTATCTTCCAGCTTGCACTGTAAACACCTGTTGTGAAACTATCGCTCAAGATGGATACCAAAACTATGATCACCTGTCCATAGATAACACTCACAGTTATGAAAACAGCGAAGGGAGACGATCTCTTTAGATGTGGTATCCAGCGACCTGGGGATGGTAATGATATTCTTGACCTAGTCAGTTTAAATTTATATATGACCAGAGAAACGAAAAGCTGGATGATATAAGATATGATGAGGAATGTTAATATTAGAAAAAGATCAAAACCCAATAATATAGCCGTGATCCCAAGAACTAGATATGTCACTTTCCAGATCAATGTTGCATAAGCCTGTAATTCCATCCGTTCGTAGGCTTGAAATTGGGCAAAAAACGTGTTGGAAAGTTTCTCGAATATCAGCATGGTCATAGCGGCTGTTAATACGGCTAAGGGGATCTCGATCCCATATATAACGGAAATGAGGTAGTAGAAGGTAAACAACACAATCATCGTGGACACACCCAAAACCATCCTCAAGGATATGATATCACTCAGATACTGCGGCCCCTTCTCGGGCTGTCTAGAGACCTCCCTGATGGTCATCTCGTCCATACCCCAATCAACGACTACGGTAAAAAGGTAGGAATAAGCTATCACCGAATTATAGATCCCAAAGGAAGAAGGCAAGAGATGATTTGCTAACAAGATGATAAATACCGCACTGAGTATGCGGGCGATCATCTGTGCCGAAGTCAGCCATCCAGCGTTCTTTAATACCTTTATCAGCTCGCTCACTAGACCACGTATTTGTAATGGACATGATTTATAAAAGTTCTTGCTATCATTGTTTCTCAAAGTGCTCAAAGAGGAGTTTCATCCATCTTGTAACATCGATCTTCTCCTTGATAAGTGTCCTACGAGCTGCACGAAAATCTATATCTACTTCTCCCTCGAGTACTGAACGAAGTGTGAAAAAAGCGTCATGGACCGTATCTACCTGGGCACCTAACTGGTAATTCAACTCTTGGTCTTCTAGATAACCTCTAGTTTTCTTTGAGAGATAGATCCATGGAACACCTAAAACTCCAGCCTCAGAGGCGGTAGTGGCCCCCTCTCCGATATACATCTTCGAATACGCTAAAATATGGTGAAATTTGTGATCAGGGATGTCCATCGCATAGCGTTTTATAGATGGTGGTAATCTATGTTCAGAATCTACTAGGACCTGACCGTATTCGTTCAAAAGACGCACAAGATCGATCTTATCTCGTCTAGTGAGCACTGCTTCTTTTGATTGATGTCTAGCATCTAAAGATGAGAATCTAACGATGATGTACTCCTTTGGTATCAACCCAACATCGTGAACTACCCGTTTATCCGGTTTAAACCGTTTTGGATGTAAATAGGCTAGTTCATGGTAACCACGATAGCTAAGATGTTTTTTCTTGGGGACATCGCCTCTATAACAGGAAGGGGTCGCCACCACTGAAGCACATGGAAAGGTAAGCATGTTCGTTATGATAGCGTTCTCAGTATCGGTGAAATCGATGGTCGGGACCCCAAACATCCTTCCAGCATGAACGGAGTAAAGCCCTCCGATAGAGGCTGTTATATCCGGGGCAAAATCCTTTACCTGGTTCAAAAGCGCAAAATCGTTGCGAAGGACCCCCATACCCTTACCTACCAGGCCTGAATATGTCTTACCGAAGGTCTTGTACTCGAAACCGAGGAGATCCATCAAGGTGGTGGTATTCTCTCTATCCTTTACCATCAATAAGAACTCATGGCCCTCTTTCTCCATGTCCCAGATCAGGTTCTTGAAGAAATGCACATGAGCTGGATGAGCGATCACGAGGAGGATCTTCAATCTATCACGACTTTGAATAGTGAGGGGGTGATATAAAAGTAACTAAGTATTCCTTAAAAAATACACAAAAACTAATAAACCAGTTATTTTCTAATGACTTCGATGAATCCGCTGATCATAATAGTATTGACCTTTGCCACGGTATCCATCGCGGAACTCGGGGATAAAACACAGATCATGACCATATCCCTGGCGACACGGTATAAAAATAAGCCCGTTTTCTGGGGCATGTTCCTTGGGATGGGGGTTATAACTATGATCGGGGTCGCAGTTGGTACCCTATTCTACCAGTTCATACCGATATTTTATGTGAAGATCATCGCAGCGTCGATATTCATATTGTTCGGTCTATTTTCATTGTTCAATAAAGAAAAAGAGGTAGAAGAAAACATATGTGATAAGAAGGTTTTTTCAACATCTTTCTTGTTAGCATTGGTAGCTGAACTCGGGGATAAAACACAATTCGTGATAATCGCGATGACCGCTAGATATCAAGCCCCGATCATCGTGCTGATGGGTGCTCTTGGTGGTTTAGCACTGATCATCGGGGTGAGTGTTTTCATGGGAGATAAGATCGCCCAGGTCGTTGAAAAAGATAAATTGGATATGATCTCAGCTCTATTATTCTTGGTACTCGGTACTGTTTTCCTCCTAGATATTTTCATACTGGGATAAAAGATATTACTATCCTTGAGAATCAAGAGATATGCCAAGATGGAAGAAAAAAAGTTCAAAGATGATCGCTGAATCCACTTTTTTTACTCTGAAAGAAGACGAAGTTGAACTCCCAGATGGTACAGAAAAGACTTACACATTGTTAGATATCCCTGATTTTGCAGGTGTACTACCTGTTATCGAGGACAAATTTATTCTGATAAAAAATTACCGTTATCCGGTGGATGATATGGTCCTGGAGATACCTGCTGGCTTGATAGAAGAAGGAGAGGAGCCTTTAGAGGCCGCATCCAGGGAGCTAGAGGAGGAAACAGGATACAGATTAATAGAAGCTGAGAAGTTAGTCGATTACCATCCGACAGCTAGTTTGAATACTCAGAAAGCATATCTTTACTTAGGGAAGGTAGAAAGAGGTGGGGAGATAAAAAGAGATCCTGGAGAAGATATGAAACTGGAAATGATACCAATTGATGATGTCTATAGGATGTTAAGAGATAAAGAGATCAAACACCCTCATACTATAATCGCCCTGCATTACAGCAAAGATAATTTATCAAAAATAATTTAAACAATTATTTCTTATGGATAAAAGCAACCCATTCAAATATTGACCGAAAATGTTTATAGATAAAACTCGATTCCGGAAGGCTCTTTATGGCAAAGAAAGTGAAAAGTGAAAGCGGCAGCATATTTTGTTCCTACTGTGGAACTGCTGTAAAAGAAGATGACGAGGCTTGTCTGAGCTGTGGTGAAGGACTAGACGAGGGAGTCATAGATGGTAGCGTCTGTCCCACATGCGGTAATCCCGTGGAGGATATAGACGATAAATGTCCTCAATGTGGTACTGATCTCTCTAAAGCATCTCAAATCGACCAAGACGAAGAATTCCTCTCAAAACTTTTAGGTTGGGGTGACGAAGCTGAGGGAAAGCTTGACAAAAAAATAGAAGAGAAACGGAAGGCCATGGAGATATTCAAGAAGGTTGCCGATGGAGGAGGGGGAAAAAGAAAGGAAAAGAGGGAAGACAAAGATAAGGTGGAGTCTAAGATATCTTATGAACCGATGATAGAACCCTTCGAAAACATCGTCGATTCAGTAGAGAAAGGTATCGAAGAAACCAAGAACGATATCCTGAAAGTTAAAAAGGATATTGAGGAAACTAACGAACAGGATGAAAAAAATCGACTCAAAGAAAGGCTGAAGAGGCTACAGAATAGAAAGAAAAGATTCCATGATATCATCAATAATATAGAGGATATGGACAGTGCTGTTGAAAGGTTACTAGAGAACCAAAGAAAAGAATTAGAAGAAAAACAGGAGGAATTAAAGAACCGGATAAGAGAATTTAAAAAGGTCGTGAAAAAGAAAGACAAAGAGAGGGAAGATATAGAGAGCAAAAAGAACAAACTCCAGGAAAAGGAGGATAGGATCAAAGAGAAAGAGATGGAACTCAGTGTGTGGGAGGAAAAACTAAATCAAAAGGAAGCGAAATTAAGAACTGAGGTTGAGAATTATAAAGAAGGTGAAGAGGCTTTAGAAAAGATCGAAGAAGAAATGCCTGACGAAGAAAAAGTTACTAAACAGGAGTGGTTAGAAGAACAAAGGAAGATCCAGAAAGAACTTTTCGATCTTAAAGACATGTGGGGGGAAGATGAAGAAGAGATAGATATCACTAACGATTCTATTGAAATAGTAAAAAATAAATTAAAGAATAAAGAGAAACAATGGAAGGAAAAGATCAAGAAACTAGAAGAAGAGCTTGAGGAGATACGTGAAGAAAAGAAAAAGATGGAGAAAAAGACGCTTGAGATCGATGTTAAGAAGGATGAGATAGAAACGATATTGATCGTATTGGATGACCTTCTAGGCAATCTTCCTGAAGAAAGGATCCGTGAGTTCGCACGGTCTGAAAACTTTGAACTCTACGAAAAAGTACTGGATGCCTTTGAGATTTAAGGAGTACTATCTATGGGATTAAGAGAAAAGGCAAAAAAAGCACTCGAGGAAGAAGAAGAAACCTCAGAGGAAGTTGAAATTAAAAAAGAAAAGGTCCAAGAGTTAAAGGATGAGATTGAATCTTTAGAAGATAAAAAAGAAGGATTGGAAGGTGAAATCGGAGAGCTAGAGGAGAAGAAAGAAGATATCGAGGAACGGGATAGTGAACTAGAAAACGTCAAAAAACAGATCAAAGAAGCTGTTTCTAGGAAGAACGATCTAGAAAGTGAAGTCGACGAGTTAGAAAGTAGGTACGAAGACCTTAGATCTAAGAGAGAAGAACTTGAAAAGTTTATAGAGGAGTACGAAGGGATAAAAGAAGAAAAGGAGGGGGTAAAAAAAGAGCTTGAAGAACTTAAGAAAGAAAAAGAAAAGGTCTCAGCAGATAGAGAAAAATTGAAAGAAGATAAAAAAGAACTAGAAGAAAAGACAGAAAACCTAGAAGAGAAGAGATCTGAACTTTTAGAATACGAAGAAAGGTTAGATGAAATAAGATCGGAGGTCGAGGGGCTTACTCAGAAGAAAGAATCACTAGAATCTGAGATTGAGGACGTCTCTAAAGAAAGAGAAGAACTTGAGACATCTAGGGAAGAATTACAAGAAAAATCTGAAGAACTAGATAATAAGATACGAGAGGTTGATGAACAAAGAGAGGAGGTTGAAGAACTTAAAAAGAAACTTGAGGAGGAAAGGAAAGATATCCTCAGTAAAGAAGATGAACTGGAAAAGAAGAAGAAAGAATTTGAAAAGAAAAAAGAAGAACTTGACGAAAAAGAAAAATCAGTGATACAAAAAGAGAAAGAATTAGAGGATGAAGAAAGATCCATCGAAAAAAGATTGGAAGATATCGAAAAGAAAGAAGAAGAGCTAAAAGCACTGAAGAAGAGTATCGATGGCAAAAAAGGAGCTCTTCAAAGATCTAAGAATAAATTAGAATCTCAAAAGGAAGAGCTAAAAGAGTGGGAAAAAGATCTCGAAAAGAAAGAGAAGGACCTGAGAGAAGAACTAAAACGTGAGCTGATCGACGAGAAAAAGGAAGAATTAGAATCATTGGAAGAAGACCTCGCAGAGAAAAAAGAAGAAAAAGAAGATATCGAAGAAAAATTAAAAGATCATGAAAAGAAGATAGAAGATATCGAAGAACGAGAAGAAAAGCTTGAAAAGATAGAACAGGAGCTAAAAGAGAAAGAGAAAGAAATAGATGAACGTTCTTCTCTAATAGATGAGCGGGAGGAAGGTATTGAAGAAAAAGAGAGCAGGATAGTAGAAGCTGATGAAAAGTTGGAAGAAGTAAAAGGGATGGAAAAAGAACTCGATGAGCTGAAAGAAGGGTTGGAGGATAAAGAGGATAGATTAAAAAAGAAAGAATCAGAATTAGATGAGCGAGAGGATATTTTAGAAGAAAAAGAGGATTCTATCGCCTTAAAAGAGGAGGAATTAAAAGCTAAAGAAAACGAACTATCTGAGAAAAGTGAAGAGCTAAAAGAGAAAGAAAAAGATTTAGAAGAAAGGTCTAAAAAGATAGGAGAAAGGGAGTCTAAATTAGAGGATAAAAAAGAAAAGCTTGAAGGGTTAGAAGAGTCACTGGAAGACAAAAGAGATGGATTGGAATCTAAAGAAAGCAAACTGAATGGATTAGAAAACCGATTGGAGGAGATGGAAGAAGACCTGGAGGAAAGACAGAAAAACATCAGAGAGAAAGAAACTTCCTTAGAAGCTAGAGAGGAAGAGCTTATCGAGTGGGAAGAAGAGATAGAAGCTAGAGAAGAAGAGGTATCCCAAAGTAAAAACATATTGGAAGAGAGAGAACAGGAGTTAGATCAGAAAGAAGAATCTCTGGAAAAACTTGAGGATGAATTGGGGGATCGAGAGGAAAGGTTGGAAACACTGGAAACCGATCTAGACGGTGTACAGAAAGAACTTGTAGAAAGAGAAGAAGTGATAAAGAAGGATGAGAAAGAACTAGAAGAAAGAGAAGAAAGCCTCGATGAGTTAAAATCAGAATTAGACAGCCGTGAGGAGGACCTGACCACAAGAGAACAAGATGTCGATGAGAAAGAGAAGGAACTAGATGAACTTGAATCTAGATTAATAGAAAGAGAACAGGGGCTCGATACCAGAGAAGAGGCTATTAAAGAAAGAGAAAACCAATTAGATGATTTAGAAAATTCACTAGATCAAAAAGAAGAGGAGCTCGGTAAAAAAGAAAATCACCTCATAAGATGGGAGGCAGAATTAGAGGGGATAGATAAGGAACTGAACGAACGTCGCTCTGAATTAGAGGAAAAAGATGACAAGCTTGACGAAAGGGAAGAGAATCTTGATGAGCGACTAGCGAAGATAGAGGACCAAGAAAAAGAGTTAGATAAAAGAAAAACTAAGATCGAAGAAAGAGAACAAAAAGTAGACGATAAAGAAAAAGAACTGGATCAGAAAGGAGAGGAATTGGCTTCGGAAAGGGAGGACCTAGAGGAAGAAAAAGAGGGAGTTTTACAACTGAGAAACGAATTGAATAAGTGGGAAGAAACACTAGATGAAAAACAAAGGGATCTAGAGGAGGAAAGGAGTGGTTTCGACGAAAGGGTTGAAGAAAAAGAGGAAGAGTTCAGGAAGAAAAGTGCATCCTTGGAAGAGAAAAAGAACATTTTAGACGAGAAAGAAGAAAGACTAGACGAGAAAGAAAAGGATCTATCCAAGAGAGAAGGACGGATCTCTAAAAAGGAGAATACTCTAGAAAAATTAAAGGACCAATTAGATGAAAGGGAAGACATCATCACAGAAAAAGAGAGAGGTCTAGCTGTACTACAAGAAGAACTTGAGGATTGGAGAGATGAACTCTCCAGCAAAGAAGAAAAAGTAGAAAACGAGAAAAAGAAGCTCGAAAACAAAGAGATAGATCTCCAGCAAAGGGAGGCAAGGTTATCCCAAAGGGAAGATGTGGTCGAGGAAGAACTTGAGAAGGTCGAGAAAGAGAGGGATGAACTTTCCAGTATGTGGACAGAGATAGGAGAAAAGGTTGAGGAGGTAGAAACAAAGGAAGAAAAACTCGAGAAAGAGAGGTCCAATTTTGAGGTAAAGAAGAATGAGCTGAAAAGCAAAGAAAAAGAATTAAAGGAGAGAGAGGAGTCAATAGAAACGAAAGAATCGGAATTGTCAGAGAGAGATGAAAAACTCCAAGAAGAAATCGAAGAGGTAGCAAGAGAGATGGAGAAAGCCCGGTCTTGGAGTCAAACTGCTCTTGATAAGGAAGAGGAACTTAGATCATGGGAATCCGATCTGGAATCATGGGAGGAAAAGTTAGACGATAGAAGAGATAAATTGGAGGAGGAAAGACAAGACATAGAAGAACTACTCGAGGAACTACCTAATAGAGTAGAGGAAGTTGAAGAAAGAGAAGAAAAAATAATAGAGAGAGAAAAGGACTTGGAAAAAGAGAAAGAATTGTTGGAGACCCTTAAAGAGGAAATTCAAGATAAAGAGAAAGAACTGGAAGAAGAAAAAAAGCACGTCCAAGAAATCAAAGAAAGTGCATTAAATATGATGCAGTATGCTAAATCAAAGAAGGCCAGAGAGCAGAAAAAACTACGGGAAGAGATACAGCATGAAAGAGAAAAGCTAGAAAAAGAAAGAAAGAAATTCGATAAAGAGCTCTCTCAGAAAGAAAAAGACTTAGAAAAGAGAGAGAGGGACCTAGAAGAAAGGAAGAAGAGACTTGTGGAAAAGGCTGAAAATCTAGCGGATAAAGAAGCAGAACTCCGGACTAAAAAACAGAGTATAAAGGAAGAGAAAGGCAAGCTTTCTGAGATGTGGAAGGAGATCGAGGAAGAGTCGACTAGTATCGAAAGATTGGAAGATAAAGAAAGGGAGATCCAGGAGAGGGAAAAAGAACTTAAAGATAAAGAACAGCTTTTAGAAAAGAAGAAAGAAAGGATCGACAAGATGAAGAAGCATCTCGACGATCTGCTCTGACTTATTTGGTCCTCTCTATCATAAAATCAACAAGAGCTATCAATATCCTTTTTTGCTTATTATCTTTTAAAAATTCTATCTGTTCTTTTGCTTTATGGGCATATTGCTCAGCCAATCTTCTACTATAACCGATAGAGTCATTTTTTTGTAGAAGTCCTATCGCTTCCTTAACCTCGGCTTTGGTACATTTGCCCTCAAGGATCTCTATTAGACGTTCTTTGTCTTGACCTTCAAGGTTCTGTAATGCATGGATCACCATCATTGTCCTTTTACCTGCTCTGATATCACTGCCTACAGGTTTACCTAGACCAGTTTCATCTCCCATAAGGTCTAAATAATCGTCCTGGACCTGGAAAGCTATACCCATATTTCTAGCATATTCCCCCATATGTTCTATTTCTTCTTCGGAGGCATCAGCGACTATAGCCCCACACCTAGCTGCGGCCTGGAAAAGGTAACTTGTTTTCTTATCGATCATCTCAATGAATTCATCTTCGGTTATATCGAAGGTCTTTTCGAAGCGCATGTCCTCCTCCTGGCCTTCAGCGACCTTCAATATTGCATTAGAAATCTCGTAGAGTATTTTCTTAATCTTGATGGGCTCTTCATCCATCTCTGATATCATCCTGAATGCTAAGGCAAAAAGTGCATCTCCCACATTGATCGCCGTAGGTAGACTTTCTTTCTTATGAAGTGTTTTTCTACCTCTTCTAAGGTCATCATCGTCCATTATATCGTCATGGACTAGAGTGAAATTATGGATCAACTCTATTGACAATCCTGGTATCAGTGCGTCTTCTTCCTCACCATCTAATGCCCCACAAACCACCATACCTAAGAAAGGTCTGAGTTTTTTCCCTCCAGCAAGAGGGTACCACGCCATATTTTCCCATAAGAAGTGATCTTTATCTTTAAAGAGGTCTTCTAATCTACTGTCAACGACCTTTTTTCTTTTTTTTACCTCGGACATAAAGTCGATCATGATCTTCACAATCAGGGGTATTGTTTCAACATATTTAAGAGGAACGCTTTAGTGAAACTAAACAGTCCCTATCCAATCCCTCAATTCTCCGGTGACTATCAATTTCCTCTTCTTTAACTCATCGATATCAGCACATCCCTGAAGGAACATAGAAATCTTCAAACCATGGATCACATGCTCAAGATATTCTATAACTTCCTCCTTTCCTTTTCGAACATAGGGTAGGATTCCGCCTGCGATCCCGCCGACATCAGCACCCAAAACCAGACCCTTTGCAACATGCAGCCCATTATGGATACCACCAGTTGATATTATCGGAACATCGACAGCTGCACTACATTCCAGTGTAGACACCGGTGTTGGTATACCCCAATCCCAAAGTGCCTTAGCTAACGACTTTTTATGTTCGTCATCTATTCTGAAGTGTTCTACAGCAGAGAAAGATGTTCCTCCCATGCCACCGACATCGATTGCATCGATCCCGGTTTTCTCGAACCTTTTTGCCGTCTCAGCAGGGATACCTGCACCAGTTTCTTTGACGATTGTAGGGACCTTATCAGATAAAACAGTTAGGGCCTCTAGCAGACCCCTTGCATTTTTATCACCTTCTGGCTGAACGGCCTCTTGTAAGAAATTGAAGTGGATCGTAAGATAATCTCCATCTATCATATTGAGTGCTTCTAAGGCTTCTTCAACTCCATAGGGATCTTTATCTCCTTGTTTGACCAACTGAGGGGCACCTATATTACCGAAAACCAAAGGGGGGTCGTGATCTTTAACGACCTCGTAAGAGCTTCTCAGATCTTGATTATCGATGGCCGCACGCTGACTACCAACACTGAAGGGGATACCCACCTCTTCTGCTGCACCAGCAAGTACAGAATTGATCTCTTCAGCACCTTTATAACCCCCTGTGATCGCCGACAACATTATCGGTGCACTTAAAACAGTATCCAAAAACTCTACTTTGGTATCGATCTCATCAAAATCGATCTCCGGGGCTGGATCGTGATAGAATTTCAACATGCCCCAGTAATCCTTTTCGATCTGAACATCTTCATTCAAACAGATATCTATGTGATCCTCTTTTCGTGATTCTATCATGGTTCTACCTCAGTACAGATTACGTCATCCCCTTTTATAAGGCTAGCTAATCGACCATCTTTTTTCCCATTGACCAAGAATGTCCTACAGTGTTTTGACAAATTCAGCATCATCTCTAACTTTCTGTTCATGCCGCCAGTAACATCGATGGAAGCCTTCTGAGAAGGAAGATCGTCCTTTGTCAAGGGTAGCGATCCATGAGATATATTACTCATAAGCTTTCCTTTTTTGAATATTCCATCAACATCTGACACAAAGATAGCTCTATCCGCCATCCTTCCTAAAGCCAACATGAGATCATCTCCCGAACAGATGGTTATTCTATTTTTTTTATCTAGAGCTACATCTCCAAAAGTAACGGGAGTCGTATCTAATTCTAGATATCTTTTAAAGATCTCTTCATCTATTTCAGCAAGTTCACCATCTTCGTATCGTGTGATCAATCCGCCTGGTAAAGATATCGGCCACAATTTATTTTCGATCATCATATCGAGAATACGCTCGTTCAATAACCGCATTTTGTGTTGAACTATGGAAACCGCTTCTCCGACTCTTTGAGGTTCACCAGTATTTATCTGGTACTTTTCAGCACCAGGATGGCCAAAACTGCCTCCTCCATGAACGATAATCAAGTCCTCGTCAACCGATGAAGCCATCTCATCTATCAGTCTATGAGTTCTCTTCCTCATAAAAGTATATGGTTTTTCTTTATCGGTTATAATACTGCCGCCGAGTTTAATCAAGATCAAAGTCTATCCTTCCTTCTTCCTGCTACAGATCGCGAACTCATCCCCATCAAAAAAAACTTCTCTGCCGGGATTCTTGCTTTGTATTTCATCTATCATCTGCTCTATATCTGCCAGCGTGATAGATTCGTCGTGACGGTCTATCTTTTTATGGACCTTTTTACCCATCAAGATTCCTCTAGTGGTTTTTAGTAGGTCATTTTACTACTTATATTTTTTTGGTGATAACGAGAAATAATTGATGGATTTGAATCCTTATAAAAGATGCTTGTCATACGAACTATGAGGATCTGTAGGATATTTTGCTTCTTTACAGTTAATTATAAATAATATTACTACGCTTAGACTTATGTCCGACAATTATATGACATATAAGGTGTATTAGTATGACGATAAAAAGAAAGTGGCTGAAAATAGTAGACAAATATAAATTCGCTGTAATGTATTATATCTACTTTGCAACCTGCCTTGTTGTAGCACTATGGCTGTCGAAACCTGTCGAGACAATAGCCTCACTTATCTAAAAGTGATCTAACGGTCTTGGCTATGGAATCCCGGCTGTTGTATTCAGGTTTCCAACCTAAGTTCTTAAGCTTTTCAATTGATAGAAGCATGACTTTTACATCCCCTTTCCATCCACCACGATCTCCATCAGTTCCCCCGGTCCAACGATATTCAACATCATCCAACCCCATCTCCTCACAAACTATATCTGCGATCTCTTTCACATCGATATAATCCTCAGAGCCGATATTGAAATACTCGACTCTTTCATCGGCATATTTTGTACCATATATCATACCACTTATACAGTCCGATATGTAAAAATATGATTTTGTAGTACCTGGAGGACTACCTAATATCTCTAATTCCTCAGGATCTTCTTTAAGTTTATTTACAAAATCGTAAGTTACCCCATGTGTACTCCTTGGACCGACCACATTGGCGAACCTGAAACATACAGACCTCATTTCAAAGGTATGACAATATGCGGATATCATAGCCTCACAGGACAATTTTGACGATGCGTAAAGTGAGATCGGTTCCAGGGGGCCTAGGTCTTCTGGTGTCGGTATCTCGTCCGTTTCGCCATATACCGTTGATGTAGATGTGAAAACGATCTCATCTACATCATGTTTCCTCATGGCCTCCAATACGTTATATGTGCCTATGATGTTCTGTTCAAGATGGGTATATGTATCCTCGGCACCTACTTTGACATCCGGATTTGCTGCAAGGTGGAGAACCATATCACATCTACTCACCTGTTCCGAAAGTGTATTTTTGTTTAAAACATCAGCAACTATCAATTCAAAGTTTTCTTCATCATCGAGATGGGCTACCAATTCCCTTTTACCTGACGAAAGGTTGTCATACCCGATGACTTTATTTTCTTCAACCAATGCATCCACTAGATGGCTGCCTATAAATCCAGCAGCGCCTGTGACCAATATCGTCCTGTCTTTAATTCTCATCTTTTTGACCTCTCGATATGCTTTTAGAATCTCCGAATAAGCGGGTTTTAGCAATATAGTAAAGGAATATAAACACTACGATAACTATTATGAGCATACCTATACCGGCGAAAATATTACTCTCGAATGCTCCGATGATAGCCTCTCCCATGTAATGTGAAAGTATGCCTATCAAAAAGCAGCCAAAAAAAGATCCTGAGATGATGGCCAGCCATGCCTGAAATTTATCCATTCCAATCACTCTACCCAATATAGAGGCTCCGACACCACCGCTCCCCTGAAACGGAACTATAACGAAGAGCGCAACTCCAAAAAAGGCTAGTTTTTTGATCCATTCTTTTTCCTTCATCTTTTGGGCACCAAAATCCTGGAAGTTATCGATCCATCTACCGATAACAGGGATCTTCTTGGCTATATAAAAATTCCACATCAGAAAATATGAATTGATGACGTCTATAAAGGCGATGGTCCCTGAAACTAAAAAGATATAGGTTGCAGGAGAGAGCGTTCCTCTAAGAGCTCCTATGGCGATAGGGATGACACTCTCTTTACCGGCAGGGGGGAAAAAATATCCCACCATGGCCCCACCTATGATCCAAAATGTATTGTCGATACCATTAAGCATGATATAAAGCAGACCTACATAAGAAAAACCGATGATGAAAGGGATAAAGAAAAGGAATAATTTACCCCATATGGTTTCATAAAAGACCTCTTCCTCAATGAATATCCTTTTCTTCATCAAACCCTAATATTCAAACCCGTGTATTATCTTTTTTGGAAGTTCAAGCCTTAGATCTCTCCCCGAAGACTACTTTTTTACCGCAGAAAGGGCACACTTTTGATTCTACATCATCCTCTATATGAAAATTGGTCCCGCATTTTGGGCATACAGCCTCTAGTTCTGCCATGCAACTAACTAGGTGTAATGATGATTTAATACTTTGCTCATTCCAGCAGTGTGACCTTACTTTTACCCAAGCTCCTCGTCACTTTATCAGCGATGCTAGGATCTACCAGTTTTCCTAATTTTCCTTTGCTGGATCTGTGGGCGATTACGTGTACGACGTTCTGATTTTCGAACACATCTAATATCTCTTCTGAGATATCCTTCCCTGTACGTAGATGTACACCATAAGGTATCTCTATATCATCCATGATGTTGATCAGATCCGAAGCTAGTTCATCTGCCTGCTGTTTTTTTCTTTGTTGGATCTCAGTATGCACTTTCTCTTTTTCGTCATGTCCGATGTATGCATCTATTATTTCAGTATCAGGCTTTTCTTTGATGATCTTTAGTATCATGATCCTCTCTGGACACAGTTTTTCGACTATCTTCTTGATCCTATCTAGAGATTTTTTTGAGTACTTATGCTCATAACTTGCGATCAGTACAGTTTTAGGCTTTTCTTTACGATTATTTATTTCCCTACCTTCCATATTTAGCACATCCTTTTTTTACCAATAACCCAGGAACCACCACCAGGCTAGACCCAGAGTAACGAAACATAATATACCAAGGATATTCAGTATCAATCCAGCTTTCAAGAAATCCTTTGCTTCTAGCTGACCGGTACCGTAAACGAGCATAGCACTTGGAGTGCCTATAGGTAGCAGAAAGGCGAAACCACTAGCTAGGGCGATAGTAAATACAGG
>Ga0207421_10004869_pt1 | contig 15280 bp, 13 predicted proteins | sample SodLakKL_010_SED_4_FD_187542 | JGI IMG/M metagenome (GOLD analysis project Ga0207421, IMG submission 187542) | Alkaline sediment microbial communities from Lake Tanatar, Kulunda Steppe, Russia - 8KL_010_SED (SPAdes) (version 2) | ecosystem: Environmental > Aquatic > Non-marine Saline and...
CGAGACTCGCATCAGTGACTTATGCGAAAGTTCCGGCTTGATGTGTCGTTGTATAACATCATTAACGATATTACCCGACGATGCCATCATACAACTGTCCGCCGTTGACATTATCGCCGAAAAATATGCCGCGATAATAATACCCGTCACCCCAATCGGCAGCATATCTCTGATAAGCATCGGCAGCCCGGCTTCCGGCTCGGCGTTGGGGAAAAGCACCCGCGCGCACATACCCAGAAAAACACCCGAAAAAGCCATTATCGGATATTCAAATATTCCCGCGATATACCATGCCCGTCGAGCTTCTTTTTCATTTTTGCAGGAGAAAACACGCTGATATATTGTCATACCTATCAGCCAGATGGGCGTAATCGTAAGCATCCAGTTGATAAATGTCGTTATCTCGATATTCGCAAGGGAAAAGAACTCATCCCCCAGCTCCGCCCGCAGGCCTGCTATGCCTCCAATATCCGGATGACGCAGCGTTATCGGTATCGTTATAAATATCAAGCCTATAAGCAGGATGCTCCACTGCGCGGCATCGGTATATATTACCGCTTTAATACCGCCGATGACAGTATAGCCGATGCACACCACGGCTATTATAATCAGCGCGAAATTCATCGGCGACATTCCAAACGGCGCCGATGTTATCAGCGTCGCCTCAGCAAGTGTCGCACCTGCCAATATCTGCGCTCCGGTAAAGCCCATATACCCTATCGCCGATATCACCGCCGCCAGCAGTGCGACATTATCGTTGTAGCGATGCCGAAGAAAATCAGGATAGGTAAACATCGCATTGGCTTTGTCTATCGCCTTTATTTTAGGGATTATAAAAACCGCACTGAGCCAGGCTCCCAGCAGACCGGTAAACAGCAGCCAGCTTCCGGCAAGGCCCATAAGAAAACCAACACCGCCCAGACCGATAGAAAACCCGCCGCCGACATCTGTCGCTACCAAAGACAAACCGACATACGGAGCCTTTATTTTCCTGCCGCCGATGTAATAATCCTCGGCGTCTTTATTCTTTCGAAAATGGTAAAAACCGATTCCCAGCACCCCGGCCAGATACAGACCGAAGATGATGTAGTCGATAATATTCATTAATCATCTTCCCTGCGCTGATGTCTTTCGTTATCGGCAGGGGTCAGGCTTATCGTCTTGTCGTAATCAGCGAGCAGCTTCCCGATGCCGACCGATTTATATTCATCCGCGTCAGCCAGTTTGAGCTGTAAATTGCACTTGGCGCACTTGCGGTCGCAGAACGATTTCTCATAGGAATCCGGCTCCTGATAGGTAGTGATAACCCCCTCAAAGTTTCGCAGTATCACTTTGTTCGTTGACCAGGATATCAGGTAGTTTGGCATAACCGGTATCTTGCCACCGCCGCCGGGTGCGTCTATGACATAGGTCGGCACCGAAAAGCCGGAGGTATGACCAATCAGGCTCTCCATAATCTCGATGCCTTTGCCGACCGGTGTTCTAAAATGCGCCAGTCCTTCGGACAAATCGCACTGATACAGATAATACGGCCTGACACGATTGGCGACAAGCTTATGCACCAACGCCCTCATAATCCGCGGACAGTCATTGACACCTGCCAGCAGGACGGATTGATTGCCGAGCGGAATGCCGGCGTCCGCCAGTTTTTTCAATGCCAGCCGCGATGATGCGGTAATTTCGCGAGGATGGTTAAAATGTGTATTTATCCACAACGGATGATGGCGTTTGAGCATGTCCACCAGTTCATCCGTAATACGGTAGGGCAGTACAGCGGGGGTTCTGGTCCCGATTCGCACAACCTCGATATGCTCTATCTGATCCAACTCCAGCAATATCCAGTCCAGATACTCATTGCTCAGCAGAAACGGATCTCCGCCGGAAAGCAGTACATCACGAATTTGCGGGGTATTGCGGATATAGTCCAGACCCTGCTGGATAATTTCCCTTTTTGGGATATAATCCTCATCGCCGACGCGTCGCTTGCGCGTGCAGTGTCGGCAGTACATCGAACAGACATTACTTACCAGAAACAGCACTCTATCGGGATATCTGTGCGTAATGCCCGGCACGGGGCTGTCTTTGTCCTCTGCCAGCGGGTCGGCGTGTTCATCTTTGCCCAGAATAAGCTCCGATATTGCCGGGAAAGCCTGCTTGTAAATCGGATCGTTTTCCATATCGTCAATATCGATTAGCGATAGATAATAGGGCGTTATCGACATCGGGAACTTTGTCAGCGTTTTTTCGACATTTTCCCTTTCGTCAGGGTCAAATTCTATGCCGAGAAGCTCCTCAAAGGTATCGATATCCTTAATACTGTGCCTTAACTGCCATTTCCAGTCTCGCCACTCGGCGGGCTTGGAATCAGTGTTTATAGCGTGAAAAAGTTTTTCCTGTGTTTGTGTAAGTTTTTTCATTTCAGTCCTTTCAAATAAGCTTCCAACGCCTGCGCATAGCAAAAGCCGTTGGGTTCTTTCTTTTTTGCCAATTAAATCACGCGGGTACTAAAAGTTAGATATAAATGCCGAAAAATCTGCTGTAAAGCCTTGTTGTGAGAGGCTTTATGACAAGCAGCACTCCGTCATTTCGGACATAAATCTAATACTATTATAGGGGTCTTGACGATGTCTGTCAAGGATTTTACGGATGAAATTACAGCAGTGTTCGGCAAAACACGGCATTAAAAGGAGTCAAGCTCCTTACAAAACCTGTTAATTTAGGGACTTTGCTGGGTATAGATAAAGAGTAAGATGGTGCAAACCGCACAAGAACGACGCTTAAAAACAACCTATCAGCCGTTTTTCTTTTAAATTTCTATGATCACTCGGTAATACTTAACCAGCCCGGTGAAGGGACCCTCGCTCGTATGTTGCCGGTGATAAGGTCATATTCGATACCGTCAACTCTTACGCCGTTTAGCAAGCAGGGCTGTTGGTCGCTTCCGTCCACTTTGACTGTCTGTTCATCTGCATTATACAGCAGCTTGTTGCCCGCGAAATAGTGCTGCGGCTCCTCGTAAGTTATTCCGCCCGATGCCGTGAGCCACTTCAGGGCGGCCCGGCCTCTGTCATCTTCGCCGAGCAAAGCCTCGGCTGTGCGAGCGGTTAAAACTGTCTGCTGGCCGTGGCCCTGGTCTGAGACCGGAATATAGCGAATGTCCAGCGGCTGTTCGTTACTGCCCTGAGCGATGATGCGATTTTCCGCCATCGAGTAATTCAGCCGGTCGAATTGCCGCACCGCCGCGTAGCACCGCCTGCTAAGGGCAAAGCGTTCTGCGGATTCGTCATCCTCGGCCTGGGAATTGTCAACGGTTATGTCACCCGGTCCGCTTGCGGTGAACTGCTGGCCGGCAACATCATAATCGAACTTAGTACAGGTCAGCTTTACAAATCCAAGCAACTGTGAATTTCTGCGCCTTGCCTGGGAAAGCTCCACTACGCCGCCCTTAGCTATCATATATTCTACGCTTTGTCGGCTTTCTTGCTCCGTGGCAAGCTGCACCTGAATCTCTTGTGAACTTAGTGAATGCTCCGTTTCGATACCGGCCTGGTCTCGGACTGATTTGGCCCGGCACTGGCCGACAAACACAAGCCGGGCTGCCGCACCGTCATATCGTATATGCTCCTGAGCCGACACATCCACCGGATATATCGCATATTCGTCACCGTCGTCGGCTTGGTCGCTTATATAAAAGTTAAGATTGGCAGGGCCGGCAGCGACCATATCAACGGTGTCGCGCCCGGCATCGCCGTCAGGCATTTCCACGGTAATACGCTCGGCACGCAAAGTCGCCTCGTGTGACTCCAGCCCCGGCTGAGGCATTCGGCAGAGACTGTCACCCTCGAAAATCGCCCGATGCTGATCCGGCTTAAAAACAGCAGTCTGTGATGTTACGGTAACCTTTTGCGCTGTGTCCGTATCTTCATCAGATTCATCCCTGAGATAAAACTCCAGTGTAACATCATCCTGCGCAGTTATTTCACTTATGGCCAGTTCATCCTGCCTGCTGCCGGCCAGATTAACAACCAGCCGGTTACAGCTAAGCTGATAATCATCGCCGTTGGGCTGAGGGATAAGGCAAACCGCGTCACCATCAAACACAGCCAGATTAGCGTCCATATCGAATGTAGCTGAGTTGCTCGAAGTCATAGTAACAGGCCCGGTCAGCTGTTCTTCGTCCGGCATGTTAAACTTCAGGCGATTAGCACCCGAGGCGACCACCTTATCACTGCCTACGCCGTATTCGAGCATAGATGCAGCGAACACCGCTCGGCTGGGATCCTCACGCTCAAAAGCTCTCCAAAGCTCCTCCGAATTATCGCCCGTACTGGTAAAACGCCAAAGCTCGTCAGAATCTTCTTCCGGCAGAACTGTTAATCCGCCGTCACAGGTAACTACAATATCACCGAAATCGGATTCAATTACCGCAGGGTCTTGCCAGATATCCGCACGCTCAACCGGCAGCTCGGCAGTGTCTTCTTCCTCGACAAGCTCAACGGCCCACTCATCTTCCGGCTCATCGCCTGCGATATCGTCGGTATGCTCATGGGCAGGTTGGTCATTATCTTCCGGCCTGTTGTCGTCCCTGCCGCTGAAGATAATGTCCCGCACCAGCAGCCGCTCAGCAAGGGCGACCTGATCTTGTGTCTCGATTCGAACATTGCTCTCCAGACCGCCTAAATAAACAATGCCGTTGTTATTGCTTCCGTTGGCCTGTAAACTCTCGGCAACTGTTTCGGTTCGGCTGATCTGTTCGTCGCCGCTGGCAACATCAGGCTGCTCGGCTTGGCTGTTACTGCTAATGTCGCCCAGATCGCCATCACTTTTAAGCCGAAGTGAGTGCATATCCTCTATGCGAAAATATTCCAGAACCTCGGTATTCTGATTATAAATCAGCTCCATCCCTGTGCCGTTAAGAATAGCGTTCGGCGAGACAAATTTGACCGGGCCTTTCGATGAAAATTTCGACTTTTCGGACTCGAAAAGTAATTCATTTAGAAATATGAAATTACCGTCAACAGCGGCAACTCCGGCAGGTACCACATTAATAACCACCCGACCCTGAAGCACAAGCTCATCTGGGCTGGGCTGGCCGGTGCCTTCCTCGAGCTGCAAAGACCCCGTATCCGAAGTAACATAGCAGGTAAAGTCATCTTCATAAAGGGTAATGTAAGGCTCGTCTATGTGCCATTTATTTTCCTGGGCATAGGCGACCTCCTCGAAGCCGAATTCGCGCAGAAGCCGTCCTGTCTGCCTGTCGATATCCGTGAATCGCGCACGCTCAATAGCTCCCACTCCCGTATCGCCGATACGGCCTGTTCGATTCGGGTCGGCAGGGTCGGCGCGTTTAATATCATCCCGCCTTTGACCGATCTGAATTTCTTCGGTATGGCTGAAGCTGACATATACGGCATATATCCCGCCGACTATCGCCATAGCTATCAATGCTATTATTGTTCTGCGAAAAATCATTGCCTGTTACCTGTCAATCCGGCAAATACCGCTTAACCAGGTCCTGCCACTGCCCGCTGTTTTTCAAAATATATTCTATAACCTCTCGGACAGCCCCATGTCCGCCGGGACGATGCGTAATGTAATCGGCATACTGTTTGACTTCGTTAACAGCGTTAGCAACCGCCACACCGAACCCGACTTTCGCGATTACCTTTACATCCATCAAATCATCACCGACATACGCCACCTCATCGGCGCTTAGAGCTGCCTTTTCCAGCAGTTCCTCAAGAACCTCGGGCTTGTCGAAGCCGTTCTCAAAAACATAATCTATTTCAAGCTGCTGGGCGCGTTTTTGCGTCGGACCGCCGGAGCTTCTGCCGCTTAGAAAGGCCACCTTGTGGCCGGCACGCTTCCACATACGAATGCCGTGGCCGTCCAGGGTGTGAAACTGCTTGCTCTCGCTGCCGTCTGAGTGGACAATTATAGTTCCATCCGACAACACTCCGTCAACATCGAGAACAAGCATCTTTATCTTGTCAAAAGTATCTTTAGATAATCCTGATTCCATATAAAACTCCTATCCGACAACCTTTATCGCCAGAACATCCTGAACATCGATTAAACCAACCGGCCTGTTCTGCTCGTCAACGACCGGCAACTCGTCTATACGGTGCTTATGAAAAAGCCCGGTGGCTTCTGAAGCAAGAGCGTCCACTCTTATCCTCTTGCAGTCAGGCGTCATAACATCTGCGACTTTCATTGCCAATGCCTTTTCCGAATTGTCGGCAATCAAGCGACGAATGTCAGCATCCGTAATAATCCCGCACAGCTTACCATTTTCATCGACCACCATCACCGCACCGTGTCGTTTAACTTCTGAGCTTTTATCAAGCATCTGTTTTATAGTATCGCTGGCTTGCGCGATGGGCAGCTTTTCGCCCGGCCTGAACATCATCGACTGTTCAACTGTCATTAATTGCCGCCCCAGAGAACCGCCCGGATGAAACTTTACATAATCCTTAACTCCGAAGTTACGAGCTTTCATCACCGTAAACGCAAGAGCATCGCCGAGAGCCAGCATACAGGTCGTTGATACGCTCGGAGCAACGCCAAGCGGACAGGCCTCGGTTATTCTGCCCATACAAAGCACGACATCACTATATCGGGCAAGTGTCGAGTCGCTGTTTCCGGTAATCGCGATTATTTTTATTCCGACTTCTTTGAGAACATTTAACAGGCGAGTAACTTCCTCCGTCTCTCCGCCATAGCTTAATACAACCACCACATCGTTTTCGCGAAGACGCCCCGAGTCGCCGTGAACACCCTCGGCAGGATGAACAAAATGGCTCGGCGTTCCGGTCGAGGCCAATGTTGCGCTTATCTTTTGGGCAATAATACCCGCCTTGCCTATACCGCTGAGTATTACCGACCCGCCGCATTCATAAAGCATCTTAGTCGCCTCGGTAAAATTATCATCAACTACCGGCAAAAGCGCCTCTATCGCAGAAGCCTCATTCTCTATCACTTTCCTTGCATATCCAAGATCAAATTCCATTTGTCAGTCCTTGCTTAATATAATCACATCCATATCACGACAGCTTAACCTCTGTGCCGCGATCATTATAACAGACAACATTTCTCGCTTCACCACTATAGCTGGAATCAGAATGTATTATTACACGCTTATCGGTGCCTTGCTCTATTTGTGCGATATTTAAGCGCTTGTTATTCTGAAGATAATCCGCCACATCAGGAGAGACGAACATCTCTATCTGTCTGACCGTATCTTTGGCAACTGCAAGATTCATAAGACGAACCATCTCAAGAGCCAGCGATTCATGACTCTTAACATAGCCGCTGCCTTTGCAATTAGGGCATGCAAGATAAGTACTGTGCCGAAGAGACGGTCTCATCCGCTGACGGGTCATTTCAATGATCCCGAACCGGCTTATACGCAATATTTTAGAACGCGCCCTGTCGCGCTTGCAGGCATCTCGAAACGCTTTTTCTACATTCTTGCGATGTTTTTCCTGGCGCATATCAATAAAATCACAGATAATCAAACCGCCAAGATCACGAAGCCTAAGCTGTCTTGCTATTTCCTCGGCAGCTTCCAGGTTCACTCGGTAGGCCGTTTCTTCGGCATTTTCCTGCTGCCGGTTCCTGCCGCTGTTGACATCGACCGCCACAAGCGCCTCGGTTTGCTCCAGAACTATAGAACCGCCGCTTTTAAGGCCGACAGTGCGAGACTCGATCTGCTGTATTTTATCTTCGATCTTGTATTTATGAAAAAGCGGAACCTTACTATCGTAAAAGCTTACTCTGCGTTTTAGGCGGGGCGTTGCGATAGAAAGAAAATCCTTAATCTTTTTAACAACCGGCTCGGAATCACAGATAATCTTTCGGATGGAGCTGTTAAAAACATCGCGAAGAGTGCGAATAACCAGACTCGATTCCTGGTAAAGCTCCGACGGAGGTTTTTCCTTGTCAATTCGCTTTTCAATTGCGACCCAGAGGCGTTTGAGGTAATTCAGATCTGCCTGAATATCACGCTTAGAGCAGTTTTGGGCTGCTGTGCGAATTATAAAGCCGTGGCCATGGGGAGGTTTAATCTCATCAAGAATCGATTTTAACCGATGTCGTTCCTCGTCATCCTCTATTTTCTGAGAGACACCTTTTTGTTTCATCCACGGCATCATCACAAGATACTTTCCAGGCAAAGAGAGATAGGTGGTGAGCGTAGGACCTTTTGTATTTATGCCCTCTTTGGTGACCTGCACTACTATCTGGTCTCCTTTTTTAAGGCACTTCTGAATCGGCTTGCGGTCGCGCAGTGACTTGCGCCTTCCGATCTTTTCAGCGTTTTCTTTGCCGCCGCTTCCCGGGAAATATTTAGGATGCAAATCGCTTATATGCAGAAAACCGTTGCGGCCTATTCCAAAATCTATAAAAGCCGCCTGAATACCCGACTCTACATTTACTACACGCCCTTTATACATATTACCCACATGCGAACTAAGGCTCGCGCGCTCTATGTACAGCTCCTCCAACTGACCGTCTTCAATAACGGCAACACGGCATTCCTCCTGCTCTGCCATGTTTATCAACATTTCTTTTGGCATTGTTTTTTCCTTTATTTACGATATCTTTTATCTTACACATATCCATAGCCGCCCCCGATATGTCAATCTCACCTAAAATCTATTTTAATCTCCCAGGATAGAAAACAGCTTCATTCGAATTCTACATCCATCCTCTTAATGGGTTCACGCAGTTTTTCAGTTTCAAGGCCAAGCATTTCCTGCAATTCATTTACCCTTACTGTCCCTTCCGTCTTTATTAAACACCTCACGCTTACTTGCCTGCCGGATAACTCCACAGATTCCAGAAAACCCCGAATATCCTTCGTTCGTGTTTTTTTGGAGGGACGATTGCGAACCACTAATAACTCTTCGGCATCGACCAACTCACGACAGTGCCGCCGGAGCCGATCATCAAGATACTCATCTTCGAGTTGAAAAACCACAGTCGCTGCCCGTGGCTGAGGGGAAATCTTGCCCTCTCTTAGACTCAAAGAAACAATCTCGCATCCTTGCGGCACCTGGTCGGATAAAGCTTTTTGAAGCACTTCGTCCGAGCTTTCATCATAAGCAGTTGCCTGGCCGTGACGAAACATCCTGTCTGCGTATAATTGGAAAACAAGCAGATCATCCTCCGATTCGACCCCGACGGTTCGAGGCAACACAGCCGAAATACGCGGGCGCGGATTAAACCGACCGCTGTGGACTATACCAATCCCGCCGCGCTGCAAAGCACGCTGGAAAAGGCGCACGGTCTCGGCGTGTGATAGAAATCTCAGATCACCGATAATGCGGAACCTGACCAATGCTGAGATAATATGCTGCTCAGCTATGATTTACTTTTCTCCTGATTCTTATTTTCGTTTTGATTCCGGTGCCGTTAGAATGCTTCCGGCAGTATCCGGCGAGTCGCGTCACGCAAAAAACTCGATATTTGTCTTTCTGTATTCATTCCTATTGTTTTTCTTGCAATACGGCTGCAATCCTCCGCGGTTACACTGCGGATTATCTGCTTGACCTCGGGTATCATAGGAGGGGTCAATGACAGCGTGCGAATGCCCATTCCCAGCAGCAGCATAATATACTCCGGCTCCGACGCCATCTCTCCGCAGACGCTAATAGGTATTCGGGCTTTATGGGCATCTTGGATCACTGTCCGTATGAGCCGAAGAACAGCCGGGTCAACGGGCGAATAAAGCGTCGAAATCTGCTCATTACCACGGTCAGCCGCAAGGGTGTACTGTGTTAAGTCATTTGTGCCTATGCTGAAAAATTCCACATCCTGAGCCAGTGAATAGGCCGTCAAAGCCGAGGAGGGTGTCTCTATCATTATACCAACTCGGATATCGCGATTATAATCTATGCCTTCATCATCCATATCTTCCATAACATCCCGAAGAATCATCTTGGCCTGCATAAGTTCCTGAAGATTGGTTATCAACGGAAACATTATGCTGACATCACCGAGAACAGATGCCCGAAGTATAGCGTGCAATTGAGTCTTGAACATAACAAGATTCTGCAGGCAAAAGCGTATCGAGCGAAGCCCCAGAAACGGGTTAGGTTCACGCGAGAAACGCTTGCTTTGTGTGAATTTATCCGCCCCAAGGTCGAGTGTGCGAACTATAACCGGCTTGTCACGGAAAAAGCTAATAGTGCGGGCGTAGGCCTGATAATGCTCTTCCTCGGTCGGTTCATGATCACTTTCCAGGTACAGAAACTCTGTTCGGTACAGGCCTATGCCTTCACAGCCTTTCTCAAGAGCCATTTCCGCCTCATCCGGAAACTCGATATTGCCAAGCAGAGTGATATGTTCACCATCACGGGTTGTCGCCGGTTTTTCACGGAGAGTATCGAGTTTATGCTCCATTTCCACAAACTCGACCGAGTAAGCTTCATATTTAGATAGAGTCTCATTGTCTGGATTGACGATTACAATTCCTCGATTGCCATCGACGATGATGGTGTCACCGCCACTGACTGTCTCGGTGAGATCTTCCAGGGCGACAACAGCCGGAATGCCCATAGACCGGGCAACAATTGCAGCATGACTTGTTCTGCCGCCTACATCAGCGGCCAGAGCCTTGACGAATTTCTTATCGAAGCCTGCCGTCTGTGTGGGGCTAAGCTCTTTTGCGGCGATAGCAACCTCTTCGGTCAGACTTCTAACATCCTCTCGCTTGCTGCCGAGTAGCTGACGCAAAACCCTGCGCTCAATATCATAAATATCGGTTGCCCGTTCACTGATATAAGTATCCTTGACTTTAGTGAAACTACTGGCAATTTCACGCAGAGTTGCTGAAACGGCGTATTCGGCAGTAACAGAATGATTCTCTATCATTGAAGTGATTCGGCTGCGAAGGCTCTTATCACGCAGAAAGCGAAGATGGACAGCAAAAATATCACGAATGTCGCTGCGGTCGATGCGCTTATATTCGCCACGCATCAGAGAAAGCTCTCGAATCGCAGCCTTAAATGCGTCACGAACACGCTGAACTTCGCCGCTGAGCTGATTACTGCCCACTGACCGACGCGGAATGCGATAATCCTCGGAGTCAATGACAAGGCATTTAGCTATTGCTATGCCCGGTGATACGGCTATGCCTTTTTTAATTTCCATTACTTCTTTTCACTATGGCCAGCTTCCTGGTCTGGCGCAGGTTCGTCAAATTTTTTATCTTCAACAAGTTCACGCAAAGCTTCGATTGCGTCTTCTGCATCGCTGCCCTCGGCACTAATACTAAGCTTAGTTCCGACTGTCGCGGCCAGCATGCTCATTTGCATAATACTTTTGCCGTCAACGGTGTTCTCATTATTACTAACCTGGATATTACTCTGGAACCGATTGGCAATATCTACGAACTGCATCGCAGGACGCATGTGCAGCCCGTCGGCATTACCTATTGTAACCTCTTTTTCGCAAATCTTATTTTCCAAAGCTTATCCTCGGTTTAACTTTACAACCGTCATCGATTCAATTACAGCGATGGATTTTCGTCAGCCTCTTCTACCAGATCGATTATCTGCTCTTTGGTCTGAGCCTGACGAAGAAACTTGCGAAACTGTTCCTGTTGTAAATGCCTGAATATGTTTTCCATGGCCTGGAGGTGTTGCTCAGGATCATTTCCAGGGCTTATAAGCAGTATTATCGAATACACAGGCTTTTTATCCAATGCTGCGAAATCTATTCCTCTGCTGCTTTGTCCTATGGCCGCCATTACACGCTTGGCCTTGGCGTGCTTGACATGCGGAACAGCCACACCCTTGCCCATACCTGTGCTTGCTTCATTTTCCCGTTCGATAACGGCCTTTGCGACTTCATCTGGTTTTATTTTGCCTAATGCGCCGATTTTAGCAAGAGAACCGGCAAGTTCATATATCGCTCCATCACGATCATTAGCTTCCAAATCAGGTACTATGGCATCCAAACAGACAAAATCCATCAGCTTCATATACTGCTCCAACATTCGACACCGTAAAAATTTAATATCCAGGCAACTTATTTGCCAACTTAAACTATATGCTTATTATTTCGTTCTTTGCCTTTTTTCTTACGCAATTGCCGCTCTATTTTATGTACTGCGACATCTATGCACGCATAAAGATCCTGCCCTGTTTCTTTGCATACAAATACATTGCTATGTTCGCCGCGGGCGATTATCTCCACGGCCATATCCTTTGCACCTTCTTTGCCCTCGATAATAACATCGATCCGATTAACACCATCATAGAATTTGGGAAGTTTCGCGGTTTTCTCGCGAGCGTGTTCTTTGATCGGCTCGGTTACATCGATATGCTTGCCGGTTATCTTAAAAATCAAAGCTATTCTCCTTAAAACACGGTTACCAAAATTGTTTCCTTACTATTGCACCTGCGTCAGAGCCGAACACCACGGCGCCTGCCGCAACCTTTCTCTATTTCGTGAGCTGCCGGTGTGGATCCGCCGATACAACCCCGCCGCTGACAGTAAAGCGAAACGCCTCTTCAATACTTATATTCAAATCTATCAAATCTTCATTTGCTACCATTATAACAAAGCCTGTTAAAGGTGTCGGTGAAGTCGGTATCAGCACCGAGACCATTTCCTTGCCGGTATTGTCCTGCACCGCTTTTATCCCGGAGCCGGTTACAAACCCCAGAGACCAACTGCCTTTGCGGGGGTACTCAACCGCGACTACGCGGGATACCGCAAGCCTTTCTTCGTCAAGCAAAAAGTCCGTTACCTGCTTAACATACGGATACACCCTGCTGAGAAAGGGCGTATTCATTATGAACCGTTCAATTGCCCGCCAGAGCGCCTTTCCGATAAAACTGGCAAGAATAATGCCCACGATGCACACTATTATTACTGCGGCCAAAAATCCCGCAACCGAACCTATGCCTTCGACCCAGAAGCCGTACAACTGTTGGCGCGTCCATATTCGTTCTGCCTGAATGAGAGCCATCAGCCACACGATAATCCGGTTGATATAATAACCGATGTGTTGCTGAATAAACCGGTAGCCCCAGATAAAAATCCATAGAGTCAAAATGGTAGGCAGCAAAGCCGCCAGACCGCGCAAAAAGTAGCGTTTAAGTCTTTCTACAGGCATTTTCATTCAAATCCGCGCCGAGGTGATGAATCTCACCATCGAAAACACCGTCAATTATACATTTTACCGCCAATACCTTAATTTACCGACTCGTCATAGTCAATAAAAATATCTTCAGGTAAATGCGCCCCCGAAAGATGAATGACAGCACCCGGAACAGAGCCCAAAAGCAGCAAAAGACGCTGGCAAACCGCAAGCACAAGCGCCGCGGCGCTGTCTGCTCCGGCAACTCGCTCAAACATAACCTTGATCCAGCCTTCCATTATGCCTAGGCCGCCTATAGAAATCGGCAACGCACCAAAAAACCATGAAAGCGGGAAAAATACGAAAAAATACCGGATCGGGATTTGCAGCCCGGCCTGAATTGCGATGACCCATAAACTAAAAACAAAAAGAACCTGACAAAGCAGGCTAAGCAGCATCGCCAGCGCCAATGTCGGTTTGTGGCTGTAATAAAGCAGCATAGAAGTCTTGATTCGGCCTCTAAAGCCTTTGCTTTGCTGTCTTATAAACACCCACAACCGTCTGATTAAGTAACGGCCTCCGGTGGTGGCCACAAGCAGTATCACCGTGATAATCACAATCACTGCCGCGGCCAGGAAGAAAGCTCGATACTGAGCGATATTTACCAAAATATTGCTTGTATTGTTATTTTGGTCGATTGCGGGTTCCGAAATATCTACCGGTATAATTAAATATGCCGAAATCGCCATAATGAAAATGCCTGCTAGGCCAATTGTTCGGTCAACGAAAATGCTCAGCACCGCTTCGAGTTTTTTATGGGTATGGCGAGTAACATACCAGGCTTTTACAAAATCGCCTCCCATTGCCGTTGGAAGCAGATTGTTGTAGAAAAGCGCCATCGCGTAGAGCTTTATCGCGGCCCAGAGGCTGACATCTATGGATTGGACTTTCAGCAGTGTGAACCACCGCAGTGCAATCAAAAACTGGCTTGCAAGGTAGAGTGCGAACGCCGCGGCGAATACGGCCGGGCTGATGCCCAGCAGCACGCTGGAGAGGTGGCCTATATCCTCGCCGCGGAATATCAGATACAGCGCAACGGCGGCTACGACTATGCGTGCGGCATACGACAAAATCTTTCTGCGTTTTGTTCTGGGTTGCTTCATCGCTTCTGTGCCCTTAAAATGCCGGTTCGCAGCGATGATAATCGTTGCCGGCGGTCTTGACAAGATGAATAAATAACGCAAATACAGGAGTTTACAAGTGAGCAGTGAAAGTAAAGCAAGGGAAGAAGGCCTTGAGTTTATGCCGAAATTCGATGCAAACGGGCTGATAACGGCCATCGCGCAGGAGTATAAGACGGGTCAGGTGCTGATGGTGGCGTATATGAACGAAGAGGCCTTAAAAGCCACTTTAGACAGTGGAAACGCGATATATTTCAGCAGATCGCGGGGTAAGCTGTGGCGAAAGGGCGAGCAGAGCGGCCATGTGCAGAAAGTGCGGCAGATACTGGTGGATTGTGACCAGGACTGCCTGATATTGAAAGTGGAAGTGGACAGCGGGCAGTGCCATGTGGGGTACGATTCGTGCTTTTATAGGGCTGTTAAGGGCGATTCCAAGGGTGAGCTGGAATTTGTGGCAGAAAAGAGCTACGATCCGGAAAAAGCATATAAAAAATGAGGCCTTGGCGGTGTCTGGGGTGAAAATGATAGCCTCTGTGGGGGTGAATCTGTTAATATAGCCAATCAGGGCGGGAGAGGAAAGAGGAAGGTCGGTAAGTTTTGGCCAGTTTAAGGCTGGTTTTGGTAGTTTTAGGTAGTTTTGCGCAAAAAAATACAAAATTCAGACGCGGAATTTACGCGAATTTCGCGTATATTTGAAGTCGAGTTGGTCAGCGGTTGTTTATTTTTGTAAATGCAGAGTTTTGAGGGTAAAAGTGTTTGCCTTAAGCCAATTACAATAGTGTCAGTTTACTATGGTAAGAGCGAGTTTATGGCTATGAGCTTGGTTCGTTGGCATCGGTGTTTTTTATTGTCTTCCTGATGCTCAGAGCTATTTTTCATAGGATATTTCGCTTGCGTAAACTGGTTATTGTTTTGCGCAAATTGGTCTTTTTGTGAGCGTAGTTTCCTTTATAATTAACATAGTGCAAATAGTCTTTCTGATGGATTAAAAGAGATGTCGATTTGAACT
>Ga0207421_10004870_pt1 | contig 15280 bp, 9 predicted proteins | sample SodLakKL_010_SED_4_FD_187542 | JGI IMG/M metagenome (GOLD analysis project Ga0207421, IMG submission 187542) | Alkaline sediment microbial communities from Lake Tanatar, Kulunda Steppe, Russia - 8KL_010_SED (SPAdes) (version 2) | ecosystem: Environmental > Aquatic > Non-marine Saline and...
TGGGAGGCTGCCGACGTTCTCAAAACGGTTTTAACCTTAGACCCGGAGCGTACGGCAGCTATGCTCAACTACGGCGACACGCTCTGGGAACTGTATCTGTACTATCAATCCCTGCCGTACTACCAATCGTATACTGACCGCATGCAGGAACGGGGACTCGCCGAAAGTATTCCGGAACGGGTGTGGGAACGCCTGCAAACAATCGGCGAACTTTCAGATGCCGCAATGCCGCCAAAAGACAACGTGGTCGTATTGGAAGACCCCGTTCTAGAAGCCTTGGTCCGACAAGCACTGGCCATCCCCTTTGGCCCCATCCGGGAGAGCGCTGCTGGGAAACTGCACCGTCTGGCAGTCAACTGCGAACAGGTCACCTCCCTGCAGGGCATAGAACAGCTATCCTCGCTGCAGCACCTAGTCCTGGCGGGAAACAGGATTAGCGATCTGTCACCGTTGTCAAGACTGCCGCAACTGCATACCCTGCATCTAAGCAGCGCCAATATCCGAGACATTTCTCCGTTGGAACCTCTGCAGCAGCTAAGAACGCTGCACCTGCACTATAGTCAAGTGGATGATCTGCGTCCTCTGCGGCGTCTGCATCAACTGACCGACCTCTACCTTGACGTACCCTACGCGCCAAACTTCCAACCTCTAGAATCGTTGACAGAGCTGGCCAGCTTAGATATTGCCTACAGGGAGCTTTCTGATCTTTCGTTCCTGCAAGAACTGAAAGCACTGCAGCACCTAATGCTGCACACGTATCCCATCGACGATTTGGAAGTCTTGGCGCCGCTGGACCATCTAGAAACGCTGTATGTCCCCTATCACACCGCCGATACTCTGGCACCCCTGCAGCAGATGACGGTGCTGCGGGATCTCAACCTGGGGATCTATCCCATTGCCAGCCTTGCGGCCTTGGAAGAGCTAAGCGAATTACGTTCCTTAACGATGGTGCTGTGCTGCAGTGAAGACCTGGCCGTCGTTGGCCGACTGCGATCGCTGCAGGAACTGGCACTGCATGGTTCCGGGATTGACAGCCTAGACGCGCTTGCGACACTGACGGCACTGAACCGCCTGCAGTTGGGGTCCAATCACATCTCTGACATTTCGCCGCTAGCCTCCCTGCAGAACTTGGAATACTTAGACCTCACGGCCAACGACATTGCCGACCTGTCAGCCCTAAGCGGGCTTACCGGCTTGCGCCAGCTGTATCTCAACCACAACCCGATTTCCGATTTGACTCCCCTGCTCAAAGATCCAGGTTTCGGCCGCAACTTGCAGCTGTCCCTGTGTTACACCCCCGCGGCCGACGAGCAGACGCACCGATTTCAACGGCAGGTAGAGGAACTGCGGCGCCGGGGCGCCGCAGTATGGTACTGACAATCTGAAGCCGGAAGAGCTTTCCGGATCTGTTCGCCGCATGGGAAGCTTACCCGTCCCTCGACGGCTCTTTACTGCTCGAAGGCCGCAAATGCTGCTTCGATTTCGTCCTTGTAAGGGTGGACGTAAAAAGGCTCAAAGGCTAACCCGGCCAGGAATATGTCGCCGCGGACAATGCCGGTCATCCGCATGCCCATTTCCTCGGTACCGTAATGAAACTCGCCTGTTTCCTCAGCGTCTGCCAGTCTCTGCAGCGTCTCGTCGCTGGCTTGGCTTCTGTCGAACCAGAACAGTTCCATATCGTCGTCGGCAATCTCTACCCAGAGGCCATCGGCGGCACCTAACTGCTCGAAGTTGTTGGGCATTGTAAAGGAAATTTCAAAGCCCTCGGCTTCGAAGTACTCAAGCAGCTCTGCCAAGACACCAGTAGGCCGTGCCGCCTGCCACATTACATTGCCCGCAGGAACCTCAGCCAACGGTTCCGCTTCTGTTTCGAATTGACGCAGAGCCATTGTCAGGACAGCACCGGCCATGGTTTCGCCCAGCTCATGCCACTCCTGGATGTTAAATACCGACACCATGATAGGCAGCGGAACGTCATCGTGGATGGCCAGGTCCATCGTAGCTCCAATGTCAGCCTCGGCATCGATGCGCACAATCGTGCCCTCCATCCCGGCGTAGGCCTCGGTTCCCGTAACGCTCAACGAAAACACAGAACCGTCTTCATCCATCTCATAGAAGCCCCATTCTTCGTCCAAGACGTCGCCCTGCATGGGAAGGTCAAACCAGGGAAGCCAGAGGGTTCCAAAAATAAACTCACCCACTTCTTCCGGCACTTCGGTCATCAAGTTCATGGCCACTTGGAAGAAGATATCATCGGGATCCTCCGGATCCACGTCGGCGGAGAAAGCAAAGGGCTCTCCCCCGTCGAACTCGCCAAGCATTATAATGTACAGATATTCGTCACTGGACTCCTGCACTCGAACGTCGAGGGTTCCCAACCGTTTGATCCCATCCTGTTCCCACGACATGTCGTAGACCAGGTGCTGGGCCGGTTGGAAGTAGAAACTCCACCATTGGGCCCACGCTCCTCCGGACACAACCAGAAACGCTATTGCCAATGTAACCAACATGATGCAACGGTGCAGTTTAACCATCTAGAACCCACCTCTCTTTGGTTTCAATGCTTTGCGATGCTTGGAACTTACAGGTACGTGCAGTCGAAGGTGTCCTGGCAACGGCGTATGACAGCGACTCCAGTCAGCCCCCCTTATGCGGACAAGCCAGCTAGACATCGGCAGTCCGCTCACGTTTTTCCAAGTAATGGCAGTTTTGGCAATATTAGTTATTCTTCGGCCCGAACGCAGCAAATTCCTGCTTGTCCCGCCCCTGTTCCGTCCAAAGTCTGGCTGCCGACACCGCAAGCCCGGTTGCAACGTCCGAAAACCCGCCTCAAAAAGCCTTTCCCATGGGCAGGCAACGGCTCCTATGTCTGTACTCTTGGGAAAAACATAGCCGGCTTCCCGGCTGCGGCGGTGATTGTGTAAGATCCATTAAACAGTGCCTGCCGGCGGAGCTTTACAAAGGCTCGGCGGAACGCTATGATAGTGGAAAGAGCCTTCCCTTTGTCACCCTGGGAAGGCTTGCATCCGGCGGGAAGGTGGAGTGTATGTCGAAATATCGAGCACGGACGTTAGGGGAAGAGATTGCCAATGCCATTGTCCACGGGCTCGGACTGCTTTTTTCCATCGCGGCTCTGATTCTGCTGATTGTCCATGCTGCCGGCGCAGGAGAAATCCGGCATGTTGTGTCTGTAAGTATCTTCGGCGCTGCCTTGGTCATTCTATATTCTGCCTCGACCCTCTACCACAGTATGCCCCGCGGACGGGCCAAGGCTGTCTTTCGCGTCATGGATCACGCCTGCATCTACGTTCTAATCGCGGGCACCTATACACCCATCGTCTTAGGCTCATTGGGTGGTTCGCTGGGCTGGTGGCTCTTCGGTATCGTTTGGGGCCTGGCTGTCATTGGCATCGCATTTAAGATTCTGTTCATCAATCGCTTTGCCGTACTCTCTACACTGCTCTACATTGCCATGGGATGGCTGATTGTAGGAGCATTAGGCCCGCTGCGGCAGGCGGTGGGCCCGGAAACGCTGCTTTACCTTGTTCTGGGCGGGGTATCCTATACCCTCGGCACCGCGTTCTTTGCTGCACACAAGGTCCCCTACTGCCATTCGGTGTGGCACGTGTTTGTCTTAGCTGGAAGCGTCCTGCATGTGATGGCTGTGTACCACGCACTGCCTTGAAGTTCCCGCTGGGTTGCCGTGTGCGTCGTTGACGGCCGGAAACATCAAAACACCACCCCTGATCAGACAGAGGTGGTGTTTTTACTGCAATAGCTGACCTTATACCGCAGAACATTCCGATGCCGGACACAGTGCCATGGCATGGCCAGCGGCTCTGCACACCCTTCATTCGCCTCGGTACATCTCCTGCACTTTCCAAAATCCTTGTTTCGGCCGGCGGTACTCGTCCACGATCCCTTTGTTGTTGAAACTGCGGGGACGGCCCAATTCCAACTCCCGGGCCGTGCGGATATCGCAGTACTGCCATACATAGGTGCCGATCACATCCGGGTCTGCTGCAAAGAGTTCCAGTGTATAACCCAGATACTCCGATTGGTAGTTTTCAGTCCATTTCGGCCCTTCAAAGGTACTCTGGCCGTAAATGGCTCCCGCGCCGAACTCCGATATGATGATCGGCATGTGGGTAAGGCCTTCCGACCGCATTTTTGTCTTCAAATCGTCCAGAAATTGATCCCAATCGTCCAAACGATCGCCGTACCAACCGAAATACTTGTTGACGCTGACGACATCGACCAAAGACAAGCAGATATCCTCTAGCGGATGGTTGGTAGCATAGGTAAGGGGGCGGCTGACATCCATACCCTTTACCCGCTGAACAAATCGCTCTGTTAGGTCATAGGCGGCTTGTGTACGCGTGTCGATTTCGTTGTGCATGCCCCAGAGGATGATCGACGGATGGTGACGGTCACGCCGAACCATGGCCTCATGCATGGCCAGACCCCGTTCCAGCGTGTGAGGATCCTGCAGTGCGTGCTCTGGAAAGCCCCACATGGGAATTTCTTCCCAGAACAACATCCCCTCTTCATCCAGCAGGTCCAGAAAAATGGGATGGTTGGGATAATGCGAACCGCGGATCGTATTGCAGCCCATTCGGCCAATGATGTCCAGGTCCTTTTTCATCAGCTGCAGCGGTACGGCAAATCCCCAGTCCGGATGGTCTTCGTGCCGGTTGATTCCTTTCAGGGTAATGGGCTGTTTGTTTAACAGCAGTTTACCGTCTTCTACGGCCAAGTGGCGAAACCCAATTCGTTCCTGGATATCATCTTCGTCCACGGCCAAACGGAATGTGTAGAGGTTAGGTTCTGTATCGCTCCACAGCCGAACATGTTCCAGTGTCATACCTGGTATGTGAATTGTGGTCTCGCCGTTCACCACCGCAGAAACGGTGCAAAGCTCCGTGTCGTTAACATACACGGTGAGATCGCGCTCCGTAGTACCGTTAAACGCCTGCAGCGTCGCTTCAATGCTGAGCTCGACGTTGTTCAGCGAAGCATCCAAGACATAATCAATTGAGCAGTCCTTAATCCAGACCTCTTCTAACTCCATGAGTTCTACTCCCCGAAACAACCCGCCGTAGTGAAACCAATCCACTCGAGCCAACGGAATCGTGTTCTGGGAATTATGGGTGTTGTCCACGGCCACGGTGAGCGTGTGCGGCCCAGGCGTGAGATTCTGCACCAACACTTCGAAGCCGGCATATCCGCCATAACAGCTGTCCACCTCTTTGCCGTCGACAAAGACATCCATTTGTCCGGTGAAACCGTAGAAAACCAGATTGAGGCGCTCTTTTTCCGCGGTAAATTCCGTGCTGTACCAAGCGACCCCTTCATAGTGATAAAGTTCCAGTTCCGTGTTCCAACAGCTGGGTACCAATATTCGGCGGTGGTCAGCGGGGAAATACTCGTACCACTTCTCCTCCACCCCCTGGGTCTGCGGATCCGTTTTGAACTTCCAAAATCCATCCAAACTGCGTACGTTCCGCTTACGGTGACGGCAAAACAATCGATTCACATCGGCTTCCCCCTATCCTGTCGCTGTCAGCAGCATGCACGGCCATCGATGCTATTCTTCTTCTTTTACGTCCTGCTTTTTTCCTGTCCCCATGCTATGGCAAACGGCTGCCTGTCTCATCTCCTATAAATTTGTTTCGGCGCGGTTATGACGGGTTTGTCTCTGGTGCCCAAGCACATCGAGCACCGAAGCAGACGGGTTCCAAACGTTCCTTGCGGGGATGCCAGGACGCAGCTGCCATCCCTCTATTGGGGCGAATGGAGACAGGAGGAAATCGCCAAAACAAAATGAATCTATGCAAACCGGGTAGTTTCTGTACTCCTGCCCCATGTAGCAATGATCTAGGCGGCTGTGCCCAAAGAGCTACCCTATAAGCCCAGCAGCAGGCAAAGCAAACGAAGGCGTCCGCTATCTTTCCGGAGTTTGAGGACCTAGCTGGGTTTAAACCTAGCACGCCTGCTGCATAGACTTGTCCCAACGAAAAGAGCTGATCCGCCGAGTCGAAAAAACCCCTTCACATGGCGTTTCGCACTCTAGCATTAACCACCGCTGCGTCTGGGCGAAACAGACGTGCTAGAAGGTATTGATAGGGCTGTCTCTAGAGCGACAGTGAGCAGGCGCTATCCTGCAACATGGAGTGGTGCGGCTCTACGGTGCAGTTTGTCGGAACCGAAGAGATCAACACCTTCCTTGAATCCCGTGGCTTTTTGCCCCAGGGCGCGGCTGCATGGATTTGCAGGAGAAAGGGTCAAATCACTAAACCTTTTCACGAACCCCGGTAGAGAAGCATGAAAGATGCGCTATAACCCGATGGCCCGCAAGTAAAAGAGCGCTTCAAGGCCCTGTGGGAACAGGAAGTGGTGGACCGCTGCTGCATCGCCGTCACCGCCCCCAAGAACGATGGCCCGGTATCCAGACAAGAAGCTTTACGGCGCATGCAGAACAGTCATCGACTAACCTGCATGTACTGGAACGACCCGGAACTAGTTGTGCAAGAACTGGAAACAACCTTGGCTTCCATTTTCTTTGGCGGTGAAGCGCTACCCCAGTTGTCGATGAACTTCGGCGCTTCCGGACATGCAGCTTACTTTGGTTCGCCGCGCATCATCGATGAGCGCACGCTGTGGCTGAAGGAATCCCTGCATGATTGGAGCCGGCTTTGGGGATTAGATTGGAACAGTGGGATGCTCCAGGTACAGCGCCGCTGTGCAGAATACTTCGCGCAAGCAGCCTCTGACCGGTTCTTTGTCTCGACCGTTGACAACGCCGGCAGTTTGGATGCCTTGGCCCATCTGCGCCGCAATGAGAACGCGCTAGTCGACTTAGCCGTCAACGAAGAAAACGTCCTAAAAGCACTGGATACGATTATCGACGGCTGGGATCAGGCAGATGAGTACACGTATCAGATCTTTAAAACCTGCAACGATGGCGGGGCTCTCGTCGGCTGGCTGCACATCTGGGCCGATGGTAAGTTTTCGCACCTGAAGGCGGACATTTCGGTCATGCTCTCCAATCCGATGTTTAAGAAATACCTAGTAGTCGATCATTCTTCCAAGAACACCTAGAACTGCTAGCCCTAGTGCAGCACCGATGGTCGATCTGGGTACCCATGCACATGGCAGGATCACAAAAGGGCGTTCTCCGTTCATCGTGCCGATCGCCCAACCCGCGGCTCAATGCCGGGCGGGTTTCCTGGCAATAATGCAGCCGAAAGTAACCCAGCGGTTTTGGTCTCTTTCAATGACAACCTTATCATCACCGACTTCAGGGTCGTAAGTCACAAACTCCTGCCACCACAGCGGACCGTCGCAGGGCTCTTTCGCCTTCAGTATCTCAAAACCAGCAGATTGCAGCAATGCTGCGGTCTTGTCCAGGGTGGAAAAACACACCGACCAGGGCGCCGGCCGGCCGCCTTGTGTCACATAGGGATAAATTTCCTCCGGTATCGGCCGATCGCGGTGCATGGGCTCGCCCAATCCAAAAACACCGCCGGGGCGGAGAACCCGGTAGATTTCGGCGACCCCTTCCAGATAACCCTGTTCACCGTGCATACCCCGGAGCATTTCCAGTGTTGTGGTGCAGTACACAGCATCAAACGATTCACCGGCGAATTTGGTGTCGGGCACGCCCAGCTGCAGCGCCAGAACCCGGTCCTCCACGCCCCACTCGCGGGCATTCATCATCAGTATGTCCGCCGCGTTCCGTCCCGGATCGATGCCGGCGATAAATGGGCCGAATTCCTTGGCCAAGAAACAGGTCTGGTAACCTCGATTGGTACCCACATCCAATACCTTCCAGCCCGGCTGCAGGTCCATCGCATCGGCCATGTATTCCGCCAACTTCAAACCCCCCGGGCCACTGCAGTTACGGTACACAGCCGCCAAGTCGGGATACTTTGACGCCTTTTGGTATGGATATTGTGCCACATATTTCCCTCCTGGTCCATGTAGAGTGCTGCTTTCCTACCACCATTGGCGCCGAACGCTGGTCCCGGGCATCGCCGGCATAACCCATACGGAAGCCAGTACAGTAAGCATGGTCATGGCGAATGAGGCCGAGTAGGAACTAGCCAGTGATGACAACCGCCTAAGAGCATGCTCCCCACACGATTCCCATATCACTAGCGTTGGTGAAGTACGCGACCGCCGTAGAACGGAACTCGCGAGACACGGTGTTGGCAACGTTGATTAGCAACATGAACACCGTCGTACCAAACCCAAAACCCAAGGAAATGCCGCTTAAGATTACCCAATGGGAGCCGGCGGCATACTCAGGAGCGCACGCAAAAACTGCGGCTTGGAAGAGAAGGGCCACGGCCAGTGCTGGCCGCGAAACTGCATCTCCAAAAACCGACGCAAGGATTTGATTGAACGTCATGAACAGCGCCGACAAGACGCTGGCCCCAGCACTTCATCCGTTCCCTGACCACTGTAACGCTCACGGGATCCAATGGCATCCAAAGCCGCAGGAGCCCATGGTTTCCGTGGTCTTGGGAACGACAGTCAGCCCAAGGACAGCGAAACTCAGTGGCCGGTCACCACAGCGTTAACCCACGTTTCCAGCATGCCCATCTCTGCCGCCGCATGGAAGACGCTGTAGCGGGGACGGTAGTCCTTGCCATACAGCAGCGAGTTCGTTAGCAGTCCTTGATCAATGCCAATGTCCGCCGCTGCCTTTGGGGCCCCGAGGCGATCGTACATGGCCATGACCTCTTCCACCGAAGGCAAAAAGGCCAACTCCCTGCGGATGCAGTCCATATTGTCTCTCAGGGTCATTAGCCGCCGCTGCTGTTCTGGCCAGGATATGAGACCGTTGCCTTCCTGCTCCAGGAGCCGCGAACCGATGTGCTGCCCATAGGCGTTCCTAACCTGTTCATTGCGTAATTCGTCCGTCAAGCGCTCTGCTTTCACCGCCTCCAAATCAACGCGATCCATGTCGGCTGCAAGAAAGTGCTCATAGAACTGCAGAACATACCCAGTGGCCACACCGACTGCCGTACCGTGGCTTGGGTGGTCTTCGCCGCGCTGCAGTTTCATCATTTCCCAGTAATGGCCCATGTTGTGCTCCATGGAAGCTACGGGACGCGTGTGACCAATGACCAGCACGGTCAACCCGGCCAAAATCAGGCCTTCGATCAGGCGCTGAACACCCTCGTCCGTACCGTTTCGAATATCGTCGATAGAACTGGTGCAGCGCTGCAGTGCTTCGTCGATCAGCTCCACACACGCGGGACAGTAGGGTTCGTCATGGACAATGCGCCCCAGAATCCAATCGGCCTTAGCGATGTACTTGCCAATCACATCGCCGAAACCGGAAATCATCATCTCCAGTGGTGCTGTCTTCATGACGTCGATGTCACACACCAATACCTCCGGGTAGCCGGCCGGCTTATTTACCTTTTGACTGCCGTGCAGAAGTGGTGCGATCACCGAAGTATACCCATCCATGGATGCAGCTGTGCCGACGCTGACAAAGGGCTTCCCAGCACACATGGCTGTATAGCGCGCCAAATCGGTTAACGTTCCGGAACCCACCGAAACAAAGAAATCTGTATCCTTTTCCATGGTGAGCAGAACCTCTCCAATGGCGGCTTCATTTGGATGCAGGGGCTCGTCTCGCTCTAGATAGCACAGGGTAACGTTATACCCGGCGTCTCGCAGCAGCTTTTCAGCCCTCCGGCCCGCCAGGTCGTACACCACGTTGTCGGTAATCAACACCAGGTTGTTCCCCAAGCTGCGTCTGGAAATGTACTCCGCCAGTCTGCTGAGGATGCCGTTCCCGATATAGATATCCATATCCGGAATTCCGTGCTCCATGCCGCAGCCGCAGTCCACCTCCGTTAACACCAGTCTTTCGCCTTCATAGCTGAAACCTGCCAAATGGATTCCTCCTTTGCCGGCCGTGCCTGGCTGGCTTTTGTTGGAACGTTTGTGCCCATTATCAGTGGTGCAGATATACGTAACTTAAACGATTCGGATGCAGATTCCTTCCCCAACGCGGATCGTTCATCGGTGCGGCTCGCAGACCGCATTTCTGGTCTGTTTTGGGGAGCCGAGGCCTGAGCACCTGACCAAAAAGGGCTCTGTCCGCAAGGTGGTGTTTCAGTGCGGCAGAACCCTTTTCAAGCATGCACAATATGGGCGCCCTTGTGTTTCATTGTTCCTGGGCATCGCCAATTACATTCAAGCGCAGCAGAACATCAAGCCTGCGGGAACCGTCGTCGGTTTCGACGGAAATGGGTATAGTGCGGTTGAATCCTTCAGCTGCGGTGAGGTCTTCGAACGTAAGCGTGGCCCTGCCGTCGGAATCGATATTAGGATCCCAATGGGCTTCGTAGGAGATATCCTCAAAGTTTTCACCGGGCGCTTCGACCAAAGACACTGCCCAGGGAACCGTGCCGTCGTACGGCTCCCCGTCGCTGTCTTTGACCACAAACGATACCCAGCGAGATCCAAAGTCTTCCAAACGGATCTGGCCCACTTCTTGTACTATCCGGGCCAAAGTAACGTCCATATTTTGTATGTGCTGGCCCGGTCTCACGACCACAGGGTACTCCACGTGGGTTTCATAGCCATGGGCCCGGAAGGTCACTGTGTATTCACCGGGTTTCAAATTCGGCAGACGATACTCGCCCTCGTCGGCGGTTACAGTGGCCGTGGCCAAATCCTCGGTTCCGGTGCTGTCCCCTCGGTAGACAGCCAAACCCGCCCAGCGAATGCCTTCTTCGGTGGTGCCGTCGGTAATTGTGCCGCTGATGCTTCCAGGCTTCGGAGTGAGATCGATTGGTACTGTTACATTGGCTCCTTCGACGACAAAATCGCCGTGCTTTTCTTCGTAACCGTCCAGCGAAGCCCGAAACCAATATGTGCCGCTGATCAGATCCCTGACAGCCATGCCGCCTATCCCAATGGCAACGGGTCTTCCTACCTGGCTGTCTTCATCCATGTCTTCCTCGTCGAAAATGGCCACCGAGGCGCCGGCCAATTCCGGCGACGCTTCAAAGATCACCCCATGGGTCAGGGGCTCGTACTCGGCCGTGATCGTCATATCCTCTTCCACGGTATCCAATGCGTGATCCCAGCCGACGAAGCGGTGATCATAGCGCTGCGGATCGTCCGGCGCTTGGACGGCCTCTCCATGTTCCACCAAGCGTTCCGCCAAGACTGTACCGTCCCAGTCCTCGAAGATAACCGTGTATTCTTTAATTTCGTAGACAGCGGCAACCGTCAGATCGGCGGTGACGTCATCTAGCTCCGTGTCCCAACCCACAAAGGCATAGCCGTCCCGCTCCGGCTCAACCGGAGCCGGAGCAGCACTGCCATGATCCACTGCTTGCGTATCCAAAACTGTCCCATCATAATCTTCGAAGGTAACCGTATATTGCAGAATTTCGTATTCCGCCCGAATGGTGACGTCAGTGGTGACATCTTCGTAGTCTCCGTCCCAGGCCGTGAACTCGTAACCTTCGCGTTCAGGGACCTCCGGGAGCGACGCTGCAGCGCCGTGTTCCACTGTCTGCGCATCGATCACGGAACCATCCCAATCTTCAAAGGTCACGGTGTGCTCTTCCACTTCATACACAGCCGTCACCGTCAGATCCTCCGTAACAGAATCAAAGTCCGTGTCCCAGCCCACAAACTCATAGCCTTCCCGTTCCGGGTCTTCGGGTGCTTCCGCACCACTGCCATGATCCACAGTTTGCGTGTCCAGGACTGTCCCGTCATAGTCTTCAAAGACAACGGTGTATTGTATGACCTCATACTCGGCCTGAAGCGTAACATCCTCGGTGATGTCTTCGTACTCGCCGTCCCAACCCAAGAACTCATAGCCGTCCCGTTCTGGCTCTTCAGGCAGGGATGCTGCAGCGCCGTGTTCCACAGTCTGGGTATCCAATACAGTTCCGTCATAGTCCTCGAAGGTCACCGTGTGCTCCTTCACCTCGTACTCGGCCGTCACTGTCACGTCGCCGGTAATAGAATCAATGTCTGTATCCCAGCCGACAAACTCATAGCCTTCTCGTTCTGGTGCCTCCGGTGCCTCAGCAGCCGAACCGTGGGTGACCGTCAGGACTTCCAGGGTTTCGCCCTCCCAATCCTCAAACGAAACTTCATATTCCAGGGGTACAAACCGGGCAGTCACCGTCGCGTCTTCGCCGGGCATGGTGAAGTTGGTTTCCGGCCTGGCCGCATTACGCACCGATCCAGCCGTGGCTGACCACTGCTCAAATTCGTATCCTTCAGCGGGACTCGCGCTCAACTCGACGGTGTCACCCGATCGATGCTCGTGTTCGCCCACATCGGGGGAAATTGTCCCTTGCCCCTCCCGCTCTACGGTCAGAGTATAGGCGGGAAGAATAATGCCGAACGCGTACAGAAGCACAACAATCACCGCAGCCAGCACCGCAGCGAACACCCATCGTCGTGAACCTGTCATGATACGAAGCACCTCCTTAGAATTTGGACCGTATCGGCGAGGCCAGCGCCCGTCTTCGATGCCACGTTTATGGGCCAGCCCCGACCTTACAGTGGTCTTACGAAGAAATATTCTGCACACGGCCGCTGTTTCCCTGTAAATTGCCGCCAAAACGCGCATTTATTTCTTGAATCGCACAGAGCCAGGTAGGCGCTGCAGGGGAAGCGTCCGCCGGTTGTAACCATACCCCTCATGGGGCCGCCCGTTGTGCCGCTCCGATTCTGCCGACGTCTAACCGATGGCATTGCCACCACAGCCGTACTCCTCCCGGGCATGATCCCGCTTCATATCGAATTGTTCGTACTGGAATCCGCAGTGTCACTTCCGCAGCTGCTCACAGCGGCCAAGCTGTAAGGCTGTGGCACTGTACTCCCGACGCTGCAAGCACTACTGCTGTCCAAGTTGTGCCCGGCCATCGCCGCCGGCGGGCAGTGCAGACTTTTTCTGCGCCATCGACCTAGATGTTGGGCTGGGGGCGATCGGCTGGGGAGTATGTCAAGATATCATGGGTTTCCCCTGGGTCTTTTTCTCATCGGGCCTACGTGCCTAAAACGGTGCGGTTGTGTGCCTAGCCGTATTTTCACATCCACCACCGGTCCGTCTTTGGAGACCCGGCCGGCATGAAGGTACTGGCTATCCCCGCTGCAGCGATCCATGGGCATCGTCGGGGCCGAAGAAGATCCCGGCTGCACAATGGCGCCTCTTGTCTGCGGCTCAAGAAGGCTGCTGCACCGGTTCCTTCCAAAACAGATACCCGTGTGCCGACCAGACACTGTTCTCTGGTGTCAGCGAAGCGTGATGGAACCCATGGAAGTTCGGCAGTCTATGCGCCCGTCTGGTGCACCACCGCTGCCGATCGTTCCTTCCAGCAGACGCTCGGACTGCGTCCCATCTACGGGCAGGCGGCTCCGAATGGTGCCCATTTCCGTGTGTGCACGCAGTTCATATGCCCGGTCGGACCCATGGGCATCGATGGTAATGCTTCCTAGTTCCGTGGCAGCCTCTGTTTCCTCGCCAGGCGTTCCGCTGTAGCGAATACTGCCCACCGAAGACTTCAGTACGAATGCACCCGTCACTGCTGCGTCGGTCACGGTAATGGAACCCAAACGGGTTAGCAATTGGCCGCTGGGACCCCGCAAATTGGCCGCGGAAATGCTGCCGACATCGGTTTTCACCAACACGGGGCCATGCAGATCTTCCAACTTCACTTTGCCAATGGCAGCTTCAATATCGACAGCTTGCCCATGGGGTACACGCAGGTGATATGTCACCGATAGCCCTTCGTGATTTGTCAGCAGCGGTGCAGCCGCCTCAAGGTGCAGGCGGTCCGCCTTCACTTCCGCTGACAGCTCCACCCTGTCAAGCAGTTTTCTGTTGCGACCCCGGTCATGGCCGCGGACGTACCGGGTTGCACGGACGGTGATCTCCGAACTGTCTTCGCCAATAACGTGCACATGGCCGACTGGGTTTCGGATCACCACCGTGCTCACACCGGAAAACCTGTAGTGTTCGTGCTCGAACACTTCGGACCGTCCCCATACCTCCCACGGCAGTGGAACACGTTCTAAGACACGAGCGCCCGTACCGAGAAGAAGCAGCGACAGCCCGAATAGAATCACCAAAACGCCGATTATTCTTCGTTTCATTTTTTCCTCCCCTGTCTGCGACCCGCCTGAGCACGCCTTCATCCTCCGGCATTGTATCGCAGCGCAGACCAAAACAACACAGTCTGGGGAAGGGAATTGCCCTCCGTCCCGAGAATGAGTTCAGCCATGTGTTCGCAGTTCGCATGAAGCCGGTTCAGCGCTCAAGCTTAAAGCCAGGACCGATTTTGTCAAGGAAAACAGCTGCCCATTTCTGTGCAGCGGGATTTTCATGACCGGCTTCAGGGTCCTAGGGTACGGGAGCACGCTGGGTCGAGGTCCGCGTCTTCTGCAGCGTCCCGAAGACCCCGGCCGCGTTCTCGACGTATTATAGAGGAGGTCAAACCCACCGTGAAACTCATCTCATGGAATGTCAACGGCCTGCGGGCCTGCGTCAAAAAAGGCTTCCTGGACTATTTCCAGGAAGTCGACGGGGATATCTTCTGCGTACAGGAAACAAAACTGCAGGAAGGCCAGATTGCATTGGATCTGCCCGGTTATGAGCAGTACTGGAACTCCGCCGAAAAGAAAGGATATTCCGGTACCGCCGTCTTCACCAAGCACACTCCCGCCGCCGTCCGAAAAGGCATTGGCGTAGAGCAGCACGATCGGGAAGGGCGAACCATCACATTGGAATACGATGGTTTTTACGTCGTAAACGTCTACACTCCCAACTCCCAGCGGGAACTGGCCCGATTGGATTATCGCATGGAATGGGAAGATGACTTCCGTGCATACCTTGAAGGCTTGAAACAGGATAAACCCGTGATTGTGTGCGGCGATCTCAACGTCGCCCACCAAGAAATCGACCTGAAGAATCCCGACACAAACCATAGGAATGCAGGGTTCACCGACGAAGAACGCACCAAAATGTCGGCCCTCTTGGACAACGGATTTGTGGATACTTTCCGGCACTTCTATCCTGACAAGACCGATGCCTACACATGGTGGTCGTATATTACCAAGGCCCGCGAACGCAATGCAGGCTGGAGAATCGACTATTTCCTGGTTTCGAAGAATCTCAAAACACAGCTGCAGGATGCGGAAATCCACGGCCATGTTTACGGCAGTGACCACTGTCCTGTGGGCCTGCATATTGAACTATAGCACGGCTCGCGCCGGACGATCA
>Ga0207421_10004871_pt1 | contig 15279 bp, 3 predicted proteins | sample SodLakKL_010_SED_4_FD_187542 | JGI IMG/M metagenome (GOLD analysis project Ga0207421, IMG submission 187542) | Alkaline sediment microbial communities from Lake Tanatar, Kulunda Steppe, Russia - 8KL_010_SED (SPAdes) (version 2) | ecosystem: Environmental > Aquatic > Non-marine Saline and...
AAGTCCAATATCTGCGTTACGCGCGATTTCTCAGAATTTGCGGCTTACGCCTTGTAAACATACACGTACGCCAAGTACGCTGCATTCTTCGAAATCGCGCAATCCTTGATCTTGAACTTTTACAAAGCCGTCGGATCACGACTTTTACGATTGCATCAATCTCTGTATATCCCCAACTTATCATCATTCTCCGGCTATCCTCCGGTCATCAGCCCCCTGTAATTTTACCGCTGTTAAAAGGCATATAAAATCTACCATAATTGTCATTTTAAAAGTCATTTTATCCTAATTTATTTTAATTGCTATATAGCATTATGCATATAGTAAAAATAATAAATGTGAAATATCGGTATATGATATAATTAATTTTCTAAATTAACGTTTGACTTTATACAATTTAAGATATAAACAGGTCGTATAAAATTTAGATTTAAGTATTTAATGCGTATATTTTAAATCTTGATTACGTTTTTTTCGTATTATCCTGAAGCGCTATGGTATACGAGAACATAGCGAACGCGTTGTGACATAGAGGACATGAGGGGGCCATGAACAAAAAATGCATATGGATATGCTGCATTGCGGTGTCAGCCGGTATATGCGTATCCATGTGGGCGCTTTTTTTGTACTCGCCAACCGGGATGTCTTTTCCGGACTCACACCCGGACCCGAAAGCAACCGGTCCTTCAGTCGATCACGCCGCGGAAGAATCCAGGCAACTCCGCTATGGCTTTGCGGTGCAAAACACAACCGGCCGGGTCGTTCCGAAGGCTTTGCTGCATGTCTACGCACCCGTCCGAAAAACAGCGACGCAGCGGGTCGAGGCGATCGAATCCTCCCATCCTTACCAATTGACGCAAGATTGCCTCGGAAACCAGGTTCTGAGTTTCCATCTTACCGATATCCCACCTTATGGATCCCGGATCATCAACATCAAAGCTGATCTATCGATTGCACGTAAGGAGCAAGAATCCCGTCCGCTTCATGAAGAATGGTTTTTATCCCCGGAAACCCACGTAGAATCCGATCATCCGCTAATTACCCGGCGGGCAGACGCCCTGAAGCAGGAAAGCCCCAAGGATACTGCGGAAGCGATTTTCCGGTGGGTAGCCGGACATATCGAATACAGCGGCTACCAGCGTCGCGCCCATGGGGCGCTCCATGCCTTGTCCCGGGCAAAAGGCGACTGCACGGAATACATGGACTTGTTTGCCGCCCTTTCCCGGGCGGCAAACATCGCGTGCAGGCGCGCAGGGGGCTATGTCGTCAGCAAAAATTCCGTTCTGTCGCCGTCCGGCTATCATAACTGGGCGGAATTTTATCTGGACGGCCGGTGGCATGTCGCCGACCCGCAAAGAGGCATGTTTATGGACGACTCAGGCGTTTACATCGCGATGCGCATCATCAGCGAGCATTGCCAGACCCCCATGAAGCATTACAGCCAGTACCGGGTGGAAGGAGACGGCGTCCGCGTAACAATGAGTCCGTAATAAAAGACTCCGTAATAAAAAAAAACCGGGGCCGGAAATCCGTATCGGGCCGATAACCCGGGCAAAGAATTATCCCGGCCAAAGAACAGAAAAAAAGCAGGTGAAGCAAATGCAAAAGGGTTTTTATAAAACGGTACTGGCCCTCGCCATGCGGGCGGGGATCATGTTTTGCCTGCCGGTATTTCTTGTTGCCGCATGGCTCCAGGATGCATCGGCCACTTCCGGTATCTGCGCGGTGGTGAAAATTGAGATCCGCCAGGAGTTGACCCTGGAACGCCAGGCCTTTGATGCCAACATGCGGATAAACAACGGTCTTTCGCATCTGCCGCTGGAAAATGTCAACATAGAGGTCACGTTTGCCGATGAAGACGGTAATGCGGTTCTGGCCACCAATGATCCGGACCATGAGACGGCCTCTTTTTTTATCCGTGGGGATTCTGAAGGCATTTCCGTCAACAGCGACGGATCGTGGGATATCGACCCGGTGGCCCCGGCATCGTCGTCCGATCTGCACTGGCTCATCATCCCGGCCCCCGGCTCCGCGGACGGGTACAAAGACGGCAAAATGTACTACGTGGGAGCGACGCTTTCCTATACCCTAGGTGGTGAAAAGCACACCACCACGGTCACCCCGGACTATATTTTCGTAAAGCCCCTTCCCCGGATCGTTTTGGATTATTTTTTAACGGAAGAGGTGTATGGCAATGATGCCTGGACGCAGGAGATTGAACCCCCGGAGCCGTTCACCCTGGGGGTGCGGGTGAAAAATACCGGGGAAAATACCGCGTACAACCTGCAAATAGACTCCGCGCAGCCGGAGATCGTCGAAAACGAGCAGGGGCTTTTGATCGATTTTGTTATCGAGGGATCCCGGGTCAATGGCGAGCCTGCGCGAAACAGCCTGCTGGTCGATTTCGGCGATATTGAGCCCGGAAGCGCCGCTATCGGACGCTGGATCATGACCTGCACGCTGTCCGGGCGTTTTACCGGCTTCGAGGCGACCGTCTCCCATGCCGATGAACTCGGCGGCCAGCTTACCTCCCTTCTCCGGCAGGAGGACATTCATACCCATTTGCTGGTAAAAGACGTGCGGGTTGATTTGCCCGGAAGGGATGCGATTCACGATTTTCTTGCGCGTGACGGGGGTGGACTGAAAGTCTTCGAGTCTCACGGGGAGGACACCGGGGTGGCGGATCAGTCGGACGATTCCGGGTTACGCCAAATCGCGCGCTCCGGCTCTCGTTTTACCTATGAAGCAACAACGCCGGACAATCCCGGCTTTATCTATTTCAAACTGCCTGATCCCCATGATGGCAGAAAGGTGCTTGCCGGCGTAACCCGATCGGACGGCAAGGCCATCCGGCCGGCCAATGCATGGCTATCTAAAGAGCGCAAAGACAATCCCCGCAACGGCTGGAACTATTATGTCAATGTATTCGATGCGGGAACCACGGGAGTATACAGCCTTGTTTTCGATGATCCGCCGGAAGAAGAACAGGGCCCGGTGCTTGCCTTCATACCGGACAAAACACTGGCCGAGGGCGAGTACCTTTCGTTTCTTGTGGAAGCGGACGTCCCGGAGGCAAAACCGTTGGATCTTACAGTTTCCGGCCTTCCGGCGATGGCGGATTTTGAAGACCGGGGCGACGGTCACGGCGTATTCGCGTGGACGCCCGCACCCGGGCAGGCGGGAACCTACCGTCTCGCATTCACCGCTTCGGACGGCCAGCTTGAAGATCGCCGGGCCATGACCATCACGGTTCATCCGTATTGGGATACGGACGGCGACGGTATGGACGATGCCTGGGAACTGGCGCATTTCGGCACCCTTGATCGCGACGGTACCGGCGACTTCGATGGCGACGGAATATCCGATCTGGATGAATACCTGCTCGGCACCAATCCCACCGTGCCGCACTATGCGCCGACGGTTCCGGTGATCGAATTCCCGGCTGACAAGGATGTCGTGGATTCCCTCCGGCCAACACTCACCGTGCAAAACAGCCGGAATTCCGGCAGAAATATTGCGGACGGGGAAGTCAACAATGACGAAATTTTCTATGAATTCGAACTCTACGCCGATACCGCGTTCCGGGAGCCGGTTGAAACTGCCCGTGAAGTGGCTGCCGGGGGCGAGCGTACATCCTGGCAGGCGGAAGGATTCCTCTCCGATAACCGCTGGTATTACTGGCGGGTGCGGGCCAGCGACGGGGCGGCCCGAAGCCTCTGGGCATACGGTCGATTTTTCACGGATACGCAAAACAATACCGGGGATGATCCCAATCACCCCGATCTTTCCGATCCCGGATATCCGGACAGTCCCCCGGTCGATCCTTCGTCCCGGCCGGCATTGAAAAATCCCGGCAAAGACGCATGGGTCGGCATGCTATCGCCCCGTCTGTCCGTGCACCCCATCATCAATCCGGATGACGATAGGATCATATACACCTTTGACATCTGCGCGGACGAACACTGCGAGACCCGGCTTTATCGCCATGAAACCACCTCGCCGGCATTCGTGGTTCCGTTCGGACTGGACAATAACACGCGTCATTTTTGGCGGGTGATGGCAGCGGACCAATATGGTGATACAGGCGGATGGACGGAGACCGCACTCTTTTTTGTCCGCCAGGTCCGTGCCTTGCCGGAAATTTCGGGAACGCCGCCTTCGGTGGCTGTTGCCGGCCAACCGTTTCGTTTCGAACCCGGGGCGTCCGGTGCGGATCCGGAGGATACGCTGATCTTTTCCATTGAGAACCGTCCGGAATGGGCGGCGTTCGACCCGTTCACCGGCGTGCTTTCCGGTACCCCCGCCCCGGAACACACGGACAGCTTCTTTGAGGATATCGTCATCAGCGTATCCGACGGCGTGGGCGCGTTCGCCTCGCTGCCGCCTTTCCGGCTGGCGATCCTGGACGCGGCTTTTGATCCGCCCATAGCAGTGGATGATACGTATACCATCCGCCGGGATATGCCTCTGGAGGTGTCAGCCCCTGGCGTCCTGACAAACGACCTGCCTGGAGACGGCGAAGACGAGTTGTCCGCGCGCATGGTGGAAGGACCAATCGCCGGGACTATCGCCTTCAACGAAGACGGATCTTTTATATACATTCCATCCGAGGGGTACACCGGCGAGGATGCTTTTACCTACGTGGCATTTGATGGCCGCATCGATTCCGCGCCGGCCACCGTAAATATCCTGGTCGTCCCGGAGCAAACCGGCCCTGAAATCTCGACCATCGACGATGCCCTCATACCGGAGAATACCGCCGCCGGGAATCTAAGCTTTACTGTCGGCGATCCGGAGGCCCCTGCAGAAGATCTTGTAATCCAGGTCACTTCGGATAACCCGGCGTTGTTCCCGGAAGAAAACCTCATTGTCGGCGGAGCCGGCCACGAAAGGACCCTGACGATCATTCCGGAGCAAAACAGCCATGGATTTGCCGTCATCACCCTGACGGTCACGGATGATTCCGGCGAGAGCGCTTCCACGGAATTTACGGTCACGGTGGCGCCCCGTGATAATCCGCCGTTTATGCGATATTTTGTCCTCAATCCGGATCTGATCCGGTACCCGATCCGCATAACGAGCCTGTCGGAGGACAATCATATCGCCGCAGGAAACGCCTTCCTGCACCTGGATTCCTACGAATCCGGACAAATCGATCCGGGAAGCCTCCAACAGGGAGGAGCCATCACCGGGACCGGCGCCTTTACCACCAGCGGCGATGCGCCCGGAAGCAACATGCCGGTCCCGGAAGTCTTTGCGGGCAGGGAGTTTGTTGTCGCGCATATCCGGGGATCGCATACCTACTACATTGCAAGCCCGTACGGCGATGCATCGGTCCGCATCGACACAAAAGACCGTGTGGACATGATCTCCATTGACCAGGGGGGCGTGGCTGCATTCGATGCCGGCGGCCGCAACTCGGTTTCTTCGATCATAACGTCCGACCTCCCGGTTCTTGTATCCCACGGGGGGGTGTGGTCTGTGGGGTGCAGTGAATTCGCCATGGATGCCTACCCGGTGCCCCCTGCGACTCATGAGGTATGGGGGGGTCGTGTCGATGACACCTATATCGGGGCCATGGAGGACGACACCACCGTGACCGTAACCAGGGCCACCGGCGCCGTGGAGGTCCATCTGCTGCATGCAGGATCGCTAATCCGCCTGAGCCGGGAGTATGGCTTTCTCATGGATGCCCTTTTGAATCCGGACAAGGCTGTTGCCATCTCTGCGGACAAACCGATCATGGCCGTTCAGTCCGACGGTATGCGGGGAGATTCAGCAACGGTCCTTACAGGTGCCGATCATCACGGAAAACGTTTTGCAATGCCGGTGGAAGCAAAGAAGGTAACGGCCGTGTGCAGGCATGAGGGGGCAGTCATTTCTCTTGCCCCGGGTTCAGGCCCTTTGATCGAAAAGCAGTGCTTTGCAGACAGTGCGTTCCCGGCAAGTGTAACATTCGATGCCCGAAATGTTGGTTCTATCCCGGCAGGAAGCCATATTGAAAGCACCCACCCGGTTCACGTGATACTGGAGACCGCCGACGGGTTTGCAACCGAGCGAAACCTCTTGGGAGTAAAATAACGGAAAACGAAACCAGGTAAAACAACCCGATGGGCAACCCTTGTTGGAACAGACATATGAAAAACGATGCAAAGCCCCAGAACCACAAAGCTTTTATGTGCCGGTTTTCTGCGAAGCAGACCGCGTTTATGATGTGCCTGCTTTTCACTGTTTTACAGGTGTTTATGTCGGTTTCATCCTCGCAGGCCGGCCATGCATCCGGACTTTTCGTAAGCCCGCAACATGCGGCTGATCGGTTCGGCGATGATCCGGAAATGCTTTTCGTGGATATACGATCCCGGTCGGATTTCGAATCTATCCGAATACCCGGGTCGATCAATATTCCGCTGCACTTTATCAAGGCCCGGGATCATTTGAAACAGCGCACAATCTTATTGGTGGATCGCGGTTTTTCAACCAGCCACATGGTCCGGGCATGCAGGGACCTGAACCAAATGGATTTTGAGGCCAGGATACTTTCAGGCGGTCTCAATGCCTGGACTCAAAACGAGCTTCCGGTGGCGGGAAATCCCTTCGAGGCCCGTGCTCTATCCATGGTGTCTCCCGCAGATGTTTATCCGGAGACATCCACCGGCAGATTTCTGCCGGTGGATGTCTCCGGCTCCTCCCGGGCAAAGACCGAGTCTGATGACTTGTTTGAAGATATTTTGCTTCTGGATGCCACAGAAGCAGATTTTGCAAATCACATTGCACGATACAGAATCGATCATCCCCGCAGTGCCATTCTTTTTTTCAACCAGGAAGGCAGCGGGTATGAAACGATTCGCCGTCAGGTACAATCCGCGGGAATCCATAACGCCTTTTTTCTGGAGGGCGGCCTGGATGCCTGGAATCGTCATGTATACAACCAGCGCCGTGCAGGCGATCCGAAGAGCAGGCGTACCCTTTCAATCAACCGCGTTTCATGCATCAACTGCAGCGATTGAACGCGTCTATAACCGCTGTCGCCCGAATCCACGGGCCGGGTCTTGAAAAACAAACCTCCAGAATGCAGGAAACCCGCATGATATTACCAAAATTATCAAACAAGCGTAACGCACTTGTTTTAAGCCTTTTCGTTGTCATTATCGCCAGTCTGCTCCTTTGTGTTTTCCCGTCCGCGGCAAATGATACACTGCCATTGCCGCAGGTTGGCGACAAACTGACAGTAAACGTTGCAAACGACGGAGTTTCCGCCCACCTTGACTGGACGGCATACGACGCCGAAACCCCGGAGTTCATTCAATCGTACAGAATTTATGCCGAAACCATGGCGTTCGACTCCGTTTCCGGGCTGGAACCCATGGATACAGTCCCCGCAGAAGAACAAACCGCAACCCTGGAAGGCATGATACGGGGGAAAACCTATTATTTCGCGGTGGTGCCTGAGGACATTTCCGGAGATGCGGATCTGGAAGTCGGCGCTTCTGCTTCGGTCCTGTTTGCAACCCCGGTTGCCGGAAACATCACTGAAGATACCACATGGACCTTGGCGGGAAGTCCGTACATCGTGACGGATGACGTGGAAATAGGTTCTTATTCCTTTCAAAACGATGTGGCTACGTTGACCATAGAGCCGGGTGTGGAAGTGCGGTTCGAGCCCAACAAAGGACTGTATGTGGGATTTCACTCTTACATCAATGGGGCCACTTTTAATTTCGGTTCTCTTTTCGCGGTGGGCACTCCGGATGCCCCGGTTGTTTTTACCTCCAATGCCGATACACCGGCCCCGGGGGACTGGCGGGGTATTCATTTCAATAATCAGAAAGAAGAAAAAGTATCCCGAATCGAATATGCGATAGTCGAATACGGCGGGAACCGTCTCATAGCGAGAAGAAGTAATGCCAATATTTTCGTGGGAAATGCCTCCCCCGTGATCCGGTACAACACCATCCGGGGGGGCAGCCTTTCCGGTATTTACGTAGAAGGCAGCAGCGATGCGGTCATAACCTGCAACAATATCACGGAAAATATTTTCGGTATTGTTCTCAGGGATCTCCCGATGCCGCATGCGTTGGCTACTACACCTATGACGGGAAATGGAATAAATCGCTGCGAAGGCTGCCCCCGGATTGAATATAATAATTTCATGGAAAATATTGCCAACGGCCTGAGTAACCGGCATTTTTCCTTGTCTGTTACGGCTGCAGACAATTGGTGGGGGGATCCGGACGGGCCCGGTCAAAATGGAGATACGGTTTATGGAGAATTGGAAACCGTTCCTTTCTTGAGCGCCCCAAGTGAATGCATCGCCGTGCATGAAATGTCCGCGCATCCGTTTAAGCCCTCGTCTCCTGGACCCCCAGACGGCCAAACCGGAATTTTTATTGCCGAAGCGGGCGATCCGGACCCGATCACCCTTTCCTGGGAGCCGTATCTGCCCCGATATATTAATAACGGGGGCGTTTTCTCATATGATATATGGCTGGGGAAAACTTTTGACAGCATGGAGCGGTTGGCGGAAAATTTCAGGGATGATAGTCGCTATACAGTTTCCGGGCTAGCTGTCAACACGACCTATTACTGGCAAATCATCGCACGGCCTAATTCGTATTTCTTCCTTGAAGATCCAATGGGGATTGAGGAGCTTGCCGGTCCTGTATGGTCTTTTACCACCGAAAAAGAACTCCCCGATCTTGTTGTATCGGAGATTTTTTGGAGTGGACCCCGTATTCGCCAGAATGACGACGTAACGCTTACGGCCATGATCGAAAACATCGGAGATGGAACAGTCAAGGATTTTTTTGACGTGCTTTTCAGTATCGATGGTTCAGAAGTGGATATTATAACGATTGAACAGGTGATGGGCCCCGGTGATTCAGTTGCCGTTGAGGCTTTATGGACGGCGTCCTTTGGCGATCATGGGGTGGAAGTGACCGCAGACAGCGGAAATTCGGTGGCCGAGGCCTGCCAGGACAACAATACCTTCGGTATGGTACTGCCCGCTGTAGTGCCGTCGGTCTCCGGAGAAACCGGATTCGAAAAGTTGATTAAGGAACGTCCCGCCCAAAACAACACCCCCGTTGCATCCATTACCCTGGAAGGCCCGGCTGCTCCAGGAACCCGTTTGTGGATCAATGCGGAGTTGGTGTGGTCTGGCACTGGCGAAAGCTGGGATATCGAATACCCACTGGATGAAGGAAATAACACGCTTGAACTATGGTTTGAAGATGAAAGCGGCAACAGAGGGGATTCCGTATGGTTCGATATCTTTGTAGACACCGTCGCGCCATTGGTGACAAGTATTTCTCCACCAGACAACTCGTTTTTGGGTGCCGCGCCCGAAGTTGTTATGGTTTATGTTGAAGAAACCGGTTCCGGCATCAGTATGGACAACAGTTTATACTCCGTTCGCAACGACGCCGGCCATACCGTGGAGGGCATATGGGAGTTCACGGAAGAAAACCGGCTTACGTTTACTCCTTCCGTCCGTTTTCCAGACTCTCGCTATGAGGTTTTCGTCGAGCTGGAGGATAATTTTGGAAACCGGTCGCCGCGCTATACTTCCACATTTTCAGTCGATACAACACCGCCGCCTTCCCCGGAAATTTTTCCGGTAAGATCCCCCACGTACCGTTCCACGATAGAAATAGCCGGTACCCGAGAGGATTACGCTGCCATACGAATTAACGGTGAAGAAACAAGCGGTCATGATTATGGCACCAGCTGGAAACAAACGGTCTTTTTGACGGAAGGTCTGAATTCGTTCGCGGTAGCAGCAGTGGATCGTGCTGGAAATACAAGTGAGCCTGCGGTTGTTGAAATTGTCCATGTTGCAGTAACCCCCTTGCCAGTGGATACCTTAACCGCAGACGGCGGACACGACGGTACCACAGTGCTGCTTGACTGGGGCGACTACGATGAAGGTTTTTACGGTGATATCGATAGCAATATTGATCGGAGTATCGAACATTACCGGATTTACATGTCCGATACAGAATTTTTTGATATCTCTGAAATGGAAGAACTTGATGATACAGTGGAAGCCGGTGACTTCACATACGCGGTGACCGGACTCGAAAGAGAGGAAGAGTACTGGTTCGCCGTGGTGGCCGTGGATGACACCGGGCTGTATGGTGCATCTGTCACATCGGTATCCGCGGTTACAAAAGACATCATTCCGCCGGAGGATGTAACGGAACTTGCTGTGATATCGTTTGAAGACAGGTTGGTCTTTTCGTGGAATCATTCCGAAGATAGTGCCGCAGACCTGGCCGGGTACAGAATCTATCTCGACGGTGCGCAGGAGCCTGTAACCCTTTCGCAGGATACGAATGAATTCGAAGTTGACGGTCTTTCTCCTGCCAACCTGCATACCCTTGTAGTTACCGCGTTTGATAATGACGGAAATGAAAGCGAGGGCGCGGAGACAGAGGCTGCCACCCTGATTGAAAACCCCTCCGGCCTGTACGTCGAAGCATATGACGGCTACGCAACTCTGGGCTGGAATGCCGCCACGCCACCTGAATTACTGGATCATTACGCCGTGTATGTATCAGCGGCAGATTTTGACAGTGTTTCCGGGATGACCCCGGCCCTGACTTCCGGACATCCATCCGCGAATGTCGCCGGCCTGGAAAACGGCACCCGATATTATTTTGCCGTCACTGCCGTCAACATTTCAGGAGGGGAAAAAGCGGAGGTCTCCACGGTTTCGGCCATTCCATCGCCGGATATGATCGGCCCGGAACTCCACGATATCCGTTTTGATGAAAATGTATTTGCAGAAGACAATCAGATAGCCGGATCCGGCCATATCCGGATCGATGCTTCCGATGATTCCGGCGTCAGCCACATCGAATTTTACCTCAATGACACCATGATGTGCCGGGACTATAATTCCCCTTACCAGTGCTATATCGATGTTCACGCCCTTGAAGACGGCTTGCATACCCTACGGATAGATGCCTATGACAGCCTGGGCAACTTAACCACCCGGGAATACGACTTTACCATCGTTCTCGCACCGCCAGAACCCCCGGTCATCCACTCGCCGGAAGATGGATTTTTGGCAGGAGACCCGTCCATTGGCGTGTCCGGCAGCGCGCAAAAAAATGCGGAAGTGTTTTTCAGGATCAATGGCAACCAGTTGGAGGCAACCCTCCTTTCCGACGAATCCGGCCGTTTTGCAGGTACGCTCCAGCTTTCCGTGGGTGACAACGAGATCCGCGCTGCAGCCCGGAATCGCGGGGGTATGAGCGATTGGAGCGATTCCGTTACCATAACCATTGATGCGACCATCCCCCCGCCACCTGGACACCTATCCGCGACATCCCGGGAAAAGGGAAAGATCCGGCTGTCATGGTCCGTCCCTGCCGGCGCGGACGATCTCGCAGGGTACCACCTCTATCGGCGATCGTCCGATTTTCATGCAACATCCCAGGCTACTCGTCTCACGGATTTCCCGCTGCCCGACACAACCTATACCGATATTCCGGAAACGGACGGCACGTATCATTACGGTGTCGCCGCAATCACCCGTGCCGACAATGAAAGTGCGCTTTCCAACACGGCATCGGCTGTTTCCGACAGCATGGCGCCGTTTGTGATTTTGATTTCCTATGATCCGGAAGGCACGTTCGACCCGAATACCGGCGCAATGGGCCCCGGCCGGGTGAACATCGGAATGGAAGTGAGCGAACCCCTTGCAACCACACCGTTTCTGACCATCACCCCGGAGGGCGGCACGCCGATCCCCGTGGATTTATCCCGCCAGTCGGACTACACCTATACCGGATTTTTCACGATCGCTGAAAACACCCCTTCCGGTGATGCCTGGGCTGTTTTTTCCGGCAGGGACAGGGTCGGCAACCGGGGCACCGAAATCAATCAGGGAGCCACCGTCCGGATCGATACAGACGGCCCGGAGGTAACGCGCCTGAATGTATTCCCGTCCGAACCGATCAACAACGACGAGCCGGTGCAAATCACAGCCTTATTCGGCCTCGACGAGATGATACAACCCGGTAATACTCCTGATATTAAGTGGGTCCTGTCCGGGGAAGGCAGGGAACCTGCATCGATAAACAATATCCTGGAAACAGACCTCCCGGATGGTGTCGTACAGGCATGGCAAGCCGAATTTACACTCCCGGCCGATGCCGCCCTTTCCTCACCCGAAACCCTTTCCTTTCTCTACGAGGCCGCCGACCGCCTCGGCAACATCAGCAATACCATCAGCGCCAAAAACGCTTTCCAGGTCTATCAGGGCGACCTTCCGCCCCTGGATACGCCCACAGGCCTTGCCGGTCAATCCCTTCCTGCGGGAGAAATCCGGCTTTCCTGGAACCCGGTTTTTGGCGTGGCAGGATACCAGCTCTATCGCATGGACCCGGATGAAGACAACCCTTCAGCCCTAAACGATCCCCTGGGACAGGATGTTACGGAATTTATCGACGTCCCGGATTTAGACGGCATCTATACCTACTTCATTACCAGTATCCGCCGGGTGGATGAAGCAGTTTCCGAAAGCGCCATGAGCCCGTCCGTGGAAGTCCGATCGGATTCCGTGCCGCCGCCCCCACCCGAAGACTTCGGGCTTTCCCTTGCATCCAACGGTATCCATGCCACGTGGAACGCTCCCGATTACACCGAACCCGTCACCTTTGCCCTATTCCGCTCCGATGCGGCGCAGATCACATCAATAGAGGGTCTGGCGCCCGTGGTAAAAGACATCCCCGATGATGCAACCGGGGTCCTGGATCCCAATCCGTCTCCCTCGGAAAGCTGCTACGTGGTGGTTGCAATTGATGCGGCAGGCAATGTTTCCGAACCATCCAATGATTATTACCTGAACATCGAGCTACTCCCCGTTTCAGAATTGACCGTGAAGCAACAGGACAATTCCCTGCCAGTGCTTTCCTGGGATCATCCGGGCGATATTGCCGGCGTGAACATTTACCTGGGAGAAACAAAAGGCGGACTCCGCCTGAACGATGCGCTTATCACCGGTGACAGTTACACCGACACCGGCTATGCCGGGGACCGGCGCACCTACAGCGTGGTCGCAGTAGATGAATACGATTATGAAAGCCTTGCACGCAGCATCACCCTGCCGATCGTTTCTGTTGAGCCGGATCCGGGAAACCGCATTCTGAGGGGCGTCATGAACCAGTTGAAATACAACGTGGCCGGCGATCCTGTGCAAGACGTCGAAAACGTGCGCATCGAAGCCGTTGTAAACGGCGTATCCCACATATCCGAGCTCTTTGCCCTGCCGGCAGGATCGGTGCGAACCGTCCCGGTAATCATCGGCGGCTATGACGATCTTCCGGATATTGCCGATACGGCTATCACGCTTGCCATTACCGCGGGGCCGAACGAAACCGTCCGCATAACCCGGACCGGTAGCGCCGAAGTTGCAGAAGGCCTTCTGGATCTACGCCTTTCAACCGACGAGTTCACCCGGGGCGGCACCGGAACACTTCGCTTTGCCCTGGAAAACACCTGTGCTGCGCCCATTGAAATCATCACCGCGCAGACAGGAGGCAAAAACCCTTCGAATGACATAATGGTATTTCTCGAGGACGACGACGGCAACGTCTTGGCCACGAAGCGATTTCACATGGCGTCCGGTCCGGATGTGGTAACCCTGACAAACGGGAACACCGTTGCCCGCATCGCCCCGGAAAATTCTTTTGCCTCCGGGCCGATTGAAATCGATGTGCCGGCGAGCGCGCCGGACGATCTCCGGGTTCGCGTTTCCATTGCCAGGATCTATTCCGACCATGGCCAGCCCGAGGAAGTGGTAATGTCCGGGATGAGCACGAGAGCGCAAGCGAACCTCGTGGATACAGCCTATTACGGTGAGATCACCGCTTTGGCCCCGGAATCCTCCACCGGTGATACGGATATCACCATCACCGGCCGCGCGGTGGATCGGACTACCGAAAACGCCCTGGCTGACGCGCGCCTGAACCTGGTTATTTCAAACGACGGATTTGAGCGAACGCACACAGTCCACACCGATGCAAGCGGGGAGTTTGAATTTGACTTTACGCCTCTGCCCGGCGAGTCCGGCGTATATGATGTCTGCGCAATTCATCCGGACCGGAAAGAGCGTCCCGTGGACGGCACCTTTGTCATCAGCCGCGTGAGCCTTGGCCATGCCGGGTACCGACTGAGCATGCCCCGCAACTTCGAGCGCACGGTCAATATCCGGGCGACCGCGGGCACGGGGACAACGGCCGACAATCTGCGATTCGAATACATGGAAGCGGATCAGCCGGACGGGATTTTGCCGGAAGGGATCCACGTCACCTGCCATGATCCAGTGGAGCGTCTTTATCCCCGCCAATCCACGAACATATCCTTTACCGTATGGGCCGACGCAAACGCGGATACCACGGGGCGATTTGTCCTTCGCCTGGTCAGCGACGAGGCACCGGACGGATGGCGGACTTTCCCGGTGGACTATCACTTTTCACCGGCCGTGCCCGCCATCTGGATCAGCCCCGATCACGTCAATACGGGTGTCCGCATGGGAGAGACCGTGACAGAAGCGGTTGTACTGGAAAACCGGGGAACATCACCTCTGGAAGATGTAACCCTGGCGCTGGTGAACCCCGACGGCACCCATGCTCCGGACTGGATATACATTCCCGCTTCAAAAAACCGTGGCGATATCGATCCGGGCGACTCCGATGACATAGCCGTTGTGTTTGCCCCGCCGGAAGATCTCCCGGAAGGCAATTACGAGTTTCGGCTGCGTGTGGAAAGCGCCAATTACCAGACCACGGATCTGAATTTGTATGCCGCGGTCACGCAGTCCGGCGAAGGAAGTGCCCTGTTCAAGGTAACCGACCTGTTCACAGGCACCCCGGATGCGGCGGGAGATCTTATCCAGGGACTTGCCGGCGCCCGGATCCGCCTGCAAAACGAGCAGGTGCTGACGGAGGAATACAACGCAACCACCGATTCATCGGGCGAGGCGTTTGTTGCCGATATCCCGGCAGGCCGCTACCGGTATCGGGTGCAGGGGGACAACCACCAGCAGGTTCTGGGGCGCATCTGGATCCGGCCCGGAACCACCGCCACCGAGGAGGTGTTTCTGGAGTATGCGCTGGTCACCGTGGAGTGGCAGGTGACCGAGACCACCATCGAGGATAAGTACGATATCGTTCTTACGGCGACCTACGAGACAGAAGTGCCCGCACCCGTAGTTGTCGTGGAGCCTTCTTCGGTCACGCTGCCGGACATGTCGCCGGGAGATGTGTTTCA
>Ga0207421_10004872_pt1 | contig 15275 bp, 18 predicted proteins | sample SodLakKL_010_SED_4_FD_187542 | JGI IMG/M metagenome (GOLD analysis project Ga0207421, IMG submission 187542) | Alkaline sediment microbial communities from Lake Tanatar, Kulunda Steppe, Russia - 8KL_010_SED (SPAdes) (version 2) | ecosystem: Environmental > Aquatic > Non-marine Saline and...
TTTACTTGATGCTCAACGCACCCAAACGCCCTTGATGTTCACAAACTCGCGTATGCCGAACGACGACAGCTCGCGCCCGAAACCGCTGCCCTTGATGCCGCCGAAGGGCAGCCGTGGGTCGGAGCGGACGTACTCGTTGACGAAGACGCAGCCGGCATCGATTTCTTCCTCGGCGATGCGCGTGCCACGCGCAAGGTCTCGGGTGAACACCGCCGCCCCCAGCCCGAAGAAGCTATCGTTGGCAATGCGGACGGCGTGTGCCTCATCGGGGGCGCGGATGATGGCCGCGACCGGGCCGAAGAGCTCGTCATCGTATGCGGGCATGCCCGGTTTGACGTTACTGAGGACTGTCGGCGGATAGTAGGCACCGGGTCCGGAAGGGATTTCGCCGCCGAGCAGGCAGACGGCGCCGGCCGCGATACTCTCCTGCACCTGTTGGTGCAGTTCGTCGCGCAGATCGGAACGCGCCTGGGGACCGACCTGGGTGGCGTCGTCCATGGGATCGCCCATGACCCGCGAGCGCATCTCTTCCAAGAACAGCCGCTCGAACTCGTCCGCGACCTTCTCGACCGCGATGAACCGTTTGGCGGCAATGCAGCTTTGCCCGGAGTTGAACAGCCGCGAGGTGACGCAGGTGCGCGCGGCGTGCTCGAGATCGGCGTCTTCAAGGACAATGTACGGGTCGCTGCCGCCGAGTTCCAATACGCATGGCTTAAGCTGCTCCCCGGCGGCAGATGCGATGGCACGCCCTGCCGGCGTACTGCCGGTAAGCGTGACTGCTGCGACAGCCGGATGGCGGATCACGTCGGCCACCTGGCGGCTGCCGATAACCAGCGTGCGGAACACGTCTTCAGGGTAGCCGGCGTCGCGCAGGAGGCGTTCAATTGCCAGTGCGCTACCGGTAACGTTGGAGGAGTGTTTGAGGACGGTGCAGTTGCCGGCCATGAGGGCCGGAGCAGCAAAGCGGAAGAACTGCCAGAACGGGAAGTTCCACGGCATGACGGCCAGGATCACTCCCAACGGCCGGTAGCTCACGAAGCTGTCGGACGCCTCGGTTAGGGCGGGTTCGCGAGCCAAAAACGCCCGGGCGTGCTCGGCATAGTACTCGCACACCCAAGCGCACTTTTCTATCTCGCTGCGGCTGTCACGGATAGTTTTTCCCATCTCGCGAGTCATCAGCTCGGAGTACTCCTCGCTGCGCTCGCGCATCAGCTGAGCCGCGCGGTGCATCAGACGGGACCGCTCCTCGAACGATGAACGCCGCCACTCGCCGAACCGCGACGAGGCGGCTGCCAAAATGGAAGCCACCTCATCGGACGACATCTCCCGGTATTCCTGTATTGTCTTGCCGGTTGCCGGGTTGATCGACACCATTGGCATAGGTTAATCCTTTTTCAGCAAATCGATCAGTTTCTCTGTCATTCCGGTCTGTTCTGCAACAGTGAAAAGATTGATCAGTACGTATTCCGGCAGCCGGAGCCCTTCGCGCAGGGCGGCTTCGCGCCGGTCCCATTCCATCTCGCCCGGGAGATAGATGCGGTCGGAGCCTTCGGCCTTGGGGGCACCGCGCACTTCCTGAATCATGGCGTCCATGCGGGACCTGAACTGATCGAGCGGCATGAGGCTCTCTACATTGACCGCGATAAAGGCATGGCCTTCGTCCGCCGGTTCGGGTTCCGGCGCCAGCCAGTGCTTGATATTCGAAAGAAAGGAGGCTCCGGTAAGTACGCCGGAAAGAATTTCGATTAGCAGCGCGATGCCGTACCCTTTGTGTCCGGCCATCGGCAGTATCGCACCGCGGTCGGGGTAGGTGCTGGTGTCGGTGGTGGGGCGGCCCTGTTCGTCAACCAGCCAGCCCTCAGGGATGGGCTTGCCGGCGGTCTTGGCCGCGATAACCTTGCTGATGGCTACAACGCTGGTGGCGATGTCGAGGAAGATTGGCCGCTCGTTGCCCGCCGGTACCGCGTACGCGATCGGATTAGTCCCTATGACCGGCGCTCGGGCGCCCGGAACCGTCATACAGACATCCACGTTGCTCATGGAGAGACCGATCATATTTTGCTCGGCCGCCATCACTGCATAATAGCCGGCAGCACCGTAGTGTCCGCTGTGACGCACGGCTCCGTAGGCGACGCCGGCCGTGCGCGCCTTCTCCATGGCGGCCTGCATGGCGAGGCGCGAGGTTACCATCGGCATGGCGTAGTTCCCGTCAACCACCACGAATCCAGGTCCCTCAGACACCACCTGCGGATCGGCGTCCGCCTTCAGGCCTCCCTTTTGCACGTTGTTCATCAGCGGCACCAGCTGCCGGGTGCCGTGACTGTGAGTGCCCCAGGTATCGGTGGTAACCAAGACCTCGGCGGTCTGCTCAGCGTGATCAGTAGAGAGCCCGAACTCTCGCGTAACGGCGACGCAGAAGCTAGTGAGATCCTCCACGCTGATGCGTGATCCTACGTAATCGAGAGCCTTGTTGGCCATGACGTCCTCCTTATCAACCGCGCTCCCGGGCGGGCTACGCGAAACCGGGGATTGACCTCGTCCGGTACTGCGAGGTCTCCTAAAGCAGTCGTCGATCGGCGGCTTTTACAACCGTATCGACGATTGTGTCGTCGTCCAGTATCGCTGCCGCTTCGAGTACCCGCGAAACCGAGTTCGGCACGTCCAGCGACGTGAGGCTGAAGCAGGGCGCATCCAGATAGTCAAAGTACCTTGCGGAGACAATGGCGTCAATCCGGTTGCCGATAGCTTGCCCGCCGGCAGCCTCCTCCACAGTTACCATGGCCCCGGTCTTTTTCAATGACTCGCCGATTGTCTCGAAGTCCATAGACGGAAAATCGAGCGTACGCAGGTCGATAATATCGGCCGACACGCCTTTGTCTGCGAAGGTTGTGCGCAGCGCGCGCAGCCGTTCGGCCATATAGCCGTAAGTTACCACCGTGACGTCGCTGCCCTCCTCGATGAGCCGGGCTTTGCCGAACGGAATGCAGTAATCGAGATCATCCCTGGGAAGGTCAAACTTCGACTTGTAAAGTGCATGGTGCTCGAGAATCACTACGGGATCGTTGCTGTGCATAGCGGTGTTGAACAGCCCCACGTAGTCGAAACTGTTGGAGGGCGCCACAATGCGCCACCCGGGAAAGAGCGCAAAGAGGCCCACCGGGTCCATTGAGTGCTGCCCGCCGTAGCCGCAGCCGACGGCGATGCGTGTGCGTAGCACCAGCGGCAGGTCCGTTGTTCCGCCGTACATGTGCCGCGCCTTGGCAATCTGGTTGAAAAGTTGGTCGGCGGCTACGAGCGCGAAATCGGGAAACATCACCTCGACCACCGGGCGCATGCCGGACATCGAGGCGCCGAGTCCGAGGCCGACGAACCCGGCCTCAGAGATAGGGGTGTTGATCACACGGCCGGGGTACTTCTTGGGCAAGCCCTTGGTGGCGCCGTAGGCCCCTCCGCCGAAACTGGCCACCTCTTCGCCCAGCACCACCGCGCGTTCATCGCGTTCGAGCCGGCGGCCGGTCACCTCGGCAATTGCGTCACTGTAGGCCAGCTGCCGGAAATCACTAAAGTCCTCGCGAGTCGCGTAGCGCAACATTGTTAGCTCAGAACCGTCGCTGCGCACGCCCTCGCCGGCGCTTTTCGGAGAGGGCCATAGCTCCTCCCGCACGGTGCGCGGCGTGCCGGGATTGGTGCAGGCGTCAACCGCCTCCTGAACGCAGGTGGCCGCCTTCTCCCTGACTTGCTCCGCCTGCTTCTTGGTCAGGACCCCGGCGGCTTCCAGCGCGGCCGGAAACCGCACCATAGCATCCTGCTCGGCAAACTCGGTCTCCTCTTCTTTGGAACGGTAGCCGAAAGCGCTGCCGGGGGCATCTCCGGCGTGGTGATACTTGCGGTAACAGAACGCCTCGATGAACCACGGTTTCCCGCCGGCACGGATCTCCTCGGCGGCGGTGCGGGTTGCCTCGTAGATCGCAACGGTATCATTGCCGTCCACGATCAGCGCGTTCATGCCGTACGCGTTGGCGCGCTGCGAAAGGAGGCGCACCGCGGTTGCCTCGTCGGCGTGCGTACCAACCGCGTATAGGTTGTTCTCGATAAAAAATATGACCGGAAGGTTCCAGATGCCGGCCAGATTGGCGGCTTCATGAAGCGCGCCCTGGTTTATGGCGCCGTCACCGAAATATGATACCACTACGTTTCCGGTATTGGCCTGTTTCTCAGCAAATGCCGATCCCACCGCGATAGGGATGCCCCCGGCGACGATGGCGTTGGTCCCCAACACCCCGGCATCCAGGTAACGCAGATGCATCGAGCCGCCGCGCCCACCGCAGTAGCCGGTTTTGAGCCCCATGATCTCGGCGAAGGTGCGAGTGATTGCCTCACGGCCGGCGTCGGGCACCTCGTCGGCCGCCGGATTCCAGGATGAGTCCAGTAGGTAGTTCATGGCTTTGCTGAGGAACTGGTGATGGGCGCGATGCGTGCCGGTAATCTTGTCTTGTCCGGTGAGCGCGCGAATGGAGGCGGCGGCAACCGCTTCCTGGCCCACGCTGGTGTGCACCGGTCCCCAGACGCAGTCGTCCGCCTTGAGGCGCAACAGCGCGTGCTCGAACTCGTTGATCAGATACATATCAAAGAGGATCTGGGCCGCCCGGTGCGGCGGAATCCTGTTGATGTCTTCAAGGGCGGACTTCCAGCGCTCCCAGCGCTGTTCTACGAGCAGTTTTTCCTGTTGCAGTACGTTACCCTCATCCTGCCTTGGTGCTTGTATTTTTCTCCGGATGGGATCAGACCCGTCTATCCCAGTTCAGGCCGTTCAGGTCTGCCTAAGCTCCAGGATCTCCCCGTCGGGACCGCGAAAGTAGAATAACCACACTCCGGAGCGGAATTCAACAGGATCGCTTAAGGTTTCAACCCCGTGTTCCTTTAAACGCTTGAAATCCTTCCGGGCGTCGGTTGAACGCAGGCCGATATGGATCAGGCCGCGGTCCGCCTGACGGTGGTCCGCCGGCAGCGGCCGACCCTCCGGCGAGCTGTACTCAAACAACTCAAGCATGAACGAACCGGTGTAGAGATGCGCGACGCGCGCGCAGCAGCCCGGCTGCGCGGTTACAGTGGGCAGCGGACTGTCCGGCCCTAGTTCCAGCGTACGAGCCGGTGACAGTCCGAGCAGGTCGCAATAAAACTCCAGCGAGCGTTCGAGGTTGGAGACGCTCAGGGCAACGTGTTCAAGACCGGCAATCATGGGTCACTCCTTTTCAAACGGTTGCAGATCAGACCACTTGAAGCGCAGACCGTGGCCGGGGTCGGTGGGCGCGATTGCGTAGCCGTCTTCGAGCACCAGCGGCGTCTCCAGGAACCGTTCCAGACCGAAACGGTGCACCTCGAGCTCGAAGGCGACGATGTCGCCGCGGGTTGAGTCGCTGATGACTCGGGGCAGAGGGATCCGGTAGTGGCCCGCGATAATACGGGTGATCTGCACAATGATTCCCTTTGCGCCAACCTTGACGGCATGAAAGGCGGTGTCGCCGCCCGGCTGCGCTTCTGATGAAGTTGCCGTTGCTCGGCTTCCGTGACATTATAGGCAAACTTATTTCGGGCCGCAAGCGTACAAGCCTTCAGCTGTACAAGCCTTCAGCTGTACGAGCCTTTAGCACCAGGGGCGGCTTCCTCCCGGCGAGGAAAGCCTTGCCGGTGGGGAACACAAGCGGACAGCCGGCCTCAGACGCGCTTGCGTTTGTTGCGGCTGCCTCGGTTTCCGGGTACGCTTGTCCCCTATGCGTATACCCTGACACGCCGTGATTCGCTTGGTGTGTCGTACAGGACGGGGGAAATGAGCTACAACATGAACGGCAAACGAGCCGTGGTCACAGGCGGCGGCGGCGCGATTCTGGGTGCCGTTGCCAGGATGCTTGCCGGCGAGGGCGTTTCGGTTGCGATATGGGATCTCTCGTTGGACCAGGCGCGAGAGCGCGCCGAAGAAGCCCGCGGCCTTGGTGCAACGGCCGTGGCGATGGCGTGCGATGTTACCTCGCAGGAGAGCATCCGGCGGGCACTGGACACTACAATGCAGGAACTCGGCGGAGTCGATGTGCTGGTGAATGGCGCCGGCGGAAGCCGTCCACAGACCACCACTTCGGACGGACTCTCGTTCTTTGATATCGATCCCACTGAGGTTGGCTCGGTGATGGATCTCAACTACCTCAGCACCGTGATGTGTTGCCAGGAAGTTGGGCGAGTGTTTGCCGAACAGGGTTCCGGTGCAGTTGTAAATGTCACCTCCATCGCCGGGATGACTCCGCTCACCCGCGCGCCGGCGTACTGCAACGGGAAGGCGGCGGCCAATAGTTTTACCCAGTGGCTGGCAGTGCATATGGTGCAGAACTACTCGGCGACGATCCGGGTGAACGCGGTTGCCCCCGGGTTCGTTTTAACCGAACAGAATCGCTTCTTGCTGATCGACAAGGAGACGGGTGAAATGACGACACGCGGCGAACAGATTATGCGCGCCGTTCCGGTAGCCCGCTATGGTACGCCCGAGGAGGTCGCTGAGGTGGTGGTCTTTTTGACGTCCGACCGGGCCCGCTTCGTTAACGGTGCGGTTATCCCGGTAGACGGCGGCTTCACCGCGTACTCCGGCGTGTAAACACGCCCGTCCACACGCCTGAAGGGGCGCGGAGCGCGTCCGCGGCGTCCGTTGGGAAGCGCTATCGGTAGCATACTTGGGCCAGGCCACGACGGTTTGTCGGTCTGCCCAGTACTGCGTAGCTTTGTTGTTGACAGCGGTGGAGCCGGATTCTAGTATAAACGTGCGTACTACAACTCGACGGAAGACGCTGAAGCATTGCAGTTACAGTGAATTTGGCACATGAAGGCAGGGGCAGTGTAATGAGTAGTATAACTCTGGACTCGGCGGAGAAGATTCTCGCCGGATGCAAACGGAAGATTGCCGAGTTGGGACGGAAGATGAGCGTCGTGGTAACCGACGGGCGAGGAGACCCGGTCGCGATGTTTCGTAACGACGGCGCGTCATGGCGCACACCCGAGATCGCCCGCGGTAAAGCGGTCGCTGCGGCTTGCATGGGAGTGCGCAGTGGTGATCTCGCCGATCGCGCGAACAATGCGATCTTTCTGCCGTTCAGCATGATGCAGGGAGGCAACTTCATAATGGGGCAGGGCGCCGTGCCCATCTATCAAGATGGTGAGCTTCTCGGTGCAGTCGGCGCGAGCGGCGGTCCGCCGGAAGAAGACGAAGTGGTAGCCGAGGCGGGAGTTGTCGCAGCGGGTTTGTCGTGCGACGGCTGACACCCCAATAGCGGGAGGCGGCGGCAAACGGTGCGCGGCCGGCTTCGCCGCAACGGCCGCAACAGTGCTGCCGACGCGCCGAGCGGCACCGAAGACCTTGACGACGGCGTCTTCGCACGAGACCATACACTACCTGATCACCCGCCCGGTGTACACAAGTCGTGATCACCACGTTTGGGCGTCCACCGTATCGCCCTCGGCGGTTCCTACCACTTTCACAAACACGCCATGAGGTATGCAGGCGATCCATTGGCCCGGTCTCTCGATGCGGCCCATCTGTACGCACACCTGAAACGGGCAGTCGGAACGTTCGACCCACGCCTGACCACCGGTAAGCCGCAGCTCACAGCCAACCTCGGAGCCAAGGTCAAACGATTCGATGTGTTCGCCGAAATCGTACATAAACCGGCCTGCCGGCGCTTCAATCTGCAGCATCCGCCGTCCGCCGTACTGCTCGGCTGCGACTGCGGAGAAAGCCGCGATTACCCCGAGCGCAGCAAGCAGCGCCACGTAATCCCACGGCCGGAGGCTCCTCCACAGGTTCTTGATCAGAGCTCCCATCTAAACGTGCGCACCTCGGTTCCGATCTCGTTCAATCGCAGCTCGATTTTGACTTCTTCGGTCAACCACTGCCCAAGAGCGTCCGGGTTATCCGGCGTCAGTACCAACCTGCCGTTACGATGGTGCGAGGTTTCCTGTCCGCCGACCCATTCAAACGCCCCTTCGAGCTGTCGCTCGCCGTTCACAACAATCTCGGCCAGCTCGTCGATCTGAAACTGAAAAAGATCGCCGAAGTGTGTATCGAGGCCGATCTCGAACTCGATGCTCTCTGCGTCTCCCGCCCGAAGCTCATCGGCATTCGCCACCGCCGCGGCAACAGTTATCCCTGCCGCATTACTCTCGCGTACCGATAGCGCGTGGCTCCCGGCGAAAACGTTCGGTACGCCGACGAGAACGGACATAACCGTCAGAAACGTAATCATCAGAAGCAGGGGAAATGCGGTGCGTTTCAACATCGGTAGGTCTCTAAGTATCTGCATAATGTAAGAACTCCTTGGGTTTAGGTTTTGGAACTGCTTCGCTGTACCGGCGGGGGGGCTGCCGGCTACTCTGCGGCGCGTGCCGGCCCCACTGAAACGGCAATCTCGTGAGGATCGGCCCCGATCGCGATGCGCTCGAGTACAACGCGTTTCGCGGTATCTATCACGAGCAGTTCGTCTCTGCCGGTCACGAATGCGCGCCGCCCGTCCGGGTGTATCGCTACGTGATTGGCGTACTCGCCGGTGGATATCGTTGCCAGAGACTCGAGGGTATCTGCGTCAAATACGCTTACCGATCCCGAGCGGTTCGCGACCCAGACCTCTCGCCCGTTCGGCGATACGGCAACACCGTGGGCGCGCGGTTCTCCGCGTACGCTCTCGAGCACCGTGCGTGCAACCGCGTCGATCGCAAAAACACGAGCCGAAGCAGGGCCTACAGCGTAGGCGCGTTGTCCGTCCGGCGCCACGGCTACTTCGTTGATCCCGATGAGTCCTGCTTCGGCTTCGGGTGCGTCGCTCTCGCCCGAGCGCTGAGGAACTGCGATGACGCTCGAGAGTTCGTTCCGGAGCGGATCCACAGTCCAGACCAGATTATTGCTCACCGACGCAACCCAGACTTCCGAACCGTCGGGAGCAAACCCGATGTGTTCGGCGCTTCCAACCCCTGGGGCGACATGGGCGATTATCTCTTGTGTAGTGGTATCGAAGACTGAGATTTCGCCCAGCCAGAACATGTCGGGGCTTGACCCGGCGACCCATACCGTCGTCCCGTCCGGGCTAATGTCGATACCGTGAACGCCGTGAGCAATTTCCACCCGTTTACGGATCTGACGGTTTTTCAGATCCACTACCACAAGCTTTCCGGCGGCTCGGTCGCCTGCATAGAGCGTCGCGCCATCAGAAGCGACCGCGATACCATGCGCGGCCTCGGCGGGCCGCCCGTTCGTATCCTCACTGATCTGGAGCTCCCACAGGAGTTCTCCTGCATCAACGTCAACAGCGGCGACCGTTCCGTCCGCCGCGTTCGGTATATAGAGCATCGTTCGGTCGTGATGCTCGGCCGCGGGGAGCATCGCCGCCGCTCCAAGGGCAATAATCAAAGCGGCAGCCGCCGGCAGCATCGTTGAGGCCGGACGAAGCGCGCGCTTGTAGTTTGTTGTCATCGTTCTCATTGCATTCCTTCTCCATACGTCCGGTCCGGATGGTCCGCCCGGACGGTGTTTGGGTTCGCGTTAGCGGCGTAGGCGTCAATGCCGATTCGGCGTGCCAAGCGGCGACGCTGGGTAAACAGCAGCAGGTAATACACGGGAATCGCACCGAGTGCCGCCAATCCGGCCGCCGCCTCACCGCCACCAAGCTCCGATACCAGCGCGAACACGGCAAGCAGGGTCAGCAACGGCAGCAGAAACGCTAGCCCCACGGCAAGCATCCCCGCCCGCCGACTCAGTTCCAGCCGCACGCGATCACCCGGTTTTATCGGGGTGAGGCTCCGGGCGGTTACGGTCTCTACTGAGCCGCTCATACTCGCGCACAGGAGCTTGGCGCGGCACTGGTCACACGCCGAAACCTTTGTGATCGCGACTACGACCTCTGAACCGTTTACCGACACGGCGGTACCGCAGCGAACTACAGGTCGCCGCTCGGTGGGATTTTCTGCGTTTGGAGTTGCGCCGGCGCCCACTGTCGAATCCTCCTGTACAATAACAAAGCTGCGGTGATTGCTGCGGTTTACTGCGGCCGATTACTCTTGTTAAGATCGCAGCAGTCGAGCGGCTTGCCGCCGAGCGAGCTCTTGTTCTCAGACGCCAAGCGATCGATGAAACGTCGCCAAGCGCTCCTTTTGCCCGTGTTCTGCGTTGCCGGGGTTATTCCGGCGTGCCGTAACCGTTCGCCCACCGCCTCTTCACTGATAACGAACGGATCGTACACCACGAGTAGTTCGGATCCCTGTACGTTGGCATTCTCGATGCCCCGGCTGTCCGATAGAGCACGAATCGCGTCTGCGATTTCGTCGCTTGCAGCGGCATTTTCGCCCACCGTAACCGTAAGCCTTTCGCGTGGGGTATCTTGGTTCATAGTTACATCTCCTCCTAAGCACTTGATGCTATGCCCTGGTAGGGTATAATGTATAGCGAACCGGACAACTTTGTCAACATTCGTGTAAAACTTGCGTTCGCGTGTGTTATTTTGGTTGACGTACGGGGGGAGGGTATTATACGGTGCGGCGCATGTATCGGCGAAGTTTGTTGATTGTTTTGGTCGCCTTAACCGTCGTGCCGCTTTCGGTGCGATCCAATCCTTTTTTCGACGAACCCAGAGCGCGTGACCGTACCGACTCTGCCGCGGAGTCCGGCCTGGAGATGGAGCACGGGCCGATGCGCTCAACTCGCTGGGGAGACGGCGTTATAGCCAGGCTCTGGGCCGACACCGTGCGGAGCATTTCGAGCCGGCAACGGGATCTGAACAACCGGCTGGGGTTGCTTCTGCGGAACGTATCGGAAAGTGGAGTTACGGCGAGCGGATGGTTGGGGGTGCTGGGTTTCTCGTTTGTCTTCGGAGTGTTGCACGCGGTTCTCCCAGGGCACCGCAAGAGCGTCTTGATTTCGTACTGTGTGGCCGACCGCGCACGCGTGGTTCATGGAGTTGCGCTGGGCTTTCTGTTCGCGGTGATGCACGCCGTGTCGGCGGTAGTAATCGTGTTCGCCACCGTCTCACTCGTGGAGGTTTCGCTCGGCTCTTCGGTTGCACGCGTCAGCCGAATCACTCAGATAGTCAGTTCGGTTCTGCTGGTCGCTATCGGTGCGGTCTTCTGTTATCTGACGACGCGGGAGATCGTGCGTCATATGCGACACAAGTCTCATGAGCACAGCCGGCCCGGCGGAGCCGTGTGCGGCGTCCTCCACGGAGGGGATAGCGTACACCCGACCACCGGCAAGTGGGTGCCGGTTGTACTCTCGACCGGCATCATCCCGTGCCCCATAACCACTTCACTGATGCTGTTCGCGGTCTCGGTAAACGCGGTGTATCTGGGGCTGGTGGCCGTCATTGCGTTGTCGGCGGGTCTTGGTGTAGCTCTCGCGGCGCTCGCGGTGCTTACGATTTTGGTGAAGGGTCGGGTCTTGGCGTTGTTCGATCGTAAGGCCGGGCACATGTTGCACGTGGGTGTAGAGCTCGCCGGTGGAATCATGATACTCGGTGTCGGCGCGATTACTCTGATGCTGCTGGTATAACGGAGGCAGGATGAGGCGGGCAATTGCAATACTGTCTCTGGCGGTGATAGCGACGGGTAGTCTTTCGGCGCACCCACACGTCTGGATTGATAGCCGCGTCGAGGTTGAGGTCAGCGAAAACCGCATCGAAGCAGTTCGCGCGAACTGGAGCTTTGATCCGATGTTTACCGAGATGATTGCGCTGGATTACGGCAGAGGCCAAAGCGGTGAGTACTCGGATTCCGAGATCGACAGCATCCGTAGAGGCGCCTTTGAAAACCTCAGGCACTACGAGTACTTCACACACATCGAGCTCAACGGGCGCTCGGTAACCGTAGACTCGGTGGAGCGGTTCAGTGCGCGTTTGAACTCGGACAGCTTTCTCGAGTATTCCTTCGAAGTGCCGCTGGGAGTTCCAATCGAAGACGGCACCACACTGAAGGTATCGATGTATGACGAGACGTTTTTTACCGATATCGCTTATCGCGACGACTACGCCGGTGTATACGGCATGCCGGAGGCTCGATACGGCAAACGGCTTACCCGAGAGCGACACTCGATCCCGATATGGGGCTACATGACACGCGAAACCGTCGAGTTTGTCTTCGAGGTCGACTGAGCTCGGCACAATACCACACACAAGGATGCCACATACAATGCATAATACATTGCTGCAAATCGGGCCATTCGCAGTTACGCTGCTGGGTGTGTTTTCCGTGATCGGAATTCTTGCCGGTCTATACGTTGCCAAACGAGAGGCTTTTCGCCGCGACCGCGACGAAGCCTTGTTTCATAACCTGGTGCTCGTCGCACTGATCTCGGCCGTTGCCGGGGCACGGTTGTACTACGCGCTGGTGTTCGCGCCTTCCTATTTTCTCGGCGATCCCTTGCGTATCCTTGCTTTTCACGAAGGCGGCTTATCGATTCAGGGCGCGCTGATGGGAGCACTCGCCGGCGTAGCCCTTTATTGTCGTTTCAAACGCGTCTCGTTCTGGGAGATAGCCGATATCTTCGCTCCGGGCGTGATTCTCGGGCAGGCAATCGGTCGGGTGGGGTGTGACGTATTCGGGGTCGAAGCGTCCCCGTGGGTTTGGTGGGCGGTAGACCGCGGCGGAACGGCGCTTCATCCGGTTCAGCTATATGAGTCGATCTTGAATTTCCTCCTGTTTCTCGGACTGTGGCGACTTCGTGGCCGAACGGCGCGCGACGGCGAGTTGTTTCTGGTGTACATCATAGGTTTCTCGCTGAATCGGTTCGCTGTAGAGTTCTTCCGGGTGAATCCGCAAGCGTTCGGGCCGTTCTCGGTTGCTCACGCCACCAGTCTCGCGATGATAGCAGTAGCGGCGATTGTGTTGATCGTACGCCGCGCGCCGGTGTCACAGAGCGCGACGGAGTATAGGAGTCCGCAGGCGAAAAGCGAAGCCGAGACCACTGCAGGGCTGCCGTCCGCCGGGGCGCCGCTGGTGGTTGCGTTGTTGATGGCCGCGTCGATTGCGACGTATTACTTGATATACGCGGTTTAGGCCGTATGCCGGGCGTGAAACCCGTTGCGTTTGCAGCGCTCTCCGCGGTGCTGTTCGCCGCTGCGCTCCCGAACGAGGTGGCGAACTACGGTGTCCCCGCTCTCGGCCTGGTTGCACTGATACCCCTGTATGCGGCGTTGCGCGAGGCGAACGAGATGCGCGTCGCGCTGTGGGTTGGTGGGGTGTACGGCGCGCTCTCGACGGTACTCTCGAACTACTGGCTTGCCAATTTCGGTGAGTTCGCGGTGTGGACACTCGGCGGACCTACGGTCGCGTATGCGGTATACAACATGCTGCTCGCTGCGGTGCTGCGTACGCTCATGCGCCTGCCTGACCGCCTGCGGCCGCCGGCGTTCGCAGCCGCGTGGACGGGGTACGAACTGCTGAAGAGCATCGGGTACCTCGGTCACCCGTGGGGCCTCGCGGCCTACAGCTTCGGCGGCGTGCTTCGGATGCAACAAATCGCCGATATAACCGGCGTGTATGGCCTCAGTTTTGTCATCGTCTATGCGAATGCCGTTCTCGCCGAGATTGCATTATATGGCGCTTCATTACGGGTCCGGGAATCGAAACCGCGGCGTGTCGCGGCGGCGGCGCTCCGCGCGCGTCCGATCCGTTGTCTTGTCCCGGCAATCGCCTTGTTCACGGCGATCGCGGTCTACGGAGAGTTTCAATTGACGCAACGGCGGGCGCCGGTCGACGAGATTCGCGCCGTCCTGGTTCAACAGAACACCGACTCGTGGCGGCCCGGCAATCTTGATGCTGCGGTGTCCGTTCTCCAGCGACTGTCGGCCGCGGCGCTTGCCGACGGTGAGCACGACCTCTTGGTCTGGAGCGAAAACTCGCTTTCGCTGCCCTACCGGGAGCACCGCGGCGAGTTCTATGCGCAGCATCCGCAGCCGGTGCCGCTTACCGAGTTCATCGCTTCACTCGAGGTGCCGCTGCTGACCGGAAGCCCCTACCTGCCGCGGGAATTCCCAGAAGAAGTGTGGAACGCGGTGGTTATGATTGAACCCGGAACAGGCGATCTTCTCGAGCGTTATGGGAAACGCCGGCTCGTTCCGTTTGCCGAACACATTCCCCTGTGGGAGTTCGCGCCGGTTAGGACATTCTTTCGGAACGTCGTCGGCCTGCGGACGGTCTGGTCACGCGCCGACGAGACGGTCCTCTTTGAGGTGCCGACGCGGCAGGGGTCCGCGAAGGCCGGAGTACCGATAAGTTTCGAAGGCTCGTTCGCTCCGTTGACCCGCGACTTCACTCGAGCCGGGGCACAGCTACTGATCAACATGACGAACAATTCATGGTCGCAAACCGAGTCGGCGCAGTATCAGCAGTTCGTCGTCACACGCTTCCGCGCGATAGAGGCCCGGCGTCCCTTGTTGCTCGCTACCATCTCCGGGCTGACAAGTGCGGTTGACATTACCGGCGAGAAGCTCGTTGCGCTTCCGATGTTCGAAGAGGGAGCGCTTGAAGCCACGGCGCCGATCTACGAGAGCAGTTCATTCACCGTCTATCATCGAATCGGCGATCTGTTTGCGTGGTTGATGGTCGCGACCACAGTCTTGCTTACCGTGAAAGCCGCGCCAAAGCGCCCCGGGGCGGCGTGATGCGCGAGCACTACTCGCGCTCATCCCCCTCGCCTGAACTATCGGCATGTGAAGACCCATGGCTGCCGAACTTCATAATTCTCTTTGCTCCGTTTACGGCTAATCGGCCTGCTGCCGTGGCGCGAGCTCGGGGAACTCATACTCGAACGTGCCACGCTCGGTCACTTCGGCCCGCACTCGCAGATTGTCGGTGAGGCGCTCCATCGCGGCCTCCACTTCGTCGATTCCCATGCCGGTCTCGATAACGATATCCGACACCGTTACCCGTCCTCCGTTGCGGGCGGCGAGCCTGAAGACGTGGCTTTCGAACGATGGTGACCGACGTCCCGCGGTGTGCGCAGCCGACGCAACCGGCTGCGAGCGTTCCCGCAAAGCCTCGCTGATCCATGAAAAAAACAGAAATAGCGGAATCAGGACGAATATTCCGTGCATAAAGCACCACCCTTGCAGCATTAGAGGCCTGCCTGAAGAGAAATTCCATGACTGATAGCCACGGTTGGTTACTATACCATACCACCCTACGGTATAGCAAGTACGTTTTTTACTTACTTTTATCTCCGCCAAGAACATAGGGAAAATCCAACATGGCCTTGCTTG
>Ga0207421_10004873_pt1 | contig 15274 bp, 13 predicted proteins | sample SodLakKL_010_SED_4_FD_187542 | JGI IMG/M metagenome (GOLD analysis project Ga0207421, IMG submission 187542) | Alkaline sediment microbial communities from Lake Tanatar, Kulunda Steppe, Russia - 8KL_010_SED (SPAdes) (version 2) | ecosystem: Environmental > Aquatic > Non-marine Saline and...
GGGTGAATCTAAAATTGAACCGGTTGATCTGGCCAACCTTTTCGCCTTCCTGGCGGTGCTGGTTACCCTGATTGTCTTCATGGGGGTTTACCGGATGGCTGCCATGATCGCAGCTGTCAGGGTGCTGGTGGGTTTAATTGTTTTCCTGACCGTCGTTTTTATCCAGCAAAATTACCGCAATCTAAAGGGAGCGGCTGGTATTAAGACCTTCTTCAGGCCCTATTTAAAATCCATTGACACCCTCTCCAGTTTGGGTGCAGATCTGGCCGTACTTCTTTCCCTGCTGGGAATTCTGGCCGGTTCTCTGACAGTTACCGGCATTCCCACCAAGGTAGGAGCGCTGCTGGTTCAGGCTGCCGACTTCCATGTTGCTGCAGTAGTATTTATCGCTTTCCTGTTCGGTTATCTGCTGGGAATGGGCCTGCCCCCTTCTCCTGTCTATATTATGGTGGCACTTGCTGTGGCGCCTACCATGATTAGACTGGGCCTTGACCGCTGGGCGGTACACTTTTTTGCCTTCTTTATCGGCGTCTTCGGGCACCTGTCTCCTCCAACTTCACTGACAGCAGTGGTGACTTCCAAAATTGCAGAGGCTGACTATACCCGAACAATTATCAAATCACTGCAGTACTGCCTGCCCCTGCTGGTATTAATGCCTGCCGTCTTTACCAGGTCTGACCTGGTTGTCACGGTAGGAGCACCTCAGTTCAGGGCCTTTTTGATAGTTTTAATTGGCACCCTGGGATTAACCTTTGCCCTGCATTCAAAATATATACTAAAAAGAAAATATGATCTTCTGCTCCGCACTCTAATATTTCTCGTCTCCGGCCTGGTTATTTTTCATCCAAATATTACTATAGCCTATTTCGCCATTATCCCCACAATAGCTTTTATAGTTTACGGAGCAATCCTGTCCCGGAATGGCACCCTGAAGCATATTGCTGAAGTTCGCCGGAAAGAAAAAACTTTGAGAAAAAATACAGCCCGGTAATAACATTGAAATTACCGGTTTGGGTATAATTTTAGGTATACTACAGTCCCATCAGGGGCTGACTATGATTATCCATTTTGGCCCCTCATTATGATGGCTGAAATTTGGGTGGCCGCCAAAATCCTGCCAACTCACCCGAACTTCTGAGGTTAGGGCAGGTTCATGGATGATAAAGCTGCCATCACTTTCATAACCCACTATTACAACTATATGTCCGTAACCAGGCAGCTCTGTTGAAGTCCAGACAGGACTGCCTTCAGCTATGGCCTGCCTGATGTCATCTTCAGCAGGTTTTCTATTTTGATCAGCATATTTATAAAGGCCGATAAATTCGGTGTTCAAATTATGTTTATTGAAATAGTCAACTACCCTTAAGGCCCGGGCCAGACCATCTGCTTTCCAGACCCTGTTTTCTCCGCTGCCGCGGTGAATATATCCCCAGGCTCCGGCTCCCACCCTTCCCGGGTGGTGATGACTCAAATCAGTAACAAGGTCAAAGCTGTAACCTTCTGTATTTTGATATTCTCTGCTGACATATTTGCCATATTCCTGATATTGATTACCCAATCTTTCAAAGTAGGCTGCTATCATAACAGCCGAAGCGGCCCCGCAGGCCCAGGCTCCATCAAAACCGGTAAAACCGGTCCACTGATTTTTAAAACCTGTATCCCTAATCTGATGGATATAGGGAACCTCCAGTATTATTTCTTTCTGCCCGTTTTCTATAATCTCCCGGTCTTCAGCCTGCTTTTCTCTCATAAGACTGTCGGAAGTAGAGATATGGACATCGCTTATCGGCATAATTTCTTCTTCTATGACTGCTGCAGCTTTTAAGCTGCATACAACAAAATCACCGAAAATTAAGGCCACAAGCAGAATCGCCGTCATAAAAAGTGAAGTGGCCAGATTTTTTCTGGAAAATCTGATTCTCTTCACCTCCCCGGATCACAAACATTTTATTTATCAATTTTCTGGTAAACTGATAAGAAGTTAACCTCATTGAAAAAATATAGTTTTCTAAACCGCTAAGTAAAACAGCAAAAATATAAAACCTAAAAAATTTTCCCCAATTTTATAGAATATATAATAGGATTTCTTAGAAGAGTTTCTCTGGAATGAAGATTAAGATTTATTAAACTTACATACCTTAAATTCTCTCTCTACCGATGAAATCCTGCAGGTATTTAGTGGTAAAAATAGTGGTAAAATTCAGCAGTAAGATTTAATAGACCTGAAATTAAACCAGGAAACAGCATTATCAGGTATTATCAAACAAGAACATCAAGGAAGGAAAAAGAAAAACTTTCTGGAATTAAAGGTTAATGGAGTGTGATAAAATTGGCCCATAAAACAGCAAAATCCTCCTATAAAAAACTGGAGGAGAGGTTAAACCAGTTTCCCCAGGGAGCACCGCCCTCGGAAACTTTATATAAGATATTAAAAATCCTGTTCACTGAAAGGGAAGCGGGAATAGTTGCTCGCCTTCCAATTAGACCCTTTACCGTTGAAAAAGCCAGCAGAATACTGAAAAAGAAACCTGAAGTAACTGAGAAAATTCTTGATGAGCTGGCTGGCCGAGCAATCCTGCTGGACTCCCGGGATCAGGGGGTAAAAAAATATGTTCTTCCACCTCCGATGGCAGGTTTTTTCGAATTCTCAATGATGAGAGTCCGGGAGGATCTGGATCAAGAACTGCTGGCTGAACTTTACTATCAATACTTAAATGTGGAAGAGGACTTTATCAAGGAACTTTTCTTGAGCACCGAAACCAAGCTGGGCCGGGTTTTTGTTCAGGAGGAGGTGCTGTCTCAGGATAATCTGGTACATATACTTGATTTTGAGAGAGCCAGCCACATAATCGAAGAGACCGATCATATCGGCATCAGCACCTGTTACTGCCGGCATAAAATGCAGCATGCCGGCAAAGCCTGCGACAATCCTCTGGAGATCTGCATGACCCTTAACTCTACGGCAGATTCTTTAATACGCCACGGTCATGCTCGAAGGGTCGAGACTGAAGAATGTCTGGAACTTCTGCATCGGGCCTATGAGGAAAATCTGGTGCAGTGCGGAGAAAACGTCCGGCAGGAACCATCATTTATCTGCAACTGCTGCGGCTGCTGTTGTGAAGCTCTGGTGGCGGTGAAAAAATTTGGAGCTCTCAATCCCATTGAAACCGCTAATTACCTCCCGGTGCAGGATGAAAAAAGCTGTACCGGGTGCGGTCGCTGCCTTGAAGCCTGTCAGGTTGGTGTTATCACCGAAAATAATGAAAGCAATATAAACATTGACATAGACAGCTGCCTGGGCTGCGGAATCTGTGTCCGGGCCTGCCCCAGCGGCAGCCTGAGCCTAAGAAGGCGGGAAAGGGAAATAATTACCCCGGTCAACTCTGTCCACCGCTCAGTACTGATGGCCATTGAAAAGGGACAGCTCCCGAACTTAATTTTTGAAAATCAGGCCTTTGCCAGCCATCGAGCCATGGCAGCAGTACTTTCAGCAATTTTACAACTGCCTCCGGTCAAACAGCTGATGGCCAGCCAGCAGATGAAATCCAGGTATCTTGAGAAATTACTGAGCGATTAAAAATTAGATTTTTCGCCCCTGACATCATCGGTCATTTTGCTTCCCGGATCAGGCAAAATCAGATTAAGTATTATTCCAACAACTGCAGCCAGTGCCATGCCTGAAAATTCCATTTCTCCAATCTCTAGAACAGCACCCCCCAGTCCCAGAACCAAAATCACCGAAGCAATCACCAGATTGCGAGAGCGCTTTAAATCAGTCTCAGATTCCACCAGAGTTCTGATTCCCACCGCTGCAATCATACCGAATAGCAGGATAGAAATTCCTCCAATAACAGCATTAGGAATGGTCTGAATCAGCTGGCCAAACTTGGGTACCAGCGAGAGAATAATAGCAAAAACTGCCCCAATTCTCATAACCTTGGAGTCAAAAACCTTTGTCAGAGCCAGTACTCCAATGTTTTCTCCATAGGTAGTATTGGGAGGACCCCCAAAAATACCGGCCAAAAAGGTAGCAATCCCATCTCCCACCATTGTTTTATTCAATCCTGGATCGGTAACCAGTTCCCGGCCTTTGCCTACAGTTTCACTAATGGCCAGCACATCGCCAACATGCTCGATAATGGAAACCACCGCCACCGGGGCAATGATGGTAATAGCATTCAATTCAAAAGCCGGCCTGGTAAATTCCGGCAATCCCAGCCAGCCTGCCTCCATTACCGGAGAAAAGTCCACCAATCCGACAAAAAGCGCTGCTATGTAACCAACCACTAATCCTGTAATTACAGGGATTAACCGAAAAAATCCTTTACCGAAGACTGCTGATATAGTAGCTCCTATCAGTGCTATCATTGCTACCCAGACATGCTCTGAAGCCTGATTAATAGCAACATCAGCCAGATAAAGTCCAATAATCATAATTACCGGTCCGGTAACAATTGGGGGAAAAATTCGTTTGATCTTTTCGGGACCCAGATAATATATCAGCCAGGCCACCAGAGCATATAACAGACCGGTAACCATAATTCCGCCCTGGGCAGCCGGTATACCTCCACCATTACTTATGACTATACTTATAGGAGCAATAAAAGCAAAAGAAGAGCCGAGATAAGCAGGAACCTTTTTGCCAGTGAGATAATGAAAAACCAGAGTTCCCAGTCCGCTGGTAAATAGAGCAACTGAAACATGAAGACCGGTTAAAATAGGTACCAGGATTGTAGCACCGAACATTGCCAGGGTGTGCTGAAAACCTATGAAAAGCTCTTGAGAACGCGGAAGTTCGCTGGAATCCTTTACTGCCATGGTGTTAACTCTTTGATAATTTTTATTCATTTTTTCACCTCGAAATAATTTTTGTTGAGCTGTCAGGTATACATGATTTTTTGCTGGCCTTTATTATATTTCACTAAAGCTTTATTAATTCCTGCAAAATTTAATTATTACTCTTTCGGTTTGCTTAAGATTTTCTCCTATAAATGTTTCTGTTAGAGCCAAAAAACTTCTCTCTAAACCACTGGTAGATTTTATATAAATATGTTATATTCAAATTACAAATAAATAAATCAAGGGGGAAAAGCAATGAAGCAGGGTAAAATTTTTGGTATTTTGCTGATTTTAATTGGCCTGTTGATCATTTTGGGCAACCTGGGAGTAATCGATATTGGTATCTGGCAGATCATTGGCACTTACTGGCCAATGATTTTAGTAACAGCAGGATTTTACAACATCATCACGAATCCAGCTGGCAAAATTGGTGGTTTCATTGTCCTGGGTATTGGAGTGCTTTTTCAGTTAAACAATCTGGATCGTCTTGATGTTTTTGCAGATATTTCAATCTGGCCTATCATTCTTATTCTGTTAGGGGTCGGGCTGTTATTCCGGGGAGGAGATAGAGCCCAGGCCCTGGAAAGAAATAGAATCAATACCATAAGCATATTTTCAGGTAGAAACAGCAGAGTCGTCTCTCAAGATTTTATGGGCGGCAGCAGCATCTCAATTTTCGGCGGTTCTGAACTGGATTTTCGAGCAGCCAGAACCCAGGAGAAAGAAATAAGATTTGATGTTTTTGTGCTTTTTGGTGGAGATGATATCTATGTTCCCGAAGACTGGAATGTTGATATCTCCGGCCTGCCTATCTTTGGTGGCTGGGATGACAATACTTCCAGAAAAGATTTTGATCCTGAGGCGCCAACTCTGGCCATCAAATGCCTGATTCTATTTGGCGGGATTGATGTCAGCAATTAACAGAAAATCCATGGAAGACAGACAGGACACACAAAGGTTCTGGCACGTAAACCAGATATTTGGCTGCTTTTGCGAAATAGTTCCCTGGTTATTCTGATTTGCCAGAAGATCCGCAGGAAAATCCGAAAAAATAACCGTAAAAATAACCGCAAGATAATTCACAGGAAGACTCGCAGGAAGACTCGCAAAAAACTCTCAAGAAAGTCTGCAAAAAGATCAGCAAGAAGAGCAGTAAGATAATATGCAAGAAGATCAGTAAGAAGATCTGCAAAAAGATCAGTGAGATAATCTGTAAAAAGATCTGTAAGAAGATCAGTAAAAAAAATGCGCTAGAAGAACCGATCAATCAAGATACTGCTATCGGTTTCTTTGGCAAATTTCATTAATTTCTGGCTCGAAATTCCAGGCAGGAAGAATATTTTCCTCCCAGAAAAATAGTCTGAAGGCATCTTTCTAACTGCGATTCAGCAGTTAAGCTGTGAAGCTGACTGTCAACCATATGTAGATTACGATCCCATTTGGGATAAGCTGATCCGGAGATTGCAATTCCCAGCCGGTGGCCGGGTTTCAGTGTGTGGCAAAGAGGCTGAAGTTCAATTAAATATTCTGTAGTTTTACCCGGTTCCCGGCAGCTTATTGGCCTGAAACCTGTGCTAAAATGGCTCCGCAGAATACCGTCAGAAAGCCAGATTCTCCTGCCCTCTGGAGTTATATCCAGCAGCTTAACCACCCAGTCACCAGTTTCTGCCGACAAACTTGCGAAAAGCTTGAGCTGGACTGGACCGGCCAGAGTTATCTCTGACTCCAGTCTCTCAGTAGCAAAGGAGATTATGTCTTCTCGTTCCTGCAAAGGTCGCTGATCTAAAGGGCCAGGCCTCAATCCGGCCTGAGGAAATTCCCAGAGACTCCCACCTCGAGCCGGTACCGGATTTTGTGGATCATGATTGAAACTGGCTGAGTTAGCTTCTTCAGTTTTTTCTTTCTGCAAAAATCCTTCAGGAGCCAGATAGAGCCTCTTCTTATAGTAACCCGCTGGAGGCCACTTTTTACCCCTTACCCATCTACCTCTGCCGGTATCATACAGGTTGATCACTCCATCCTGGCGAAATATCTCTCTCCTCTCAGCTTCACCCTTAAGCCAGATATCATACCAGGCGATGGCCCTGACAGCCGGGTTTATCCCGCTCTCCGAAGTTCTCTGCTGACCTTCAGGGAGGCAGACCTGATCTGTCAAAATCCCGTTGTGACTCCAGGGCCCCAGATAAAGATGCTGTTCTCTGCTGCTGTGCTGCTGAAAAGCCAGAAATATATCCAGGGTGGTTCCCAGGGTAATATCATACCAGCCGGAAAAATGGAGAGCCGGCAGCTCGATTTCAGAGAGATAGCTGCTCAGGTCTTTGCTTTCCCAGTAGTCATCCCGGACAGGATGCTGACAGATCTGCCTCCAGATTTCCGTGGGATATCCCGCCTCAGCCGCACATTTCTCCAGAGGCAGGGTTCGAAAAACCCGGGACCAGTTAATCTCACCCAGATCAGGCTGGGGGCTGTAGCTGACAATAATACTCCAGGGTAAAGCGTGATGCAGGCTGAGGGCCCCTCCCCGATAAGCAAGCTGGTAGAAATCTGCCACTCCCCCTACATTAACCAGGGTTTTAACAGCTTCACAGCGAGCCGCTGCCGACAAACCGGCAGTTAAAAGATAGGAAATGCCCAGCAGCCCGATCCCGGCATTTTTATCATACCAATCCTGTCTGGTAATCCAGGCCACAATTTCAGGACCATCCTCCTCTTCCTGGGTTACAAAGTTAAATTCACCTTCAGAATCATAACGGCCTCTGACATCAACCAGCACCAGAGCATATCCCGCCCTGACAAAATAATCTGCCAGCACCGCCAAACCGCTTTTCCCGTAGGGAGTCTGCGCCAGGATAACCGGGAATTTTTTAACAATTTCCAGTTCATCTCTCTCTTCCGGCGGTAAATAAATATCAGCTGCCAGCTGGCAGCCATCAGAGAGCCTGATGCTGACTTCTTGTGCTTCCATTAGTTTCATCCTTTCTGAAGTAGTTTTATTCTTTCTGATGGGTTATATTCTTTCTGAAGTAGTTTCATCCTTTTTGAAGGGTTTTATTTATTTCTGCTGGCAAAGTATATCCTGCTGGCAGAAAACCACATAAAAACTGCTACTATAATTGAACCCAACGGATCTGAAAGCCAGGAAAGTTCTCCCAGGAGCTGAAAGTTGGTTATCAAAAGACTGGTAAGCACTACCAGATCCATCAGGGTTTTTGCCTGATAAAAGCGCCACTGATTGGCCATCAGGACATTGTCAGTTTTTTGATTCAGTTGATAATTTTTATACCAGAAGTAGCCGTTAACCAGCAGTCCTCCGCCATTAATAACCATCCCTGGAATTAACCAGCCCGGAGGTTCGGGTGTCAAAAACTGATTGACAGCTGAATAAAAAACAACTCCCCCGCTGATAAACATTACCAGAGCCATAAAGCTGCTGGATAGTTTTTCCAGCCGGATGACCTTATCTTCCTGACCATCTTTCTCTGCCTGACAGACTTTGAGAAAAACAATCCAGGCCAGCACCAGGGCCAGAAATTCATTGCTGCGGCGGAGAAAATCTGCCAGCAGCACGGTACTCCGCCCTACATAATGAGCCAGGCCAGTAGTAAGGGGGGCCAGCAGACTTACCATCCAGGCTGCTCGCAAGATTTTCTCCTGTTCCCGGGTTGATTCTCTCCGGGCTCCAGCAATTATGTTTTTAATATTCTTCATAATTTCACCCCACCTATCTCCCACCCCACAATGGTTATAAATTCTATCAGCTATTTTGTTATTTCAGATTTTCTGATAAAAAAGATATCCTCAAAATAAAAATCTAAGTTAGTTAAAATATCTGTTCTTTTACCTTGCAAATACGCAGCTTTATTTTCATCTATTGTTATGACCCGAAGGGGCATGGTGGTTTACCTGTTTAATAATTTCTCTATAACACGGTAAAACTGCATAATGCTAAAACTGTATAAAATAACTCCTTATACTTAGAATACTTAGAAGATAACCAGCAATGAAAGATAGGAAACAAAAGCCACTGCTACCGGGACGGTGATAGTGTCCAGGCCTATTCGGGACACAGCCTCTACCAGTCCCGCTGTCACCGCTAAAAACAGGGCATAAATTACCAGCCCCGTTCCCCCGGGTAACATGTCCAGCAAAACTGCAGGAATTAGAGAATAATGGTACAGCGCCCCTACCAGCATGACAGTCAACCAGCTGAGAAAAATTAAGGAAAGAGTCCCTTCCAGGGTCTTGAAAGGAGAAAACACCGGACCATTAAAATTTAAACTACCATAGTATTTTCCAATTACTGCAGCCACAGCATCACCGACACCCCAGACCAAAACTCCAATAGCAGCATGGTAGGGTTGACTTAAATAATAACGAAAAACCAGCAGCAGGATTGACTGCATGATAATAATATATATAACCTGCAGGCTTACTTCTCTGATTCTATGATTTCCCCGACGGTCCAGATCAATAAACTTAAAGGGAAAAACATATTCTTCCAGGGTTAGGTATACCAATGCCACCATGAAAAACAATAAAATAACTACCAGAGCTGCCAGCCAGCTCTGAAAGGCATAGAGCAGAATGAAAATTGAAAAGCTAAAAAAAATGTGATAAAATTTTCGGACCACTTCCCGGTGCAGGGAAAAAATCAGCTTGATTCCAGTAATAACGATGAGAAAGGCCAGATAGTATCCAGCCAGCAGTAAAATCGCCTGAGAATCAGCAGCCAGAGCAGCCACCACATCCCCCTCCTTTTCAAAGGATTCAGGAAAATAAATATTTAAAATAAGACCTAAATTGCAGGAATATTCCTGTGCTCCTGATTACTCCTGGTTATAGATATAGATAAATTTTCTACAACTGCTGCTAACCATTGCCAAAATTTAATTTTGCTTTTTCTCTTCCATTTTTTCGAGGCGCAATTTATAATATCGGCCTAAAACCTCGTGGTAGAGATAATTTAACTCCAGCAATAATTTAAGTGATTCCTGATAATTTTCGCCCAGTTCAAATTCAGCATCCAGCAGGCCAAGGTATTCCAGAGGATCTTCAATAATATTCTTGCCCTTGAGTATGGTAAGTTCCATCTCCTCCCGGGTTGACTCGATGCTCTTCAGACGGGCCAGCTTTCTAATAATTTTCAGCAGCAGATATATGACATTCTGCTCTTCACCGCTGATATCTCCATATACCTCAGGATCGAGATCAGCAAAATCCCTGCTGGAAAATTTAACTTCAAAGCTGTCCTCCACTCTCACCGAGCAGTCCTCCAGATCAACCCGGAATTTCATATTTTTTATGTCAAGATCCGAAATATCTATCACCAGGCATTCCTCCTTAATTTTCTCACTGGAATTATATTTTTAGTTCAATATCACCGGGAAAATAAATTTAAACTCAGGCCGACTAACAGCAAATTAACAGGAGAAAAGCTGAAAACCAGCTTTCCTGCTTGCTTCTTGCTATGTTTCATTTTCTGTAAATTTGAATGGCTATGAAGTATTTTCTATCTTGCTGCTCAAAATCCTGCCAGAATCGGTAAATAATTAAAAATTTTGCTGGTAACAATTGTAACTGAATTAAGTCATTTTTGTTATTGAATGTAATAAATGGATACTCTGTGATATAATAATTTTAGATACAGCAAAATCCAGATATGAGATAAGTCTAAAATGAGAACCTTAAAAATTTATCCAGGAGGGTTATTATGGAGTATAAACTGATTGAAGGCGAAACATTTCCTGAAGTCTGGGAAAAGGCTCTGAAAATCTGCTGGAAAACGGGAGTGGAAGTTAGAACTGATTATGAAAAGGAAACCGATCCCCCTTCTAAAGATCTTACCGCCATGCTGGTGGTAAAGATGCCCAAAAAGGAACCAAAATATCACCGCGCTGGATTCCCTATGGGAATTGATGATCTGCTGGACTACGTCAATGGAATTAAAGAGGGTGTTATAAACAGCAGTAAAATTGATCCTGGAGAAGATAGCTATTCTAACCGCCTGATTAATTATCATGACAATTACGGAGATGAATTCAGGGATACAGATAGTTCCGTGAGTCCGGAGCAGGGAGTTAATCAGATCAAATATGTAATTAAAGAACTTGAGAGGGCAGGTTATTCTAAAAAAGCTCAGGCTATCCTCTGGAATCCAAAAATCGATTTAGGAAAAAATAAAGAATCCCCGGACCTGATCAGGCTGTGGTTTAGAATAGTGGAAGGCAGATTAAACATGAATGCTTACATGTGCAGCAATGATTTATTTAAGGCTAACTTCGCCAATATGCTGGCATTTTTTGGGATACAGGAAAATGTCGCCGAGGAGCTGGCCATCCCGGTTGGAAGTTACTGTCATGTAGTGGACAGCCTCCACATCAATGGTGCCTATTATCAGGAAGTCCAAACCACCCTGGAGAAGCTGGCTGAAAGAGGCTGGCAGGATAAAACCTGGACTTCGGAGGATATCAGCAAGTTTTAACAGGCTTTAAACCAGAATGAAACCTGATTTTAGTTAATGCAGTGACTTATAACCAGTCTTTCCGGGTATAGCCGGCTGAAAAGATATTGAATCCAGAAAAGGAAATACAATCCTAAATCAAAAATAAAAAGGCCTGCTCCGGGCAGCAGTAATCAGCATTTAGCCGATTAAAGCACTAAAATCATGGTGCTTTCCCTGCCCTGAACAGGCTTTAATTTTTATAAGAATTATTGAATCAAATATTTAAATTCAGCAAATCACCTTTAACCCTTAATTCCACCCTGAGTCAAGCCGCTTATGATAAAGCGCTGGAACAGGAGGGCCAGGAGAACCGGCGGCAGAACACCCAGCACCAGTCCCGAAGCCAGGAGTCGGTACTCAATAGCATACTGACCTAAAAACATCGAGAGCACCACCGGCATGGTGCGGGCTGACATGCTGGAGGTAAAGAGCAGGGCATAGAGAAATTCACCCCAGGCGAAGAGGAAGGAAATCAGCATGACCGAAATTATTCCAGGTACAGCCATCGGCAGCAGCACCCGCCAGAATGCTCCAAAGCGAGTGCAGCCATCCACCCGGGCGGCATCCTCCATTTCGCTGTCTATCATATCAAAATAGTTGTCCATTATCAGGGTAACCCAGGCCATACAGAAGGAAGTGTTCATTATAATCAGCGGCAGGTAGGTATCGAGTATCCCCAGGGTTCTAAACATGGTAAAGAGCGGCACTGCCAGGGTGATCTGGGCTAAAAGCCTGCTGCCCAGGATAAAAATATAGGAGGCCTTCTTGCCGGGGAACTTAAGTCGGGATAAAGCATAGGCTGCCAGTACTCCGAAAATTAAAGCAAAGAAGGTGGAAAAACCCGCCACCACCACACTGTTAAACAGTGAGCGGCGGAACATCATGGCCGCCCGACGGCCCGGTCCGGCCTCGACCTCTATCAAACCCAGCACCGCGGCAAAACCTCGAAAGGAGACCTCCCGGGGAACCATGGAGGGTATCGGTCTGCCGGCGATATATCTTTGGGGGGTGACGCTCATAATCCCTATCCAGTAAAAGGGTAGTAAGACAGCTATAATAACAAGGATAATAACAATTCTATGCAAAACCTTTGGCCAGCCCCTTAACTCTAAACTTCCCATCAACTATTCACTCCTATCTCAAAAAAATAAAATTATAATAGCTGCTGCTAGCAAAATATCGTTAAATTTAATTTAAAGCTATTTAAGTAAAACATTTTGATGGAACCTGTTGATAAGTTACAAAAACTCAATAAGCTCACAATTAATGCTCGCTTAAACCTGTTAAACCTGTTTTTTCGTGCCCAAGATCTTAATATAGATCAAAGTAACCAGACCGGTCAAGAGAAATAATATGAAAGCGACTGCTGAGCCTCTACCGTGTCTTAAAAAAGAAAAGGTTTCCTGGTAAGTATAGTAAGATAAAACCCGGGTGGCATCACCGGGGCCTCCTCCTGTCAGGATAAAGATCAGATCAAAGGCGTGAAAAACAAAGATTGTTCTCATGATCAAAGCCACCAGAATAACCGGTTTCATAATCGGCAGGGTCAGGCGGAAAAAACGCTGCAGCCTGTTGGCACCGTCCACCAGGGCCGCTTCATAGAAGGTTGTGGGAATAGCCTGCAGTCCGGCCAGAAAAATCATGACAAAAATAGCGGTAAACTTCCAGGAATCCACCAGTATTACCATCATAATAGCAGTACCCCGGCTTAAAAACCAGTTAACTTCTCCCTCCACCAGGCCTAAAAGCCGGAGAGTGGCATTAAAATAGCCATCGGTTGAGGCCAAAAACCTGCTCCACATAACACCTACCAGAGCGGTAGGAATGGCCCAGGGAATTAAAATCAGGGATCTGACCAGGTTTCTGCCCTTAAACTCCACATTTAAAGCCAGAGCCACAATCATGGCCGCCACCAGCTGAAAAGCTATGGTGCCGAAGCCAAATAAAAAAGTAGCCACCAGGGCTGACTGCAGCCGGCCGGTTTCTATTATGGTGCGGTAGTTTTCCAGGCCGATATAACCCATATCCATGATACCTCTGATATCACGGGTTGAAAGGTAAAATACATATATGATGGGAATAACTGCTGTGGCTATAATCAAAACTATAGCTGGCGTCATCATGATTGAACCCAATTTTCCTTCGGTAATTTCTTTTCCTTTCAACAAAGTCCCTCCTCGCCAGGTTAATAGTAAAAGTTCTCCTGCTTCCCCCTCAATGGAAGAAGCAGGAGAACAGAACCTGCTTCAGTGCTGTCTCAGTGATTTAGTAAAGTATATTTACTCCAGTAGGGCTCTAATTTAATTACAGCATTTATTTCAGCCTTGCTCTAATTCAACTACAGCATTTATTTCAGCCTTACTCTAACTCAGCCTTGCTCTAATTTAGGTGCAGCACTGGTTGCAGAATAACTTCTTCAGGTGCGGCATTCATTACAGCTCAGTTCATTCAATTAGAGCCCCTAACTTACATTAGCCTCTACCTGACATTAAACTCTAACTGACAGTGATTGAGTCCATATGATTTCTGCCAGTCACCGGGCCAAGCCAATCACCAGGCTAAATCCTGTTTAGAGCCCTTCAGCCTCCAGCATCTCCTGAGCTGCCTCATAGGCTTCATCCAGGGCTTCCTCAATATCCTGCTCACCCAGGAGGGCTCGATGCATGGCAGGTGTGAAGATGTTATCTCTAAACTCGGAATACCAGGTCAGATAGACTCCCGGTCTGAAGCCGGCATTTTCCATCTGATCGCCATAGACTTCTCTCAGAGGGTAATCCTCCAGCGGGAACATATAGTCATATTCTTCGGTGTAGAACTTCTCAATGGTAGCCTCGGCTCCGCCCTGCTCTTCCATGACACCTAAAGCTCCTTCGTCCCGGTGCATGTAGTCAAGCAGCCTGAAGGCCCATTCCGGTGAGCGGGTTGTGGGGGAGATGGCATAGCCTCCACCACCCAGAACTGTATAACCCGGATCTTCTTCTTCAATACCGGGGATAACCATGTAGCCCAGCTCATCTGCTATCTCTGACCTGTCAGGATCGGCTGCCTGGGGATAAACAAAGTTCCAGTTGATTTCAAAGAGCTGATCGCCGGCCAAAAAATAGTGGAAGTTATCCCAGTCACTCTGCTCTAAAGCTGCCCGGGGTACCAGACCTTCATCGAGAATCTCCTTCATCAGGGTCAAAGCTTCCACACCTGCTTCGCTGTTGAAGGTCCACTCGGTCCGGTCTTCATTCATCCAGGCTCCGCCTTGCATCTTTAACATGATATCAAACTGCACCATACCATCTTCGTGAGCTGACAGCCAGCCCGGGAAGAAGGCATAGGTGGCCAGACCTTCATCCACAGCTTCTCTTCCGGCCTCAAGCCATTCAGGGAAGGTTGCCGGGGGCTCATCATAGCCCAGCTCTTCCAGCATAGCCTTGTTGTAAAAGAAAGTAACGGTTGCTGCTGTACCGGGGAGAGCCCACTGTTTATCCTGGGAGGTCATGTTATCTACCGTGGCTTCAAAGAACTTCTCGTTGATCTCATCCAGCTCTTCCTGGGAAACAATATCTGTCAGCGGCACAGCCATGCCCAGCTGACCGAATTCGGGATGCCAGGAATTGCTCATCATGTAGAGATCAAAGGTGGAGCCGCCCGCTATACTCGTCGATGTCTGATTATACAGCTCACCATAGGGATACTCCATCCAAACCACATCAATACCATAGGTCTCCTCGAAAATTTCAACACCTTCACCGAACTGCTCAACATCAATGTCCAGCGCTATGATACTGAGTTCATCAGGCTTCTCCGGCATGTGTTCTGCTGCCTGAACCTGCACAAAAGAAAATCCCAGCACTAAAAGTACTGCCAGCAACATAATTGTTAACTTTTTTGCCATCTTTTTTACCCCCTTTTAGTTTTTGACAGTTAAATTATATCATGAAT
>Ga0207421_10004874_pt1 | contig 15273 bp, 7 predicted proteins | sample SodLakKL_010_SED_4_FD_187542 | JGI IMG/M metagenome (GOLD analysis project Ga0207421, IMG submission 187542) | Alkaline sediment microbial communities from Lake Tanatar, Kulunda Steppe, Russia - 8KL_010_SED (SPAdes) (version 2) | ecosystem: Environmental > Aquatic > Non-marine Saline and...
CCCGCTTGATAGGGGATTGTCACCTTAAACTTCCCTGGCCCATTAACGATCTCATAGCGAACGTGGAAATGATTGCCCCGCTTGATAGGGGATTGTCACAACTGTCCACCTTGCGGTGGTTGCGGCTGCTGTCCCGTGGAAATGATTGCCCCGCTTGATAGGGGATTGTCACCAAGCTCGTTACCCTCCTTTGGTCCGTTTTGAGGCGGTGGAAATGATTGCCCCGCTTGATAGGGGATTGTCACCCTGTCCGTTTTCCCTTTTCCACCTGAAGTTCGGAAATGTGGAAATGATTGCCCCGCTTAATAGGGGATTGTCACATTTCAGCCGTTTTTGAGCACCTGGGGCAGCTGTAGAAGTGGAAATGATTGCCCCGCTTGATAGGGGATTGTCACTTCTTCCTCTTCCGTCACCTCTGCTTCAGAATCTATTGTGTAGAAATGGATACCCCGACTGATAGGGGAAAAGTTTTAACCGGCTAAGGCCGGATGTTTTTTTGATAATCGCACCCACGGCAAAGAATCGTAAATGCAGGATATTTTGCCGAAGCACAGAATAGCTAATATTAAACTTATTCTTGAAGTTTGTTATCATGTGCTAATCTAAATTTCATCATTACTGCGTTTACTCTTCCGGAGGCATACATGAAAATATTTTCGATTAAAGAAAACAAAATAGATATTCTGCTTTTTGTATTGGAAATGATTGGTACAGCAAAAAAGCCTGTTAAGATTGAAGGAACTTCTAATGTTAAGGATTGGGAAAGAGAGCAGGAATCATGGCGCCGTAAAATGGCTTCAGTTTTAGCAGCACCACCGAATGATAAAGAAATAGAGCTTAAAATTGTCAGTGGAGGCGCTAAGGGAGAAGGTTGTTTAAAGGTATATATTCTTGCTAAAGTACGAGTAAACGAAGAGAAGGAAGCAAAAAAGAAACTTGCTTCAGTTTGGAAAGATCTCTACACCATGATTCTTTTCAATAAGCACGTATATTCTTTTAAACCGGTTACAAAGAAAAAGGACTTGTTAGCCAGTGTCAACCCAATTAAAGAAAAACACAGGGTGGAGTTATGCCGATCCGGGGTGAGTTTATATTCCAGCAGCGGACCTGGCTTCTATACTGATAAAGATATAAATGATAGCGTTTTGCAATTACCCCTGCCACTGGACAGTGAAGCAAACGACCTGCGTTTTTTATTTCATTTCATGGCAGAATATCCTTCCCCGTTAGCTGTTTCCATTAAAGTCTCGCCCCATACTGAATCTTTATTTGATATTCAATCATACAAGCCTATTGAAGATTACAAGGAAGATGGTTTCTTTCAACAGGTGTATTCTATTAAACAACGCATAGCGGAAATTAATCGAAGTAAAACTAAATTGTGCCAGCTGAAAGTGTCAGTTACTGGTACTGAAGAGATAACCGAGCCGGTAATAAATACTGTTGGCAGTGAGCTGTTTTCTGAGGATACCAGCCTGTGGCAGGTAGAAGATCCATCTTCTTTTAATAAAGAGGCAGATGATGACAATCACCTGCGAATTTATAGCGTAGAAGAAGTCGCCAATGTTTTTTGTCTGCCAGTTCCTGGGAATGATGGGGTTAGGGGCATTCCTGTAAACTATCCTTATCTGCCTCCCAACCTTTCTTCTAATGGAGCGGTGCTGGGTTTTAGAAAAACAGTCAGGGGTAAAGAAACAATCCGCATAGCCGAATCAGATCGAGATAAGCATGTTTATTTACTGGGGCAAACAGGTACGGGAAAAACCACTCTGCTTTACTCAATGGCTATGTCAGATATTAGGGAAGGTAGAGGAGTTTGCGTTGTTGATCCACATGATGACCTGCATGAAAGGTTGATAGCCCGTATTCCTGAATCCAGGCTTGATGATGTAATCTTGTTCGATCCTACTGACTATGAATATCCGGTGGGTTTAAATCTTCTGGAAGGTGAGACTGAAAAAGAGAAAAGCTTTCTGGCTAATGAATTAATACAGATTCTGCGAAAAGTGTATGACCCTCATAGTAGCGGTTTTACCGGGCCAATTTTTGAGCAGGCGGTTAGAAATGCCGCTTTAACTGCCATGGCTTTGCCGGGTGGTGGCACTGTCGTGGATGTACCGGTGTTGCTAACTCAGAAAGATTTCACAAAAGGAATTCTTGAACACATAGAAGTTGAGAGGATTAAGACCTTTTGGAAAGAGATCTGGTTTAAACAGGGAAGGGATTATGCAGAACTGCTTGCATATATAACTTCAAAATTTGATAATATCCATTCTGATCCTATAATGCGCCGGGTGATGGGGCAGACGAAGAGTACTTTTAACTTTCGCCAGGTTATGGACGAAGGGAAAATACTTCTGGTAAACCTATCTAAAGGTGGTCTGGGTGAATTGAACAGTTATCTTTTAGGCTCAATACTGGTGGTAAAGCTGTTTACAGCAGCTTTAAGCCGCTATGATTTGCCACCAGAAAAACGCAAACCATACTGTTTGTACATAGATGAATTTCAAAACTTTACTACTGATACCGTGCAGAGTATGCTCAGTGAGGCACGCAAGTACCGCTTGGCCCTTGTTCTGGCCCATCAAAATTTAAAACAGCTGTCAGAAATGACCCGCCAGTCTGTTTTGGGTAACGTGGGAAGTCTGGTTTTTTTTAGACCAGGGGCGCAGGATGCTCATTTTGTCCAGGAATATCTTAAACCCTATTTTTTTGAAAAAGATCTCATTGATATGCCCAACTGGTCTGCTGTAGGCAGGCTGATGATTAATGCTAGCCCTTCCAGGCCTTTTGTTTTCCAGGTAGACAGAGACCGGACCAAAGAAGACCGGGCTGTAGTAAAATACGTGCGAGACAGAAGCCGCAGCTTATATGCCCGCAGCAGCAGTGCAGTGGAAAAGGAAATCAATAAAAGGCACTCCTTAAACAATGATGAAGAGGATGATGATTAGTCTGTTTTATCTTAAAAGTTGCTGCGGCGTGGAATTATTATGAACTAAATAAAGAAAGCTGGTTTATTTATTGGCTACGCTTGAGAGCTCAAATAATCGGGCTTGCTCTATATTATCCCAGAGTCCCTATTGATAAGGAGGTATATATAAGTGAAATTAGATCATGAAAAATATTATCTTTTGGGGGTAGGCCTTCCTACGCTTATTAATCATGCTGATTATTCTGCTGTTGCTGAAGGGGAGTATATTTTAGCTTACCTGCATGACGGACCACTGGGAAATGTTTTAACTACAAGAATAGGCAATCTTGGGCCTAAAGGCACCAACAGGTGGTACGGAATAAAAGCCGTATCAGCAGGCGCTTTTCACGCAGTTGGTTTGCGTGAAGATGGTAAGGTTTTGGTTACCGGCGCTAATAGTTTGGGTCAAGGAGATATAAGTGACTGGGAAGGGATCATTTCCATTTCAGCAGGTGCTTTGCATACAGTGGGATTATGCCGGGATGGCACAGTTAAAGCTACCGGTTTTAATGAATATGGTGAGTGTAATACTCAGCAATGGCGAAATGTAACCGCCATCGATGCGGGTACTTTTTATACTATGGCTTTATGTAGAGACGGTACTGTTTTAACTACCATGCTTGATGAAAACGATCAACCGGAAACCGTTGGATGGCAAAATATTAAATCTATAGTTGCCGGTGGTCATCACATGTTAGGGTTAAAAGAAGATGGAACTGTAGTTGCTGCAGGGAGTAACAAATGTGGTCAGTGTGATACTGAAACCTGGCGAGATGTTGTTGGAATTGCTGCCGGTACGGAACACACGATCGGTCTTAAAAAGAATGGAAAAGTTATAGCGACAGGTAGCAATAAAAATGGGCAGTGTAACGTAGAAAATTGGGAAAACGTTGAATCTATCTGTGCTGCCAATAATATGAGTTATGCTTATATCCCCAGATTGTGATTGTTCTTAACTCAGATTTAGAAAGAAGCGAAGTAAGTAAATTTTCTGGTATAAAAATATTATATTGCTGATCGCAGTAACCTTAAAAATTGTCAAGATGGAAGTAGTTTAAGCAGCACCGGTACACTTTACAGATTTTGCTAATTTAATAAATGTGGTTTAAAAATTTGAGCCAATCCATTTTACTATGCAGTAGGCTTAAGCTTTGTAATGGCCAAGCTGCTTGGAACTAGTGAAACACTTACCGGTCTGAAGTTGCTTGTATTAACCTGGAACATCGTATGGCTAAAAAAAGTGGAGTTCTGCTGTTATCTATGGAGGGCTTGGGTTGTTTCGTAATGCAGCCTCAAAAGATGCCATCTGGCATCCCAGTTAGCCAGAAAGGAAACATAGAATAAGATGTAAAGCTGGCAGGTAAGTCCAGTTTTAGAGGAACAACCAAATTATGGCTTCTGAGATCCAAAGAAAGTTAATCAAAGCTAACATCTGGAAGTTCCAGTTTCCAGCTGGGATGGAAACAACCAGCAAGAACTTGCCTGGCTGGAGTTTGATTGCTAAGTCCTAATAAAGGGTGGGGAATGTTGGTCATATAGATTAATTGTGAAACAACGAAATTCCTCTTTCGTATTTTGTTTGAGTTGAAGGTTCCAGGTTATGTTGGTTTTTTAATTCTTCAGCAATAAGGTTTACTAAGTGTGGGTCGGCTCCTTTGTTTTCAATTTCAATTTCAAATAGTGGCCCGAATTCTTCTTCGTTTGAGCTGTAAGTTACAATATCGTGGCATATTTCAATCTTCTGCATTAACTTGTCGGTGATAAGCCCGGTTGTTCTGGTATTACTTACTTTTAGGGTTTCTTTGAGCATTCCACACCCAGGGGCAAGATAAGCAATTAGTCGGAAAGGGAAGGGATTTATTCGTTCACCTCTCAACAAGGCCTCTTCCTGGGCCTTTGATATAGTTGCTTCTTCTTCCATTCGGTAATACAGTCCTTCTGTACTGTATTCGTGTTCAACTGGCATCCTTTTCTTCACAGTAATTCTTGAATGTCCCTTTTGTTTGCGTAAACGAAAAGTTACCCCAGAATTATATAATGTGTAGAACTCATCATCAAAGTACAGGTCTTCCTGTTTCTTTGGATTTCCCCATATGGCCTGAAAATTTTCATTTTCCATGTAAACTTTTATATTTTCAAGCAGGCTGTTGAATTCTTCTTTGCTTCCCTGGAAGGTAAACTTTAGCTCTATTTCTGCCGGAGGTGGGATTATCGTTTTTGTTTGAGTATTATCAATTTCGTACTTTTTTATATAGTTTTCGTATTGTTCCAGGTATTCTTCTTCCCGGGAGCGGTTGCTTTGTGATTCGAGGTCAGGAATCAGCCAGTAATTTTTCCCGTGAAATTCTTCATCTGGATAATCAACGAATTCTATATTTCCGTTAATATCCCATTTAACCCATTTGTGATGTTCCAAATCTAACCCAGCTTTTGTCAATGGATGAATGCGGTGGTACTGGGTTCCAGTTAATTCTTTATTATTTTTGTATTTAACTCTTTCGTATTGCCTGGCAAATAAAGGGCTAAAAGAATCTTCCGGACAAGGTTGGAAATAATAGAGATTGGGTTGAATCAGTTCCGGGTTTTTGATTTTGCTTTGTTTGCTAATTTTTTTCTCTTTAATATTTTTTGCTTCTTTTATGTCGAAATAGTGTTTATATAGAACGTTATCAATGATATTAATTATTCTTTTATGATGTTTTCTTTTATAACTATACCCCACTAAGGCTAGATGATCATGGGGGGTAATTACCTGTATCCTGAAATTGTTACTACTTTTAGTCATCCTCCAATCATCTGGTAAATAGCAATTTATTTCGGCTAAAACTGAAAGGAACCACCGCTCGATATTAGAATCTACGTTACTGAATCTTTCACGCAAGCGTTTTAAAACATGTAATTCATCTCCATCTTTGGCTTGAGAAATAACCAGCATGAATTAAGACCCCCTGGTATGTATGTAATTAAATATGCACATTATGATTAATATTTATCATAAATCGTTTAGGCTGTCTACACGATAGGGTGTGAACTATATCGGTAATTGCCCCTACTTTGTAGAGCTTTTTCTATTTCTGTCTAAATAGTAATGACAGGGCAAAAGAATATCAACGTCATATAAAGTGGGTTGGTGTTTTGGCGAGCAGTTATGGTTTTCTCTGGAATATACTTTAAGCAGGAAGGGTTCAATATTTGTAATCAGCAGTTATCGCAACTCAGCTAGCATGGGCTCTAAAAACTTGTACTGTTCCAAAAAGTTAATACTATCTAATGAAGGTCGCACTTTTTCATAATCTACTGGAGCCCCTAATTCTATTGAGGTTGCTTTAATGATCTTTAATAATTCAACTTGCCTGGTAGGATAGCGTTTTGATGTATTGTATATTTGATATGTATCTCGTGCTTGTTTGTATGCTGCCAGGTAGTTTTTCGATAGAAAATATAGATGGGCCAACAAGTAATCACAATAAATTGTTCCGTCAATATATTTTATATTGTTCAATTTTTCTTTTGCTGTTTCAAGTAATTCTTTGCCTCGTCTAAAATCTTCAAGCCAAATTCGTAATTCCGCTTCTGTGTAATAGGTTTTTCCTTCTTCTCTCGGATAGTTTATTTCCTCAGCAAGTTTTCTGCTCTTTAAAATAAATTCTTCTGCTTTTGATGGTTCATAGTATATATAGGACTGTCCGATGTTGTTTAAAGTAAGACTTTGTTTGACATAATATTTGCTTGCTTTTAAATCTTCCAGGCTGTGGTAAAAAAACTCCAATGCTTTTTCATATTCCCGTTTTATTTGATAAATTTGGCCGATAAAACGGTAAATCGTTCCAGTCATTGCTTTAGAATCTTTCTCCTTTGCTTTTTTTAAAAGTTTATATAATAATTTTTCGGATGAATTTACATCTCCCATAACACAAAGTTGATCGGCCTGCCAGCTTGCTGCATCCATGCTGTAATCGAAAAAATAATCCGGATTGATTAATTCAGCAGCCTTCGCAAAATCATTATAGGCTGATTGCTCGGTGATTACTCTTTTTCTATCGGCAAGATAATAATGGCCAATGCCGTTTAATTGCTCATCAAGGTTGGGGAACGAGAAAAGAGCCGATAGTTGTTTCTCAATTTCGTCATAATCAGATTTCAATTCTGCATTTTTTAAGTTTAGGATTAGAATAGCTTGCTGAAATTCTTCTTCAGGTAATATCTTGCGGGCCAAATCTTTTGCTTCATTGAGATAACCTAACTGCAACATTGAGGTGCTCATCTGGATCACTACATAAAAAGCAATTTTAGCATTCTTAAAATAAAGCGCTTCCAAAAAATAGTCTACCTCTTTTTCCAGGGTAGGAAATTGAATGTTATGAACCAGGTTAAATGCAGCACTTGTAAGGTAAGCAGATGGCCTTGTTGTAAGTAAATTGACGCCCTCTTCTATATTATTGGTGCTTAAAATATGGCTGAAACCCCACTTTAATAGATAATTATCCTTATTACCCTCAAGATATGATTTGGCCAGGAGTTCATGTCCTTTTCTTGCTGACACATAGTAATTTTTGCCGCATTTCTCTTTATTTTCGAGCCACTCTGTTATTGATTTATGGAAAAAACTGATTTTATCATCGCGAATTGTTAGTAGTGAACCAACTGTTTCTATTGCTTCATCCATTTCATATTCGTCGAATTGTAATATATCATTAATAAGGGGTATTGAAAGCGGTTCCTTTGCCGCAGTGATTAATTCGAAAAGTTTGCGTTGATAATTTTTATAATGCTCTATATCCGGAAATTGCCTCTCAAAATACTGTCCATAAATACCAACCAGCCCTTCAGGAAATTGATCAGGTTTGTTAAGGGATAGCCTTCCCTTGTGGACTTCAGATATTACTTCTGCTACATAGAGCATATTTCCTTCGCTTTTTTGTAGGATAATATCTGATTGTGATTTTGTGAGGCCCGGTAACTGCATGAAAAGTAGAGTTTTTATGTCATTAAGGTTGTTAATATTGTCAGCCTCCATCGAAATCATAGAAACCCTGGATATTTTTCTTTTGAGTTCAGGTTCCGGGCGACTGGTTACTAAGATTTTTAACCAGCATGGCAATTTGTCAAATTCATTATTGATCAAATGAACGATACCCCATTTTTGATCCCTAACTTCATCAAGTCCGTCAATTACATAAACGTAATTTTCTTCAGGTTCTTCGATGGCTGATAGAGGCTCCAAAAGGAGCCGCTGAAACAAATCGCGTGGGGACCTGCTGTACTTGTTAAACTCATCGTAGTTAATATTATTTATTAGTTCATTATATCGAGGTAATTGTGTGGATAAATGGTAAGCAAAAGTCTTTAACATCACCACTGGGTCACGCCTGGTAACACTGTCGTACTGACAAAAAAAGATGCCGGCTACATGAGGCAACTTATGTGCAGCATTACCGGTTATAGCGCTTTTACCGAAGCCTGCCTGGGCAGTTAGCCAGAGCACCCTTGGTGCAGATTGATTCTGCAACCATTCATTTATACTGTCATAAATCCACTGCCGGCCAACAAAAGATTTTGTATGTCTGGAAATATTATGGTCAAAATTCTCAGGTTCGAGTAAGTTTGCCAGTTTCCTCTGGCGGCCTTCGAAACCAAGTTTCTTTTTGTCACTTAAAATATCTAGTAACTCTTGCAGTTTCTCTTGATATATATTTTCATCTATATTGTCATCAGCATCCCAGAGATCCGTCATATCCAACCACTGCAGCCTGCAAATAGAAAGAGGCGGCGTGATTTCTTCCATCATCACCGGTGTAATTGGTTTGTTTTGGTTGATGGCATATGCTATTTCGTTCAGGCAAAAACCATCCGGCCTTCTGGCAGCGTGATTAGTCATAAAAAATATAACTTCTTCCTGGTTTAATAGCGCTTTCTCTAAGATGTGCTCCCAATCAGTGCCGCTGCTAAGACCTTCTTTGTCAATCCAGACATGATGCCCGGTTTGTTCTAGGTCATTTTTAATTCTAAATACTGCATTCACATATTTTTGCGGTTGTCTTCCGTAAGATATAAAAAGCCGTAGGTTTTTCTTCATAATAAATAATGGCCACCCTTACTGTTAAAGTCTTTAATTATTGTGAAGCGACCTCTATTACAACTAACGTTGCATCATCGCTTTTTTTAAGTCTTGGCATTTTATTGCAACCCTTATCCTTATTTTCCTGCTCTCTAAGGTCCTTGTATAATTTTTCTATATCAAAAAAATCTTTATCAATTATACTTTGTTTTTTACTATTGAACCCATCAGAAAAAATTATAATTTGACTTACTTCTTCTACTGTATAGATTTTGTATAGGCCATGGTCAATCGCTGTTTCATCGAAACCCAAAACCCAATAACCATTTGATTTATTCATTTTATTTCTATTTTGAATGAGCATATATTTTATCTCGTCAAATTCTTTTGTTTTGATTATGTCTATGCCTGTTTTTTTATGAATTTCTATCATCCTATTTATTACTTTGTCATCAAGCGTGGATACATCTTCTATGCGTATTAGTTCTTTAGCTCTATTCCTTGACTTAAAATCTATCAATATACTGCAATCGCCCAAGCTAAAAAAATGGAGCATTCCATTTCGTTCATGAACCAGTGCGATTGACGCCGATGTTTTTTGTACAATCTCATCAGGGTTCTGGCCTGTAATGGACGTGTGTAGAATTTTCATCCGTCGAACAGCTTCTTTTAATAATTCTATAAGAGTTCTTGATCCGTCATTTAAGAGATTATATTGTTTAATGAAATTTTTCACATACCATTCTGCATCGATTTTTTTATCAAGCTCAAATAGGTTAGTAGATCCATCAAGCACGATAATGGAATCTTTCCCTTGATAAAGGTAATCTTCATTATTTTTGTTTCCTGGGTAACAGCAACTTTGTTTTACGATTAAGCTCATAGTAATCCTTAATATTAATTTATTTATTTTATTTAAATGTATTGCACTAACCGATATAATTTATTTCTACCTAAATTAATTTATGACTTTCTTTGAAAAGCTTTCTTTTTCTAGCCAATGGTTCCTTTACTATCCTACAAAAGATTTTTTTCTTCTAGAATATAAGTTCAAAATAGAACAATATTTATGTTGCTCATTGTTCATGCAAGTCATGTTTGTCTTTACTGACATTTTGCAGATATAGCAAATTTTAATTTTCTTTCAAACATATCCTTTTTCTGGTAAATGTCATATGGAATTGACTGTATATTATCTAACTGCATGCGCATGCCATGAGACATAATGACATCTTCTATAAATACTGTTATTATTTTTTTGTTTTCACTTAGAGCAAAGTTTATTTCTTTACGGACATTTGGCGAGTTTATTGAATTGTTTGATACAAATAGTATGGCTTGTTCGCATTTAAAAACTTTGCTTGCGATGAACTCAATCCATTCATCACCAACTTTAACACCTTCATCGAACCATATTCGATAGCCGCATTTGATTAGTTGATTTATAAGTGGATAGATGATTTCATTATCTGAGTGAGCGTAACTGACGAAAACAAAAGGGTCCCTTCCCTCGTAAGCTTTTGGCGACGAACAATAATTAAAATATGCAATTGTTTCTTCAGTTTGCTTGAATAATTGATTTTTTAATTCCTGAATTTTATTCTCAAATGAAAATCTTTCACGTTGTAATTGTGTTTGAAGAGCGTAATATCTATAGTCGCTAATTCGCAAAGAATAATCTTTTCTTGAGGAGTCTTCTAAGGCAATTGCGTGGTGAATAAGTTTTGTGGCCTCTGCATAATTATGCTTTAAGGCTACAATTCTTCCTTTAGTGCAGTAATATTTTGCATAAGTGCTATCAAGTGAAATAGATTCATCAACTGCTTGTAAAGCTAAATCGTACCATTGCTCAATATAAGGTTGTCGTTCTATTTCATCGCATTTATCACAAATCGCCACGTAGGCATTGGCGAACAAATGAGAAAAGCCCGCGTTCTCTTTAATGTTGATATAGTCGTTATACAAAGATTTAAGAACTTCGTCATAGTCATAAAAAGAATCGCTTTCAGTGAGATAAAGAAACCACAAATGATTATATGTTATGTGCTTTTTGAAATTGGAATACTTATTATGTAATTTCTTAAGATGTTCATAATCTTTGTTTCTCCTCAAAATAATATGGATACAATAAAAAGCTGCGTATGATATTTTGTCATCATTACCATTATCGTCGATTATATTATATAAAATATCAATAGTTTCTTTATTGTTATTGTTAATTGCATAAGAAGTCAGTGAGAGCTCATAATCTCTTTCTTTCTCATCACACAAGCTTTCTAAGAATTGTAAAGTTTTGCTAATCGTCATAAATAATTACCTTTTCGTAATTCTCCTATTTAGATTAACATATATCAGCGTATGTTGTAAGTACAAATAAGTGTCAAATGGCAGTTTATTTTAAGAATTAAGGGGGTTTTGCCAAACTATTAAAAACATACAATATTATATTAAAGGCTTCTTGAGATACTTCCCGACGTACGTTTAATTACCTTACATATAATTTGCTGGTTCCAAAAATCATTGCAGGTTTGTGCTGATTTGCCTTATAAAGAACTATATCTTTTGAAGTTACAATTGTTTGCTTAATCCAAGCGCTTATTGTTAATGAATTTCGGTATACATGTTTCACCTCTACAAATCATCACCGTCTCTTTAAATGTTTGTTTTTGTCAGATAATTACCAGACAGTGATGGGTAATGATTAAGTTATTTGTTGGCCATAATTCATCGAATCAACTTTACTTTTTACAATTGTATAGGAAGTGGTAAAGCATTAATTTCATACTTAACATCATTGTGTTACAATATTAACACAATATTTCTTTTTGAGGTAGAATTATTTGATCTATTTTAAGCAAGTTTTTATACAAAAACTCAAAAGAAAAAGGATATTTATGCTTGTGGGTATAATTATTATTTAAGTAATTATTGGAAATTATCAGGAGGGTGGTTTAATTGACTAAAAAGAAAGTAAAATGTCCGAATGGCCATGAGTTTTACATGGAAGATTATGAAAGAAAGGCCTGTCCCAAGTGCGGCAGAGTAGTTGTAGGAGAAAAAGCTGATAGTTCAGGAGGGGGCTGCTTGGTTGCGACAGCTTGTGCAAGACATGCCGGTCTGCCTGATGATTGTAACGAACTTAATATTGCACGCTCATTTAGAGATACTTTTATCCGCAACATGCCAGATGGCAAAGGAGAAGCATTAATAGACGAGTATTACAAAGCAGCCCCCGAAATTATTGATGCCATTGATAATGATCCAAATAGAGATGAAATTTATCATAACTTGTTTAATCAGTTCATGGAGAACCTTGACCTAATCAATTCAGAAGATAAAAACCAGGCCTATAACAACGCTTTAAAATTATTCGATGAGCTTAAGCAGAAATATCTAAATTGATCTAGTTTTTTCTTAAGTTTCGTTTTTTGGTCTAACCTTTAATTAATGCATTGAAGTAATGAAGAAATAACAACTACTGCAGAATTTACCCGTTAAACATAACTAATAACTTTCATTCGGCTTTTCATATTATATCTATTTGTAATCGGTATAAAAGCTTAAAGGGAGAGCCAAACCATGGCCACGAATTGTCCTCAATGCAACCAGTCGGACCCGTTGTTCAGTCAAAAGCGAAAGGTTCACATCTGTGAAGCCTGCGGGCATGAATTTAATCCCGAAGAACCTTTCATCCCGCAGCGGATATTTATCAGCTACGGGCACGACGAACATGTCTCACTGGCGCTCCAACTGCGTGACGATTTGCGCGAACGCGGCCACGAAGTCTGGTTTGATGTAGAGCGGCTCTTACCCAGCAAAGACTGGGAAGCACGCATTGAAGAAGGTTTAAACTGGACGGCCGAAGGCAAACCCCATGCCGCGGTCATCCTGCTTTTAACCCCGCACTCGGTGCGCCGCCCCGAAGGCTACTGTCTCAATGAAGTGGCCCGGGCCCTGATGCTAAGGCTACGCATCATTCCCCTGATGGTAGTAGAAAGCGAACCGCCGTTATCGATCTGCCGCATACAGTGGCTAGATATGCGCGAATGCATACCCATTCATCAAAAGAAAGACCTTTATGAGCCACGTTTTCAGCGACTGCTGACGGCCCTGGAAAAAGAAGAATTAGATTATGATGGCCTGCAGAGCCGCCTTTTGCGCACCCTGCAGCCTATCGAGTTTTCAGCCGATCTCTTCAAGCTTTTACGCGACTTTACCGGCCGTAAGTGGGTTTTTGACGAAATAGATGCCTGGTTTAAGGACCCCGCCGGGACGAAGCTATTCTGGTTGACCGGTGCGCCAGGCGTTGGTAAAAGCGCCGTTGCCGCCTGGGTCCGGGAACATAGACGAGAAGTGGCCGCCTATCATTTCTGCGACATCAACAGCGAAGAAAAAAGAAACCCCGCCAAGCTGGTCTGCTCTATCGCTTACCAGCTCTCCACCCAGCTGCCCGAGTACCAGGAACGCCTGGGCCGGTTAGATTTGGAAAACATTGTGCAGGAATACCACGAAGCCTATACCCTGTTCGATAAGCTGCTGGTCCAGCCCTTAAGCGAAGGCTACCCTGCACCGGATAGAACCATTGTTGTTCTCATCGATGCCCTGGATGAAGCCACCAGCCGCCGCCAGAACGAAATAGTGCGTTTACTCAGCCGCTCAGCCGATAAAACCCCGCCCTGGCTGCGTTTTTTAGTGACATCGCGGCTGGAGCCGGAGATCAAGGCGGAGCTTCAGGCCCTAAAGCCCTATGAACTAGACACCACGAGAGAAGAGAACCTCGCTGATTTAAAAGAGTATATTACCAATCAAATACCGGCTGCAACTCCGGAGCAGGCAGAAGAGATCATAAAGCGCAGCGAAGGATTATTCCTTTACGTTTCCCACGTTGCAGCAGCGATCAGGGAAAAGACCTTAGACTTAGAGCACATCGATGATTTCCCCCGCAACCTGGGCGAAGTTTACTACCAGTTCTTCGATCGCCAGTTCGGCCAGAACCTGACTTACTATGAAGAAAGGATTATTCCTCTGCTGCAGGTAATCCTTGCTGCCTTAGAACCCCTTAGCAAAAAAGAAATTAAAGAAATCTGCAAAATTGCTACTGCAACCGAGCTGGAGCGCCGTCTGAACCACCTGGGTTCACTTTTCCCGGCAACAGGAGAAGGTGATAAAGAAACAATACGCCCCTTTCACCGCTCCATTAGTGAATGGATCACCGATCGCGGCGACGCCGGTCATTACGTGGTAGCGCTTTCCGACGGGCACGAGGTTTTAGCCGAGCACTGTTGGCAGGAATACTTATCCGGCATTGATGCCCTTTCTGATTATTCCTTGCAATTTTTGCCCGCCCACCTTGTTGCGGCTAAACGTTTCGATGACTTAATTGGTGATGAACAAAACCCGGGTCCGCTGACCAACTTGCGCTTTATCCAGGCCAAGTGCGAAGCCGGGCTGGTTTATGATCTGGTGAACGATTACAACCTTGCCCTTAAAGAGCTGCCCGAGTTCAGGGAAGAACAGGAGTATCTTCGTGAACATGAAAAAGCAATGCGGGTCTACAACAAAGCGCTTAATGATTATGCGGTAAAACGCTATGATTATCTGCATCTGCGGGAACAGGGCCTGGAATGCGATGAACCGCCCTATCCGGAGTTGCCAGAGATTTTAATGGAAGACAAGCGACCGCCATTGCCGGAAGAAAGCTCAGCTCGCGCCGCTCGTTTGCGGCACTTTGTCAATTTTGTATCGCGATCTACATCAGCTCTGGTGATGCATCCTGACATGTTCCTACCTGTAGCTTATAATGATTCTTGTGAAGGACCTGTTTCTATTCAGGCCGAGCAGTTGTACGAAGGTTTTACCCAGGCTTGGCTTCGCCGTTCGATCCGTCCACCGGCATATTCCCTGCGCCCTCAATGTTTGCGTTCGTTTGAAGGCCAAAGATATGGGGTTGTAAACGTATGTGCGATCCCGCCGGATGGTAAGAGGGCGGTATCGGGAAGTGGGGATAAAGCTTTGCGTCTCTGGGACTTAGAAATTGGACAGTGCCTGCTTAAGCTGGAAGGTCATAGTGATTGGGTCAGAAGCGTTAGCGTGACTCTGGATGGGAAGCGGGCAGTTTCTGGAAGTGAGGATAAAACCCTTCGTCTCTGGGACTTAGAAATTGGACAGTGCCTGCTTAAGCTGGAAGGCCACAGTGATTGTGTCGAAAGCGTGAGCGTGACCCCGGATGGAAAGCGGGCGGTAT
>Ga0207421_10004875_pt1 | contig 15270 bp, 12 predicted proteins | sample SodLakKL_010_SED_4_FD_187542 | JGI IMG/M metagenome (GOLD analysis project Ga0207421, IMG submission 187542) | Alkaline sediment microbial communities from Lake Tanatar, Kulunda Steppe, Russia - 8KL_010_SED (SPAdes) (version 2) | ecosystem: Environmental > Aquatic > Non-marine Saline and...
ACATAACTCAACGGGTTTTCATGCACCCTGCCTGAATCATCCTTCCAGCTCAGGTTGGGCACACTCTCAAACTCTCCTGTATCAAGCACGTTCATAAACTGACGCATGGGCTCTTCGGTGGAATCTCCCCGCATCACAAAATCTACTTCGGGGTACCTTATCAGTTCACCCGAGAAGCGTGAAGCAGAAAAACCCCCCATTATGACCCTTGAATCCGGATGCAGTTTTTTAACCAGCCGGGCTATTTCAACAGAGCCATGGGCATGCACCATCCAGTGGAGGTCAATACCAAAAACCGGGGCTTTTAGCTTGCTGATAAACTTCTCTGCGTCAAAACGGGCATTCCTGATCATGCGCCAGGCCAGGTTGACAATCCTTACCCGGTAACCGTTCTTTTCCAGGTATTCTGCGATGCTGGAAAGCCCAACCGGGTACATCTCAAAAACGGGCGTAGTAAGAACAAGGTCGCTCACCGGCCCGTAAAGCTGTGGAACTTTGCGAAAGTCATAAACGTGGGGCGGGTGAAGCAGGATGAGATCAGTTTTCGGCATAACTATACTTCCTTTGGCTTTGGTTTACATAAGAAATAAATAAAGGTTATTGAGGCGGACTCGGGAAAGTAATATTTCTTTTCTTAAGATGGATATATGGATTTGGCCTTTTAACTATAATAAATGAAATTATAGCTTTTAGATTGCCCGATGGCAATTTAGCGTAATAGTTCAGTTACATATTGGACTTTAGGGGCATTCAAAAATTTTAAACGCCTTACCCGGACCCGTTGATAAACAGCTGTTTTAAAGTTGTTGCCGGCTGGAAAAATATTAATCTAAAATTTTAAATTATCAGGTTTGAATTTGACATTTGTTTAATTAAAGTTTAGCATGGCCCGAAAAGGACAGCCCCGCCACACTAATATTCAATTTATGCCCCACTGCTTTTTAAAGAGCAAAGTCACCGCATGGCATCGCAACACAAAAATACTTTTTAAATGGAGGAATTTTGCTCAGTATTTCAAAACCTGTAATCGATTCACACACCAAAGACTCGGTTGAAAAAGTCCTTTCTTCCGGAAGGCTCTCTCAGGGAAAAATTGTTAGAGAATTTGAAGAAGCTTTTGCTGCTTATATCGGAACCCATTATGCCATAACCACCAGCAGTGGCACGGCTGCGATTGAACTGGCATTGCATGCTCATGGTATTGGTGCCGGAGATGAAGTTATTACCACACCTTTCAGCTTTATTTCGACCTCGAATGCGATTAAAAATTGCAATGCAATTCCAGTTTTTGTCGATGTTGCTTCGGCAAGCCTCACCATAGATCCATCAAAAATAGAAGCCCGGATCACACCTAAAACCAAAGCATTGCTGGGGGTCCACCTTTATGGGCAGACTTTTGATGTGAGGCGCATACTCGAAATCTGTGCTCGCAATGGGATTATTATGATAGAGGATGCATGCCAGGCACATGGAGCTGAATTTTTTGGAGGCAAGGCCGGTTCCTTTGGCACCGGCTGTTTTTCTTTTTATCCAACCAAAAATATGACTACGGGCGAAGGGGGTATGATTACTACCAGCGATGAAATTATTGCCCAAAGGTGTCGCTCAATTGCCAACCATGGTCAGGGGCAGCCGAAGCAAATGTCAGTTCCGGGTCATAATTTTAGAATGGATGAAATCAGGGCTGCTATTGGTTTGGCCCAGCTTAAAAGACTCGATGAGTTTAACCAAAAAAGGATTAACAATGCCCACATTCTCAATATGGCTGTGCATAACATACGCGGGCTGGTTGCACCCAGGCAGTTTCCTGGCAGAAAGCACGTTTATAACCAGTTTACAATGCAGGTTAAAAAGGAATATAAACTTACCAGGGATGAATTGAAAAGCCATCTAGAAAACAGGGATATAGGTACTGCCATCTATTATCCACAGCCAATACACCACCAGGATTATTATAAAAACCTCGGTTACAGAGATAGTTTTCCGGTGGCCGAACAGGCAGCCAAAGAAGTTATCAGTTTGCCGGTTCATCCTTCACTGACCCCGGATGATATGAAAAAAATTGTGAAAGCTTTGAGAGATGCTTGATTACGTTGGGTGTGGGGAAGTTGTCATCGGCGCAGGTTCAGTTATTGAATCAGGCGTACAGCTCGGCCACCGGACTGGTGGCAAGCTCAGGATAGGTAAAAATGCCTTCATACGGAGCGGAAGTGTTATTTATTCGGATGCAACCATAGGAGATAACTTTCGAAGCGGGCACAACATTCTCATACGAGAAGACACTTCTATTGGGGATGATGTTCTTGTTGGCACCAATAGTGTTGTAGACGGCAATTGCGTTATAGGAAACGATGTTTGCATGCAGACAAGTGTTTATATAGCCGCTCATACTACTATTGAAGACAAAGTATTCATGGGCCCATGCTGCGTGACTACCAACGACAGGTATATGCAGCAGGGTTCAACGCTTAAAGGCTCTTTGATTAAGAAGGAGGCAAGAATAGGGGCAAATGCGGTTATTCTGCCGGAGCTGGTCATTGGGCCGAATGCCGTAATCGGGGCTGGCAGTGTAGTAACTAAAAATGTTGAGGGGGATCAAGCAGTATTTGGCAATCCTGCAAGAGTAAGCACGGGAAAGTCTGCTGTTAATTTATAGCCTCGGCAAGAAGGCGATTCAGGAGAGAATCGAGAGGCGGGATATTCCTATTGGCCTTTTTGGCCTTGGTAGAGTTGGCTTGCCATTGGCTGCTACCCTGGCGGAACAAGGTTTCAGTGTAATCGGGGTTGATATCAATCAGGGCCTCGTTGATGATATAAATGCAGGCAAAAATCCCTATGATGATGAATCCGGGCTTGCCGGGCTGGTTAAAAAAGTTGTCACCTCCGGCAAGCTAAAAGCCACTACCTGCGCCGGTGATTCCTCTTTGTGTGAAGTGTTTATAATTGCTGTACCCACCCTCGTTTACCACCAGGTGCCTGAAATAAAGGCCGTTGAAAGCGTTGCCCGCAATTTGAGCCGTTGCATTAAAAAAGGCCATTGCGTTGTTTTACAGAGCACGGTACCGCCCGGAACAACGGAAAAAGTCCTGGGAAAGATTATCAGCAATAATACACACCTGAGGCCGGGTGTAGATTTTGGCCTTGCATATTCACCTGAGCGCACCCAGTCGCCGCATATTATCAGAGACCTGCAAATTTACCCCAAAATTGTAGGGGCATTAGATGACAGGAGCGCTTTTTTAATTTCGGAATTATATTCTACTTTTGCTCCTTCAATTATTCGAATGTCGAGCATAATTGCAGCGGAGATGAGCAAGGTGATAGAAAACACCTATCGGGATGTTAACATTGCCTTTGCGAATGAACTGGCTCTTATCTGCCGGCTTTTTGGAATCGATGCCAGGGAAGTCATAGCTGCTTCTAACTCGCAACCTTATTGCCAGATACTGGAACCCGGGCTTGTCGGCGGCCACTGTATACCCATGGACCCATATTACATTATTAACGAGGTTAAAAAACGTGGTTCTACACCTTGCCTGATTGAAACTGCCCGTGGCATTAATGAAAGCATTTATGAAAAAGTTGTAAATATGCTAGATGCCGGCTTAAAAAACATCACCATACTCGGCCTGAGCTTTAAGCCGGATATCAAATCTTTTAATACATCCCATACCCTGACTCTTTTAAATCAACTTCAACGCAGGGGTTATGAAGTTACCATTCATGACCCTTTTCTGGATGCAACGAACTACAGTTTTAAGACTGAAAGAAACCTGTATCAAGCAATAACAGGGGCAGATTGCATTATTCTTTCGACGGCACACAGCGTATATAAGAAAATTGACATAAAACAGATAAAAAGAATTATGACCGGCAACCTGGTTGTAGACATAAGAAGTGTACTAAAACCGGAAACAGTCAGGGGGGCAGGGCTTAGATATATGGGCCTGGGTTATGCTTAGGATGATAAAAACAGCTGTGATAGGCGTTGGTGTGATGGGCCAGCATCATGTGAGGGTATATAAACAATTGGGATGTGAAATCACAGGTGTTGTTGATGCCAGTATTGAACGTGCCCGTTATATTGGAGAAAAGTATCATGTCCCATACTGCACGGAATATGAAAAACTGCTGGGAAAGGTGGAGGCTGTAACTATAGCTACGCCTACTGGTTTGCATAACAGTATAGCCCTTGATTTCTTGGCCCGTGGTGTTCATTGCCTGGTGGAAAAACCCATTGCCCTGGATGTTGGGCAAGCCAGGGAACTGATAACAGCTGCCAGGGGCAGTGGGGCGAAGCTAATGGTAGGGCACATAGAACGTTTCAATCCTGCAGTGCAGAAATTAAAACGATTGATAAAGCAGGGCGTTCTTGGAAAGATAATGCTGGTTTCTACCCGGAGAGTCGGTCCAATGGATGCAAGGGTTGGTGACGTAGGCATAATTGCCGACAGCGCAACGCATGATATTGATGTCGTGCGGTATTTATTTGGCGAAGAGCCGGAAACTGTTTATGCCAGAGTCGGGCGCTTTCGGCACTCAAAAGAAGATCATGCCTTAATAACACTCGGGTTTTTGGATTCTGCAGCTTCTATCGAGGTCAACTGGTTTACCCCTCACAAGGTGCGCAACCTGGTAATCACCGGCACCAGGGCTATAGCTTACTTAGATTATATGAAGCAAAATTTATCGGTTCACAGTTCAAGCAGCGATACTGTTTATAGCATTGATAAATCTGAACCTTTAAAGGAGCAGCTGGAACATTTTCTTGGTTGTATTTTGAATTGTTCGGAGCCACTGGTAGACGGGACCGAAGGCATGAAAAATTTACGCATCGCCAATGAAGCAACCAGGGCAGCCAGCTGCAATGTATAAGGGGAATAGAGTTGCGGTAGTTGTACCGGCTTATAATGAAGAACTTTTTATAGAAAAAGTATTGAAAAACATACCAGAATTTGTAGACAGGGTGTTTGTTGTTGATGATGCAAGTAGTGATAATACTGGAAAAATAGTTGCCTTAATGGCTTTTGGCAATAGAAAAGTCAAGGTGGTTAATTTGTTAATCAACTCCGGGGTGGGTAATGCGGTTGCCCTTGGCCACGGGCTGGCTATAAAAGAAAATATTGATATTTTAGCTGTGATGGCAGGCGATGATCAGATGGACCCCCAAAATCTTAAATTTTTGCTTGAGCCCATAACAACCGGCATGGCAGATTACACTAAAGGAGACCGGGTGTCACTTAGAGAGCATACTGCCGGAATGCCCGGGTTCAGGAGGTTCGGTACTCGTTTACTTACAATATTAACGCGGATATCTTCTGGAAACTGGAGTATACGCGATCCGCAGAATGGGTATACAGCAATTAATTACAGGGCGCTGAAAAAGCTGGAGCTAACCCCTCTTTATGAAGGTTACGGTTACTGCAATGATATTCTGGTAAAACTGTCTGCTTTTAAATTCAATATTTTAAACGTGCCGATGCCGGCCCGGTATGGAACCGAGCGGTCCGGGATTAAGTACCACTATTATATTCCCAGGGTTTCGTGGTTGCTGGTAAAGCTTTATTTTTGGAGGTTGCGTTTGGAGAGTCAAGCATAAAGTTATTGATCGATATCGGGCATCCGGCTCACGTGCATTTTTATAAGCATTTTATTAATTTAATGAATGCCAGGGGGCATGAGGTTTTAGTTACAGCCAGAAAAAAAGATAATGCCACAAAACTGCTTGAAGCTTACTCAATTGATCACATCGTTGTTGGCAAAGCATCAGAATCAAAGCTGGGCCTGATTAAAGAATGGATAAGGCGCGACATTGACATATACTCCATCGCAAAAAACTTTAAGCCTGATATTTTCACCGGAATAAACAATCCCTGCATGGCTCACATAGCAAAAATTACCGGCTCCAAATCAATTATATTTAATGACACCGAGCACACCGGATTAACCGGCTGGATTACAGGCTGTTTTGCAGACCTGGTCTGCACCCCTTCTTCATTCCTCAAGGATTTGGGCGAAAAACAGCAAAAATATAACGGGTATCATGAGCTTGCCTACCTTCATGAAGAATTTTTCAAGCCCAAACCTTGTGTAATAGAAGAAGAGGGCCTCAAGGTCGGTGACATATTTTTTATCGTCAGATTTGTTTCCTGGGAGGCCGGCCATGATTATGGCCAGCGGGGCTTTGATCCAGCGGGGAAGCTTGAGCTGATAAGGCAATTGAAGAGTTACGGGGAGGTTGTCATATCTTCTGAAGGGCCCCTCCCGGAAGAGTTTAAAAAACAGTGTATAACCGTACCTGTTGAAAACATTCACAGTTTTCTTTATTACGCTTCTCTATACGTTGGAGAGGGGGCTACCATGGCCTCCGAATGCTGTGCCCTGGGGACTCCTGCCATATACGTAAACACTTTAACTGCCGGCGTGTTACAAGAGCAGGAGCACCGCTACGGGCTTGTGTTTAGTTATGCAGACCCCGAGAATGCCATGACGGGCGCGCTGAAAAAAGTAACTGAACTAATGCAGTGTAATAAACTGAAGGATGAATGGAGGCAAAAAGCAAAGCTGATGCTTGAGGAGAAAATTAACGTTACCCGCTTCATGGTTAAACTGGTAGAAGATTATTATGCAGATCTGGCAAATAATTAAGGGGTGAATAAGAAAAAATGCCTGCAAATATTTATTTTATCACTATGCATTGCCCTCACCTGGTAAGCAGCTAGTGTTTTCTTTCCTTGCAGGCCATATTTTGTATCCTATTGGGGATTTAGTCGCAGGTACCAGATTAATTAAGTATTACAATTTCCTGCAGGAATCACAGTGGTGGCAGGAGGAGAAGCTGAGAAGATGGCAGGATGATAAGCTGGCTTTATTAATCAGGCATGCGTATGCAAACGTGCCATACTATAAACACCTGTTTGACCGTTGTGGTATTGACCCGGAAAGTATTAAAGAGTCAAGTGATTTAAAAAGAATCCCTGTATTAACCAAAGATATTATAAGAAACAATTTCAATGATCTGGTTTCACTTGATGTAAGTAAAAGAAAACCCAGGCTTGCCTGTACTTCGGGCTCTACCGGAGCTCCGCTGAAGTACTACACCGATATGCACGCTTACTCTGTGGGGTGGGCATCGACGTTCAGGGCATGGGGTTGGGGGGATTACAACCTGGGTGATAAGCGTGTTACTTTTGGTGGCGGGGCCTTGACCTCAAAGAGCAGCAACCCCCTCAAGCAGTTAATGAGAGATAAACTGGAAAGAAACCTCAAAATATCAGCTGTATTTATGAATGATGAATCACTTGGCAATCACGTAAAACAGATTAACAGGCACAAACCTTCGTTTATCAGGGGGTATGCTTCATCGCTATACGAACTGGCCTTATTTATAAAGAAGAAAGGTATAAAAATTGCCAGGCCCAAAGCTGTACTTAGTACAGCTGAGATGTTATTACCCGGGCAAAGGGAGATGATTGAAGAGCAGCTTCAAGGTGAGGTATTTGATAATTGGGGTTGCAATGATGGAGGGGGCAATGCATGCGAATGCAGGGAGCATTCCGGCTTGCATGTTGCCGTGGAGCGCTCTGTAGTTGAAATATCCGAAAATTCTGGCCCTGCAAATTCAGGCGAGGTGTTATTGACTGATCTGCACAATTATTCAATGCCTTTTATACGTTATGCAAATGAAGATATGGGGAGATACGTTCCTCAAAAATGTTTATGTGGGCGTAATCTGCCAAGGCTTGACAATTTTCAGGGGCGCAGTATTGATTTTTTGGTTACCGCTGAAGGGCAAAAAGTGCACGGGGCCTTCTTTTCCCGGCTGTTTTTAAATTTGAAGAGCTTCACCCACTTTCAGGTCAGTCAGGTACTTATTGACCAATGGATAGTAAAGTTAATTCCTTCAGCTTTTGCTGTTAATTCTCTTTTGATAAAAGAAATAGAGCTGGTTCGAACAATCATTTATCAAAGGACAAGAGAAACAAAGCTGGAAATCGAAATAGTGGATTCAATCCCTGCAGGCAAATCGGGTAAGTGGAAATTCATTGCAAATGAATATGAAGGCTTGTCATGAATGAAAACATGCCAACCGTTATGGCTGTGGGCGACATAATGCTTGGAGACTCTCCGGCGTGCCCCGGGCATGGAACAGGTTCTAAAATAAAAAAATACGGCCCCGGCTTTCCCTTTTTATATGTGAAAGATGTTCTGGCAGATGGTGATCTTGTTATTGGAAATTTGGAAGCGGTGCTTTCCGGCAATAGCGTTAATAAAAACAAGCTGAAAAGTCATCAGTTCAGGTGCCACCCGGAAGCCGCACGGGGGTTGAACCGGGCCGGGTTTAATGTAATAACCCTGGCAAACAACCATTGTTATGACCACGGGCAGAAGGCTTTACTTGAAACCATCCTGGCTTTAAATGCAAATCATATAGACGTGGCTGGAGAGGGTAAAACAGTATTTGGAGCAAAAAAGCCGCTTTATAAAATAATCAAGGGTATAAAAATTGCATTGTTTTCTTTCTGTATAGTTCCCGGCCAAATTGGCGGTAATCCGGTTTGTAATCCCGGTGATATACAGCTTGCCTTAAAAGAATGTGAAAGGGACTGTCATTTTAAAGTGGTAAGTATTCACTGGGGAGACGAATATATCGGCAGGCCGTCCCCGGGGCAAATTGAGTTGGGCCGAAGAATTATTGATAGCGGTGCAAACCTTGTGATAGGGCACCATCCGCATGTGATACAGGGTATAGAAGAATACAATAAGGGAATAATCGCCTACAGTTTGGGTAATTTTGTGTCCGATATGGAGCTTCCGAGTACAAAACAAAGCATGATTCTCAAACTTGGCATTGATAAAGCGGGCATTAACAGCTGGGAAACACTGCCCGTCAAAATAAATAAAAACTTCCAGCCGTATCTTGGAGTAGACAGGTGCAATAATTCTTTTATTCTGGATAATTACCGCAATCCAAATTACAGGCGAAGTTATAATTTTGAGCTTGCGTTTTTGCGGCAAAGGGCCAGGGTGCTCCAAAAGTGCAATTTTGCAAGGAACCTGTTTCGAATTCACCCCAAATATTCATGGTCTCTTATGGGCGGGTATTTAAGTAGAAAGCTGAGGCTTTTTTCATGACCGTTCTTATCAAAATGAAGCTCGGTCAGGGTAAAGTATATTCCAAAATAAAGCCTATAGCCGAACTAAGGTATATTAATCATATTTACATTGTAAGGGCAACACCCGGACCTTTTATACCAAAGGTGTCATATCATTGTCCGCCGCAATTTGTTTCTAAAAACAGCCTCATATCAGCAATTTACCAGTTTTATCTGGTTCTATTTTTGTCTATAACAAAGAAACCCTCCCTGATACATTCATTCCTGCTGTTTCCTCATGGCCTGCTTGCTTTTATCGCAGCAAAAATGACGCGAAGAAAAGCAGGCATATCCCTGATTGCAGGCCGCGTCGAACTATTCATGATAAAACCCCGAACAGGAGTCATGTTTGATAAAAGCCCACCCTGGTACGGCCGGGTTTTTATAAAGCTCTTAAACAAATGCGACTACATCACGGTTACCGGCAGCGTAACGGGCAGGGCTTTGGTTTCATTAGGTATATGTCATAGTAAAATTTTTAAACTTCATCAATTTATTTGCTCCGGGAATTTAGAAAATAAAAAGCCGCCAATTAAATTCGACTTGATTGCTGCGGGCCGCTTAACGCCCGTTAAACGCTTTGATATGTTGTTAAGAATCATTTCTCAGGTTAAATTACATTATCCCCACGTTAGGCTGGGTATATTGGGTTGCGGCGGCCAGAAAACACGTCTGACAAAACTGGCTGCAGCCCTCAAAATAGAAGACAATGTGGAATTTTTGGGCCACCAAAAAGATACCTCTAGATATTTTTCCCGGAGCAAGGTTTTTATACTAACTTCTGAGCGCGAAGGTTTTCCTGCAGTATTTGGCGAAGCATTAGCATGTGGACTGCCTTCGGTTGTATCCAATTGCGGGGATATACTGGACCATGCCGCAAGCGGCAATAATTGCTTTGTAATTGACTCACAACAGGGGGCCGGAGAATATGTCGAAAAGGTTCTGGAGCTTCTTGGAAATAGGAGCTTGCATAGAAGCATGTCTATTAAAGCAAAGAAGTCTGCAAAAGAGTTTGGCCTTTCAAATGTCACAAGAGACTGGGACGAAATTTTTAAAAGCATGCTTTCGAAGTAAAGGTACAAGGGTTTAGCATTAAAATTATAGCCATAGCAAGCCTGGTTTCAATTGTTATCGCTCTGGTAACTGCCCACCTTAACCCGGCAACAGGTTATGAACTCGATATCTATGCATCCACCCCAATAATTACCTGGATTTTTTTGGGCATTGCAATGGCCGGGGGCGCCCTAATTATACTTAATCAGGTTTTTGCCGGCGGGCTTCAAACTTCAAGAATCTGGCTGCATGGTTTTTTAATTATTTTGCTTTCCCGCCTGGTGTTGCTCTGGATACCTTATATCAGGGGTTATCTGAACTGGGACGGGGATAATATCAGCCACTCAGGAATGATATCCGATGTCGTCGAAACGGGGTATCTGTACGGTGAAAATGCGTATCCGGCAGCTCATATTATAGCAGCACAGGTAGTCAGCGTAACCGGCTTGCCTTCAGGCACAGTTGCAAGCTTGAGCACCGGGTTGATGTCGGTCTTTTATATTGTTGCCATTCTTCTTCTTTCGCGTGAAGTTTTGCCCGGGCCCAAGCAGCAGCTGGTGGCATTGCTGCTGGCAGGATTCATCGTAGTTCTTGGCGGTTATAACGTATTTTTTATGCCCAATGGCTGGTCTATTCTCTTTTTGCCAATATTTTTTCTTCTGTACTTCAAGCGGGTTAATAAGCGGGCTTATACTATTCCTTTTTTAATAGTACTCGTGCTTTATCCGTTTTTTCATCCCCTTTCAAGCCTGATGATTGTTTTTGCACTGCTATTTGTCATGATGGCCGGTGGTTTTATCCTGAAGTGGTTTAAAATGAAAAGGCATATTCACCCGGCCAGTTTCGAAAAGGATAAGCCTGGCCGGCCGCTCCTGCCTGCTGTTTTGCTGCTGGTGATACTTCTGCCATGGATCCTGTCGTTTGAAGGCTTCAAATCAAACATTATCAGTATCTGGTCGCAGGTAACCTCGGGCGGGCCCGGGGTCCTTAACGACATAAGCTCCACACTGGAAAAAATAGAAACATCCACCTGGGAATCAATTTTACTTTACTTTAAACTCTATGGGGTTGCCTCGTTTTTTATATTGCTCTCGGTGGCGGGTTTAATTCTCCTGGTTAAACGTATGCATGCCGGTAAAAGTTATTTATCATCGGCACCCTTGTTAAGCATGGGTATTCTGCCGTTATTCTTTGGCTTTTTATATTTGTTATATCTGCTTGATTTTCCCGGCATGTCAAGCATTGGAGCGCCCCGGATGATTTCCTACCTGCAGGTGTTTGCACCTGTAATTGGTGGTTATGCCTTATTCGAAGCTGCCAGGGTTTTAGGGCGTAAACGGTTCAGCATGGTGTTAACAACGTTGGTGTTATTATGCGTTTCAATTCTGGGTATAAGAAGCCTCTACCCGTCTCCTTATGTTCTTAAGCCAAATGCCCAGATAACCAGAATGTCAATTGAAGGCGCAAAGTGGTTTATTAAAGAAAAGGACACTTTGTATAAAACCGGCTGCATCATCTCGCCCATGCATAGATTTGCTGATGGAATACTCGGCAAAAGTGCTGCATCCAGTCGTCTGGACCTGCAAAAAAGAAACATCTTCTATCTTGAAGACCGTTTCGGTTACGGGGGCAGTGCACTTCTGGGCGGGCAATACAACACAAAGATGTATTTTAATATTACGGTCAAAGATAGAATTATTTACCATACGGTGTGGGATTCCGTTGCAAGGTTTAAGTTGGAAGATTTTAAAAAACTTGAAAGTGATAAAAGTGTCAAAAAAATTTACCAGAACAATGAATTCGGTACTTATAAAGTTGCACCCGTATCTTAAATGATTGAAGGATATCCAAAAACAAATCTCTGCCGGATAATGTTTGATTTTTACCCGGGCGTTGGTGGCCTGGTGGTCCATACCCTTGAGCTTTGCAACCAGATATCACCCTATTTAAACAGCCAGGTTGTAATTACCGCCGGTGGTTCCGGGGCGGCCGCCGGGAATGATGACTCATTTCCGTTTCAAGTTTACCGGGTAAATTACACTAAATTCAGGCTTCTTGGCAAGCTGAAGGCAAAAGCAGTTCGCTGGTTGCCGGTGGCCCCGCTTGTCAACCTATCTCTCGGGTTATCGGTCCTTAAAAAGTTAAAAAAGCTGGACAGGCAGTACAGCTTTGATATTATCCAGGGTCATGGAGTCAATGCAGGTGTGGTGGCGACTATAGCCGGATGGGTTTTGCAAAAGCCCGCAGTGTGGATGATGCATGGAACCAGCGGGGCCTATTCAAAAACAAGCGGGGTGTATGAAAGCCTGCTTTTAAGGCTGTTTAAGCCGGATCATTTGCTGGTGCTGGATGACGGCTCTCCGGCTGTAAAAAATTTCAGAAAAATTCTAAAAAACAGGGTTACCGTCGTCTGCCATGGTATTGACATAAATAAATTCTCTCCCGGGGCGCGCGGTGCTGACGGCAACCCGGCAACAGGGTCGGCCAAAAAACTGTTTACCGTTCTCAGCCCGCACAGCCTTGCGCCCGTTAAGGGAATAGAGGATGCCCTTAAGGCCTTTGCTTTGTTTGTCCACCAGAACAGGGTAACAAACGCCAGGCTGCTTGTCCTGGGTGGCGGCAGGCTGCGCCAAAAGGCAGAGGCTCTGGCAGGAAGCTTGAAGATAAACAATTATGTTCTATTTTGCGGTGCAGTAGAGCACAGCAAAATGCCTGCATATTATGCTGCCTGTGATGCCGTAATTGCCACCAGTCTTTACTCCAACATGAACCGTGCCGTGCAGGAGGCCATGGCATGCGCCAGGCCCGTGGCCGTCTTTTCCTCCGGCGGCACCAGCATGGCCGTCAAACATAACCATAACGGATTGGCGGTTGAGCCGGGCAACAACCCGGAGATGGCACAAGGTTTGCTTCGGCTGTACCGGGATGAAGGTCTCCGCCGCCGTCTGGGGTTTAACGCGAGGAAATTCATAATCAAGAAACGAAACTGGCAAAGCCGCATCCAGGTTGAGCTGGGTGTTTACCGGGCATGCTTGAACGTAAGGGTGTAAAGCTTGTGCATAAAAATACCGGGCGGGAAGACCCGCCCGGTATTTTTATGGCTGCTCATGGCATAGAAACAGCGTTTATCAGGAAGCGCAGCTGAGAATGGCCCGTTTGACCATGGTCTTGGCTACCTGTACCAGATAGGCGTTCTTTTCGAGGGGTGAAGCACCCTGGACCGCTTCTTCGGCAGCCGCTTCGGCGTTTTCCTCGGTAAGGTCCTGCCCGGCAATGGCGTCCTCGGCACCGGTGGCCCTTCTGGGTTTGCCGTGAACGGCGTTTAAGCAGATGCGGGCATCGCCGTTTCCGATGACTGCGGCGCAGTTAGCAATAGGGAAGTCTATTGCCTTCCTGAGGGCAAACTTCACAAAGGCACTGTTGGCGCCCGGGTCGGGCACCTGGATTTCGGTGACGATTTCGTCAGTGTCAAGCACCGTAAGCCCGGACCTGTCCGGGGCTACGCGTACATCGAAAAAGTCCTCTATGGCGATGTCTCTCTTGTTGGTAACCACGGTAGCATCGAAGGCAACCAGTGCCGGGGCTACATCGCTTGGGTTGACGCAGACACAGCCGTTGGTGGCCCCGAAGATGGAGTGGTAGCGGTTGTCGCCGATTAAGGCATAGCAGATTGCCCCCTGTGATTTTTTGAGGCAGTTGAAGCCGTTGTGCTGTACTCTGTAGTACCAGCAGCGGGACAGCTGGCAGATGTTACCGGCGATGGTGCCGGCGTTTCTCAGCTCGGGGCTGCCCACCTTGCGGGCCGCCTCGGCAAGTGCTGCCCAGTTGCCCCTTACCGTGTTGGAATTGGCTACATCGGCAAGGGTGGTAAGGGCACCGATTTTCAGGGTGCCGCCATCCTCTTCTATGTATTTCAGGTCGGGGATGGTTTTTAGGTTGACCACCGCATCCGGGGTGCCGGGGTAAATCATGGCCCGCATTGCGGTAACCAGATCGGTGCCTCCGGCGATGGGAGCCGCTCCGTCTACTTCGGCTAACTTCTCCTCGGCGTCTGCGACGCTTGTTGCGTTAAAATGCTTTATATCTTTCATCTCTATTCGCCTCCTTTAAGCCTTGCCCAGCGCTTTTAGTACTCTGTCCGGGGTGATGGGCAATTCATCTATCCATACACCGGTGGCATTGTGGAATGCATTGGCCATGCTGGCAAGAGCTGATACCTGTGGCTCACCGATGCCCTTGCAGCCGAAGGGTCCGCAGTGGTCGTCGGACTCAACCGCAATTGAAGTAAACCCTTCAGGGTTTATATCCATCGAGGTAATATGGGTGTTTTGCCACATGTTTGCATTCAGGGTGGCACCGTTGTCAAAATCCATTGTCTGGTCGTAATGCAGGGTTTCGCCCATTATCATTTCACAGCCGCCATAGTTTGCCTTGTGATAGTTGCTGTGGGAGATGACTTTGCCGCCATCGATGGCGTTGGCAAAGTTCAAAACCTCGATGTGGCCGGTTTCTGTATCAACAGCGATTTCTACTGCAGCTGCCAGCTGGCCGCGCACTTCGCACTCTTCGCCGACATCCCAGTCGAGGCGAGGCCTGGTGAACCTCTTTTCCCAGGAATAACCTTTGCCGATGATAGGCCAGTTGAAACGTCCGGCTACTTCCGGCCACGTTCTTGAGTTGTCCGGGTTGCCTTTTTCGTAGATGACACCTTCTTCGGCGGCAAGGTCATCCGGATCAACATCCATCCATTCGGCAGCAATCTTAAAGGCTTCCTTCCTGGCATCAAGGGCTGCCTCTACATAGGCCGAACCCAGGGTGATGGTCTGGGTGGAGCCGCCTTCACTGCCGCCTTCACTGGTTGAGTCGGTATTGCCCCAGTCGCCGACCATTACATCATCGTAATTCATTCCCAGCACCTCGGCAACCATGTGAACGAATGATGTGATGCTATTGGCACAGTGGCTCTGCCCGGGGGATATGAGGCAAGTGCCGTCCCGGGTCAGGTTCAGAATGGCACCGCAGGGAGCACTCATCTGGCCGTGCTGGTCGACATGGCCGGATA
>Ga0207421_10004876_pt1 | contig 15269 bp, 15 predicted proteins | sample SodLakKL_010_SED_4_FD_187542 | JGI IMG/M metagenome (GOLD analysis project Ga0207421, IMG submission 187542) | Alkaline sediment microbial communities from Lake Tanatar, Kulunda Steppe, Russia - 8KL_010_SED (SPAdes) (version 2) | ecosystem: Environmental > Aquatic > Non-marine Saline and...
CTCTCCTCTCCTAACCCGGGTTTAATAAAGATTTCCCTGGGCAACTTCGATAACCCGCCCTCCAACTTCAATCTTAATTATACCACCTTTTCTATAACCCCGCAGGTGCAGCAGAGAAGGCCTCCCAATTGCCAAGCCCTGTTCTACCCTGATATCAACCAGTTCGTTTCCCCAGTAGCGGTTTTCCACCAGATAACCCACAAGGCAGCCATTCGCGCTTCCCGTTGCAGGATCTTCCGGGACTCCATAATAATCGGCAAAAACTCTTACGCTCATGTCATTTCCCACTTGAGTAGCTCCTGGCGCAAAAACCACCAGGGACTTGGCTCTTTTTTCCTCGACAAATTTCAGATACTCCTTCCGATCCACAGAAGCTTTATAGAGCGTTTCCCGGTCTTTTAAAGGGATCAGGATAAAAGGCAGACCGGTAGAAACATCCTGGACGGGAAAACGGGAATCAATTTCTTCAGGTTCCAAACCAATAACTCTGGCAATTTCTTCTGGTTGATACCTGTCCCCGAAATCAGGGGGGTTCTGTTCCATCCAGAGCATTTCTTTGGCAAAAGTTACCGGTATGCTTCCTACTTTAAGCTTTAGTTCTAACCTTTCCAGGGGTTTTTTTTCAATTTTTTCCCGGATGACAAAAGCAGTTCCCAGAGTGGGATGACCGGCAAAGGGAATCTCTTCTTCGGGGGTAAAAATTCGAACCCGGTAACCGTCCGGGCCCGGTTCTCCTGAATGGACAAATGTTGTCTCGGAAAAATTCATTTCTCGGGCAATTTTCTGCATTTCTTCCGTTGATAACTTCTCAGCACCCTGGAAAACGGCCAGCTGATTTCCGCTATATTTTTCAATTGCAAAAACATCTACCAGATAAAAAGGTAGCATGTTCTTCCCTCCTAATTTTTAAATTCCTGGCTATAACCAACCGGGAAAATATATAATGGATTATATTCTATCTCGAGCAAACTTGCAACATCATCATCGTAAAAAGCCCCAATGGCAACCGTCCCCAGCCCCAGAGCAACCGCCTGGAGGTAAATATTCTGACCAATGTGACCCGCTTCCATATGCACATACCTCTCTCCCCTCGATCCATAACGGCCCGTGGTTCTTGCATAATCTGCGGTAATCACAATATTTACAGGTGCCTGAGCCACAGCACTTTGCCCCAGAGCAGCCCTGCTTAAATCTCCCCTGATATCTTCCTCCTTAAGCCTATCCAGAGAATGGTCTTCTGGGCTGTATTGATAAACCCCCGGTTCCATTTCCTCAGCCTTTCCCACTACCAGGAATATCTCCATGGGGTAGAGGGCACCGGCTGAAGGAGAACTGCGGAAATTATTCATGGGATCTGTTATTCCCTGGGCTGCCCATAAAAGCTGGCTTATTTGTTCAAGAGTCAGGGGGTCATCGGAAAATTCGCGAATCGAGCGGCGTTGGTAAATGGCTTGCTCCAGGTCTATTTCCCCTTCAAGGCTGGGCGAAGGAAGTTCAATTGCCCGGGCAGTCTGGGTGACACAAAGAAAAAAGAGCAGAGAAAAAATTAACATGGTTCTCATTTTTGATCCCCTCCCAGGATTTTTTCTTCCAGGCCGGGCAGCACTTCCCCAGCTGCTTCCCGGAAAACCCAATTAAAAAGTCCATCCAGTTGAGTTTTTTCGGAATTAATCAGGACCATTTTTGCTCCCCTTTGCCAGGCAATCTGGGGAATACTTGCAGCTGGATAAACCTCCAGGGAAGAACCGACCACAACCAGAAAATCGCATTTCCCCGCAAGTTCTGAAGCCTCCTCCAAAACTCTCCCGGGTAAGCTTTCCCCGAAAAAAACAATTCGGGGTTTAACCTTTCTGCTTCCGCATTTACATTTCACCTCTCCTTTTTGGACATCAGCTGCTACCTGCCCCCAGGTATACTCCTTTTTACAATTCAGACAATCGAGTTTATCCAGGGACCCATGTAGTTCATAAACCGTCCTGTTTCCTGCTTTCTGATGAAGTCCATCAATATTCTGGGTAATTATTCCCTGTAAATAACCTCCCTTTTCCAGGCGGGAAAGAGCAAAATGGCCTTCGTTGGGCTGAACTTCCTTTTTCAGGAGGAGTTCCCGGGCCATTTCCCAGAAAGGCCCCGGATCATCCAAAAAGGATTTTAAATAGGCTGCTTTTTCCACGTCAAACCTTTTCCAGAGTCCTCCCGCCCCCCGAAAAGTAGGAACTCCACTTTCGGCAGACATTCCTGCCCCGGTAAAAACCAGTGCTCTCTCGGCTTTTTCCCAGGCCGAAGCAACTTCAATCAATTTTTCTTCCATCGGACTTCCTCCCTTTTACAGGGTTTTTCCACCAGGCAAAGAATAACTTAAGGAGACAAACATTAAAATTCGAAAGGAGCCGCTCTCTAATGGATCCACTGATGGTACTTTTAATACTCCTTGCGGGAACCGCGGGGGGATTTCTCAACACTCTCGCAGGGGGAGGTTCGATTATTACTTTACCCCTATTAATTTTCCTGGGTCTTCCTGCGCCTGTGGCCAATGGAACCAACCGGATTGCCTTAATGTGGCAGAACATGGTGGCAATCAGCAACTTTCGACATAAAGGCTTCTTTCCCTGGAAACTGGGAATTATTTGGGGAATTCCAGCCCTGCTTGGAGCTATTGTCGGTTCTCAACTGGCCATTACGATCCCCGAAGAAACATTTAACCGCATTCTGGCTGTAGTAATGTTTCTGGTCCTTGGATTAATTATCTGGAAGCCAAAAACCGCTCCCCACCTGAAGATCGAAAAGATAGCCAGCAACAATAAGGTGCTGGGGGCATTAATCTTCTTTTTTATTGGCATATACGGTGGTTTTATTCAAATCGGAGTTGGTGTTTTTATTATTGCCCTGCTCACTTTTTTAACGGGATCATCCCTGGTGCAAATTAACAGCCTCAAGGTAATTATTATAGCCATTTACATGGTGGCTTCTTTACTGGTATTCATAATAAACGGGCAAATTGACTGGGCTCTAGGCCTGACCCTGGCAGTTGGTAATGGTCTGGGAGCCTGGCTTGGTTCAACCCTGGCCATCAGGCGTGGTGATCGCTGGGTTAAAATTGTCCTGGCTATTGCTGTTGTTTTACTTGCCGGAAGATTGCTCGGGTTTTATTGATAAAATTTCCCGGGGAAAAGGTTCTAGAAAACTCTGTTCCTCTATATAGGGACGGGAATAATTTTTACATAAAATCTTTAACTCTTCCCTTATTTCCTTAATTTCTATTTTCCCCACCTGGAAATTTTCTAGCCTTTGCAAAAAGTTTTCCTTTTCCTCCGCGGAGATTTGGGAAGAAAAATAACCAAAAATATGCTGGATTGAATTAACCTGGTTGCCTCTCCTTGCGGGAAACCGGGTTATTCTTTTTACCAGTTCCCCGTACCTATCATAATATATTTCCCCTTCTGCTGCCAACCTCCCCATATCATCTTTGATTTGAGGATTAAAGGACATAAGGAGGTATTTATGTTTTTTTTGAAATTTTTGCATTGCCGGTCCTTTCTCTCCAAATGAAAGCTCCTTCCAATTAAATCGGAGAAACAACCGGCAGAAGAAATCATCCCATTTTTCTAATATTTGAGTATCCTGGGGATCAATTTTTACCGCTTCCACAAAAAAATCCGGACAGCGAGCAAGGGAACTGTAGTCTCCGATAAAACCATCTACAATTTCCACTTTCTTACCTTCTAATTTTGTTAAAACAACAGGATCCCCTTCCCTTTCAATGCGGATCAATATCGGGAAACAAAAACCAGCAAGTTTTTCCAGCCAGAGCCCTGCCTTAACCCCCCTCTTCCCGACAATAATTGCTACCCGAGGCTTACTTTCCCATCCGGACAATTTTATTCCCCATTACCATAAAGCCAATACCAAGGAGGGCCAGGAAAAAGCCAATTAAGTAGGGGTATATTATTCCCGGGAAAAAAACAAGGCTGAGTCCTCCTGCTACAAAAAAAACCCCCAGGAGCATGATAAAATATCCAGAGGTGGTTGTAGGCAGAGAAATGGTAACCGGGTGGCCCTTAATCCGAAACAGGGCCATGGCCAAAAAACCTATACCCATACCCACTGCCCCCCCTACCTCGGGGCGCCCAAATAATAAACCCAGACCACCTCCAATGAACATGCAACCAACAAAAATTAAACCTGAAAAGCTTTTTTCTTCCACCATTTTCAATCTTCCTTTCTTTTTCAGTTAAATCCCAAACCAGAAATACATTATTAGTGGGATTGCAGTCAAAAGAACGATAATTGTAAGTGGTAACCCTAATTTCCAGTAATCGCTAAATAGATAACCCCCTGGCCCCATAACAAGAATATTGGATTGATGACCAATGGGAGTAAGGAAAGAAGAAGAAGCCGCAATAGCGACACCAATTAAAAAGGGGTCAGGGTTTACCCCCAGGGAGAGAGCCATGCTGAGAGCAATGGGCGCTACCAGAACTGCTGCAGCGGCGTTATTGATTATATTGGAGAGAAAAACCGTAACCAGCATGACTACTGTCATTGAACCCACAGGAGGTAAATGCTGGCTGATAAAAAGCAGCCCCCTGCCAATTAATTCCGCCCCCCCTGTAGCATCAAGGGCTTCACCCACGGGGATCATGGCCCCGAGCATAATTATTATGGGCAATTCAATACTGCGGTAAGCCTGCCTAAGATTAATTATTCCTGTAACTACCATTGCCAGGGCCGCAGCCACAAGGGAAACCTGGATGGGAATCAGGTTAAAAGTTGAGGCCAGGACAGCCGTAACCAGAATTCCCAGAGCAAGAAAAATTCTACGGGGTTGGCCCAGTCTAAGGAAACGAGGGGCTAATGGTAGGCAGCCTAGCTGGGTTAAAGATTCGGTAAGTGTTCCCTGTCTTCCCTGGAGCAGGAGAACATCCCCCGCCTTAAATTTAATACTTCCAAGTCGCTCCCAGATCCTGGTTCCCTGGCGAGCAACCCCGAGCAAATTAATACCGTAACGCCACCGCAAATTCAAATCCCGGGCGGTCCTTCCCAGCAAAGAAGAGTCGGTAGTAACTACTGCTTCCACCAGGCTAACCTCTTCTGAACCAAGTAATTCTCTACCACCTTTATGGCTTGCAGCAAGTTCAAGACCAGCGGCTTCAACAAGGTCCTGCAAATTTTCTGGATCCGCTTCGACAATTAAAATATCTCCCCCGGTTAAAACCTCGTAAATCGAGGGTACCGGGTATTTTAGTTTTCGTCGAACAAGTCCCGCGATTAAAACCTCCGTTTTGCTCATTTCAATTACTTCTTTTATTGTTTTTCCCTCAGACCTGGAACCATAGGGAACCAGAACTTCAGTTATGTATTCTTCGATAGCAAATAATTCGTTCTCTTCCCCGGGGCTTTTTCTGGCGGGGATAAGCTTCCAGCCAATCAAACCAATAAAAAGAACCCCCAGGACTGCTACCCCAAGTCCTACCGGAGTAAAGTCAAACATTTTAAAAGGTTGCATACCCACCTCTGCCCTGTACATGGCAATAATTATATTGGGTGGTGTTCCTATCAGCGTCATAAGTCCTCCCAGGAGAGAACCAAAAGCAATTGGCATTAAATATAGTGAAGGTGGAACCGAATGCCTCCGGGCCATTCTCAGAGCCACGGGAAGAAAAAGGGCCAGAGCTCCAACATTATTCATAAAACCTGAAAAAAGGGCAACAAGGCCAACCAGGACCAATAACTGGCCGGAAATCCCCATTCTGAGGCGGGAAAGGGACCGGGCAAAAACATCTACAAACCCAGAATTATATAAGCCCCGGCTAATTACCAGAACCCCGGCAACAGTAATTACTGCCGGGTGGCCAAACCCATAAAAGGCCTCAGCCCCAGATACTATGCCGGTAAAAACCAGGACCAGGAGAGCCAGCAGGGCCACTATTTCATAGCGCCAGACACTCGTGGCAAAAAGGACCAGAGCGAATGCGATTACCCCAAAGACAATAAACTGGTCAACCATAAAAACCCCTCCAAATCCTACCTCTCCGGAGTATTTAAGGAGGTTTCGGACAATTGGAAAACAATTCCTAAATGTAATTGAGTACTTTATTTATTTCGCCAGATAACTTAATTTACCCTTTTCCTATGGGCCTGTTCTCCATTTGATCATATTTTTTCCCTTATGCTATAATTCGTTTTGTTTTAAACTTTTTTGTTAACTACAATTTTTTCTTTTCGAAGCCCCAATTAACACCTGGGAAGGCTTTCTCCTGCCATTTATTACTGAAAGTTTTTATTTGAGTTTCGGAGGGATAAAAGCTATGCCAATAAAAAAGACAAATGATTACAGCCTCGCCAATAGAGCGGGAATAACTGTTGTTTTATTATTCCTGTTTATTATTTTACTTTTCGGATTGGAAAGGTACCAACTAGAAAAAGCGAGGATCATTCATCATGAGAGCCAGGAAATAGCAAGTGAAATGGCAAATACTATTTCTTCGCCTTCTGATCTTTCAATAACCCTGCAAAAAATTGAAACCAACTCAGAATCTGCTTACCGAGAAAAATTAAATGCCCTCCAGGAAGCTGTTCAGCCTATTATTGATCGGATCCACTCCAGGGAAAAATCAAAAATTTTTGCCTTCTACTCCTATCCCCTTAAAACATTTGTTGCGGTAGCTCCCCAGAAAAAATATCATTCCCTGATTGGTAATAATTTCATTCTTTCCCGGGATAAAAAAAGTGCTGCTGAGCAGTTAACACAGATGATCGATGGTTATCATCTTTGTAACCAACCTGTTATAGGTCCAGATGGCCATCTTCAGGGAAATTTTTGGGCCTTTATGCCGCCGAAAAATTTCCAGGCCCAGTTAATCTCCCGCCTGCAAAAACCCATTATTATAGCATTTATAGCCATTTTTCTTTCTCTAGGTTTTGCTTTTTATCTTTCCCAACAAATTAAAAAAACCACAGTTCTTTTTCAAGAGAATTTGAAATCCTTTACCGCTAATCCCGGTAGCCAACTAGTTGAAGAAAAATCACTTCCCAGGGAATTCTTTCCCTTATTACAAGATTATTCCCGGATGGTCAATCGCATTCAGAATCTTCTGGAGGAACTTTCCATATCTGCCCGAACGGCAATTCTGGGAAATCTAATTGGAGTTATTGCTCACGACGTGAGAAATCCTCTCTCCATTATAAGAAATTCCGCAAAAATGGCCCTGCAGGCTGAAAAAAATGGTAAGAAAAATAAAAACCTGGAAAGGATTATTAAATCCAGTGATGAAATAAACCAGCTCCTGGAAAAATCCCTTTCCCTGGTCCGGGATCCCGGCGGAAATAGCGAAATGATTTGTTTGGAGAAGCTAATTGAAGAAATTAAAGAAGTGGCTACCCTGTTGCTGGTTAAAAAAAATATTCATTTCCTGTACAAAATCCCACCTGAACTGCCAAAAATCAAGGGTAATCCCCTGGCCCTGCGGCAGGCCTTAATGAATATTATCCAAAACAGTATTGATGCAACAGACTCTGAAGGTAAAATAATAATAAGCGCAAAAACTATTGAAGCCAGGGGGATTCTTTTGAGTATAACTGATAATGGTAAGGGGATGCCTCCGGAAATAAAGGACAAAATTTTTGAAAGGTTTTTCACCACCAAGGGAGAAAAAGGAACCGGTTTAGGGCTGGCCCTGGCCCAGCGGGTAATAAAAAACCATGGGGGCAAAATCTGGGCAGTTTCTCACCCGGAAAAAGGAACTACTATTAAAATCTTTCTTCCAACAGATTTATAGCTTCCTTTAACATTAGAAGGTATATTGGGTTTCCCGGGGAATTATTAACTAGACAATCCCGGGAGGTTAACAATGACAATCCTTATTTATTTTCTTATATTCGCTTCCTTTCTTGATACCCACGCTCAGATGCCCATCTTAAGCCCCTGGGCGGCTTCTCTGGGCGCCACACCATTTATAATTGGCCTGATAATTGGCTCCTACTCCCTGTTCAACATTTTGGGAAACCTCTGGGCAGGAGTTATTATTGATTACCGGGGTTTCCATAAACCCCTAACATTTAGCCTTATTGGAATTACTTTTATTGTTTTTTGTTATTCTTTCCTTACAAGCCCCCTGCAGATAATATTACTCAGATCCCTGCATGGCCTGCTTGGAGGTTTTCTAATACCTTCAACCCTGGGTGCATTAAATACCGTAGGCAGCTCTTCAAAGCGGTTTTCTTTTTATGGAATCTGTATTGGTCTGGCTGCTCTAACCGGACCCCTTTTAACTGGCTTTTTGGCCGGCTTTTTTAGTTTTCAGATCGCTTATCTGGGGCTGGCTCTTGCCCTTCTCCCCGCCGCAATTATTTCTACCCGGTTAAATTTTCCCGGAACCAAAGTTGAAAAATCAACCCATCTTTCTCCAGGAGAAAAAGTAAAACTTATTATTTCTCAACCACTTTTAAGGTCTTCTTTCTTTTTCGCTTTTGCTCTAATGGGCGCAACCGGAACCATGATGTTATTTTTACCACTTCGCCTGGAGGAGTTGGGTTTTACCTCTGCATTTGTCGGCCTTTATTTCGCTCTCTTTGCCTTGAGTACCATTATCACCCTTTCCATCTGGCCAAAGGTTGGCAAAAAGGTTTGGGGCAATATTCCTCTAATTATTTTTGGGCTTTTTATCGCTCTCTTTTTCATTTCCTTTATTCCCTTTGTTTCTCCCGTAATTATTGCTTTTTGTATTTGGGGATATGGAGTTGGTTTTGGCCTTGTTTTTCCCACCTTAATCAAACTGATCAATTCTGCTCCTGATCCCCACTTTGGCTCAACTTCCGGGGTTTTCTTTGCCTTTTATTCCACTGGAGTTGTTGGAGTTCCCCCGCTGGCCGCTTTTGTATGGGATTTTTCCGGAATAGCCCCCCCATTTACAGCAGTTTTACTGGGGCTTATTTCAATTTCCGCGGGGCTAATTAGCATAAAAAAAAGGCCGATAACCGGCCTATAGACCGCCTACGGCGGTTACTCAAATCATCAGGGGCTGCAGCCCGCAGCTAAAATTCCCAGCAGGAAAACAATTCCCAGAATAAATATCCTCCATCTTTTTTCCATCCAGCCGCCTCCTCTTTATCCTTAAATAATTCAATTTTTTTTATCACTTCCCTTTAACAGTGCAGCAGGAAAAATCGCATTTTAGTCTAAGTTAACCAATAACCCGAAAATTAAAGGAGGAAAAAACATGCTCAAAGCTCGCGATATTATGACTAAAGATGTAATTACCATAAGTCCCGATACCACCGTGGAAGAAGCAGCAAGGGTTTTAAGTGAAAACCAGATCAGCGGTGTCCCAGTGGTCAAAGATAATCGACTGGTGGGAATTGTTTCCGAACGGGACATAATTATGAAGGATAAAAAGCTTTCCTTTCCTGACTATATTAACATTCTGGGCGGCATTATTTATCTGGGAAATCTTAAAAAATTCGAGGATGAATTCAAAAAATACCTTTCTGTAACTGTTGAAGGGTTAATGACCACAGATCCCAAAACGGTTGGACCCGATGCAACTGTTGAAGAAATCGCCACATTGATGGTGGAAAAGGAAATTAATCGACTCCCCGTTGTTGATGAAGGCCACCTGGTAGGTATCATAACCCGGGCCGACCTGGTCCGAAAAATGGCTAAATAGCTGCTCATTTGAGCAGCTATTTTTATTTCTCCAGGTTCCGGGAAGCTACCATATCAGATCCCGTACCCAGAATATCTTTTATTATAACCTGCCCTTCTTTTATGGGAATTTCCAGGCTTACCCTGGCCAGCTCAAGCATTGCCTCTTCCAGCTTTTCTCGAGGCAGGGGTTGATTACTTCTTACCGGGAGCTGAGCTACCCTGCTATTATTTACCTGCACCGTCGCGGTTAGGATACGGGAAGGAGATGTAAATTCTTCCCGGGCGTACTCTTCACCCTGGGCACAGCGGAAACCTTCAATTTCTTTTAAATCTTCACCTTCAAACGACGCCTTGATTTCACAACCAACAGGACAAATAACACAGATCAGTTTTTTCTCAACCATTTTATCCCCCTCCCCTCACTTCAACTTGAATATTCAATCCGGGTTGGAGTTCTTTTATTTTTTCCGGAGGAACTGTAATTTTAATTATTTCCCCGGGCTTGATAAAAGGAAGGGGATAAGCCAGTTTTTCCTGCCTTTCCTGGCTGATAATAATCTTCACTTCCCGCCTTGGTAATTCTGCTCGCATAAAAAATATTAGCGGGGTTTCTCTAGAGCAAGAAAGATCAACTTTCTGTGGAACCACATACCGCAAACCCTTCCCTGCTTCTATTTTTTGTTCTTTTTTAGGAATATCTCCATTTTGGAACCTGGCAGCAGCTATTCCAGCTATTTCACTTTCTACGGTCACGTCGTCGGCAAGGTCGTGCACCTGGACTACATTTCCACAGGCAAAAATCCCGGGGATATTTGCCATCCGGTCCTGGTTTACCCGGGGGCCACCGGTTAGAGGAGCTATTTCAACTCCGGTCTTCCGGGATAATTCATTTTCCGGAATGAGACCTACTGAAAGAAGAAGAGTATCACACTGAACAAATTCTTCAGTCCCGGGAAGAAGATTTTGTTTTTTGTCAACCTTTAGGGCCGTAACCCCTTCCAGGCGATCTCGGCCATGGACCTGAGTGATAGTTTTTTGTAAATAGAGGGGTATTGAAAAATCATTGAGGCATTGAACCACATTGCGGCTCAACCCATTGGTATAGGGTAAAAGTTCAAAAACTCCCTGAACCTCACAACCTTCAAGTTTCATCCGCCGGGCCATAATTAAACCAATATCTCCCGAACCCAGGACAACTACCTTCCCCCCGGGCAAAAAACCTTCTATATTTGTAAAACGCTGAGCAGTTCCAGCGGTAAATATTCCGGCGGGGCGGGTTCCATAAATCTGGATGGCGTCCCTGGTCCTTTCCCTGCAGCCCATTGCCAGGACAACACTTTTTGCCTTGAATTCCTGCAACCCGTAACGCTTGCTCGAGGTTATAACCTGCCGGGAGGGTTTAACTTCAAGAACCATGGTGTCAGTCTGAATTTCAACACCAGCCCGGGAAGCCTTACGGATAAAGCGTCCGGCATATTCCGGGCCGGTTAACTCTTCAGAAAAGTACTGCAGACCAAACCCATTATGAATGCACTGGTTGAGGATCCCTCCAGGTTCAAAATCCCTTTCCAGAACCAATACCTTCCGGGCGCCATTTTCACGGGCTTTAATGGCTGCTCCAAGCCCGGCAGGTCCTGCCCCTATTACAATTACATCTACATCATAGGTCCGCAATTTCTTCACCCGCCTTCAACAACAGTTCCTTGGAACGATACTTTAAAATCTGGGTTCCTGCCCCTCTAAGGCTGGCCTCCAGAGGCGAAATCCCGGCAAATTCTTGTAATAATTCTACCAGGCGGGGTCCACAAAAACCACTCTGGCACCTCCCCGAAGCTGCCCTGGTTCGGCGCTTGATCCCATCAATTGTTACAGCACCCAGCGGTGATAAAATTGCGTCCCTGATTTCCCCGCGAGTAATCCCCTCACAACGACAGATAACCTGCCCATAATCACCATCTTTTTCCACAAGGCTGGCTCTCCCGTCCCAGTTCATTTCACCCAAATTTTTTAAGGAAAGCCTTTCTTCCTGGAAATCAGTTTTTGCATTAAGCTCAAGACCCATATCACCCAGCAGTTCAGTTACCAGCTCCCCGATCTTAGGGGCCGCTGTTAATCCCGGGGACTGAATTCCCACGGCGAGAACAAGTCCCCCTGTTTTTTGGGCAGGGGAGATAATAAAATCACTGTCCGCAACTGCCCTGAGCCCGCTAAACATCCTGATTACTGCAGATGTGTCAATTTTGGGAACGAGTTTCCTGGCCCCTTCTATTACTTCCTTAATCCCGGCTTCCGTTGTTTCCAGGGCATTTTTCCCTGGAACCTCCTCGGCATTCGGTCCTACCATTAAATTACCATGAACAGTGGGTGTGACAATTATCCCTTTGGAAACTTGCGTCGGGCGGGGAAAAAGAGTGTGATTTACCCTGACTGGATATTCACGATCATAAACCAGGTATTGCCCCCGCCGGCTTTTAATTGTTATGCCCTCATTTTTTATTTCGTAACCTATTTCATCAGCAAGTTCTCCTGCAGCATTAACAACAAAAGAAGACCATATAATCCCTTTGTCTGTTTCCACCCCCGCAACCCGGCCCTTTTCTACCAATAACTTTTGCACCTGGGTGCCAAGGAAAAACTCCACCCCATTGCTGTGAGCGTTTTGCCCTAAGGCGAGAGTAAATTCAAAAGGACAGATAATACCACCAGATGGAGCATAAATTGCCCCCAGAGCATCAGGGTTAATTGCTGGTTCCTTCTGGATAAGCTCTTCCCTCTCCAGCCATTTAACTTCCCGGATGCCATTGGCCTTTGCTTCTTCCAGGGAATGCAAAAGAGCCTGGCGATCTTCCCTGCTCTGAGCCACCACCAGGCTTCCATTACGCTTAAATGGTATATTAAGTTGAGAGGTTAGCCGGTCAAAAATAGGGTTTGCTTCAAGGCTTAACCTGCCCTTAATGGTTGAGCTATCCACGTTAACTCCTGAATGAATCAACCCAGTGTTTGCTTTGCTCGTACCAGTTCCCAGCTCAACTTCTTTTTCAACCAGGGCTACTTTTATTTTGTAGCGGGAGAGTTCACGGGCAATTGCACAACCCACAACTCCACCACCAACAATTACTACATCGAATTTCTGCATTTTCCATCTCCTTTTTCAGGTTTATTCCACCCAGCCCTGAGACCTCTTTATTGCCTTTTTCCAACCAGAGTAAAGACCATTCTTTTGGGATAGTTCCATGGCAGGTTGAAAAAGTTCATCTCTTCTCCAGATTCGAGCAATTTCATCGATATCCTTCCAGTAATTTACCGCAAGACCGGCAAGATAAGCGGCACCAAGGGCTGTGGTTTCAGTAGTGCTGGGTCTTTCAACGGGGACCCCGAGAATATCTGCCTGGAACTGCATCAAAAAATCGTTGTTTGCAGCTCCCCCGTCTACCCTTAAATTTTGAATTTTAATCCCCGCGTCCTTCTCCATGGCTTCAACTACATCCCGGGATTGATAGGCAATGGATTCCAGGCCTGCCCGAACCAGGTGTTTTTTTGTAGTTCCCCTGGTCAATCCTACGATAACTCCCCGGGCATACATGTCCCAGTGGGGAGCTCCCAGACCCGAAAAAGCCGGAACCAGGTATACGCCCCCTGTATCCGGGACGCTTTTTGCCATCCATTCAGTATCCCTTGCTTCATCAATCAGGCGCAAACCATCCCGCAACCACTGCACAACAGCCCCGGTTATAAAAATACTTCCTTCCAGGGCATAATAAACCCTGTCCTTTATACCCCAGCCAATAGTTGTTAAAAGCCCATGCTGAGAAGAAATAGCTTCCTCTCCGGTATTCATCAAAAGAAAAGACCCTGTACCATAGGTATTTTTGGTCATTCCCCTGAAAAAACAGACCTGTCCGAATGTAGCAGCCTGCTGATCACCCGCTATCCCACCAATGGGGATTTCCGAACCGAAAAGATTTTTTTCGGTGTAACCATATACCTCACTGGAAGACCTCACTTCGGGTAAAATTTTCGCGGGGACATCAAGGATAGCTAACAGATCCTCGTCCCACTTGAGTTCATGAATATTAAACATTAACGTCCGGGAAGCATTGCTGTAATCGGTTATGTGAACCCTCCCACCGGTAAGTTTATGGATAAGCCAGGAATCAATGGTTCCGAAGCAGAGCTGGCCTTTTTCAGCTTTTTCTCTTGCTCCCTCAATGTTCTCCAGGAGCCATTTTAGTTTTGTCCCGGAAAAATAAGCGTCGATTACCAGGCCGGTTTTTGCCCTGAAACTATCCTCAAGCCCTTGCTCCTTTAACCCCGCACAAATATCCGCAGTTCTCCGACATTGCCAGACAATAGCATTGCTCACCGGTTTCCCACTTTTTTTATCCCATAAAACAGTTGTTTCCCGCTGGTTGGTGATCCCGATAGAGGCTATTTGTTGGGAATTAATCCCGCTTTTAAAAATAACTCCGCGCATAACTTCCAAGGACACTCTCCAGATTTCTTCGGGGTCATGTTCCACCCATCCTGGCTGGGGATAAATCTGGCTGAATTCCTGCTGTTCTGAAGCCAGGGGCTTGCCTTCATGATCAAATAAAATTGCTCTGGAACTGGTTGTCCCCTGGTCAATGGCTAAAATAAATTCTCCCATCCTGGAACCCCCTGATTTTTTATTGTTAGGACAAGTGCTCTAGAAGCCAGTTCAGTAAGTCATCAAGCACTCTTTCCCGATCTTCCTCGAGTTCATTGTAAACCTCGTGGTACAGACCCGGATAAAGAAGCAGTTTTTTATCCCTTGAGCCAAGCCGTTCATAAAGAATCTTTTCCCCCTGAAAAGCCTGGTCTTCAGTTCCACACTGGATTAAAATGGGGAGGTGTAAATCTCTCGCCTTTTCAACTCCCCGGTTAAACCAGGTAAAAAGTTCACCGGCCAGGCGAAAGGATAATTTCTTTTCTACCAGGGGATCTTTTTCATATCTTTCCACTACTTCCTGATCCCGGCTGATAAAAGAAGGAGGCAGGGGAAATTTGAATTTTCCCCGGGGGAAAGCAGAACTTAAGCCCTTTACCAGTACAGTCATTGGTCCACTGCTTCTTGGTTCACAACCCGTTCCGGATAAAATTACTCCCTGGTAGTGATCCTGTTCTGTTTGCAGGTAATTCAAAGCAATTATGCTCCCCATTGAATGACCCAGCAAAAATATTGGTTTATTCTGTGAGCGGGGCAATACAACTCCCGCGTTAAATTGCCGGGTATCTTCTATGTAATCCTGAAAAGAATCAACATGACCTCTCCAACCACCACTCTTGCCATGCCCCCGGTGATCATGGGCAAAAACGGCGAAGCCTTCGGGGACAATTTTTTTAATCAGGTTTTGATAACGGTCACTGTGTTCTCCAAACCCATGCAGAACCTGTAAAACTCCTTTTAATTGACTTCCCGGGACCCATCCTCTAAAAAAAAGGATTACCCCTCCGGTTCCCTGGAAGTTTCCCTGAACCTTTCTCATTTGATTCCCCCTCTTAGAAAAATCAACTTTTTTAAAACATGTTTTTTTCTAACCACTTGAGAAAAACTGTTTCCCGCTCTACCCAGGAATTGGGATTGCCAAATTCGGAAACTAAA
>Ga0207421_10004879_pt1 | contig 15265 bp, 15 predicted proteins | sample SodLakKL_010_SED_4_FD_187542 | JGI IMG/M metagenome (GOLD analysis project Ga0207421, IMG submission 187542) | Alkaline sediment microbial communities from Lake Tanatar, Kulunda Steppe, Russia - 8KL_010_SED (SPAdes) (version 2) | ecosystem: Environmental > Aquatic > Non-marine Saline and...
GGGAGCCGTTCCTGGCCGATCTCCACAAGGTCCAGAGCGGGGTCCGGGAGCTCCACGCGAAGCTCTTCTACCGCCCCGTGCTGGAGACCCATGCCGCGGTAGGCGCGGCAGCGGCAGGTATGAGCGTCCCCGGCGAGGTCACCGCGATGGGTGAGGACGCCGCGATCACGCGGCTCACCGCGCTCGGCTTCCTCGATGGCAGGACCGCCCTGCGCGACATCCAGGCGTTGACGGCAGGGGTCAGTCGGCGGGCCCGGACCGTGCGTGCCGTGCTGCCCGCGGTCCTCCAGGTCCTGCAGGACACGCCCGATCCCGACACCGGACTGGCCTCGTTCCGCGAACTGGTCGACAAGCATGGCGACACCGGCGAGCTGCTGAGCTACCTGCGCGACCACCCGGCGGCCGCCGACCTGCTCGGCCGGGTGCTCGGTACCAGCCGCGTCGCCGGCGAGTTGCTGATCGGTCAGCCCCAGGGGGTGGACTGGCTCCGGGACGAGAAACTACGCACGACCCCTCGTGACCGGGAGCATCTGGTGCGGATGGCGGTGGCGCGCCTGCATTGGCAGGACACGACCGCCGCCCTGCGTCGGTTCAAGCGGCTCGAGCTGCTGCGCATCGTGCTCCGGGATCTGTCGGGCGTGACCACCATCGGGGGGATCGCCGAGGAGTTGACCGCGCTGGGCGAGGCCTGTCTGACCGGTGCGCTGCGGGACGAGTTGCGCAAGCGTGCCCGTGAGCGGGGTCTGGATTCGCCCGACGAGTTGCCGGTGAGCATCGCGATCATCGGGATGGGCAAGCTCGGTGGCCGTGAGCTGCACTACGTCTCCGACCTCGATGTGCTGTTCGTCCACGAGGTGGTCGAGGGCGCCGATGAGCGGGACGCGACCAAGCTGGCGCTGGAGATCGTCGGCAACGTGATGCGTTCGCTGTCGGCGATCACGGGGGAGGGCACGGCGTTCGAGGTCGACGCGGATCTGCGGCCCGGGGGCAAGGGCGGACCGCTGTCGCGATCGCTGCCCTCGTACGTGACCTACTGGCGGCGGTGGTCCGAGCCGTGGGAGCACCAGGCGCTGATCCGGGCCCGGCACGTGGCCGGGGACCGCGAGCTCGGCGGGCGTCTGGTGGCCGAGTCGCGCGCCTTCGCCTTCCCTGGACCGGATACCGACCCGGCACCGCCGATGCGCCGCATGAAGGCCCGCCTCGAGAAGGAACGCATCCCGCGGCGCATCGCTGCCCACCGGCACCTCAAGCTCGGCCCCGGCGGTCTGTCCGACATCGAGTGGACGGTCCAGCTGCTCCAGCAGCGACACGGCGCGAACGATCCCGGGATCCGGACCGCCTCGACGATGCAGGCCCTGGATGCCCTGCAGGACGCCGCCCTGATCGAACACCAGGACGCCCGCTGGTTGCGGGACGGCTACCACTTCGTCTCCGAGTTGCGCAACCGGCTCTACCTGTTGCGCCACCGTGACGTCGACGTGATCCCCAACGTGCACTCGCAGTTCGAGACCCTCGCCCGTTCGATGGGTTACGGCCGCGGCGGCTGGCAGGAGCTCGAAGAGGACCGAGCCCGGCACGCGCGGCACGTACGTCAGGTCTGCGAACGGCTGTTCTACAACATCGAGCCGACCGCCGAGGGCTGGTGACGATCCGCGTCACGCTCCCCAGCACCCGGCCGGAAGCCCCCGCCCGCCCGGTCGGTGTCCGGGGTGGCGCGGCGAGACCCTACGCTACGAGCGACCTGGAGGGTGTCCGTGTGGCGTGAGGCCTACGTGTATGGCGGTGAGACGCGGTTCTTCGTGCGGACCTACGACCCTGACGCCGTCCGCCGCAACCGGGACACCGGTCCCGAGCGCGCCCTCGGGTCGGACGACCTCGATCCCGACGGGCGTGAGCTTGCCCTGTTGCTGCACGGCTGGCCCCAGGACGGCACCTCGTGGGGCCACGTCGCTCCGCTGCTGCACGAGGCCGGCTACCGCGTCGTCTGCGCCGACCTGAAGGGGTTCGGTCGCTCCGCCGCCCCGAAGCGGGGCTACGACCCGGCCACCCTGTCGGACGAGGTCAGCCAGCTGATCCAGGCCCTCGGGGCTGGGAAGGCGGTTCTGGTGGGCCACGACTGGGGAGGCGCCGTCGGGTTGGCGACCGCGTTCCGTCATCCCGGTCGCGTCCGGGCGTTGGTCACCGCCTCCTCGCCGTTCCGTCAGATCGATCTGACGGCCGCGTGGCACATCCCGCTGCTCAACCTGCCCATCGCTCCCCAGGTGGTCTTCAAGTTGGCCGGTGGCCCGCTGACCCGGGCGGCGATCCGCTACTCGGCGGTCGTGCAGGAGCCTTACACCGATGAGGTGCTCGCGCAGTACGTCTCCTCGGTGCGGGCTGCCCCGGCGGGGTGGTTGGCGTACTACCGGAGGTTGTCGCGGGCGGCCCTGCTCGACTGGGGTGTCCGCCGCGTCCGACGTCGGAGTTCGTTCCTCCGCTCGCCGTCCACGCCGCACCGGCTCCGCGTTCCGGCCGTGGTGATCTGGGGCGAGCTCGACCGGGTGACCCCCTTCCACCTCGCCCAACGGGTGGCGCACGACCTCGATGCCCAACTCGTCGCGGTGCCGGGGGTCGGCCACTTCGTCCACGAAGAGGCACCTGCGGCCTTCGCCCAGGCGGTCCTGGGCCTGGTCGGTCCCGGCGGGAGGTCCGACATCGCCCGCACGGCGACATGAGGCCGTTGCCGCCCGGGGTCGTGTTCGACTGCGACGGCACGCTGGCCGATACCGAGGCGTTGTCCAACAAGGCCTGGATCGGTGCCCTCGGCGAGCACGGCTACGAGCCGACCGTGGAGGACTTCGGCGAACTGGTGGGCTACCCGTTCCCGGCGAACTGGGCGTACTTCTCCGCACGGATCGACCTCGGCGATCAGGAGCGTTTCCGGCGGGGGTTGCGCGAGAGGTTCGTGGCGCTGTTCGACGAGGAACTCGAGCTCCATGATGACGCCGTCGGAACGTTGCGGGAACTCGCCGCCCACGGGGTGCCGATCGGTGTCGCCTCGTCATCGACGCGCGCGAGCGTCCACCGTGTGCTCGATCGGGCCGGGATCCGGGAGTTGGTCCGGGTCGTGGTCGGCGTCGACGACGTGGAGGAGCACAAGCCCGCTCCCGAGCCCTATCTGCGGGCAACAGCGGCGCTGGAGCTCGATCCGCGGCGCTGTTCGGCCGTCGAGGACACCCCGGTGGGCGTTCGATCCGCACGCGCCGCAGGGCTGTTCACGGTGGCGGTCGTGCGGGCACACGGGGACCCCGAACGGCTGGCGGGCGCTCATCGGGTGGTCGACGAGGTGACGGTGGACGCGCTGCTCGCCGAACCCCCTCGCGACGCCCCGCCGATCGAACGACGGGGCGTCGCAGGGCGCTAGGAGCCTCGTCGGACCAGGCGCTTGACGCCGCGAACGGCGCCGACGGTCAGATCGATCACGGTGCCGGGGATGCCGGCAACGATGTTGCCCGGGGGCGTGTCCGGGGTCAGTGGGTGGGGACGGGTCGGCGCCACGCGCCACACCGTCTCCATCGCGGCGCCCAGTTCACGCCGGCGTTCCTCGCTCATCTGCTTCTCGACCTCAGGGAACAGCTCCGACTCCTCCTCCTCGAGGTGATGGGAGATGTTCTCCTTGAGCACCGTGACCTTCGCGTCGTACCGTTCGGCGTCGGAGGAGAGGTGGTCGAGCTCCCAGAGCAGCAGCTCTGCGGCGTGATGCTCTTCCAGGTCCTCGTCGATCTCGGCGTCGAGACCCTCGAGTTCCTCCCGTACCGCCGGGTAGAAGACCTGTTCCTCGATCTCCGCGTGCTTGACCAGGATCGTGATCAGCTCGCGGACGATCCCCTCCTTCTTCTTGGACGGTCGGTTCGAGCGTGCGTCGAACTCGCCGAACAACCGGCGGATCTCGTCGTGCTGGCGGAGCAACAGCTGCACGGCGTCGGGGCCGGCATCCTCCTGCTCCAGGGCCGTCACGAGCTCCTCCTTGGAGAGTTCCGCACGCCCCTCGATCTCGCGTTGTTGTGCGAGCTCGTACAGCTCGTCCCGGCTCATCTTGTCGTAACGTCGACTCTTGTCGGCCACGTTCGCTCCTTCGGATCGGGGGGTCGGTGTCGCGTGGGTGTCGGATCGCGTCCGAGCCGTGGACGAGCGTCCTCGGGCCGGGTTGCGGTGGTTGCGGCGATCGGCGGTGGGGCAACGTCGCGGTTGGCGGAGGGTCCGTCGCGCTGCTCGGGTCGTCGAACGTCCACCTCGATCCACCCCAGTGGGGCGAGGTCCGGGGCCACCACCCCGGCCGGCGTGGGGTCCCCGACCCCCAGGGGGTGCCGGCCGGGGTGGATGACCGGGCCCGCGGGGGGGGGACGCTCAGTTCCGCACGTCCGTCTCCCGCCTGGCCTCGATGGGTTGGGGCGCCTTTGCGCCACCCCGATCGGACCGATCGCCGAGCTCGTGCTCGATGCTCGACGGCACGCCTTCCGGGACGGACTCGGCGTACCAGGACCGGATCACCGTGTGCAGTCGCTCGTCGGTCCAGGGCTCCGTGGGGGCGCTTCCCTCCCGCTGGTAGCGCGCGGGGAGCCGTTGGCGGAGTGTCGTGTGGAGCCGACCGAACGCCCGCAGCTGCTTGGGTGTCGCTGCATGTCGGGCGTAGACGAACACCTCCAGCTCCTCCCGGTCGGCGTGGGCGGCAGCCTCGCCGGAGGCGAGGTGGAGGGCGCCCGACAAGGTGTCCGGATCGTCCAGAGCCTCTCCTGCATCGGTGAGTCGCGTCCGCAGCGAGTCGAGCGCGCGTTCCCGCGCACGTCGAGCGTCCCGCCCCGCCGTGTCGGGCGAATCCACGAGCGGATGGACGAGCAGCGTCTCGGCGGTCAGATGCACCGCGAGGTTCAGTACCAGGGCGCCGTACTGCCGGCGCCGGTGTCGCGGCGCGGCATCCTCGAGGTGATCGATGAGGTCGTGGAACACGATCGAGTGATCGCGGTGTTCGCGGGCAAGCACGTGAAGCAGATCTTGTTGGGCATGCGCCAAAAGGGCTCCGTTCGGGCTCCGGTCGTGGACGGTTCGGTCCCAGTCTCACCACCGAACCAGCTGCGCTCGAGGTTGCCGCGGGCCTCGGCCCCACGTTGGGCCCCGTCCGGGTCCAGGTTCGTCGTCACGGGACACGCCAGGGCCGACACGCCACGGCCCAGGGTCCAGTTGGCCTCATCGGGGTCCAGGCCCGTGGTCGGTCGCGGCCGCCGCGGTGCGGTCTCCGGTCGCCCTAGCGTTTCCGCACGCTGGTCACGGGGCGTACCGGCCGGGTCGTCCGCCAGCGACCGACCGAGGGGTACACCGTGAGCGACCACGACCAACCGACCGTGCTGATCGTCCGAGGGTCCGGACCGGCCGGCCGCCGGATCGCCAACGCGGTGCAAGATGCCGGTGCCACCGCCGTGGTGCTCGACGAACGCACCTGCGCCCACAACGGCGTCCGCGCGGTCCGGGTCGCCTTCGATGAGGTCGCCCAGGCCCGACGCGCGGTCCAGGACCTCACGGTGCGGTACGGGAGTATCGAGGCGATGGTGCTGCTACCGCCGCCGGCCAACGCCAACGGGGACGCGTCGCTCGACCCGACGTGGGAGTTCGACCTCGGTCGGGAGTTGACGTTGGTCGCCGGGCTGGTCCGGGTCGCCGCCCCGGCGCTCGCGCCGATCTCCGGCCTCGTGATGCCGGTGAGTGCCTCCCCGGAGCTCCACGAGCCGACCGATCGCGCCTCGCTGTTCGCCCAGAGCTACCTGCCTGCGCTACGCGCGTTGGCGGGGGTGTTCGGTCTCCGGTTGGCGCCTGTGGAGACCGAGGCCACCGGCACCGCCCGTGGTACCGCGGTCGCATCGAGGCTGCTGGAGGAACTCGAGCTGGGCGCGACGGTGACCGGCCCGGTCGGCTCGGCGCCCGGGGCCTCGTCCGGGGCCTCGTCCGCCGCGCGGTGAACCCGGGTCGGATGACCAGGCGATGGCCAGGCGATGGCCAGGCGTTGGGCGGGGGTGTCCACGCGGGGAGCACGCCGACCGGTCCAGCCCGGCGCGGTCCGGGGCCGGAGGGTGGCGTGGTCGGGGTCGACGGCCGCACGAACCGACGCACGCTTGTTCACCGCATCACCACGGGACCACGACAACGATCCCAGGAGGCCGTAGCCGTGGAAGGCGAACGCAACGACACCCCCGACGACGACGGCTCGTCACGTCGGCCCGACCCCGGGTCGAACGAGCCGGAGGACGCCGGTCCGAGGCCGGGCATGCACCCGGAGGTGAAGCGCTCCGGGACGAGCCGTACCACCGCCATCACGTTGGCGGTCTTCCTGGCTCTTGGTGCCGTGCTGTACGCCGCGATCACGATCGGCATCGCCGGGTCGGGCTGACCCGGTCGACCGTCTCGGCAGCGCGGGGTGAGGGAGAGGAGCCCACCCATGCCCGAGTTCGACCTCCAGACGATCGATCTGGTGATCATCCTGGCCTACATCGTGGGGATCCTGGGCATCGGGTTCTACGTCGGCCGCAAGAAGGAGGATTCGGAGGGCTTCTTCCTGGCCGGACGCGGGATGTCGTGGCCGCTGGTCGGGTTCGCGCTGATCTCCGCCAACTTCTCCGGTTCGCTCTACCTCGGGCTGGCCGGAGCGGGCTACGACCAGGGCATCGCGGTCTGGAACTACGAGTGGATGGCCACGCTCGTCCTGCTGGTGTTCGCGATCCTGATCCTGCCGATCTACCTGCAGTCGAAGATCTCCACGGTGCCGGAGTTCCTCGAGCGGCGCTACGACGTGCGTTCGCGCAAGGCGTTCTCGGCCTTCAACGTCATCACCGGGATGCTGATCGACAGCGCCGGTGCCATGTTCGCGGGCGCACTGGTGTTGCAGTTGCTGTTCCCGGACGTACCGCTGATGGTCCACATCATCGCGATCGCGGTTCTGGGCGGCATCTACGTCATCCTGGGTGGGCTCGAGGCCGTGATGGTCACCGACACCATCCAGGGGGTGCTGCTGTTCGCTGCCGGTGGCGTGATCTTCGTGTCGGTCTTCGCGAACTTCGACTACGACTGGAGCGTGTTGCCGGAGCTCGCCCCGGAGGGCGGGTGGACGATCGCGCCACCGCCGGATGACGAGTTCCTGCCGTGGCCCGGCATCTTCACCGGAGCCATCTGGCTCGGGTTCTACGTGTGGATCACCAACCACATGGTCGTGCAGAAGGTGCTGTCGGCGAAGAACCTCGACCACGGGCGTTGGGGGGCGCTGTTCGCCGGGTTCATGCAGTTGCCGCTGTTGGTGCTGCTGATCTTCCCCGGGATCCTCGGTCGGGGGGTCTTCGAGGATCTGCCGGAGACCGACATGGTCTGGCCGGCGCTGGTGTTCGAGTTCCTGCCGGTCGGGGTACGCGGGCTCATCGTCGCGGCGCTCATCGCCGCGCTGATGTCCACGCTGGACTCGGTGCTGAACGGCTCGTCCAGCCTGGTGGTCAACGACTTCATCAAGCCACGCCGGCCCGATTACAGCGAGAAACAGCTGTTGTTGCGCGGGCGGATCCTGGTCGGGGTGTTCATGGTCGTCGCGGCTTCCTGGGCGCCGGTCATCCTGAGGTTCGATGGCCTCGTCGAGTTCTTCCAGTCGTTCCTCGGCTACGTCACGATGCCCATCGTGATCGTGCTGCTCGGCGGCATCTTCTGGAAGCGCCCCGGCCGACAGGCGGGGTTCTGGACGCTGGCGACGGTGTTCCCCCTCGGGCTGGTCGGGTTCTTCGCCGGGGAGGTCTTCGAGTTGTACGAGCTGCAGTTCCTCTACGCGACCGGCGTGATGGTGCTCATCAGCATCATGGTGTTCGCCGCGTTGGCCTACCTGAAGCCGGCCGAGGACCCCTCGGAGTTCGCCGATGTGAGCTTCACCCGTGACACCTGGCGCAACGAGAACGAGGAACTCGCGGGCAAGCCCAAGTACCAGAACTACCGCTACATCTCGCTCGCCATCTTCGTGGTGACGGTGGCGGTCGTGATCCCGTTCATCTAACCCATCCAGCCGATGGACCACCGAGCCGAACGATCCGACGAGGAGCAGCGACCGTGACCACCTTCCCCGCACGTGTGCTGGTCGGTGTCGACGCTTCCCTCGGGTCACGCGATGCGGTGGACATCGCGGTGTCGCTGTGCGAGAGCACCGGTGCCGAGCTGCACCTCGTGCACGTCAAACTCAAGAGCGCACTGCTTCGTGGCCGTCCGGCACCGACCGCCGCGACCGAGGTCCTCGAACGTGAGGGGGAGGAGTTGCTGCGCCGTTCGCGGGTCTACGCGGAGCGCGTCCATCCGGTGGCGGGGACCCATCTCCGCCACGCGCAGCGGGTCGATCGGGCGCTCGCCCGGGTCCAGGACGAGCTCGATGCCGACGTCCTGGTCATCGGCGCGGGCCGTTCCAGCAGCGACGCGTGGCACCTCGGACGCACGGTGACCGCCACGATCCGCCGTTCGCCGAGGTCGGTGTTGATCGCGCGTGGTGGCGACGGCGACTGAGCGTTCGTCTGGAGCTGGTGGGTGTCCGTCGGTTGCCGTCGGCTGCAGCCGGCGCGGTCCGCGGATGTTCCTCTTGAGCACCTGACGGAGGAGCCGAGATGGATCCGCACCAGCGAGTCGAGGAACTCAACGAACTCGAAGCGCTCGACCCGCTCGTCGCGGCTCTCGATCAGCGCGTGCCGGAGGTCTTCCGGTCCGGTCCGGTGCGGGACGCCCTGGCGGGCAACGCGATCGGGCACGCGCTGCATCCGATGCTCACCGACCTACCGATCGGCACCTGGACCAGTGCGACGCTGCTGGACCTGCTCGGCCCCCGCCGATGGCGTGGCGCCTCGGCGACCCTGACCGGGATCGGGCTGCTCGCATCGGTGCCGACCGTCGCCAGCGGGTGGGTCGAGTGGGGGGAGACCCCCGCCAGTCAACGCCGTGTGGCCGCCGTGCATGCGGCGTCCAACGGGATGGCCGCCGGCTGCTACCTGATCTCCTTCGTCGCCAAGCTGCGTGGTCGGACCCGGACAGCGAGGAACGCGGCACTGCTGGGGGCGGGGGTGCTCGGCGTAGGTGGCTACCTCGGCGGACACCTCTCGCTCGGCCGTGGTGTCGGCGTCGGCGACCGCTCGGCACCGTCGACCACGATCGATCCCACCGACCCATCGTCGCCCGGAGCAGGTCACCCGGACCTCGCGAGTGACCCGACAGGAGTTCCACCGCCATGAGCACACCCGAACAGGACCCCCAGAGCCCGCGGTCCGAGCCTCCGGCCGACGACGACCGGGACCAGGAACCGACCCGCGACGAACTCGCTGCCCGACATCCGGATCTGCAGGCCGACCTCCGGGAACGGGCGGACGGCGCGAACGCCGAGCAGATCACCGACGAGGCGAACCTGCGCGCGAACCCCGATCCACCGGAGTGAGCCGACACCGGCCGTCGTGACCCCTCCTGCGGAGATCAGTCCGCGGGCGGTCCCGGCTGGCCCTCGTCGGGCCGCGTCGGACGTCGCCCCGGGGCGTCGCCGCCGACCTCGGGATGGGTGGTGTCGAGCAGGATCGCGCCCTGATCGGCGAAGTGGTCCGACACCTCGGGCCGGTTGCGGAGACTGCGAACCGTCACCAGCTGCAGGCGCGCGGCCTCCTCCGGTCCGATCTCGTGCACCTTGTCGGGTCGGTCGCCCTCCTCACGGCGGAGTTGGACCGTGCGGGCAGCGACGATCGCCGCCACCATCCCCGCCCCAAGGAACGCGAACAGCACGACGCTGATCGGGGACCACTCACGAAGGGCGGGCACGAGCAACGCGATCGCCACGCCGACGAGCCCGCCGACCACCGCACCGAGCGCCATCCGGGTCCTCCCGGCGCGTACCAGCTTCCGCAGCTCGCGGTCGGGCTGCTCGTCGCGATAGGTGCCGGGGTGGACGTCGTCGACATCGATGGTGTCGGGATCGAGTTCGAGACGTTCCACGAGCCCGCCGACGACGTCCTCGATGCGGTCGGTGGGTACCAGGGCTCGTACGACATCCTGTCGGGCCATCGGTGCGCTCCTGGTCCTCGCGACGTCGGGCCGCGGGCGGGTCTTGCCATCCGTGACGATCGAACCCCGACCATGGGCGAGCTCGGGCAGGTGGTGGGACCGGGCGGACCCGGTCCGCGACGTACTGACTCGGTCTTCCCCACACACTTCCGACGAACCCTGATAGGCCGAACTGGATGAGGGCCGGGGTCGTCAGTGTAATCTCATCGCGCGGGGAGGGGATCGTTGCGTCAGAGTCGGCGTCGACGGGTGCCGCCCCTGCACTCGTCGAGGACGGTGTGGGCCGTCGATCGACGGTCCGATCCTCGATATCCGAGGCGATGCCGACGCGTTCGTCGGCATCGATACCGGTGGTGACCCCCGCCACCGGGCGGAGTCGACGCCGTCCGGGAGTCCCGGTCCCGGCGGTCGGAACCGCCGGCCGTATCGCCCTCGGTCGTCGGTGAGGCCCGGAGGTCATCCCCCGTGGCACCAGGGCCGGGCCCGCACGTGGGCAGGCGCCGCGGACCGGGACTCCCTTCCCCATCCAGTCCGGCCGGGTCGGGATCGCCGTCGGACGTGCTGCCCCGGGCCGACGGGCCGAGGCGTCGATGGTTGGCTCGTGTCGAGGCTGTCGTCATCGTTTCGAACCCGCTGTGGCTCGATCTCCACGAGGGGCTCGTCCTGACCTGCTCGGAGCGTTCATGCCCGTCGTCATCGTCGTGCTCACCGTCATCGGGCTCCTGCTCGGCGGTCAGGCGCTGTTCCTCGATGCGTTGCGGTTGGGGCTGCTGGTCGCGGTCGGCGCGTTGTTCCTGGGCGTGGTCGCCCAGAGTTCGGTCAAGAGTTCGGCCAAGAGTTCGGCCAAGAGTTCGGCCAAGAGTTCGGAGGGGCCGTCCGTCGGCGTGGCGGGCCTTGGTAGGGCGTCGCTCGTGGACTCGCCGAGGGGCCGGGCGCGGGGACGCGGTGCCTGACGCCATCGTGCCGGGCACGAACTCACGTCAGGTCGGGGAGCCGTTGGCGCGGTGTGGCGACCGGCGCGAACAGGTCGCCCCGTTCGCGCACGCGCTCGGGGATCGAGCCGATCTCGAACCGGAGCCCGTCGGCGCGCTGGTGGTCCGCCGCCCGGTGGACCTCCTCCCACGTCACCGGGGTCGACACCGTCGGGCGCTCGCGTCCGCGCAGCGAGTACACACAAACCGTGGTCTTGGTGCGATGGTTCTGCATCCAGTCGATCAGCACCTTCCCGGCTCGTGCATCGCGAGCCTGGGTGGTGACGATGCGCTCGGGGGCCCTGGCCTGCAGCAGCTGCGCGACCGCATGGGCGAAACCGCGGGTCGCCGCATAGCTCGATGCTGCGGGATCGATCGGCAGATACACCTGCAGCCCCTTGCCCCCGGACGTCTTGGCGACCGCGGTCAACCCGAGCTGGTCGAGGACCTCGTGCAGGTGCACGGCCACCTCGGCGCAGGCGACGAGGCCGGCTGGGACACCCGGGTCGAGGTCGAACACCACCGCGGTCGGTGCCCCGGCGTCGGCGGCCCGCGCCATCGGGACGTGGAACTCCAACGCCCCCAGGTTGGCCGCCCAGGCCAGGGCCCCGGGTTCACGGATGTCGCAGTGATCGACGACCTCGGTGGATCCGTCGCGTCCGAGCGGGACGGTGGGTACCCACCCGGGCCGGTGATCGGGACAGTGTTTCTGGTAGAAGGCCTCGCCCCGGACGCCGTCGGGGAAGCGTCGGAAGGTGACGGGTCGTCCGGCGAGATGGGGCAGCATCACCTCGGCGACCCCGAGGTAGTGGGCGATGACCTCGGCCTTGGTGGTGCCGGTCTCCGGGTACAGCACCTTGTCGAGGTTCGACACCGACAGGGTGCGGCCGTCGATCGAGGTGCGGCGGGAGCTCACACCGGCACCGTTCGGGGGATGCCATGAGCGACGAGAGCGACGAGGCGCGACCGTCCGTGCACGATCCGCTCGCCAGCCTGGATCGCAAGCTGCGCGCCCAGCTCCGCAAGGGCGAACAGCCGACCCGGATCGAGCCGCAACTGGCGACGGCGGCCGGTCCGAAACCCGGCCCCGACTGGTTCTACGAGCGCAAGTTCGACGGTGTGCGCCTGCTCGCCTTCGTGCGTGACGGCGAAGTCCGGCTGCGGACCAGGAAACACGTCCCGGTCGACGACGCGTTCCCCGAGCTGACCGAGGCCCTGCGCTCCAGTGCGAGGTCGAACCTCGTCGTCGACGGCGAGGTGGTCGCGCTCGAGGGTGACACCACCTCGTTCTCCCGATTGCAGGGACGGCTCGGGCTCGGGCTCACCCCGCGGGGTCGGCCGCGACCCGACCCCGGCCGAGGACCGCACCCCGGTCGGGGCAGTCGGGTGCCGGTGCATCTCTACCTGTTCGACCTGCTCTCGGTCGACGGTCACGACCTTCGTCAGTTGCCGCTGTGGGCACGCAAGCAACTGCTGGCCGACGCGCTGCGCTGGGAGGATCCGTTGCGTCACAGCGACCACCGGACCGGGAACCGGGAGCAACTCTTCCGCGATGCCTGCGCTTCCGGTTGGGAAGGGCTGATCGCCAAGGACCCGGAGGCGCCCTACCGCGCCGGCCGGTCCCGACGGTGGCGCAAGCTGTCGTGCAGCCGGGGCCAGGAGCTGGTGGTCGGTGGGTTCACCGACCCGAGCCACGCCCGCAGTGGGTTCGGGGCCCTGTTGCTCGGCTACCACGACGACCAGGGACGGCTGCGCTATGCAGGCAAGGTCGGTACGGGGTTCGATGACGCGATGGTCGAGACCCTGGAGCAGTTGCTGCAGGGCCTGGTCCGTGAGGATCCACCGTTCGTCGATCCACCGGCCGATCGCGAGGCCCACTGGGTGGACCCCCACCTCGTGGTCCAGGTCAGTTTCACCGAGTGGACGGAGGCGGGCCGATTGAAGCAGCCGAGGTTCGACGGGTTGCGTATCGATCTGGATCCCTCCGAGGTGGTGCGCGAGCCCCTCGGGTGACGGTGGGGACGGGGCCGCAACGACGGACCCATCATGGCCCTCGTGGCCCGGTGTCCGGCGCCATACGGACGGTGGTCGGACGTACCCCATGTCGATGCGGTCGCGCCGCCGGAGCCCGATGCTGAAAACCCCGACACTGGAGGCGCCATGGCCAGGCCGACGTGGCGCGGCTCGATCAGCTTCGGGCTGGTGAGCGTCCCGGTCCAGCTGTTCACCGCGGTTCGTCCACACACCGTCCGTTTCAAACAGTTGAACGCGGCCACCAACGCGCCGGTTCGGCAGAAGCGGGTCGACGAACGGACCGGTGAGGAGGTGGCCTACCGCGACATCGTGAAGGGCTACGAGGTCGGCGATGACCGCTACGTGGTGGTCGACCGCGATGAACTCGCGGCGCTGGACCCGCAGGCCTCGCGATTGATCGACATCCTCGATTACGTGGACGCGGCCGAGATCGACCCGATCTACTACGACCGGGCCTACTACCTCGCGCCGGACGGCGAGATCGCCACCAAGCCCTACCGGCTGCTGCTGGAGGCGATGGGCCGCGCCCAGAAGGTCGCGATAGCCAAGCTGGTGATGCGCAACCGTGCCTACCTCGCCGCGATCCGGGCACGAGACGACATGCTGCTGCTCTCGACGATGCACTACCACGACGAGGTCGCCGACCCGGCCGACCTCGACGTGGAGCTCGGTTCGGACGTGACGGTCGACGATCGCGAAGTCAGGATGGCGGAGCAGCTGATCGAGTCGTTGACCACGTCGTTCGACCCTGCGGCCTACACCGACCAGCACCGGCAACGGGTGCTGCAGTTCCTGGAGGCCCGGGCCGAGGGGGAGCAGATCGACCTGGCGCCCGAGGAACGCGACGAGGGCAACGTGGTCGACCTCGTGGCGGCGCTGGAACAGAGCCTGGCCAAGGCGCGCGGGGAGCGTCCGACCGGCGACCGCCCGGAGCCGGGCGAACACGCGTCGGGAGACTACGACGCGATGACCCGGGACGAGCTGTATGCGTTGGCCAAGCAGCGCGACATCCCCGGTCGCTCGAGCCTCTCGAAGGCCGAACTGATCGAGGCGCTGACCGCGACCGACCGCGAGTCGGGGGCCGCATGAGCTCACGCGCCCCGCATGCACCGGGAGTCGGCCGATGAAGGTCGTGGTCACCGGAGCGACCGGCAACCTCGGAAGCAGCCTCATGCGCGCCCTGGCGGACGAGCCGAGGGTGGGCAGCCTGGTGGCGATCGCGCGTCGCTCGCCCGGGTCGTTGCCCGACGGGGTCGCCTGGCAACCGGCGGACGTGGTCGAGGACGATCTGCGTCCGATCTTCGAGGGCGCGGACGTGGTGGTCCACCTGGCATGGCTGATCCAACCGAGTCGCGACGTCGGCCGGTTGTGGGACGTCAACGTGCGCGGGACCGCGGCCGTGCTGGCGGCTGCCGCCGATGCGCGCGTCGGGTCGGTGATCCACGCGTCGTCGTTCGGCGCCTATTCGCCCGGACCCTCGGACGGGTCCCGGGTGGACGAGACCTGGCCGACGCACGGCATCGGCACCTCGTCGTACTCGCGTGCGAAGGCGTACGCGGAACGGTTGCTGGACGCCTTCGAGGCGACGCATCCGTCGATCCGGGTGGTGCGGCTGCGTCCGGCGTTGATCGTCAAGGCCGAGGCGGCGCCGCGGGTGCGACGGCTCTTCCTCGGTCCGTTGTTCCCCCGGGCGGCGTTGCAGCAAGGTCGGCTGCCGGTGCTGCCCCGGGTGCCGGGGTTGCAGGTCCAGGCCGTCCACACCGACGATGTCGCGGAGGCGTTCCGTCTGGCGGTGGTGGGCCGCTTCGCCGGCGCCGCGAACCTGGCAGCCGATCCGGCGCTCTCCCTGCAGGACCTCGCGGAACTGCTCGATACGAGGACGGTCCCGGTACCCGCGGCGATCGCCCGTCCGGCGGTTGCCGTGAGCTGGGCGGCACGACTCCACCCGATCGACGTCGGATGGTTCGATCTCGCCTGGCAGAGCCCGTTGGTGGACACCTCGCTGGCGCGAGGCGAGCTCGGGTGGACCCCGCGCCGCAGCTCGCTCGAAGCCGTCGCCGAGGTGATCCGTGGCATCCGGGACGGCACCGGGGGTCCGACGCGGCGCCTGCCGCCGGACGGCCCCTGGCTGAGGCTCGGGGAACTCGCCGCCCGTCAGGGCGCCACCGATACGGCGCCCT
>Ga0207421_10004881_pt1 | contig 15264 bp, 15 predicted proteins | sample SodLakKL_010_SED_4_FD_187542 | JGI IMG/M metagenome (GOLD analysis project Ga0207421, IMG submission 187542) | Alkaline sediment microbial communities from Lake Tanatar, Kulunda Steppe, Russia - 8KL_010_SED (SPAdes) (version 2) | ecosystem: Environmental > Aquatic > Non-marine Saline and...
GGTGGTGGATCAGGATGGTGGTGGATCAGGATGGTGGTGGGTCGACGACGCCTGGCCGTACGACACCGTGTTCGTAGGCGTATACGACGGCCTGGACGCGATCACGCAGCCGCAGCTTGGCGAGGACCCGGCCGACGTGGGTCTTGATGGTGGTCTCGGACACCACCAACAGGGCCGCGATCTCGGCGTTGGACCGACCCCGCGCCAGGTGGATCAGCACCTCGCGCTCCCGATCGGTCAGGGAGGCGAGCTCGGGGGGCGGCCGACGGTCCCCCGTCGCGACCACCCCGTCGACGAAGGCGGTGACGACGCGCTGGGTCACGGTCGGGTCCAGGAGCGCCTCGCCGGCCGCGACCGTCCGCACCGCCGACACCAGCTCGGCGGGTGGGGTGTCCTTCAGGAGGAAGCCGCTCGCGCCGCCACGCAACGCCGAGAAGACGTACTCGTCGGCGTCGAAGGTGGTCAGCACGATGACCCTGGCACGGCTCCCCGCGGCGACGAGGCGGCGCAGCGCCTCCAGCCCGTCGAGGTGGGGCATGCGGATGTCCATGAGCACCACGTCCGGCGCCAACCGCTGGACCACCTCGATCGCTGCCAGGCCGTCGGCGGCTTCACCGACCACCTCGAGGTCCGGCTCCTCCCCCAGGATCATGACGAACCCGGCTCGGACCAGATGCTGGTCGTCGGCGATCACCACGCGGATGGTCATCTCAGCCCCGTCCGACCGTGCTCGACACCGGCAGCGGGAGCTCCGCCCTCACGCGGAACCCGCCCTCGGTCCGGATCCCCGCCTCCAGGCGACCACCGAGCACGGCGGCCCGCTCTCGCAGGCCCATCAACCCCGTGCCGCCACCGGGGGTGGTCTGGGGGCTCGCACCGCTGGCGGCCGCTCGCCCGTCCTCGGTGCGGTGGCCCGCGATCGGGGCCCTGGGCGGCTGGAGCCCCCGACCGTCGTCGGTGACCTCCACCACCAGCCGGTGCTCGCTGCCCTCCAGGCGCACCACCACCTCGCTGACCGGGCCCGCGTGCTTGAGCACGTTGGTCAGCGACTCCTGGGCGATGCGGTAGGCCGAGACCCCCACGCCCGCCGGCACCTCCCGCAGCTCACCGGTTCGCTCCAACCGGACCGGCACCCCGGCCTCCGCGAGCCGATCGACCAGCCCGGCGATCTCGTCGAGGGACGGCTGGGGCTCGCCGTCGTCCCGCGCGACCCCGTCCTCGCGGAGTACGGCCACGAGCCGCCGGAGCTCGGCGAGCGCCTCCCGGCCGCTGCCCTCGATGTCATCGAGCACCCCCAGGGCTGCATCGGGGTCGCGTGCGGCGACCCGACGACCAGCGCTGGCCTGGACGACCACCACGCTGACCGCGTGGGCCACGACATCGTGGAGCTCGCGGGCGATGCGGCGACGCTCGTCGGCCGTGGCCAGCGCCGTGACCAGCGCCTGGTGGCGTTCGAGCTCCTCGGCTCGGACCTCGAGCTGGGCCACCAGCTGGCGGCGGGCGCGGGTGCGGTCACCGAGCGCCCACACGGTCGCCAGCACCAACGAGGTGCCGATCAGGGGCCCGATCTGGGTCTCACCGATCCGCAGCCAGGCGCTGAGGTAGCCCGCGAGCACGAACCCGGCGGTCACCCCGAGCGAGATCTGCGCATCCCGACGGGTGCCGTAGGCGGCGATGGAGTACAGCGCGATCATCAGGGTGACCCCTGCCAGCCCGAGGTCGTGCCCGAGCAGGGTGAACACTCCGGTGGCGATACCGCTGACCGCGATCGTGACCAGCGGCGCCACCCGCCGCCAGGCCAGGGGGACGGCGATGACGACCGTGAGTACGGCACCGACGACCGGGGGCACGAAGGCCGCGGTGGTCCCCTGGACGAGGTTGTAGGTGAACTCGGCCAGCAGCCCCGCGCCGAGCACGACAGCCACCACCACGTCCCGAAGGGGCGGACGGTCGTAGGTCCCGTCTCCGGCTGACAGCCGGCGCCACCCGACCCGGCCCGGTATGGAGCCCGGCTCGCTCAACGGCACAGCGGGGGCGCCACCAGCGGGTGGCTCGGTCGTCGGGGCCCGGGTTCGCAACGGCACGCCCACCACGCTAGAGGGCCGGCGCCCGCCGCACCTCCTTCCACTGGATGACCTGCGACTCACCGGCGGGGAGGACGCAGCCGACGCGGAGCCGGCACCTGGCGCCGCTACCCTCGCCGGTCGAGCGCCTGCTCGGTCCCCCGCCCACCGGTCCGTCGCCGCGGAACCGGCCCCACCACGGCCGTCGAGTCGCACCGTGACGCTGTTCCACCGCTACCTCGGCGCCGTCATCGTGCTGTTGTTCCTGGTGATCATGGTCACGGGTCTGGTGCTGCGGATCCTCGGTCGCGAGGAGACGCCGAGCGCGCTGTGGGTGACCCAGCACTGGACGGAGAACCTCCTGGTGATCCAGACCATCACCGGGATCATCCTGCTTCTGCTCGGCCGTCGGGTCGTCGGCATCCCGCTCGCTTGGCTGCACTACCTCTACGGGTCGCTGTTCCCGCTGATCGCCATCGTGGGCGGTCGCCTGGCAGGGCTGCGTCGGGAGCAACGCGAGTACGTCGGTCTCGCCTGGGGCTCGTTCTTCGCCTTCGCCCTGACGCTGCGCGGGGTCCAGACCGCCTGCGGCGAGAGCGTCGCGGCCCTGGTCCGCTGCCTCAGTCCTTGAGCCTCACCGGTCCGAAGCCCGGCCGAGTACCCGCCAGCTGCGCGGACGCCGACCGATCCCCCCCGGAGCCCCCCGTGACCCGCCGCTTCGCCCTCACCTTCGACTACCTGTGCCCCTTCGCCCGCAACGCCAACGAGCACGTGATCACCGCGCTGCGGGGCGGCGCCGACTGGGACGTACGGTTCGTGCCCTACAGCCTCGCGCAGGGCCACGTCGCGGAGGACCAGCCGGCGGTCTGGGACCGGCCGGAGCCCCACCGGGTCGCCGGGGTGCTGGCGCTGCAGGTCGGCATCGCGGTGCGTGACCGGCATCCGGACCGGTTCCTTGAGGTGCACGAGCAGCTGTTCGCGGCGCGCCACGACCGCGGCGAGGACCTCAAGGACCGGGCTGTGGTCGCGACAGCGCTGGAGCGTGCGGGCCTCGCTGCCGAGGACGTCCTGACCGCCGTCGAGGCCGGTGAGCTGCTCGGGCAGCTGCAGCAGGAGCACGAGCGAGCCGTGCAGGACCACGAGGTGTGGGGCGTGCCGACCTTCATCACCGACCGTCGCGCGGCGTTCGTCCGGCTGCTCGACCGGCCCGGCGGGGATGCGACGCTCGCCACGCAGCGGATCACCCAGGTCGTCGAGCTCGTCGACGCTCCTATGGAGCTCCACGAGTTCAAGCAGACCGACCTGCCGATCTGAACCGCTCGGCGTGCCGTTCGGGGGGGTCGACGACGTCGACCAGGGGGGCCGCCGCCACCCCCGGCGCGTGCCGCTCGGTGACCTGCAGCTCGGCCCACCACCGTCCCGTCCCGTCGGGCAGCGGCGGATGGAGCAGGAACTTGATATCCACCGGGGCAGCTGAGGTCGCCGGCACGGTGGCTCCCAGCTGACGGTGCACCCCTACGAGCCACCGGGCCACCAACGCCCCGACCACCTCGGGGTCGAGTCGGTCGAGGCCGACCGGTCGCCCCGGCACCAGCCACAGATCGAGGGGTCCGAGGGGTACCCGGGGGGCGACGAGGTGGACGTCGCCGACCGAGGCGACCAGCAGCGCGTCGGCGAGCACGGCGGCGAGGGTCTCGTGTTGCGCCCAGCGGCGTTGGTGCTCGACGGTGAGCGGCGGTGGCGTGAGAGGGGTCAGCACCTGCCCGTGGGGGTGGTGCTGGGAGGCGCCGGCGCTGACGCCGACGGCCGTGGTCAGCAGCGACCATCGGTCGGGGGCCCGAGCGGCGAGCTGGAGTTGGACGTCGAGCTGGGTCGCCCACACGGTGGCGAGGTCCGGCTGCAGGTGGGAGAGGGTCGGCGAGTGGTCGGTGGCCACCGCCAGATCGGCCCGTCCGGTGGGGCCCTCCAGGGGCGGGTAGATGTTGTGCAGGCCGAACCAGCGGCCCACACCCCGATCCGACGCCTCGGGCAGCAACCGGTCGTCGTCCGGTGCCGGGTCGCAGAAAGGGCAGCCGTCCACGTCCTCGGTCATCTGCTGACGATGGACCACCGGTCGCGGGCGGGACTCCCGGGTCTCGGTCCACAGCCCCACCCGCCCGGTCACCGGACAGTCGATCGCCCGTGCCGGTCGGCCCGCAGGCGTCGACCGCCCCGGCGGCGACGTCACTGGTCGCTGACGCCCAACAGTTCCTTGGCCCGGTCGACGTCGTCGCAGACGATGACCAGCTTGCTGCCCGCGGCGATGTAGGCCTGCTCGATGTTGATCTCCGCGTCGGCGAGCGACCGGCACGCCGCACCGAGGTGGCCCGGCTCGTCGGGGAGCGCGACGACCACCACCCGTCGTGCCGCCCGGACCTCGATGCCGGCGTCGGCGAGGACCTCGAGCGCCTCGTCAGCCCGGTCGACGAGGACGTGGACGATGCCTTTGCCCTTGCCGGTGAAGGCGCTGATGGCCTCGATGTTGATGTCGGCCGCACCGAGTAGCTCACCGAGCCGGGCGAGCTGCCCCGGGGTGTCGTCGGGGATGATGACCAGGTCCTTGCGCATCGTGCCCTCCTCGGCGGTGGCAGCGAGACTAGCCAGCGAGCGGTCGTGCGGGACCGACCATGCCGGTTGGTACACTCGTCGCCGCTCGCGGGCCAGTGCCTGCGTGCCCTTTCCGGGGTAGCTCAGTTGGCAGAGCGTTCGACTGTTAATCGAAATGTCGCCGGTTCGAGCCCGGCCCCCGGAGCGATCGCGGTGCGGGATGTGCCGCTCTCGTTGCACGACATCGCGCACCCTTCGTCCTCGTCGACGGCCATCCTCACGTGAGGATGGCCGTCACCGTGTGAGGACGAGCTTGCCGAACAGGTCGCCGGCGAGCATCCGCTCGAAGGCCGGCCGTGCGTCATCCATGGGGAAGACGTCGTCGATCAACGGTCGGACCCCGGTGGCATCCAGCATCCGCACGAGGCGGACGAGCTCGTCGCGGGTCCCCATGGTCGAACCGATGATGCGCAGCTGTCGGTAGAAGACCCGGGCGAGATCGGCCGGCGGGTTCATCCCGGAGGTCGCACCGGCGACCACGATGACGCCGCCGGGCTCCAGCGCCCGCAGGGAGTGCGACCACGTCGCGTCGCCGACGGTCTCCATGACCGCGTCGACCCGGTCCGGCAGCCGTTGGCCGGATGGGATCGCGAGGTGGGCGCCGAGCTCGAGCGCCCGTTGTCGCTTCGCCTCGTCACGGCTGGTGACCGAGACATGCAGTCCGGCGGCCCTGGCCAGCAGGATCGCCGCCGTGGACACCCCACCGCCGGCGCCCTGGATGAGGACCCGTTGCCCCGGTCGCAGCTCCCCCCGGGTGAACAGCATCCGGTAGGCGGTCAGCCACGCGGTGGGCAGACACGCGGCCTGCTCGAAGCTGAGACCCTCGGGCTTGTCGACGAGGTTGCGCCGCGGCACGGCGACCCGTTCGGCGAACGTCCCGTCGTGGCGTTCGGAGAGGATCGAGAACCCGCCCGTCAAGGTCTCGTCGATGCCGTCGGGATCGGCGATGACCCCGTGGACGATCACCTCGCGTCCATCGGCGGCGATCCCCGCGGCATCGCACCCGAGGACGATCGGGAGCCGTTCCGGATCGATCCCCACGCCCCGCAACGTCCAGATGTCGTGATGGTTGAGCGAGGCTGCTCGGACCTGGACGACCTCCCACCCGTCCGGCGGATCGGGATCCGGGCGCTCACCGAAGGTGAGCCCCGCGAGCGGATCGTCGGGAGTGGCGGACTGGGCGGTGATGGCGAACATGCCCGCAGCCTACTGCGCGCCACGCTCCGACGACGGGGCACGCACCTGCCCGGGGGTGGGAGGCGGGTACGGCCGCTCATGCTTGCGCTGGTAGGTGCTGGCGCGGGCCGGTTGCCTCCGGGAGCCGACCGGTCAGCGCGGCCTCGACGAGCCGGGCAGCGAGGTCGGGGCCGAGCACGGCCGCCTCCCGCGCGAGGCCCCGTGCCGCCGTGCGCGCGTCGTGGTCGGCCAACTGACGCACCACCGCCCGCCGCAGCGGCGCGGGACGCAGCGCTCGCAAGGCGAGCACCCGCCCGGCCCCCGCCTCACGGAGCCGGGCAGCACCCTCACGCTGATCGCCCTGCAGGGGGACCACCACCAACGGGACACCCGCGGTGAGTGCTTTCGAGACGAACCCGGCGCCGCCGAACCCGATCGCCAACGCCGCCTGTGCCAGCAACGGCCCATGTGGCCCCCGTCCGACGGTCACTCCAGGAGCCTGGCGTGGCGTCATCGAGTTGGAGGTGACGACCACACGAAGGTCCATCCGCGCCAGTGCCCGGAGCGCGACCGCGCCCAGTTGCCGATCGACGTCCGTGGCGGTGGAATCGGTGACCACCACCAACGGCGACTCCCCCACCGGCGGCGTCAGCTCCGGTAGCGCCGGATCGAGCGCCAGTGGGCCGACCACGTGGGCGTCCGGAGGCCAGGTGAGACGGGGACGTTCGAGACCGGGCAGCGTGCCGATCAGCCGCAGCGCCGGCAGCGCGACATGCCCGAGCCCGATGTCGGCGGCGGCTCGTTCGGCCTGCTGCGCACCGAGGGCGAGCGAGCGGCGCTGGAGTTCCACGATGCGCCGGTCGTCGGCCCGCCGCAGCGCCGAGCGGGCCGGACGTCGTCCGAGCCCGACGGGAGGGAGCTCGTCCGCCGGGTCATCGAGATGGTGGGGCACCACCTCGACCCAGGGGACGCCGAGCAGTTGGGCGGCGAACGCCCCGCAACGCGTGATGGTGTCGGCGACCACGAGGTGTGGCTGCCAGGGACGCAGCGTTGCCGCCAGCGGCACGGCCATCGCGGCCGCCCGGGCCCAGAGCCGGTGTCCGATGTCGTCGTCCGCATCGGTGGGACCGAGCAGCGGCAACCGCGCGACGCTCAGGCCGTGTCGGGCCGCGGTCGCGTCGTGGCCGTCGCCGGAGAGGAAGCGGACCGCATGGTCGCGCGCCCGCAGCGACGCCGCGAGCCCCAGGGCGGGCAGCGCGTGGCCCGGGTCCGGTCCCGCGACCACCGCGATCCGCGCCACATCGCCCCCTTCACACCGCCCGCCCGGCGGTGCGCGCCCACCGAACCAGGTCGGACCGACCGACCCGGCCGGCCATCCTCAGGATGCCACGTCGGCGGGGTCGGCCTCGGGTCGGAGCCGCGTCCTGCCGTCCGGCGACGCAGGCGGCGAACCGGCGCCGAGACGACCGCGGCGCACGAGCGGTTCAGAAGGCGAGGTCGACGGGCTCGGGCGAGGGTTCGAGCACGCCGTCGATCCAGCCGGCGACGCTGGCCGCCAGGGAGGGGTCACCGAGACGGGCCAGGAGCTGGACCGCGTCCGGCCGTGGGGCGGATCGCCACCGCGTCCAGGAGATCTGCTCGGCGGCGATCCCGAGCTCGGCCGCGACGCGGTGCCGGGCGAGGTCAGCGGCCACCGTCGGTCCCAACCGCAGGATGACCCGCAGCAGCGCGATGGCCTCCGGCGCCTCCTCCCGCACCGCGTCCAGGGCGCGGGAGGCCTGGCGGACGTCGGTGGTGGTGATGGTGACCGCGTGCCGGTCGACGGTGGCCGTGGCCGCCAGCAGGCCGACCGCGACCCCGAAGCGGGGATCGCGCTGCAGTCGGGCGCGGGCCTGGGTCGCCGCCGCTGCCCGGGCCAGCTGCGCGGCCGTCTCCTCCTGGTCGTCCTCCGGCGCACTGCTCGTGGCTGGCGTGGTCGCGTCCGCCGTCGAAGCGTCCGCCGTCGAACCGTCCGCCTCGGTCGCCGCAGCCTGGGGTCGCGGCGCTGCCCGGCCACCGCGCCGACGCGACGGCGAGACCTCGCCGACCCAGGCGGTGACGACCAGCGGATCGGCGTCGAGCTGGCTCGCGATGGCACTGACCGGCACCCCGGCACGCCGCAGGGCCCGGGCACGTGCTGGCCGGGTGTCGTCGGGCTCCTCGATCGGACCGCCGCCCTCGGTCGCGGACCCGGCACCGGCGGCCACCACCCGCAGGGTGGGCAGGGAGCCGGGCGCCACGGCGCGCCGCGCCCGGGCCGTCAGGGCGAAACCGATGGGCCGGTCGTGGTCCGTAGCCGCCTCGCCCGCGACGTGGGAGGGCGTCTGCCGGTCGGCCGGCCCGCTGCCAGAAGCCGATGGTCCGGGACGCTGGAGGTCGTCGAGGGGCAGCAGGATCTGCTCCGGTCGTCCGGCGCGTCGCGGGACCGGAACGGACCGCCGGGCACGGGCGGCAGCCCCGTCCTGATGCTGGGAGTGTGAGGTCGGCTGTTCCATGACCACACCGTACGACCGAGGTGTGACACCGGACCCCGGGTCCACAGGTCTCCCACGGCAGCCTGGCCTCAGGGGTCCAGGTAGCCGTCCAGTTGGTCCACACGGCCGGGTCGCCGCAGCTTCGCGAGCGCCTTGGCCTCGATCTGGCGGATCCGCTCCCGGGTGAGCCCGAGGTTGCAGCCGACCTGCTCGAGCGTCGAGGGTTCGGCCCCGACGAGCCCGAACCGCTGCTCGATCACGGTCCGCTCCCGGGGGTTGAGGTCCTCGAGGACCGCGGCGATGTCGAGGCGCAGGAGCAGGCGAGCAGCCGCTTCGACCGGCACGGTGGCGTTGCGGTCCTCCAGCAGTTCCCCCATCGACCCGTCGCCCTCCTCACCGATCGGGGCATCGAGCGAGGTCGGGTCGACGCCCAGCCGGCGGAACTCCTCGACCTTGGCCACCGGTAGGTCGGCGGCGGTCGCGACCTCCTCCAGCGTCGGTTCCCGTCCCAGCCGCTGCACCAGGGAGCGCTCGATCCGCCCCAGCCGGTTCATGGTCTCGACGAGGTGCACGGGGATGCGGATCGTGCGGGACTGGTCGGCGATGGCGCGGCTGATCATCTGACGGATCCACCAGGTGGCATAGGTCGAGAACTTGTAGCCACGCGTGTAGTCGAACTTGTCCACCGCCCGCATCAGGCCGAGGTTGCCCTCCTGGATCAGATCGGGGAACTGCAGGCCACGACCGACGTGGCGCTTGGCGATCGAGACCACCAGCCGTAGGTTCGCCTCGATCATGACCTGCTTGGCGTCCCGGGCCAGCCGCTCGACCCGGCGCAGGCAGGTCCGCTGGGCGGTGGTCAGCTCCAGGGGGGAATCCAGCACCTCAGCGGCCGCCAACCCGGCCTCGACCCGCTTCGCCAGGTCGACCTCCGACTCCTGGTCGAGGAGGTCCACGCGTCCGATCTCGTTGAGGTAGAGCCGGACCGCATCGACGCTGGCGGGGGCGTCGGCCGGCGCCGGCGAGGGCGACCCACTCGACCCGCCACCGGAGAGATCGTCCACCAACTGCACGGCGGCGTCGCGCAACCGCGCTCCGACCTGCTCGATCGCGGCAACGTCGAGCCCCGCGTCATCCACCGCGACCGCAACCTCGCGGGCGGTCACGAACCCGCGCCGGCTGCCGTGGGCCACCAGGTCGTCACCGACCTCGCGGGCCACGTCGAGGACGAGGATGGGCAGCTCGTCGTCGACCCTGCCGCCTGAGCCGCCAGACCCGGCGCGCGGGGAGGAACCGCTCATGGCCGACCACCTCCCAGGCTCGCCCACGGTGACCGATGCTACGGAGGGCGGTGCCCGTGCCGTCCGGTTCTTGGGCGTGGCGCACCGCGTGCGCACCACCCGCACGCCTCAGGCGGGCTGGCCGAGCAGCTGTCGACGCCGCCGTTGGAGGTCCGCGAGCCCCCGTTGCAGCTCCCTGACCCGCTCCGGTTCGGCGGCGTGGCTCAGGCGCGCCAACTCGTCCCGTAGGGCCTGGGTCTCAGCCTCGACGCGGTCGACCAGCAATCGGCGGAGACGCCCGGCGACCACCGCACCCACGACCTCCGGGTCCGCGAGCTCGGGATCGTCCTCCAGCGCCAACGCCCGGAGCAGCCCCCTTATCCGGTCGTCCTCGGCCGCAGCCACGACGTCGGCGAAGGGGGCACCGGCCCCGCCGCCCGCCCGTACCGCCCGCAGCACCGCCCGGGCATCGGGATGGGTGAGGTCGTCCTCGACCAGCTCCGCCGCCTCCTCGGGGAGGTGCTCGGGGTACTGGAGGAGCGCGCGCAGCGCCGCGCGTTCGATGCGGGCTCGGCTCGCCGTCACCGGCCGGTCACCGCCCGCGCGGCCCCGCTGGCCTTGCTGGCCGCCGGGTCGCGCCCGGCCGCCCGCGTCACCGGCGGCCACGCCTTCGTGGGCGTCCAACTGCACCCCGAGCCGCGCGGCGGTGTCGGTGACGAAGCCGTAGGCGTAGCCGATCCGCTCGGCGATCTCCGTGCGGGCCCACTCGCGCCGCAGGTCGGGATCGGACTCCCGGGCAAGGACCGTCAGGGCCTCGCGCAGCGCGGCCGTGCGGCCAGCCTCCGAGGACAGGTCGGCGTCGGCGAGGTGGTGACGCAGGACGAAGGGCACCACGGGGGTCGCCGCGACCAGAGCGCTGCGCACCCCCTCCGCCCCCACCTCGGCGACCAGGTCCGCGGGATCGTTGCCCTCGGGCAGGACCAGCACCCGCAGGTCGAGGCGCGCGCCCTGACCGTCGACGTCGAGCTCCCGGGCCGCCTCCCAGGCACGTTCGGCCGCCTTCACCCCGGCGGCGTCGGCGTCGAAGGCGAGCACGACCCGCTGCGCGTAGCGGGACAGCAGCCTGAGGTGCTCCACCCCCACCGCGGTCCCGCAGGTCGCCACCGCGTTGGCGACCCCGGCCTGGTGCAGGGCCATCACGTCGGTGTAGCCCTCGCAGACCAGCACCTGCTCGGCCCGCACGATCTCCGAGCGCGCCTGACGGATCCCGTAGAGCACCCGGGTCTTCTTGTACAGCGGCGTCTCTGTGGAGTTCAGGTACTTCGGTGGGTCGAACCCGCCGTAGTCCAGCTCCGGCAGGATCCGGCCGCCGAAGCCGATGACATCGCCGCCGGGGTCGTGGATCGGGAACATCAGCCGTCCCCGGAACCGGTCCCGCAGCCCACCCCGCTCGTTGCGGGCCACCAGCCCGGTCGTGATCAGATCCTGGTCCGCGAACCCCTGGGTGGTCAGGGCACGCGCCATCGCATCGAAGCGGTTGGGCGCGAAGCCGACCTCGAAGGCCTCCGCATCCGCCCGGGAGAAGCCCCGGGAGCGCAGGTAGTCCCGGGCGACCCGACCCTCGTCGGCGAACAGCTGGTCGACGAGGAAGTCGCGGGCCGCGGCGGTGGCGGCCACCAACCGCGTGCGCTCGCCCACCGCACGCCGTTCGCGTGCGCTCATCTGCTCGTAGCGGAGCTGGAAACCGGTCCGCCGGGCCAAGGACTCCACGGCCTCCGGGAACTCCAGCCCCTCGATGCGCATCAGGAAGTCGTAGAGGTCCCCGGACACCCCGCAGCCGAAACAGTTGTAGAAGTTGCCGTCCGGGGTCACGGTGAAGGACGGGGTCTTCTCGGTGTGGAAGGGGCACAGGCCCTTGAAGGACCGGCCCGCCCGTTTCAGCGTCGTGTACTCCCCCACGACGGCGACGATGTCGGCCTGCGTCCGCAACGCCTCGATGTCGTCCTTCACGATCCGACCGGCCACGACCACCTCCCCACAGCCCGCCCGGCGGCGGCGTGCACCGCGATGCCGGCCCCCGGACCGTAGCGCCCGAGCCCGCCGGTCAGCCCGCCAGGTTGCCGTCGTCCCAGTCGGGGTCGAGTTCGGCCAGGAAGGTCGTGAGCCGCGCCACCTCGGGCTCCTCCCCGATCTCCGACGCGGCGGCGCGCAACCGCCCGAGACAGGTGAGGAAGGGTCGGTTGGACGGCACCGACCACCGCACGTACCCCCGACCGCCCCACCCGGCACCGCGCAAGGCGTCCAACCCGCGGTGGTAGCCGACCCGGGCGTAGGCGTAGCGCTCGATCGGATCGCGGCCGCAGGCCGCGAGCGCGGCCCACCCCGCGACACTGGTCGGATGATCGGCGACGACCGCACCGACCGCGTCCCGCCGCGCCGGCGGGTCGGTGGCCGCAGCCGCCGCCAACGCCTGCCGCGCCTCGGGCGGATCCTCGGGCAACGTCGTCTCGTGCCGATCGGCCATGGGCAGCTCAGCCACGTGGGTGCCTCCGGGGTGCTGGTGGGCTCGGTCCGCCGACGGCCTGCGACCAGGTGTGCCGCGGGTCCCGTCAGGCCAGGCGAAGGTAGCCGCACACCGGTCGGTAGCCTCCGCGCGACAGCCGGACCCGCCGGCGTCCGGCTCCGAACCGACGGCAGACCCGGGTTTCAGCCCCAACGACGAAGGAGCGCCGGTGGCCACACCGATCCGCTACCACGTCGACCTCGCCGATCGGCTGCACCACCTGGTGCGGGTGTCGATGACGGTGCCCGAGGAGCTGGCCACCGGCGCTCGGCTCGTCCTTCCGGTGTGGACGCCCGGCAGTTACGTCGTCCGCGACTACGCCCGGCACGTCCAGACGATCGTCGCCCGGAACGGACAGGGCCGCGCGGTCGAACTGCACCGCGACGGCACCACCGCCTGGCGCCTGCCTGCGGAGGTCGCCGGCGAGGTGACCGTCACCTGGGAGCTGTACGCGAACGATCTCAGCGTCCGCACGAACCACGTCGACGACCACCACGCGTTGCTGATCCCGGCCGCGACCTTCCTGTACGTGGACGGTGCACAGGACCACCCCCACGAGGTGCACCTGCCCCCCGTCCCGGCCGATCACCGGGTCTTCTCCCTGCTCCCGCCGGGTCCGACCCCCGACACCTACCTCGCCGCCGATCGTGACCACCTGATCGACAGCGCCTTCGAGGTCGGGGCGTTCCCCCACCTCGACGTCGAGGTGGCCGGGGTCCCCCACACCTTCGTGTGGTCCGGCCACGGCGGCGCGCCCGACCTGCCCCGCATCGCCGCGGACCTGTCCGCCATCTCCGAGGCCTGCCGCGCACTGTTCGGCGGGGAGCTGCCCACCGACCGCTACACGATCCTGTGCACCGGTTGGGAGGACGGCGGCGGTGGGCTCGAGCACCGCGACGGGACGGTCCTCCAGGTGCCGATCCACACCTTCCAGGACACCGATCTGACGGCCCGGTTCCAGTCGCTGCTCACCCACGAGTACCTCCACCTGTGGAACGTCAAGCGGTTGGTCCCCGCCGACCTCCTGCGTCCCGCCTACGACCGCCCCACCCACTCGGAGTCGCTGTGGGTGGCCGAGGGGTGGACCGCCTACTACGACGAACTGCTCCCCACCCGGGCCGGGCTGTGGCGGCCGCGACGCCTCCTCGACACCCTGCAGGCGACCTGGAGGAGGACGCTCGCCACCCCCGGGGTGCACCGGCAGAGCCTGCGCCAGGCCTCCCACGAGGCGTGGATCAAGCACTACGTCCGCGACCACAACGCACCCAACGTCATGACCGACTACTACGGCCACGGCTCCCTGGTCGCCTTCGAGCTCGACCTGCGGCTGCGGGCCCAGGACCCCGACAGCGACGGCCTGGACACCGTGTTCCGGTCGCTGTGGGACCGGCACGGCCTCGATCCCGCCGGCTTCACCGAGCAGGACGTGCTGGCCGCGATCGCCGCCGTCGGCGGGGACGACCTCGCGGCCCTCACCGAGCGCCGGGTCGCCCGCCCCTGTCTGCCGGAGCTCGAGGAGATCGTCGCCGCCGTGGGACTGCGCTGGGACGGTGACGGGGCCTCAGACACCCCCGATCTCGGCGTCCACCTGCGGGAGTCCGACACCGAGGTGGCCCTGGCCAGCGTGCTGCGCGACGGGCCGGCCTGGAAGGGGGGCCTGTCGGGTGAGGACCGGCTGCTGGCCATCGACGGGCGTACCGTCGGCCGGGGTCGTCTCGCGGCGATCCTCTCCGCCTACGAGACCGGCCAGGTGGTCGCCGTGACCGTGGCCAGGGGTCCGAGGTTGCTGACCCGCACGGTCACCCTCGGCCCGCCCCGTCCCGACCGGCGGCTGGTCCGGGTGCGCGAGCCGAGCGCCACGGCCGAGCGCGCCTTCGCCCGCTGGTGCGGCGGCGAGCTGCAGCGGATCGAGCCGTGATGGACGCCCCCGCCGACGCCGACCCGCTGTACCTGATCCGCCTCCATCGCGAGGAGCTGTTCCGCCACGACGTCGAGTTCGTGTGGCGGTGGATGTCGGAGACCGAGCGGTTCCCGAGCTGGTGGCGGTGGCTCCGGGAGTTCGAGGCGGAAGGCGGCGGCCTGGTCGACGGCGGGATGCTGCGGGGGTTGGTCGTACCACCGATCCCCTACCGGTTCCGTGTCGGCATCCACTTCGACGAGGTCCGGCCGGCGCAGCACATCACCGCCCGACTCAGCGGCGACCTCCACGGTCCCGCCGACGTCTCCCTGGTCCCCCACGGCACCGGCACCCGGCTCACGATCCGCTGGCACGTCGAGATGCGCAAACCCTCGATGCGGGCCGCCGCCCGGTACGCCAAGGGCCTGATGGTCTGGGGGCACGACCAGGTGATCGACATCACCGTCCGACGTTTCCACGAGGTGCTGGACCGTGCGGCCACCCTGCACGACCCCTCGGACCGGACCGGCTGAGCGTCGGCGCGCTGCCGTGACCGCCGGCACCCCCGCGACCCGACGGCCGGTCACAGCTGGCCGGCGAGCTGCTCCCAGCGGGTCCGGACCCGGTGCAGACGGGCCTGTAGGGCCTCGCGGTCGGTGATCGCGAGGTTCGGATCGGTGAGGCGCTCCGCGAGCACCCCCACCTCGACGGTCAACAGCTCCACCTCGGTGCGCAGCACCCGGACCTCCTCCAGGGAGGACAGCGGCCGGTCCCTGAGCGCTTCGTCGAGCAGCTTGCGGGCCCGCTCGTCGGCGAGCAGGGAGCGGTCGGCACCGACCTGGGCGAGCAAGGCGTCCAGGTCGGGGAGCGCACGGGTGCGGGGCAGCTGCTCGAGCAGCTCCTGGAGGCGGCTCACAGCGCGGTCGGCCACGACCCAGTCCGGGACCTTGCGCCCCGGCATCGCCTGGTCCGCCATGTCACTGCTCCTCGACGTCCGCGAGCGTAGCGACCCCTGCCTCGCCGACGGCGGGGTTCCTGCGTCGCCAGCGACGACGGGGTTCCTGCGTCGCCAGCGACGACGGGGTTCCTGCGTCGCCAGCGACGACGGGGTTCCTGCGTCGCCAGC
>Ga0207421_10004882_pt1 | contig 15263 bp, 14 predicted proteins | sample SodLakKL_010_SED_4_FD_187542 | JGI IMG/M metagenome (GOLD analysis project Ga0207421, IMG submission 187542) | Alkaline sediment microbial communities from Lake Tanatar, Kulunda Steppe, Russia - 8KL_010_SED (SPAdes) (version 2) | ecosystem: Environmental > Aquatic > Non-marine Saline and...
TGGGTCACCGAGGAAAGCCGGAAGGCCGGAAGAAATGCCGCCAACTACGTAGCGGGAAAACTGCAAAATGGTGACAATAAGATTTCCGTTCAGGGAATCAACGGCGTTCGCTATGTGGTGCCCCAGGAGATCCGACCGGAGAACCTTATGGGTAAGACGGAATTTATGATGCGGGTGGACGGCGTCTATCAAAACGTAAAACTGGTGGCGAAAAGCGGAGACACAGTGCTTCGAAGTGTTAAACGACGACACGTGGCCCCCGGAGAGATGGAAAACCTGGTACTGGACTTTGAAAATATGGACCGAAACACTATGGAAAATCTGACCATTGAATTGGTTCAAGAGGAGGGTGCATAATGGATAAAAAAGAAATGATTTGTATTGTATGCCCTGTGGGCTGTCATATAGAGGTTGTTAAGGACGGACAGTCGGAAGAGGGTTACACCGTCAGCGGCAATCAATGCCTTCGGGGGAAGGTTTATGGCGTGAAGGAGATGACCAACCCCACCCGGGTGTTAACCACCACGGTGAAAATCACCGAGGGGAGTCTGCCGAGACTGCCGGTAACCACAAAGGGGGCCATCCCCAAGGAGCTGATGATGGAAGCCATGGAAGCGATCAATAGGGTAGAGGTCAACGCACCGGCAACGGTGGGTCAGGTCATCATCAAAAATCTATTAGATACGGGAGTGGATTTGGTGGCCACCCGAAGTATGGAAGAGGTATCCTCCTATCGATCTCAAAAAGTCAGCTGAAATCACCGGTACTCTTTAGGGTTTGTATAAAAGCCATCGAGAGCAAAAGGAACCTTAATAACGGCAAATTCCATCAAAAGCATAGCGGGAAGCATAGCATAAACATGAGTATAATATGAGTGTAAATTAGTGTAAATAGTAGCGCAAAGATTACTGCTGATAACAGTAGTGAATCTTAATAGAGATCTTTACAGCGGGATTACCATGGATCTCAGCACTAACTTCTGTAGCAAGATCAGCGCAACGGAAAGGCGGTAGAAGAATATGTTAAGTACCGGTGAACTGATTTTACGGCTGGTCCTATCCGCATTGGCGGGAGGGGTAGTCGGGGTGGAGCGGGAAGTCAACAATCGTCCTGCCGGCCTTCGAACCCATGTGCTGGTAACCCTGGGCTCAACCTTGATTATGATTATTTCCATGTACGGATTCCAGGGCTATGGCCCCGGAGGTGACGGGGGAGACCCTGCCCGTTTGGCAGCACAGGTGGTAAGCGGTATCGGTTTTCTCGGGGCGGGAACGATTCTTAGAACCGGGAATAATATCAGCGGTCTGACCACCGCCGCCAGCATTTGGGTATGCGGCGGCATCGGCCTTGCCATCGGCAACGGATACTACTCCGGTGGGATCGCCACCACCTTAATCGTACTGTTCACCCTGAAAGGGCTGAATGCCACGGAAAACCGACTCTTCAAAGTAAAATACAAAGAGCTGGTGATCTTTGCCAAGGAGCGCCCGGGGCTCCTGGGAGAACTGGGCCAGGTTATGGGAAAATACAACATCGTGATCAAGGATATCCGGGTGGTATCGGACCAGGACCTGTCCGAGGATCAGCGGGATATTGTGGTCCGTTTTCGGGTGAAGCTCCCCTCAAAGTTCTTTAATGATCGCTTCTTCATTGAAATCATGGCGATCCGCGGGATCAACCACGCATCCTGGGAAAGTGATTTTTAGCACACAGGGAAAGAAAAGTGTACCAGGGGGTCGGACCCAGTGGTACACTTTTTCGGTAGACCCAGGAAAACCGGTTGAAAAAATTACCCAATCTGCCGATAATATAAGTATAGGCGAAACCAGGGCGCAAAAAAGAGTCCTGAAAGTCTATGAAAATTGCAGCGGAAGGACCCTGCTACAAAGCGAGCAGTAGTCCGCACAGCAGTAAAAGGAGGGATCAACAATGGATATCGCAGCCCTATCAATGGGACTCAGTCAGATGAAACTCCAAAATGAAGTCAGCACGTCGGTAATGAAGATGGCCATGGATACCCAAGGGGGAGGACTGGAAAAACTGATGGACTCCGCCTCAAAAACCATGGAACAGTCGGTAAATCCCCATGTGGGAGGAAATATTGATATCCAGCTTTAGGGAAGAAAGCAAAATGGTGTGGCCGATAAGGCTGCGCCATTTTTCTGATGTACGGCTTGAAAAATGGATTAAAATATCATGTGTACAGCTTAAAAAAAGGATAAAAACATCATGAAAAGCTAATAAAAAAACAAAGCAAAACAGAACTTAGAAAGCGAGGGTCCAAATTATTTTGATAAAGCAAAAAATTATGGTAGGATTAAAGCATGTTTTTAGAGTTAACCTCTGTTCGAATATTTTTGCAACAGATAAATAACCGAACAATAATCTTTACATTGATACGAGAGAAGAGAAAGAAGGCGATGAGTGATGAAAAAAAGATCAATCGGCATGATGATTTTATTAACGATTATTACCTTGGGAATTTATGAAATATATTGGTATGTGGCCTTTCAATCGGAACTGAAAGAGCATACGGGAGAAGGATTTGGCGGTCTCGGGCATCTTTTTGTAACCATCATAACCTTTGGTATTTACTACATTGTGTGGCAGTTTCTTGCAGGGAAGAGAATTGCGAAGCTGGGGGGGGAGGATTTTTCCCTTTTATATCTTTTGCTGAGTCTGTTTGTCTTAAGCTGGATCAATCCCTTTATTATGCAAAGCCAGGTAAATGGGTTACGATAACAAAACAGAAGTTTTCCGGGAGGAGGATGAATATGAATGAAGAGGTAAGAAGGTACATAGAGAATCTACTGAAGAATATGGAACAGGCTTTTTACAGCATCGGAGAGAAACTCCTGTATTTAGAAAAGGAGGATACCTTAGAGCCCCTGCTGGATGTGGTGATGCCCTATAAGAACGTGATGCTGGCCCTGGAACCGGAGATGGAATCCCTGGATACGAAACGGAAAACCATCCTGCAGCGGACCACAGAGAAGCTTGAGAACAAAGTGCAAAGACTGATCACAGAGCAGGGACAGTTCACCAAACAAAAGCTTTTTAATTTTTTCAATCTGGAACTGGAGCCCGCCTTTGCCCGGTGGAAGGAAGCCGTGGAAAAAGTCCTGGAAACCCCCTAAAAAACTTCAGAAAAAATGCCGATAATTATTTAAAGGCTGATCCATAACAAGGGAGGGGTTTATCTTGAAAATCGACCATAAACCGTTGTCTTATGATGGTTATAAACAGGGACTCAAAGAGTTGATCCGGGGAAAGATTCCAAAACTTGCCCCGAAGCAGGTGGACGATGGAAAAGAGAATCAAGGCTATCGTCTCCGGAAAAATCACCGGATTCAGTATACTTACAATAAAGAATTAAAGAAAAACGTGGTCCATGTGGTGGACAACAAAACCGGGGACGTGGTGAATAAAGCCATATCCGATGCAGAAGTGGACCGGCGGATCCGGGTGCAAAGGGGCATTGAAAGAACCCTAGGAGATGTTTTTGATCAGAAAGTGTAGCCGGCGGAAGCGCAGGTTAGCTTGTGCTTTTTCGGGTATTTTATGATTTTTCCCTGGGAGAAAGAAGCATTTGTACCGGAGGACCGTCAATGGGGATAAATGATGTTGAAGGAATTGTTGAAGGGATGAATGATTACTGTAAGGGAATGACTACTGGAGGAAAATAATGAACAGAAAAGATGACGATTCAAATCACGGAAAAAACAGCGCCCTGGAGGCGAAAAAGAGATCCTTGGAAAAAGTACTGGCCTATTCCCGGGATTTTATACAGCTGCAGAATAAAGAATTGGATTTCCCCAAAATCACCGAGGACTTCCTGGAAATCTCCCGGGGAAAGTTTGCGGCCTTCAATCTCTATGATGATCGGGGAGAGAACTTTACCACGGAGGCCATCGCCGGGGATGAAGAATTGATTCAGCTAGGGGTGAAACTGGCGGGGCTCTGCTGCGGAAGAATGACATGGAACCATGATGAGGCCCGGGAGCAAAAGATGCGGGGAAAAACCACCACCCGTTTTTCCTCTGTGGCGGACCTTGCGGGAGGCGTCCTTTCCAGAAACCTGGTAAAAAAAGCCGCTAAGCGTTTGAATATCGGCGAGACCGTGGTCATTAAAATCATGAATAAGGAAAAAACCCTTGGAGACTTTACGGTGTTTATGGGCGAGGGAGAGAGTTTTGATCAACAGGAGATCGCCGAGATCTTCAGCAACCAGGTAGGCATGGTGTTGGAGCGGCAAAAAGTGGAAAAACAGCTATCGGAGCAGAACCGTCTTTTTACAAGGCTGTCCCAACAGGTGCCGGGAGCTTTTTTTCAAGCAAGGCTGAAAAATGCAGGAGAGCTGGAATTTCTTTTTATCAGTGACGGGGTTCAGGAACTCTGTGAAGTCAGCCCTGAGGAGGTTCGAAGGAATCCTCCGGTGGTGTTTTCCCATATTCATCCCGAAGATTTCCAACGGGTGAAGGGAACCATTGAAAAATCCGCTGCCCAGCTAAGCATCTGGGAGGTGGAGTACCGGGTGGTACTGCCAACGAAAGGGGAAAGGTGGCTAAAAGGCTCTGCCCGGCCGGAAAAGCTTGCCGACGGCAGTGTGGTATGGCATGGCTATATCAACGACTTCACCGAGAATGTCCGGCGGCAGAAAAAAATCGAGTATTTAAGCATCCATGACGACTTAACCGGTCTGTATAACCGGCGATATATGGAATCCATGGAAAAACACCTGGACCGGGAAGAAAATCTCCCCCTGGCCTACTTTTATATGGATCTTAACGGTTTGAAACTGAACAACGACGCCTTCGGTCATGAAAAAGGGGATGAGCTGTTAAAGCTTGTGGCGAAAATCCTAAAGAACAACTGCCGAGAACAGGACACCGTGGCCCGGGTAGGGGGAGACGAGTTCAGCATCCTGCTTCCGAGAACCTCAAAAGAGCAGGCAGATAACATTGCAAAAAGGATTCAAGAAGAAATTTCCAAAGCAAAGATGGAGCCGGTAATGGTTTCCATTGCCCTGGGATTTGCGGTAAAGACAAAGGTCCAGGAACAGATGGGAAATATCAAAAGCATTGCGGAAAAAAGAATGTACAAAAACAAACGCCAAAACGGGGGCGCCCTGCGCACTGAAACCATCGACATGATCCTGCAAAGCATTGAGGAAAAACACAAAAAAGAGGAGATCCATTCCCTGAGAGTCGGGGAGTATACGGGAAAAATCGGCCGTAGCCTGGGGATGAAGCCTAGGGATTTGGAAAAGCTGAAGCGGGTATCCTATCTACACGATATCGGAAAGGTCATGGTATCCCCGGAGATCTTGAATAAAGCTGATAAGCTCACAGAGGAAGAGTATGAAGTGGTGCGCCAGCATCCGGAGATCGGTTACCAAATACTGAAATCCTTAGAGGAGTATGCGGATATGTCAGAAATAGTTCTCTATCATCATGAACGCTGGGACGGAAAAGGCTATCCTCAGGGTCTGAAAAAGGAAGAAATCCCACTGGAATCCCGTATCATCAACATTGCCGATGCCTATGAGGCTATGACCGCAGATCGACCCTACCGGGGCGCAAAAACAAAAGAAGCAGCCCTTAAAGAGCTGCAACGCTGCGCCGGCAGTCAGTTTGATCCGGAGCTGGTCCGGTTATTCATTGAAAATACTCGGCGCTGAGCGGTCGAAAAATTACTTATACATCCATTGTTATTGGCGTAAAAGAACTCCCTGGGAAGGGAGTTTTTTTACGGAGTAGACTGCTGAGAGCCAAAGCAAAAATGTACCATAGGGTCAGACCCCTTGGTACATTTTTGTTCCGACGCACTGCATATTTCGGAAGGTTACCCGGTAACACTGGGAATGAAATCCTCTCGAAACTGGGACTCATAGAGCTTTCGGTACTCCCCGTTTTTCGCCATCAAGGCATCGTGGGAGCCTTCTTCGATAATCCCCTCTTCGGTCAGAACAATGATCCGGTCGGCGTCCTTAATGGTGGACAGGCGGTGGGCGATGGCAATGGTGGTTCGGTCCTTGGACAGCTCCCGAAGGGCTTTTTGGATGATCCGTTCCGTCTCGTTGTCCAGGGCCGAGGTGGCCTCGTCCAGCAGTAAAATCGCCGGATTCTTTAAGAAAATCCGGGCAATGGCCAGGCGCTGCTTCTGTCCGCCGGAGAGTTTGACTCCTCGCTCGCCGATATAGGTGTTAAAGCCGCTTTGGAGATTCATAATAAAATCATAGGCATGGGCTTTTTTTGCGGCGTCGATAATCTCCTCCTCGGTGGCTTCGATGTTTCCGTAGGTGATGTTATCCTTGACGCTTCCGGAGAATAAAAACACGTCCTGCTGCACGATGCCGATATTTTCCCGGAGAGATTTTTGGGTAAACTCCCGGATATCCTTGCCGTCAATTGTAATCGCCCCTTTTTCCACTTCGTAGAACCGGGGAATCAGATTACAAAGCGTGGTTTTTCCGCCGCCGGATCTTCCCACAATGGCCAGGGTTTCCCCAGGACGGATTCGAAGGTTGATATCTTCAAGGACCTTTTGGTCGGAGCCGTAATTGAAGGTTACCCGGTCAAATTCAATATCCCCGTAAACGTTTTGCATCTCCAGGGCGTCCTTTTTATCCTGGATATCGGGATTGATTTTAAGGGTATCGAAGAATCGCTGAAAACCGGACATGCCTTTTTGGTAGTTCTCAATCAGTGCGGTAATCCGGCGGATGGGCTGCATAAACATGGACACGTACAATAGAAAGCCCACCAGCTGTCCCGTTTGCATCTGGCCGTTATAGATGAAAATCCCACCGGCAACCAGCACCGACAGATGAATCAGATTGGAAAACAAATGAATCCCGGCGAAAAATTCAGCCATCACCTTAAAGGCCCCTTCCCGGGCATCCTTAAAGTTTTTATTTCCCACGGCGAATTTTTCTTCTTCAAAATGCTCATTGGCAAAGGACTTCACCACCCGGACGCCGGAGATACTGTCCTCGGCCTGGGCGTTCACATCGGCGATTTTTATCCGCATTTCCATAAACGCCCGTCGCATCCGTTTGTTTTTCAGCACCGCAAAAATCAGCATAATCGGTACAATGGCGAAGGTGATCAGGGCCAGGGGCCAGTGAATGTTCAATAGAATAATAAAGGATCCCAGGAGGGTCACCGAGGCGATGAAAATATCCTCGGGACCGTGGTGGGCAAGTTCGGAAATCTCGTGGAGGTCATTGACCAATCGGCTCATCACATGGCCGGTTTTGGTATTGTCAAAGTAGTTAAAGGATAGCCGGTTTACATGGTTAAACAGATCCCGGCGCATATCGTGCTCCATGCGGGTGCCCAGCACATGGCCCCAGTAATCCACGGTGTACTGTAGGATGTAGCGGAGCAGATAGACCACCAGCATCCCTCCCGCCACCATGAAAATCAGATCTAAGTTTCTTGAGGGCAAAATGTCGTCGATCATTCGGCTGACTACAAAGGGAAAGATCAGATCCAGCATGGCCATAAAAAAGGAACAGCTAAAGCTGAGAATAAACAGCTTTTTATGGGGTTTATAATAGCGAATAAATTTACGTAGTACCAAGGGTTATTACCTCCTTTAAATTTAGGCTGAGTGTTTAACACAACCATTTTATCGCCACAGCACGATAGCCACAGTTCGACCGCCACAGCACGATAGCCACAGTTCGACCGCCACAGTTCGACCGCCACAGCTCAATCGCCACAGCAATATCGCCACGGCACGATCGCCACAGCACGATTGCCACAGCTCAATCGCCACAGCACGACCGCCACAGCTCAATCGCAGCAGATCCATCGCATTTAACGCTAGCGTTTGTTATACTGGTTTTATAGCAGTAGTTACGCTGTTAAGTTATCGAAGTTATCGAAAAAGGCTATATCGATTATATCAAATATTCCTACTAAAAGGTAGAAAATATTTCGGAGGACTAAAGAATTTATCGCCTATTGGGTGAAAAAGACCCTGAAAAATACTTCAGTCAAAGCAGGAATTTTAAAAAATATGTCGAATCAATATAATAGGTAATAATTTGAAATATTTTGCAATCCAAAATAAGCAATTGATAAAATCCGTATCGGATCGACACCGGATTGGCTAAGGTCGGATCCATGATAAAGCGGGGACTACATAAAGGCATAAAAGATAGCCAGAAAGGAGGGGAACAAAATCAAAACCATCAAAGCACAGATGATCGTTATTTTAATGTTTTTTGCCCTGATTCTTTTTGGAATCCTTGGATACATAATTTTTCAACAGTTATCCTATATGCCGGAGTTAATTCAGCAAAACCAGCAGCAGGTGGCGGAGGCTCGAGCCGATGAACTTTCCAAAGAATTAAAGGGGATCGAAGATATTGTCGAGGTAGCGGCCAACTCTCCGACCGTGCAGTCCATGGATATGGAAGAAATTCGGGAGTATCTGCCCCATCTGATGATCTCCGATAAGATTCGAAACATGACGGTTTCCGATGCCCAGGGAAATGCCTGGACCACCTATGACGCTTTTATCGACATCTCCGATCAGGAGCAGTTTGAACGGATTTTTATATACGACGAATCTCACGTGCTGTCAGAACCCTTTCACAGTCCTTACATAGAAGAGGATGTTCCTATTATGACCATTGCCTACAGTGTTCACAATGGGTCCCGGGAGAAGGTGGGACTGGTTAATGCGGTGGTGTCCATGGCCTTTATTGAGGATTTGCTGGCAGGTATAAAAACCGAGGAATCTTGCTATGCCTATATCATTGATCAAGAGGGCATGGTCGTCAGTCATCCCTCGGAGGAGATCGGCCTGGCAGATCATATATCCCGGTGGATGCCGGAGGAGGCTCATCAGATGGAGGTATTGGATAAGGACGGCGGCTCTTTGGAGTATACCGATCCTGATGGGGAAAAGTATCTTGGAGTATATACGGAGATCGAGGGAAGACCGGGTTGGAAAATGGTGATGAGTGTTTCGGCGGATGTGGCCTATGCAGAGTATTACGCCATTATAGAATACATCCTGGGGATGCTGCTTTTTGGAATCCTGTTAATAACGATTTTTGCATACTTCTATGCCGACACCTTAGCGAAACCGGTACTGGCTTTGAAGTCCGTGTTTGAAAGCGCCGCAGAGGGCAATCTCAGTGTGGAGGCGGAAGAAGACTATCCTAATGAGTTTGGAAAAACAGGTGCCGCCTTTAATACCATGCTCAATCAAATTAAACAGTTAACCTTTCGGGATCCTGTAACAGATCTGTACAATCAGAACAGTTTTGTGGTGGAACTCAGACAAATGTTCAAGAAAAAACATCGGCCGGGGAATCATTACCTTCTTTTGGTTTCCATCGATGATTTTAAGCGGATCGACAGCATCGGCGGCCAGGGGTCCGGAGATCAAGCCTTACAGGTTGTAGCCGGTCGTTTGAATAATTTTATTAAAAAAGAAGAGCTCATCGGCCGTTATTACGGGGACGAGATGATTTTGTATCTGCAAAGCCAAAGCAAAAAGGATTTTACGAAGCGGTTGCAAAGGCTTCGGGATATTTATGATTATCCCATCTACTTAAAAGGGGTTCAGTACCGTTTAAAAACCAGCATTGGAATCACCGCCATCAACCATCCTACAACGGAACTGCAAGAAGAGATCAAAGAAGTGACCGTGGCAAAGCAAAAAGTCAAACGATCCGGAGGAAACGGGTTCGAGTTCTATAACAAACGGTTTAAGGAGGAAATCCTGGAAGAACAGCAAATGGAAGAGGCCCTCTTTTATGCGATTGCCAAGAATGAGCTGTACCTGGTGTATCAGCCGATTCTTTCCGTGGCGGGGGATACCGTAATCGGCCATGAGGCCCTTCTTCGCTGGAAACACCCGGTGTATGGCAGGGTTTCCGTGCCGCGGATTATTGATCTGGCGGAAAAAAGCGGACTGATTTTTGAATTGGGAGAGTGGACATTAACGGAGGCCTGTAGACAGAATCAGCAGTGGATAGAACAAGGTTATGGTTCCCTGATCATGGCGGTGAATTTTTCCGCGCTGCAAATGGCGGACTCGAAAATTCTTGAAACCGTATCGGAAAGTCTCAAGGAGAGCCAGATGGATCCGAAGCTGCTAAATATAGAAATCACCGAAACCGTAGCCATGATTCACACGGATCAGAAAGTGGAGTTGATGACGGCGCTGAAAAAAATCGGCGTGACCTTCTCCATTGATGATTTCGGGACCGGCTATTCCTCTCTATCCTACTTTACTAATTTTCCGGTGGATACCTTGAAGATTGACCGGTCCTTTATCCAAAATATGTTGATTGATGAGAACGCCCGCACCGTAACCACCACCATCATCCAGATGGCCAAAGCCCTGAATCTTAGAATCATTGCGGAGGGGGTGGAGACCCGGGAGCATCTTGAGGCTCTTAAAGAACTGGACTGCAGCCACTACCAGGGATATCTGGTCTCCAAACCCCGCTTGCCGAAGCGCTGCGAGGAAATCATGGAAAAGTATAGATAACAGAGGATGACAGCGGGACGGAGTTTTTGTCATCCCGCTTGCTAATCCCTTTTGGAGAGGGGTTAGGATTATGGCGCTGGGCGGAGAGCGAAAAGGCGGGAAGAGCAGATGAAAAGGATGACAGCGGGACGGAGTTTTTGTCATCCCGCTTGCTAATCCCTATTGGAGAGGGATTAGGATTATGGCGCTGGGCGGAGGATGAAAAGGCGGGAAGAGCAGATGACAGAGGATGACAGCGGCACGGAGTTTTGTCATCTCGCTTGCTAATCCCTATTGGAGAGGGGTTAGTACTGTAGCACTGGAGGAAAGCTGAAAACTGTATAGTCTGGCGGGAGCTGGTCTTTTGGAAAATTGCGAGTAGGAGTATAAGCGTGAAGGGACAGAGAGGCAGTCCCTTTTTTTTATGCTTTTAGGTAGGGGTTCCTAGGGAAAGATGGACAAGTTCAATTGACAATTGCCGGGATTTTCGGTATAATTATTTTTGTAATTAGATAAAAGTTTAACAATCGATGAAATATTTTGACAACAACGACAGCGAAAACGGCTTTGAAAGCAACAGCAGTGACAGCGCCTGCGACAACAACAACAGCAAAAAAAACAACAACGGCAATATCTATACGTAGCAAAGAGAAGGAAGACCTTGCAATAGAAAATACGGTAATAGGCAAGAACGCAGATAGACAGGGGTAGTACGCAAAACGCAAAGCGCAGTAATACAAAATGCAAAAATGTCAAAAATCCAAGTATTTAAATGATCTTAAAAATCCGAAATATTACAGAAATTGATTAGTATTCAAAAGAACTTGGTAAGGAGGGACTGCCATATGAGAAAATTGACTGCAGCATGGGTGATGTTTTTCGCCGTGGTGTTTCTAACCTCAGCAATATAATTTAGCATTGCCGGTATTGCTTTAAAACATGATTTATAAGTAAGGCCCATTGAAATGAACGGAAACATCCTAGCGGCGGCACATAATAAAGAAATAACCATTCGGTGAAAGCTATAAAGAAACCACTTTTCCAAAAGAAGGGTGGTTTTTGTTTTACGGTAGCGGAATTTCGGGTATAGAAAAGCTAGACCGTTATAAAACCATGATTGCCATCGATTGTTTCCTTGCTCAGCCCTGGTTCCTTGAGTGGAAAAAGGCCGGAAAAAGAAAGGAAAAATATGCAGTCGGGACCTTGCCGGTCCACTAAAAGACTTTATTCAAAGGAGGATTTACATGGAACCCTTAGATTTTATCTACAAAAGACACAGTGTACGAAAATTCAAGGAGGCACCGGTACCCAATGAAGACATTAAAGAGATCATTAACGCCGCAACCTACGCCCCCTCCGGAAAAAACCGACAGAACTGGCATTTTGTCGTGGTAAAGAACCGGGAGGTCATCGAGAAAATGAGCAGGGCTATTGAAAAGAAAGGAAAGGAATTGGTCGCCGGACTGCCGGAGGAGAAATCCAAGGACTTTTTAAAGTATCTGCCCTTTTATTCATTTTTCACAAAGGCGCCGGTGACGGTGTTGGTGTTTGCCGGGCCGTACCCTACGACAGGTGCGGATCTTCTTCGGGCAAAAGGTGCATCGGAGGAAGAGATTCGGGAATTGGAAAAGCATAATCCCGGCATACAGAACGTGGCGGCGGCCATGGAAAATCTGTTGCTGGCCGCAGCGAATCTGGGTTACGGTACCTGTTGGATGACGGGGCCCAACTTTGCGGCCGAGGAAATTCAGGAAGTTGTAGGCTTTCAAAAGGAAGGGTATTATTTAGCGGCGATGACACCCCTGGGAGTTCCCGAGGAAAAAGAGCTGTGGTCACCGAAAAGAAAGCCCTTAGAGGAAGTTTTGGATATAATCGAGTAGGAAAAAAAGTGTACCAGGGGGTCGGACCCCCTGGTACACTTTTTCAATAAAGAATCCTTCGAATTGCCTAAATATAGGGTAAGATTTCAAATATATCGACTAAAAGGAAAAGACTTGTACCTCCTACAGTATATGGTATACTGGGACTTGTGAGTAATTTGACATTAAAAAGACAAAGTCAAGGAGGACAAGATGAACAGACAATCACCGGAAAAAAGCAAGGACTCAAAAGCAACAAAAAGTAGACTGAAAGGGGGCGTTTCCATTCGGTTTCGAATAACCGTGCTTCCCCTGATTTTAGTGTTGTTGGCCATCGTAGGAATTACCGTAACATCATCCTATGTGATTCGGGACAGCTTCATCGAAGAAACCCGGGAAAACGCACTGGATTTAGGAACCCAGGCCCAGCACCAGATCGCCATGGCCGAGGATTCCATGGATACGGTTAACGATATGTTGGAAGACCATATCCGAATCTCTGCAAGACTTGCCTTAATGGATGTTGAAGAGATATCCAACGAACATCTTTCGGATTTAGCCCAGGCGCTGGATATCGAGGTGATCAACATTATCTCCGAGGACGGGGAAGTGATTTACACCACCCATGTGGAAGAGAACTTGGGAATACAGGCGCCCCCGGAGCATGGATCCTTTTTGGTGCAAGAGGAACCCAGTGGAGAGTTAATGGAAGAAATGCGTCAGGGAATTACCGATGACGATTATTACAAATTTGGTTACATAAGCATTCCTGCCGGCGGAGCGGTGCAGATCGGCCTTACGGCGAACCAGGTATATGAGCTGTCGGAGCGCTTTTCCATCGAGAGCACCCTAGAGCGCTTAAGCAGAGAAGAGAATATTTTATACGCTTCCTACATTGATGAAGAGGGAGCTGTTCTTGCCCATACCGATGGGATTGATGAGCAAGGAAGCGGAGAGGACATAGCCTCGGAGGATACTAATGGAGAGGCTGAGGAAGAAGTCGCGGGCTCGGAGGACGGAGCAGGTGACGACGGTGATAACGGTGACAACGGCGGTCCGGACAACGGGGAGGCCGAGGTTGCGCCAGAAGCATCGGCGGGATCTGAAGAACTTGCCACAGCGGTCCCGGCGGATGCGCTAAACTCCCGGGGAGTGTATTCCCAGGAAATAACCTATGGGGAAGAGGACACTCCGGGATATGAAATTTTTCTACCAATGGATGAAGTGGAGGGCATGGGAGGCTACTTAAATCTTGCCCTTTCCATGGAACGGGTAAATCACGGGATCAGGGATAACGTAACGAACATTGCCCTGGTGGGTATAGTGGCGTTTCTTATCATTGCAGGCCTTTTGGTGATGACCTCCCGCTATGTGATTGACAGTGTGAAACGATCGAAGGATCATTTGGATCAGCTGGCAAAGGGAAACTTTAATCACCATGTGCCGGAAAAATTCCTAAATAAGCGAGATGAGTTCGGGGGGATTGCCCGGTCCATAGAAGCCATGCAAAAAGCGATCAAAGAGACGATTGAGGAAATGCTCTCGGGAGCCCGGCGTCTTGGAGAAGGTTCCGAGTCCTTAGCGGCGACCTCTCAGCAAATGTCCGCCTCCTCGGAGGAACTTGCCTCCTCGATGAATCAAGTGGCGGAAGGGGCGGATGCTCAGCGAAGTGACACCGGAGAGATGGAAGCTACCCTGGCCTCTTTTAAGAAGATCACCGAAGGGGTGGAAAAAGCCATCGCTTTAGTGCAGGCCAAGACCGACGGAGCCGAGGGAAAAGCCGGTGCCGGCAGGGAAGAGGTGGACCATCTCGTAGCCTCGCTGACTTCGGTAAAGACCGCCTTTGGGGAAGTGAAGGAAAAAATCGGGAGCCTGAATGCCTCCGTGGAAGAGATTCGTGGAATTTCTGAGATGATTCAGGGAATCTCTGATCAGACGAATCTTCTGGCATTAAACGCCGCTATTGAAGCGGCCCGGGCGGGAGAATCCGGTCGCGGGTTTGCCGTAGTGGCGGAGGAAGTTCGAAAGCTTGCGGAGGCTTCGGGGCAGTCCACGGAGAAAATCCAAAGGTTGACGGAGGAGATCCACCGGGAGACCCAAGCGGTGGAGAACACCTCCTCGAAGGTGGAGGATTCCATCGAGGAGCAGGGCCGCCGGGTGGAAAACACCCGGAGCACCTTCAAAGAAATCATTGAAGGCATTCAGGCGATCCCGCCCTATATGGACAGCGTCAATCAAGAGCTAAGGGTAATGGACGATGCCAAGGAGGAAATGAACCGGCGGGTTGAGAAAGTCGCAAAGGTTGCGGGAGACAACGCCGAGGCTACCGAGGAAGTGGCGGCTTCCTCAGAAGAGTTAACCGCCTCCTCCCAGGAAATCGCCTCCACCGCCGAGGATTTAACCCGGCTCTCTCAAAGTTTATTAAAAAGCGGAAAACGTTTCCAAATATAATTAAACCATGGTAAAATTAAGTGTATCAGGGAAAGACTCCTAAAAGCAAAAAGTGTACCAGGGGGTCGGACCCCCTGGTACACTTTTTTATCATTCAACCCCGGTGTTTTTACATAATCTTTTCAACGTTTTTTCCGTTATCCCAAGAAGCGGTTTAAAAATGAAAGGAGGAGGAATATGCCAAGAAGTCTAAGGAGGAAAAGCAGTACAGGAATGTACCACGTCATCCTAAGGGGTATCAACAAACAGGTAATATTTCACGATGAATTGGATTATCGAAGGTTTTTAGAGGTGTTACAAGAGGCAAAAGAGAAAAGCGGGTTTGCGGTCCATGCCTACTGTATTATGAATAACCATGTACATATCCTGATCGAGGAGAAAGACGAACCGTTAAGCGTAGTTATGAAGCGTATCGGTTCCAGTTATGTGTACTGGTATAACCGGCGATACGAC
>Ga0207421_10004883_pt1 | contig 15263 bp, 15 predicted proteins | sample SodLakKL_010_SED_4_FD_187542 | JGI IMG/M metagenome (GOLD analysis project Ga0207421, IMG submission 187542) | Alkaline sediment microbial communities from Lake Tanatar, Kulunda Steppe, Russia - 8KL_010_SED (SPAdes) (version 2) | ecosystem: Environmental > Aquatic > Non-marine Saline and...
GAGGACCGGATCCGCGAGATCGTCCGTCGCGAGCTCGAGCCGGTGGTTGACGAACTCCGCGGAGACGCCATGGGTAACGTCGTCGGCACCGTCGAGGGGACGACCGACACGGAGGTCGTCGTCGCCGCGCACATGGACGAGATCGGGTTCATGGTGCGCCACGTCGACGACGGGTTCGTCCAGGTCGATGCACTCGGCGGGTTCGACGCACGCGTTCTGAAAGCCCAGCGGGTCACCGTCCACACCGAAGACGGCGACCTCCCCGGCGTGATGGGTTCCGTTCCGCCGCACACGCTCGACGAGGAGGCGCTCGAATCCACACCCGAGGTCAAGGACATCCACGTTGACGTCGGGCTCGACGCCGACGAGGCGGCCGAACGGATCTCTCGTGGTGACCTTGTGACGCTCGCGGCTCACACCGAGCGCGTCGGCGAGCACGTCACGGGGAAGGCGCTCGACGACCGCGTCAGCGTCTACGCGATGCTCGAGGCGGCGCGACGACTCGACGACCCCGACGTCACGGTACACTTCGCCGCCACGGTACAGGAGGAAGTCGGCCTCCGCGGCGCGGAGGCGCTGGGTGTCGACCTCAACCCGGATCTGGCGCTCGCGCTCGACGTCACCGTCGCCAACGACGTCCCCGAGTTCAAAGACGACGAGTACGTGACCGAGCTCGGCGAGGGGACGGCGATCAAGCTGAAGGACTCGAGCGTCATCACCAACCCGAAAGTCAACCGCCGGCTCCGATCCGTCGCCGAGGCCGAGGGGATCACCTACCAGCTCGAGGTGTTGCCCGCGGGCGGCACCGACACCGCACCGCTCCAGCGGGCGGGCGGCGCGACCGCCGTCGGGGCAATCTCGATCCCGACGCGCTACCTCCACACGGTCACAGAGAGCGCACACGTCGCGGACGTTGAGGCGACAATCGACCTGCTGACGGCGTTTCTCGAAACCGAAACCGGCGAGGAAGTGTACACGCTCTGAGTACCCACCCAACCCCGGAGAACGTCCACCCTCAGCTCCGGGCTGTCTGCAGGAAGCGCTCGGCCGTTCCAGCGAGCACACGGACGGCCCGTAGCACGTCCGGCCACTCGACGTACTCGTCAGGGTGGTGTGCCTGTTCGACGCTTCCCGGCCCGAAGAGGACTGTCGGAATCCCTGCCGCAACGTAGTGCCGCGAGTCTGCGCCGTAGGTCACCCCGACCGGCTCGTCGTCGAGCCCCCGATACCGGAGCTCTCGGCGGAGCGCGTCGACGACTGGCTCGCGCTCGTCGACCTCAGCGGGCTCGAACTGGACGGAAAACCGCTCGAACTCGGGCGGGTGTGCGGCGAGCCATTCGTCGGCGCTGGCGACCTCCTGGAGGCGGGTCTCGAACTCGGATTCGACCGTCTCGACTGTCTCGCCCGGCGCGACGCCGATTCGGATCTCGGCGAGCAGCTCGGCCGGGACGCTCGAGGCCCAGTTCCCGGCGCGGACGACCCCGGCGTTGACCGGCCAGGGGTTCTCGAAGCGGTCGTACAGCGGGTGGGTGACCCGCTCGGCACGCTCGCGTTCGAGCGCGCACAGCGCTGCCCGGATCCGCTCGAAGTGTGGGAGGACGGACTCACCGTGCCAGCGCGTCGCCGCGTGGGCCGATCGCCCCTCGAGACGAAGGCGTTTCATCAGGCTCCCCTCGGTGGCGATCACCGGCTGGAGCTCGGTCGGCTCCGCCACGATCGCGGCGTCGCGCTCGAACGGGTACGGGTTCGCGAGTGCGGCCGCCGCCGCCCCGATGCCGCCTTCCTCTTCGCCGGCGACCGACTCGACGACGATGCGCCCGTCGAACTCGCCCTCGAGCGAGGCTGCCGCGAACAGACACGCCGCCAGCCCGGCTTTCATGTCCGCGGCCCCACGGGCGATTAGCCGATCGCCGTCCCAGGTCGGCTCGAACGGCTCGCTCGACCAGCGCTCGCTCGCGGGAACGACGTCGGCGTGCCCGTTGAGCACGAGCGTCGGCCCGGCGTCCGGATCGCCGAACTCGCGGACGCCAGCGACGCTCGGTCGTTGTGCGACCGACAGCGCGTCCGGGTCGTCGGGAAACGAGGGATGTGCCACCAGCGTCTCGGTGTCGGCCTCCCACTCGTACACCTCGAAGCCCCGCCGTTCGAACTGTGCTACCAGCCACTCCTGTGCTGGCTGTTCGTTCCCGTCGGTCGTCTCGAAACGCAACAGCCGCTCGACGAACGCCGCGAGCTCGTCGGGCAGTCCCGGCGCGTGTTCCATACCGGGCCTCTCCCGCCGACCGGATAAAAGCTGTCGGCCGGTTTTCCAGTCGAAATAACGGTCAGCCGAAGTGTTCGTCGTACAGCTCCTGTGCGTGTTCGATGGCGTCGTAGGCGGCGTCGCGGTCTTCCCAGCCGAGCGTCTCGGTCTCCTTGCCGGCCTCGAGGTTCTTGTACGTCTCGAAGAACTCGCTGATCTCGTCGCGGGTCTGCTGGGGGATGTCTTCGAGGGCTTCTACGTGGTCGTAGCGCGGCTCTTCGGTCGGCACGGCGATCACCTTGTCGTCCTGTTCGCCATCGTCGTCCATCCGCATGAGCGCGACCGGCCTGACCTCGATGACACAGCCCGGAAAGGTGGGGTCCTCGACGAGCACGAGCACGTCGAATGGGTCCTCGTCGTCGTAGTACGACTGGGGGATGAAGCCGTAGTCAGATGGGTAGTGGACGTTGCTGTGGAGGACGCGGTCGAGCATCACGCCGGGGATGTCCTTGTCGTACTCGTACTTGTTGCGGTCACCTTTCAGGCACTCCACGACCGCGTAGATCTCCTCGGGTGGGTTCGGTCCCGTCTCGAGGTCTTCCCAGAGGTTCGTCATCGGCTACCAGTGCGCGCTTCGGTCAAAAACTACTTTCGGTCTGAGCCGTGAGTACCATCTGGCACACGGTTCGGGCTCGCACTGATCCGGTGATGGATACATAACCTCACCGGAGTAGTAACATCTATGTAACCTCTGGTACAGCGATTAACACCTGACAACGCACGTGTGATTTACCAAACGTTAAATACCTAGAAAGCATCCTTTCACGTATGTCAGAGGCACAAACAGTTGCTGACAGCCCCGGTACCGCAAGCGAACTCACAGCGTTCCAGCAGAACATCCTGACGATTCTCGCCGAAGAGCCTCGCTACGGGCTCGCGATCAAGCGCGAACTCGAGTCGTACTACGACTCGGAGGTAAACCACGGCCGTCTCTATCCGAACCTCGACGACTTAGTCGAGCTCGGTCTCGTCGAAAAGAGCGAGCTCGACAAGCGGACGAACCAGTACGCGCTGACCGACGAGGGCTATCAGGTGCTGCTCGACCAGCTCCACTGGACGTTCGAACGCCTCGTCATCGACGATGACCGCGCAGCCGACATCGAGTCACTCGTCGAGCAGGTCCGCTAACTGATCGGCAGCTTTTCGGCCCACACTCACCAGCGGGGCGGCTCTCGCCCTGCACGCTCGAAGACGTACCGGAGAGAGCTTTCGACGACGGCTCGTTGCTCGTCGCTCGGCCAGGCGTTGCGCGGGAAGTACTCCTCGAGGAACTCCCGGAGCTCGTCGCCGGTCGCGCGCTCGATCCGTTTCGCGTAGTGGTTGCCCATGAAGTCGGCGAGCGCGTGTGCGTTCGCGCCGTGAACCTCGCCGTGGTCTGCCTCGACGCGCTCGGCGAGCGTGCGATTGTGGGCTTCGGTCTCCGCCCAGCGGTCGGCGTCGCCCGGTCCCGACAGCGTGCGTTCGACCGCCCGTCCGAGCTGCTCGATACGGTCGAGCTGGGCAACGCCGTCTTCGACCCACTCCGCCGGGTAGAGCACCAACACGTCGTCCTCCTCGCGGATGCGCGCCCGGTAGCCGTACTCGGCGAGGCGCTCGTCGCGGTCGGCACGGTACGCCGCGGCCTCGTTTTCGTCGACCGCCTCCCGCGCCCGCCGGGTCAGCTGCTCGGCGCGGTCTGCGACCCTCTCCGGCAGTCCGCGCCCGGGATCAGCAGGCTGTTCGGCCTCCTCGTCTGGCCCTGCCCGCGCGCTGTCTCTCCGGCCTCGGTCGCTCATGGCTCGAACGCCTCGTTCGCCAGCGTGTCGGCGCGCTCGTTTAGCTCGCGCGGCACGTGCGTCAGCGTCCACGACTCGAAGCGCTCGAGCAGCTCGAGCGCCCGCACCCGCAGCTCGCGCAGGGCGGGGTTGTTGACGGCGTACTCCCCGCGGAGCTGTCTGACGACGAGCTCTGAGTCGCTCCGGATCTCGAGCTCGTCGAAGCCGTGAGCGTCGGCCACCTCGAGGGCGTGGATTAACGCCTCGTACTCGGCCTGGTTGTTCGTCGCCTCGCCGATCCGGCGCCCGCCCTCGGTGACGATGCCGTCGCCGGTGACGATCACCCAGCCGATCGCGGCCGGCCCGGGGTTGCCCCGCGCCGCGCCGTCGACGTAGACGTGCGCTCGGCCGCCTCCTTCGCGGAGGAGCCCCTCGAGGCGAGCGCTGTTGTGGCCCTGAACGACGACTTTCCCGTCGTAGGCGACAGCCGTGGCCCCCTCGTGTGTGGCGCGCCAGCGCTCGTGGTCGGTGTTTCCCGCCTCGACGGCGACGCCGGCAGCGTCCAGCCGCGCGCGCGCCGCGTCGGGATCACATTCGATGACTGGCATTGACGCTTACCTCACCGTCGTACCCTTAGTATAGCTTCCGGTCTCTCTGCCACCGACAGGGTGGAACTGGCTGCCGTCGTGTGGTCTGGGGCGTTCCGACAGATCCTGTCTCACCGGAAACCACAAAATACTTACCAAGGGTTTAAGTTCACCTATCCTCCTACTATAAAAGTGCGATGACACGGTCAAGCCGCCAGCGCGAGCGCGAGCGCGAGTCTATCACTGAACAGGAGGAAACGGAGGATGTGCGGGAGTGTCCCGAGTGTGGGTCCGACAATCTTGTCAAGAGTTCTGACCGCGGCGAACTCATCTGTGACGACTGTGGCCTCGTCGTCGAGGAGGGAAGTATCGACCCGGGGCCGGAGTGGCGTGCGTTCAACCACCAGGAGCGCCAGCAGAAGTCCCGGGTGGGCGCGCCGACGACCCAGACGATGCACGACAAGGGGCTGACGACGACCATCGACTGGAAGGACAAAGACGCCTACGGCCGATCTATCTCCTCGAAAAAGCGCAGCCAGATGCACCGCCTCCGGAAGTGGCAAGAGCGCATCCGCACCAAAGACGCGGGCGAGCGCAACCTCCAGTTCGCCCTCTCTGAGATCGACCGGATGGCCTCCGCACTCGGCGTTCCGCGGTCGGTGCGCGAGGTCGCCTCCGTGATCTACCGACGGGCGCTCAAGGACGACCTCATCCGCGGTCGCTCGATCGAGGGCGTCGCCACGAGCGCCCTGTATGCGGCCTGCCGCAAGGAGGGTATCCCCCGGAGCCTCGAGGAGATCTCTGACGTCTCCCGGGTCGAGCGAAAGGAGATCGGCCGCACCTACCGCTACATCTCCCAGGAGCTCGGTCTCGAGATGGAGCCGGTCGACCCGAAGAAGTACGTCCCGCGTTTCTGCTCGGAGCTCAACCTCTCGGAGGAAGTACAGACCAAGGCGAACGAGATCATCGAGACGACGGCGGAGAAAGGGCTGCTCTCTGGGAAGTCGCCGACCGGCTACGCGGCGGCTGCGATCTACGCCGCCTCGCTGCTCTGTAACGAGAAAAAGACACAGCGCGAGGTCGCCGACGTCGCTCAGGTCACCGAAGTGACGATCCGCAACCGGTACCAGGAACAGATCGAAGCGATGGGCATCCACGGCTAGGCGGTTTCGGTTCTTACACACCCCAGAAAGCCGCCGCGGCCCCGTCGCTGTTCTCTCATATCCCTGAGAACCGTCGCCGCTCTCACGCACTCCCGGGAACCGTCGCCGTTCCCACACACTCTCGAGAGCCGTCGCCGCTCTCATGCACTTCCGAGAGCCGTCGTAGTGCCGTCTCCCGAGCGAACGTTTAAACAGCGGGACACCCGAAAGAGTTCCTAATGGACGTTGCGGAGATCCCCGGGCTGCCCGAGTGGGTGGCGGAACACCTCGCCAGCGACGGCATCGAGTCGCTGTACCCGCCCCAGGCCGAAGCCGTCGAGCGGGGCGTGACGGCCGGCGAGAACCTGGTGGCGGCGATCCCGACGGCGAGCGGGAAGACGCTCGTCGCCACGCTCGCGATGCTCTCGGGAACTGCTGACGGCGGGAAAGCGCTCTACATCGTTCCCCTGCGCGCGCTCGCGAGCGAAAAACACGAGGAGTTCGCGGCGTTCGAGGCCCACGGGGTGGACGTCGGCGTCTCGACGGGTAACTACGAGTCAGACGGCGGCTGGCTCGCCGGCAAGGATATCATCGTCGCCACGAGCGAGAAGGTCGACTCGCTGGTGCGCAACGACGCGCCCTGGCTCGACGACCTCGCCTGCGTGGTCGCCGACGAGGTCCACCTCGTCGACGACGGGAGTCGGGGGCCGACGCTCGAGGTGACCCTCGCGAAGCTCCGCTCGCTGAACCCCGACCTGCAGACGGTCGCGCTGTCGGCGACGATCGGCAACGCCGCCGAGCTGGCATCGTGGCTCGACGCCGCGCTCGTCGACTCGACGTGGCGGCCGATCGACCTGAAGAAGGGGGTCCACTTCGGCGACGCGCTCCACCTCGAAGACGGGAGCAAGACGCGAGTTCCCGTTCGCGCGAACGAGGACCAGCCCGCGGCGATCGCTCGCGACACGCTCTCCGAGGGCGGGTCGACGCTCGTCTTCGTCAACTCCCGGCGCAACGCGGAGTCGGCCGCACGGCGGCTGGCACACACGACCGAGGCGTTTCTCTCGGGTGAGGATCGCGACCGCCTCGCCGACGTCGCCGCCGAGATTCGCGAGGTGAGCGACACGGACACGAGCGACGACCTCGCAGACGCAGTCGAAGACGGCGCGGCCTTTCACCACGCAGGACTGGCCCGCCGGCACAGATCGCTCGTCGAGGACGCCTTCCGCGAGCGGCTCGTCCGGGTGGTCTGTGCAACGCCGACGCTCGCGGCGGGGGTCAACACGCCCTCGCGGCGGGTGGTTGTCAGGGACTGGCGGCGCTATGACGGCTCCGCGGGCGGGATGGTGCCGCTGTCGGTGCTCGAGGTCCACCAGATGATGGGGCGGGCGGGCAGACCCGGCCGAGATCCGTACGGCGAGGCGGCGCTCGTCGCCCGCGGACACGACGAGCTTGATGAGCTGTTCGAGCGCTACGTCTGGGCCGAACCCGAGCCCGTACGCTCGAAGCTCGCCGCCGAGCCCGCGCTCCGGACGCATATCCTCGCGACGGTCGCCTCCCGGTTTGCGAACTCTCGCGAGGGACTGCTCACGTTCCTCGAGGGGACGCTGTACGCCGAACAGACCGCCGACCGGGCACGGCTCGAGACCGTCGTCGACGACGTCATCGCCTACCTCGAGGTGAACGGCTTTCTCGAGCGTGACGACGAGCTGACGGCGACCAGTCTCGGACACACCGTCTCCCGGCTGTATCTCGATCCGATGAGCGCAGCCGAGATCATCGACGGACTCGAGAGCGCGGTTGGAGAAACCGACCACGACCGGGCAGGTGGAGACGCTGCGGGGCCGACGGCCCTCGGCCTCTATCACCTGGTGAGCCGGACGCCCGATATGTACGAGCTCTACCTCCGCTCGGGCGACGAGGAGGAGTACACGATGCTCACCTACGAACGCGAGGCAGAGCTGCTCGGTCGCACGCCGTCGGAGTTCGAGGCGGGCTTCGAGGACTGGCTGTCGGCGCTGAAGACCGCCCGACTGCTCGAGGACTGGGCCAGCGAGGTCGACGAGGACGAGATCACGGCGCGCTACGGTGTCGGGCCGGGCGACATCCGCGGCAAGGTCGACACCGCCCAGTGGCTGCTGGGTGCGGCCGAATCGCTGTCCGTCGAGCTCGGTCTCGGCGTGGGGACGGCGATCCGGGAGGCGCGTGTCCGGGTCGAACACGGCGTCCGGCCCGAGCTGGTCGACCTCGCTGGGGTCAGAGGGGTGGGTCGAAAGCGCGCCCGCAGGCTGTTCGAGGCCGGCGTCGAGAGCCCTGCCGGGCTTCGTGAGGCCGAGAAGTCGACCGTGCTCGCGGCGCTCCGGGGCCGGCGTAAGACCGCAGCGAACATCCTCGAGAACGCCGGCCACCCCGACCCGTCGATGGACGACGTCGAGCCCGATCCTGCGGTCGCGTCGGCGACTGTCGACGCCGACAGCAGCGACCGGGCAGAGGATCAGTCAAACCTGGGTGATTTCTGATGGAGCTGGTCGAGGGAGCCGGCGTCGAGGACGTCGACGCGTTCGTCGCCCGCCTCGACGCGATCGGGGCCGACCACGGCGCAACGGTGCAGGCGTTCGACGCGCGCTACGTCGTCGACCGGACACATCTCGAGCGGGCGGTCGAGCTCGCACGCCGCGAGCGCACCCGGGGCGAGGCGATCGCACGAGAACAGAGCGTCGAGATCCTGCTGTACGCTGCGGGCCGGCGACAGATCGACCGTGCGCTCGAGATGGGCGTCTCCCCCGGCGCGCCGGTCGTCGCGGTCGTCGTCGGCGGCGACGAGACTGGAGCCGCCGCCGCCCTCGCTGACGCGCTCGAACCGGCCGAGACGCTCGGCGGCTACGACGAGACGCTCGTCAGGCAGTTCTTCGACGTGAGCGAGCGCGAGCTCGAGGCGACCGCGGGCGAGCTCGCCGACGTGGTCCACGAGCGAGTCACCATGCTCGTCGTCGAGCGGTGACGATGGCTGGCACCCCACCAGAGACGCGTCTGAGTGATCCGATCAGAATCGGCGGGGTCGAGCTGCCCAACCGGCTCTACCGCGCGCCGTTGCTCGAGTGCGCTGGCAACGGACCGGACGCGGTCGAGACGTTTCTCCGCGAGCTCGAGCCCGCTGCGGAGTCAGGGGTGGGGCTCATCTTCCAGGGCGCGAGCATCGTCACCGCCGAGGGTGGCTGTGCGGCTCCGAACATGACGCGGCTGCACGATCCCGCGTTCGTCGACGGGCTCTCTGCGCTCACGGATCGGATCCACGATCACGGCTCACGGATCTTCGTCCAGCTCGCCCACGGCGGGCTGCGGAGCATGAGCATGTGGCACAGCGAGTACCGCGAGCGACACCCGGACGCGGTTCAGCAGGCGGTCTCGCGGCCGCCGCTTCAGCTCAGGCTGGCCGATCGGGCCGGGTTCGTCGACCTCCGTCCGCACGTCATGTCGACGGCGGAGGTGTACGAGCTCGCTGAGGCGTTCGGCCGTGCGGCGGGCTACGCCACCGACGCGGGCTACGACGGGATCCACCTCTCGGGTGCGAACATGGGGATCATCCAGCAGTTCCTCTCGCCGTACTACAACGACCGTGACGACGAGTTCGCCGACGGCGTCCAGTTCCTCCTCGCGGTGAGAGACGCCGTCCGCGAACAGGCGGGGAACGTCCCGCTGGTGACGAAAGTGCCCGTCGAGAGCCCGTCGCCGCCGTTCGTCCGCACCCACCTCACCCGCGAGGAGAGCGTCGAGATCGCCCGCCGGCTCGCCAGCGCCGGCTACGACGCCCTCGTCCCGGTCGAGGTGTCGGTGTACTGGGACATGAGCGTCATCCGTGGGAAGTTCCCGGCGCGAGCGTGGGCGGCCGCGTCGCTCCAGGAGGGGTATGCGACCGCCTTCGGCGGGCCGTGGCGCGCCCGCACGGTGAAATGGCTCAACCGCCTCGAATCCCGGTGGTACGACCGCGAGCCCGGCTGGAACGCCGACTTCTGTCGGGCCGTCCGCGAGGTTGTCGACGTCCCCGTCCTCTGTGAGGGCGGGCTGCGCGAGCGCGCACACTGCGACCGGCTGCTCGGCGAGAGCTGTGATCTCGTCGGGATGGGTCGGCCCTTCTACGCGGAGCCGCGTCTCGGCGCGCGCCTGCTCGACGGCGACGAGCGCGCGCTCTGTGAGAGCTGCAACAACTGTACCGTGCCGCAGGCGACGGGCGAACCGGGGCGGTGTCGGACGCCTGCGATCGTCCGCCAGCGCGCCCGACTGGAGAAAGATGGCGTCTACGAGCGTCCGCACCGAACCGAAAGCGGCGATCACTGACTGGAACTGAGTGCGGCGATCACTGACTGGAACTGAGAGCTGCGATCGCCGGCTTCGACCTGCCCGCGTTCTGTGGGCTGTTCACTCCGGTACTTCGTCGACGAGTACGACTGCCTCGCCGTCGATGACAACGTCGTCGTCTTCGTTGTGGACCTGCGTCGTCAGGCGGTACTGGTCGTTGCCGAGGTCCTCGACGATCTCGCAGGTCGCGGTCAGCGTCTCACCGACCTGGACGGGGTTGTGAAACTCGAGATCCTGTGAGAGGTAGACAACGAGACCCGGGATGCGCGCGAGGGCGGCGCTGATGAGGCCACCGACGAGCGTGCCGTGTGCGATCCGGCCCCTGAAACGGGTCCTCTCCGCGTACTCGTCGTCGAGGTGGAGGGGGTTCGTGTCCCCGCTCACGACGGCGAACTGCCGGATGTCGTCGTCCGAGATGGTCTTGGTGAACTCGAAGCGCTCTCCGACCGCCAGCTCCGCTCGGCGATCGACGGTCCGCTCTGCGTCCCACTCGGGCAGCTCCTCGGCGGGCTCAATCTCCGGGGAGTCGTCCATTTCGACGCCGAAGGCGGCGAATGCGGCCCGGTTCGCCGCGACTACACTCTCGAATACGTGTGCAGACGTGTCTGTCCACGTCTCTAGAAAGGCGCTCTGGTGCGGATCTGAACTCATCACACCCCCTATTGGGGACACATGGTTATAAAGTCCGATGGTTGTCCTACCATCTAATGGTGTTTATTGCCAAAAGATGGCACAAAATGGAGTAAAATAAGCTACATGATTCGACTGATCGGGTGAGTTGCAGGGCGGTCCACTTCCGTGCCCGTCGGGTCACGTGTGGGTAACCGACGACGCATGGTCGACGTGTCTGCTCCCAATATTTATACCTTGAGCGGAGCAAGGAGAGGGAGATGACAGACGACAGAGACAGGCCGCTGGGGCCACAGGACTTCTTCAAACTGTTCACCGAAACCGGCGAACAGGCCGTCGAGACCCAGCAAGAGCTGTTCAAGCAGATGCTCGGTGCAGGCATGTCCGGAGGGATGGATATGAACCAGCTCGGCGCGATGAGCCAGACAGCGACGTTCAAAACGCGCGTCCAGAGCGGCGGCCGGATCTCCATCCCCGATGCAGAGCGCGACGCGCTCGACATCGAGGAAGGCGACATCGTCCAGGCCGTCGTCGTCCCGATCCAGCGCGACCGCGACGACTAACTCTCAGCCCGCGGCCGGGGTGAAGTGGTCCACAGAGGCTCGCCTCCCTAGTCATGCTCCCGATTCGATGACCGTGCGCAAGTTTTCACCCTCCTCGACCATGTGCTGTTGAACGGCGTCGAACTCGTCTCGGTTGAGCCGCCTTCCGATCGGGCCGGTGCGGATCTTGATCCGCTGGGTAAACTCGCACCCATCACCGTCGGGCTCGAAGCTGAAGCTGATATACGGGAGGAAAAATCCCAGCAGCCGGCCGGTCGGCCGTAGCTCGATGTACCGACCGTCCTCGACCGCGACGAACCGGACAGTCTTTTTCATCATCTCTCCCCCGATCTCCTCTTCGAAGTATGCCTTGTTGCCCTGCTCGAGGCCGTTGCCGTCCATCCACCGGAAGGTGATATGATCCGGGTGCCACTCCTCGTAGTGGGTCTCTATCTCCTCGAAGAAGCGAAACACCCGCTCCGGGGACCCCTCGATTCGGGCCCGTTCTTTCAGGATCACGTATGATCGCTCGATCGTACCGCTGCGGACCTGATTAGTGCATTCCCTGCAGGTAGTGCATCCCCTGCAGATGGTTCAGCCGCTGCAGATGATGTAGTCGCTGTGGACCGTCACCGACTGCCGGCTCGTGCGAGGCGACTGGCGGCTTCGACCGAAAGCGCACATACTCCTGCAGGCGTCGAGTCACAGCCGGTCGAGGACGGCTCCGGTCACCTCGTCGGTACCGGCCTCGCCACCGAGATCCGGGGTTCGCGGGCCGTCGGCGAGTACCCCCTCGACGGCGTCGCGGACCGCCTGTCCGTCCTCGTCGTGGCCGAGGTACTCGAGCAACATGGCGGCCGAGAGCATCGCCGCGGCGGGGTTGGCGACGCCCTCACCGGCGATGTCGGGGGCGGTGCCGTGGACGGGCTCGAACAGCGCGCGCTCGGGGCCGACGTTCGCCGACGGGAGCAGGCCGAGGCCGCCGACCAGCCCCGCCGCCAGATCCGAGAGGACGTCGCCAGCCAGGTTCGGACAGACGACGACGCGAAACTGCGTGGGGTCGAGACAGACGTGCGTCGCGAACGCGTCCATCAGCACCGTCTCGGTCTCGACGCCGGCGTCGGCGGCGACCTCCCTGACGGTGTCGCGAAAGAGGCCGTCGGTCTCGCGCATCACGTTCGCCTTGTGTGCGATGGTGAACCCGTCGGGCGCGTACTCACAGGCGTAGGCTGCGAGCCGGCGCGACGCCGACTGGGTGACGACGCGGGTCAGTGTGGCGACGTCGTCGGTCAGCCTCGCCTCGAGGCCGGCGTACACTCCTTCCGTGTTCTCGCGCAGGAAGACGAGGTCGGTCTCCGGGCGGAGCGCGTCCACCCCGGGGTACGCCCGCGCCGGCCGCACGTTGACGAACGAGTCGACCGCCTCCCGGAGCGGGAGGATCACGTCCGCGGCGGTCTCGCCTGTCGCGCCGAACAGCGTCGCGTCCGCCGACGCAACCAGCTCGTACGTCTCTGCCGGAAGCGCAGTGCCGCGCTCGTCGCGGACGCGGTCGCCCGCCTCGGCCTCGACGAAGTCGAACTCGCCGACCGCTGCGAGCACGTCGACGGCAGCCGGGACGACTTCCTGGCCGATCCCGTCGCCGGCGATGACTGCGATCTCGTCGGTCATCTGTCGCCTCCCGGCTCCGGACGGTGGTTATCCCGGAACATCACGCCAGATCCACGTACGGGAGCGACCGGGCGACGTCCTCGACTGCGTTCTGGTTGGCGCGCATCAGCGCGGTGGTGTCCCACTCGCCCTCGACGAGCGCGCGGCGCTGGGCGTCGTCGACCGTCGCTTCGACCTCGCGGTCGCCGTAGGAAACCGTCTCGGCAGCGACGTCGACGGTGATCTCCCCGTCCGGATGGTCGTCGATCCACTCCTGCAGCGCGACCGCCTGGTCGCGATCGACGGTCACGGCCGGGATGCCCAACCCGAGACAGTTGCCCGCGAAGATCTCGGCGAAGCTCTCGCCGACGATGGCGTCGATGCCCCAGCGCAGCAGCGACTGGGGGGCGTGCTCACGCGAGGAGCCACAGCCGAAGTTCGCGTTCACCGCGAGCACCGACGCCCCTTCGAACCGCTCGTCGTTGAACGGGTGCTCGAGCGGGGTGTCGCCGTCGAAGCGCTGGTCGAAGAAGGCGAACTGGCCGAGTCCCTCGAACGTCACCGCCTTGAGATAGCGCGCGGGGATGATCTGGTCGGTGTCGATGTCGTTTCCCCGCACGGGGATGCCCGTGCCGCTGACGCGCTCGACGCGCGGCACCTCGGGGGCGCTCATCGGGCGGGCACCCCCAGCTCGCGGACGTCGGTGACCGCGCCGGTGACGGCCGCGGCGGCGACCATCTCCGGGCTCATCAGCACCGTCCGACCCTGTTTGCTGCCCTGGCGGCCGACGAAGTTCCGATTCGACGAGGAGGCACAGGCCTCGTCGCCGACGAGCTGGTCTTCGTTCATCCCCAGACACATCGAACAGCCCGCGCCGCGCCACTCGAAGCCCGCCTGCTCGAACACCTCGTCGAGGCCCTCGCGCTCGGCGGCGGCTTTCACCCGCTGGCTGCCGGGGACGACCATCGCCCGCACGTCTGGGTGGACCTCCCGCCCACGGGCGATCTCGGCTGCTGCACGCAGGTCGGGCAGACGCGCGTTCGTACACGAGCCGAGAAAGGCGACGTCGATCTCATAGCCCTGCATCGTCTCGCCCGGCGTGACGCGCATGTGCGTCTGGGCGCGCTCTGCGACCTCGCGCTCGCCGTCGTCCATCGCCGCCGGGTCGGGAACCGGCTCGGTGATCCCGATCCCCTGTCCGGGGGTGGTTCCCCAGGTCACCGTCGGTTCGATCGCCGAGCCGTCGATCTCGACGACGTCGTCGTAGCTTGCGTCCGGCTCCGAGCGAACCGACTCCCAGTACGGCTGTCGCTCCTCGAAGCGCTCTGGCTCCTCACGGAAGGCGTCGGTCTCGCGGAGCCAGTCGTAGGTCGTCTCGTCGGGGTTGACGTAGCCCGCCCGCGCGCCGCCCTCGATCGACATGTTACAGATGCTCATGCGACCCTCCATGCCCATCGCCTCGATCGCCTCGCCAGCGTACTCGTAGACGTGACCGACGCCGCCGTCGGTCCCCAGCTCGCGGATGATCGTGAGGACGACGTCTTTGGCGGTGACGCCCTCGCCGAGCTCGCCGGTCACGTCGATCTTTCTGACCCGCTTTTTCTCCATCGCCACACAGCCCGTCGCCAGCACGTCCCGGATCTGGGAGGTGCCGATGCCGAACGCGAGCGCGCCGAAGGCGCCGTGTGTCGAGGTGTGAGAGTCGCCACAGACGATCGTCATCCCCGGCTGGGTGAGCCCCTGCTCCGGCCCGATGACGTGGACGATTCCCTGGTCGCCCGTCCCCGGGTGTGAGAACTCGATGCCCGCTTCGCGGACGTTCTCCTCTAACTCGCGCATCATCCGCTCGGCCTGTTCGTCGCGGAACGGCCGGGACTGATCCGCCGTCGGGACGATGTGGTCGACTGTCGCGTGTGTCCGCTCGGGGTAGGCGACGTCGAACCCTCGCTCTTCGAGCATGCCGAACGCCTGCGGGCTCGTCACCTCGTGGATGAGGTGCAGCCCGACGAACAGCTGATCCTGTCCCGTCGGCAGCTCTGTCACCCGGTGTGCGTCCCACACCTTGTCGTAGAGCGTCCCCTCACTCATCGTCCGTCTCGTTCCTCGCCCCGCTCGAAGGTGCGGTTTGCACCCGCTACCGGGGAGCTGTGGTCCATCTCTTTCATCTTCTGTCTGAACCGCTTGCCGTCGTCGTCTTCGTCCTCGCTGTCTTCGACTTCGGGAACGGGGTCGCCACCGGCAGCGTGCGCTGTTTCTTCGGCTCCGGTGTCGGCTCCGTCGTCATCCGCTGTGCGGTCGGCTCGGTC
>Ga0207421_10004885_pt1 | contig 15256 bp, 13 predicted proteins | sample SodLakKL_010_SED_4_FD_187542 | JGI IMG/M metagenome (GOLD analysis project Ga0207421, IMG submission 187542) | Alkaline sediment microbial communities from Lake Tanatar, Kulunda Steppe, Russia - 8KL_010_SED (SPAdes) (version 2) | ecosystem: Environmental > Aquatic > Non-marine Saline and...
TTCTGCAGGTTCCGCTGGACTTGCTGGGACAGCAAACGATACAGGTTGTGCTTTTCTTCATTCTTTTCTTTGTACTGGAAAAACTCATCCAGCAGTTTGCTCATGGAGGAAAACAGGCGGGTATGGCCTGGCAGGGCTTGCTGAGGTCGAAAAGCACAAAAATCTTCAGGTTGTCCTGCGGCGTTATGCAGCATGGTGGGCTGCCATGCCTCGACCTGATATAATTCCATTAGTTCCTGCATTTTCTCCCAGAGAACAGGTGCCGAATCCGGAGAAAGCGTGAAAACGCCGGCCCGGCTGGCCACTTCCCGGGCCAGGAAAGGGCTGAACCCCTGGAAATTTTGCAGAAAGAATTGGTCTACCTTTTTCCCCTGGTTTTGTAATATTTCCTGGTGAAAATAGTCGTAATTCAAGGCAAAGGGGTGCAGTTTTTCCTGGAGTGGCGGGGGGAAATAGGTGTGGTTTGGAAGTACCGCCCGGTATCGATTAATAGCCGGGGGGACAGGCTTTAGGCAGCCCAGAATAAAAGGGCCTTCGCTTTCCGGGCGTGGACTTGTCAGAATAAGGTTGCTGTGACGGCCCATGATTTCCGCTACAAGGGTTTTACGGGTTTCACGTCCCTGCTCGTTGGTTGCCAGAAAATGGAGATACATGATGCGTTCCAGGGGGGGTTGTTCCAGGGAGATTAACTGTCCCCCGGTTAAATGTTTTCTTAAAAGCATACAGAAGGCAGGCGGTGACTGAGGCCTAGAATAATGCCTGGAGGTAAAGTGAATTCTGCTTCTGTCGGGGCTGATGGAAATAAATAGAGGTTCCACTGTTTGCGGTCCGCGAAATTCAATCAGGATGTCAGTGGAGTTCAACTGGGTAATGCGGTGAATTCTTAATTTGTTTTGGACAATGTTTTTTTCCAGGTCTGTTTTTACAGCATGCAAAACAAATGCGTCAAAGGCCATATTAATCCTGCTTTCCTGTATAGTATGAAAATGGAGTTTTAAGTTTCCCGGTACCGGCTAAGGTCTGTTTTTAAAAGTATAACTGCTATAACAATAAAAATCAATCAGAATCCATGGAAGGAGGTTGTACTTATGCCCTATGAGGATTTCAGATCCTTTTTGGCTACACTGATGAAAAATGAGCAGCTGGTCAAAGTCGAAGAAGAGGTTGACCCGGAGCTGGAAATTGCAGAAATTGTTTCCCGGGTTAATGAGCAAGGGGGGCCGGCTCTCTGGTTCAAGAAGGTCAAAGGTTCCCCCTACCCTCTGGCTGTAAATATGTTTGCCTCTACTGACAGGCTCAATCTGGCTTTTGAGGTAAAATCCCTTGATGAGCTGGCTGCTGAAATAAGGGACACCCTTGAGCCTTTTCTCCGTCCCGGGCAGGGTATAATGGAAACGTTGAAATATATTCCGCAGCTGGTTCACATGAAAAACTTTGTCCCCCGGCAGGCCCGGCGGCCCAGCTGCCAGGAAGTGGTGGAAAAGAACCCCGATTTGACACAGCTTCCTTTGCTCAAGTCCTGGCCCCGGGATGCGGGACGATTTATCACCTGCCCTTTGGTTATCCTTCGCGATCCGGATACGGGCCAGTTAAACATGGGCATTTATCGTATGCAGGTTCTGGATACCAAAAGGGCCATTGTTCGGGTTCATGCTCATAAAGATGGCGCAGAGATCCTCAGGCGCTACCAAAAACGCGGTGAAAAGGCCCCGGCGGCAATAGCCATCGGCTCGGATCCGGCCACTTTTTTTGCGGCTTTTGCGCCTTTGCCTTTCGGCTTTAGCGAGATGGTATTCTCTAGTTTTTTGCAGAAAGCTCCCCTGGAAATTACCCGCTGCAGGACAGTGAAGCTGGAAGTGCCGGCCCAGGCAGACTTTGTTCTGGAAGGTTTTATTGATCCTGAAGAGTTGGCCTGTGAGGGGCCGGCCGGTTCATACACGGGACATTATTCCCGTCCCGGAGATTTTCCTGTCTTCCAGTTAACCGGGATGACAAGAAAAAAATATCCTGTTTTTCCCGCTTCTATTCCCGTGAAGCCCCCCGGGGAATTGAGTTTGCTGATCGATGCGACGGCACGGATCTTTCTTCCCCTGCTCCAGGTCAGCCTGCCAGAGATCATAGATCTGGCCATTCCTGCCGAGGGAGGCTTTCACAACTGCGTTATCGTTTCCATAGACAAAAAATACCCTGGGCAGGCGCAAAAAGTAATGCATGCCTTATGGGGGTTGGACCACCTGCTGTTTGCCAAGGCTATTATCGTAGTTGACAGGGACACGGACCCTCACGATCTCTTTGGGGTGGCCTGGAAGGTGCTTTCCAACCTGGATGCCGGGCGCGATTTCTTCTTCAGCCAGGGACCTGCTGACGGGTTGGATCATGCTGCCAGATACCCGGGAATAGGAGGCAAAATCGGGATCGATGCTACAGCAAAAACCCTGCAGGAGGGAGGAGACGGTGACTGGCCGGAAGTAATAAAAATGGATTCCGGGATTCGGGAACAGGTGTCTAAGAAGTGGAAATCCTACGGTATCCATTTTTAATCCTGCCTTCTTCCTATCTAACACGTATATTGCTTATGGAAAAAGAACCTTCCGGGTTCTTTTTTTTTGCCCCTGGTAATATGAATAAGGATGAGCTTAGGGGAACAATACAAGGAATATGGTGGTGGACAGTGAAAAAAGCCAGAATGTGGGCCCTTGCACCGTTAAAAGAAATTTATCATTTTTTTCATGTTCAACCGGATTGGGGTCTTTCTGCCCAAGAGATTTTCAATCGTCGGGAAAGATGGGGCTATAACCGGATTCAAAAAACCCGGAAAAAAAATGTAGTCAGCATTTTTTTGGACCAGTTTAAAGATTTTATGATCCTGGTCCTGCTGGGTGCCACACTTGTATCAGGTTTGTTGGGTGAGTATAGTGATGCTATCACCATAATTATTATTGTCATTTTTAACGCCCTGCTGGGTTTTATCCAGGAATTCAGGGCTGAACGTTCATTTGCTGCCTTACAGAAACTTGCTGCTCCCATGGGACGGGTAGTGAGGGAAGGGAAGGTTACAGAAATCCCTGCGGAGGAAGTGGTTCCCGGGGATGTCCTTCTTTTACAGGCCGGAAATGTGGTCTGTGGCGATGTTCGGCTGATTGATACCGAAGGGTTGATTGTGGATGAATCACCTTTAACCGGCGAATCAGAGGCGGTAGAGAAAACAGCGGAGCCTTTACAAGAACTTCCTTCCTCTATCGGGGACGTGAAAAATATGGTCTTTGGCAGCACCATGATTACCAGCGGATCGGCACAGGGTATCGTCGTGGCTACAGGTATGAATACGGAACTGGGTGCTATTGCTGCCCTGATCCAGGAAGCCGAACAGGAGCTGACTCCTCTGCAAAGGCGCCTGGCCCGCCTGGGAAGGACCCTGGTCAGCGCCTGCCTGGCTCTCTGCTCTTTTGTTGTTTTTCTCGGTCTATGGCGGGAACAGGGACTCTACAAGATGCTTATGTCCGGTATTACCCTGGCTGTGGCCGCTATTCCGGAAGGCTTGCCGGCCATTGTTACCATTTCCCTGGCCCTGGGTGTCCAGCGTATGGTGAGAAGGAATGCCATCGTCAGGCGCCTGCCTGCTGTAGAAACATTGGGTTGTGCTACGGTAATTTGTTCAGATAAGACCGGGACAATTACGCAGAATAAAATGGTGGTAAAAAAGGTGGCATCCGGGGAAAGATCCTGGGAAATAGATAAAAATGTTCTTCAAGAGGGAAAGCGGTCCCAGGACTGGTCCGACCTGGAGCAATGCCTGCTCATAGCGGCCTTGTGTAATAATGCCTGGTTGGAAGACAGTCTCCAGGGTGCGGGCAGATTGGTTTTAAAACAGGAGGTTCAACCCAGGATACACGGAAGCCCGACAGAGGTTGCCCTTTTGCGCTGCGCCTATAGTTATTCCGCTGTACGTAGCAGGGTACAAGAATATCAGCGTATAAAGGAATATACCTTTGATTCCCGGAAAAAATATATGGCTGTTGTCTGCTGCAATGGTATGATGACAAAGGCTTATGTTAAGGGGGCACCGGAAAGGATCCTGTCCATGTCTACGCATACCCTAAACAATGGAAAAATAGAAGTGTTAACAAATAAACAGAGGGAAAAACTCCTTGGACAGGTGGAAAAAATGACTATGGAGGCGCTCCGGGTAATCGCTGTGGCTTATAAGCCATGGAAAAAAAATGGCCCCTCCCGGGAGCCAACGAATCAACCGGGAAAGGATGAAGTAGAAAGCGGGCTTATCTTTTCCGGGATCCTGGGGTTGATTGATCCGCCCAGGCCTGAAGTAATGAAAGCGGTCCGTACCTGCCAGAAAGCAGGTATCCGCGTAGTGATGATCACCGGGGATCACCGCAATACTGCCATAGCCATTGCCCGTCAAACAGGGATCCTGGGTTCATCTGGAGAAGTAGTTACCGGGGAAGAGCTGGAAAAGCTGGATGATAAAAAGCTGGAAAAAAAAATAGAAAGTATTGCTGTTTTTGCCCGGGTTAACCCGGAACACAAGCTGCGCATTGTCCGCTGCCTTAAATCCCGGGGACATATAGTAGCCATGACAGGGGATGGGGTTAATGATGCACCGGCGGTTAAAGAGGCGGATATCGGAATCTCCATGGGAAAGACAGGGACTGAAGTAACCAGGGAAGCGGCCGCGCTGGTCCTGGCCGACGACAATTTTTCTACGATTGTTGCTGCAGTGGAAGAAGGCCGTGGTATTTATGATAATATCCGCAAATTTATTCGCTTTTTGCTGGGCTGCAACACAGGGGAAATACTAACTATGGTCATGGCTATGCTCTGGGGACTTCCTTTGCCCCTGCGCCCGATCCAAATTCTCTGGATCAACCTGATTACCGATGGCTTGCCTGCCATGGCCTTAGGGGTTGATGCCCGGGAAAAAGAAATAATGTTTCGCTCTCCCAGATCCATAACAGAAGGTGTATTGAGTCGCGGCCTCTGGGCCAAAATCCTGGCCCGCGGTTTCATTATCGGGATTACATCAACGGTTATGTTTGCCCTGGCTTACTACAACACCGGGCACCTGGTTTATGCTCAAACCATGGCCCTGGCCACCCTGGTTGCCACGCAGCTGCTTCATGTGTTCGAGTGCCGTTCGGAGCAGAGATCATTTTGGGATAAATCACTGCCGCCCAACCCGTTGCTGGCAGGTTCCGTTTTACTATCTTTTTTGCTGCTATTCATCAATATTTACCATCCTTTTTTCCAGGATGTTTTTCAGACTGTGGCTCTTAGCCTGTTTGATTGGCTGACTATTTTTTCCTTCTCAGCCTTACCTTATGTTTTCAGCTTCTCTTTCTGGTGCATTGAGCGTTTATTTCGGGCAAGTAAATTTACTTTCGAGCAGAAAAAGTAGAAAAAACGTCCAAAATCCAAACAAGTCCAAGGTATGTCTTGATTATGCATAATTTTGTGGTAAAATAGGTGTATACAGGGAAAATACTAACCGTTTAGAACTTTTCAATAAAGGAGAATCATTTTGGTTCGGAGCATGACCGGGTATGGAAGAGGAGAAGAGTACAGTGACGGTTTTCGATTTATCGTGGAAGTAAAAGCGTTAAATCACCGGCACAGGGATGTAATAATACGTATGCCCAGAGATCTTTCCGCTTTGGAAGAGCAAGTAAGAAAGCTTGTCCAGGAACAGCTCTCCCGGGGGCGGTTTGAAGTGTTTGTTAATTTTGAAGCAACGAAAGAGAAAGCAAACAACGTCGTTGTCGACAAGGCTTTGGCCCGGGCCTATTATGATGCTTTACAAGACTTAAGGGCCGATTTCAACCTGGCTGAGCAGCAGATAACAGTCAACGAGCTGGCTCTGCTGCCGGAAGTGATATCGCTGGAAAAAAACCAGCTGGACCAGGAAACCCTGGCACCTGTCCTGGAAAAAGCTCTCTCTGAAGCCATTTCCGCACTTTTGACCCAGAGAGCAGAAGAGGGTGGCCGGCTAGCCAGTAATATTGAGAATAAACTGGAGCTATTACAGAGTATAGCCGAAAAAATCAAACAGCGAAGCCCGGGAATCCTGGAAGATTACCGCCGTCGCCTGGGCAATCGGTTGGAAGAGCTGCATGACGGCAAAGACTTTGACCGGGAGCGGTTTTTTACTGAAGTTGTACTGTTTGCGGAACGGTGCAGTATAGATGAAGAGATCGTTCGCCTGGAGAGCCATATCCAGGCATTCCGGGATGACCTAAACAAGAACGAAGTAATTGGAAGAAAGCTGGATTTTCTTTTGCAGGAAATGAACCGGGAGGTCAATACCATCTCTGTAAAAAGCAATGACCTGGAAGTTTCCCACCTGGTGGTAGAGGCAAAAAGCGAGATTGAAAAAGTTCGGGAACAGGTACAAAACATTGAGTAGTTTATCTGGTGCAACTTGGCCATGGAGGTGAAAGATTGTAAGAAGGAGACATTCCACGCCTTGCTTACCATGAATAGTCGGGTTTCGTAAACTTTTAACCAACAGGAGGTGCGAATATCTGTCCTGGACAGCCGGGAGGCAGCTGGTTGTTATAAGGAGGGGTTTTTTATGAACATTAAATTAATAAACATAGGATTTGGTAACATTGTATCGGCAAACCGCATCGTGGCCATTGTTAGTCCGGAGTCAGCTCCGATCAAAAGGGTTATCAGTGAAGCCCGGGATCGGGGTATGCTGGTTGATGCAACGTATGGCCGGCGCACTCGAGCTGTCATAATAACTGACAGCGGACATATCATTCTATCGGCCGTCCAGCCGGAAACAGTGAAACATCGTTTGCAGAGCAAAGAAGCTGCTCTTGAAGAGGGTTCCAAGTCTTAATTGTTTGTTATAACGGGAGAATGCCATGTCTAAAGGATTATTGATTGTCATCTCCGGCCCTTCCGGGGTTGGCAAAGGAACTGTATGTACTGAAATATGCAGGCGGAATGCAACATTTCATTATTCCATCTCTGTAACTACACGTCAGCCCAGGAAAGGTGAAGTGGAAGGAAAAAGCTATTACTTTATCAACCTGGATGAATTTAACAGGCTGCGCCAGGAAGGCGCACTGCTGGAATGGGCTGAGGTCCATGATAACTTTTATGGAACTCCCCTGCAGAAGGTGGAAGATGTCAGGAACAGCGGTTTTGATGTTATCCTGGAAATAGACACCATAGGGGCAAAAAAAGTGAAACAAAACTACAGCGAAGGAGTTTTCATTTTTTTGCTGCCTCCGTCGATGAAAGAGTTATGGGAACGAATTAAAGGCCGGGGAACAGACCCTGTGGAGGTCATTAAGAAACGGCACTCTGCGGCTTTTCGAGAACTCCAAGAGGTTTGGAATTATGAATACGCTGTTGTGAATAAAAATAATCACGTCAGCACTACGGTAGAAAAAATTGAGTCGATCATTCAAAGCGAGAAGTGTCGAGTCCTTCGCAACAAAACAATGGTGGAAAACCTTTTTAAGGAAGGTGAAAAAAATGATTTATCCCTCTATCGATGACATCCTGGAGAAAGTGGACAGCCGGTACTCCCTGGTAATACTGTCTGCCAAAAGGGCCAGGCAGCTCCGGGAAAACCAAGCTTTCAGGGAAGATGTAGCTTCTTTTAAGGAAGTTACCGCCGCGTTAGAAGATATATCCAATGATAGGATAACTTATGAGCGGACCAAGGACGGGATCAAGTAGTCTTTGGACTTGAGTGTGCAGCATTACAGCACATGAACTTAAGGCCAAATTTCACTTCATGCTGGCAGGTGTTGTTTGTGCGCGATGAACAGGAAATCACAAAAACAGTATTGCTCGGTATTACCGGAGGTGTGGCAGCTTATAAAGCGGCTGAACTGGCCCGCTTGTTCGTTAAAGCGGGCTATGATGTTCAGACCGTAATGACGGAGTCCGCCGGGGAGTTTATTACTCCTTTGACCATGAGGGCTGTTACCGGACGTCCAGTATATAATTCCCTTTATGATCCGGCTTATAAAACGGCTACAGGGCATATTGATCTGGCCCGGGAGCCGGATCTTGCTGTTGTAGCACCTGCTACAGCCAATATCCTGGGCAAGCTGGCCTCTGGCATCGCCGATGATCTCCTTTCTACAGTTTTGCTGGCCATCGACTTAAGCCGTTGTCCCGTTATTTTGGCTCCTTCGATGAATACAACTATGCTGGAAAATCCCGCCGTTCAGGACAATTTAAAACGCCTGGCAGACCGGGGTTATTTTATTGTTGAACCTGGCGAAGGTGACCTGGCCTGCCTGGAAGTGGGCAAAGGGCGGATGGTTGAACCCAGGCACCTGCTGGAGAAAGCCCGGGAAATCATCTCTAGTAAAAAGAATCTGTCCGGCTACACACTTCTTGTTACCGCCGGACCTACCCGGGAGTCCCTGGACCCAGTGCGCTTTTTTAGCAACCATTCAAGCGGCAAGATGGGCTATGCTTTGGCCCGGGCGACCCAGGAAAGAGGAGGGCGGGTTATTCTGATAAGTGGACCCACCAACCTTGACCCGCCAGCAGGGGTTGATTTTATCCCGGTCACTTCTGCCCAGGAAATGTTTCAGGCAGTCATGGATAATTTGCCCGAGGCAAATATTGTGATCAAAGCGGCAGCTGTGGCAGATTATCGGCCTGAAAATATCCAGGATCAGAAGATGAAAAAAGGGGATGAACTGCTTCTCCGGTTGGTCCGCAACCCGGATATTTTGAAAGAAATTGGGATGAGAAAAGGCAGCTGTTTCCTGGTGGGGTTTGCCGCAGAAACTCAACAGCTGATTGACAATGCCCGGCAAAAAATTGAAAGCAAAAACCTGGATATGATTGTTGCTAATGACCTGGGGCAGGAAGGGGCAGGTTTTCAAGCGGAGACCAACCTGGTTACTTTACTGGACAAGGATGGCGGGCAGGAGCAGGTGCCGCTCATGTCCAAGTACCGTTTGGCCCACTACATCCTGGATCACATTTTAGAACGAATGAATCGGCAGCAAACAGTGGAATAATAGTTCTCATTTTACTTAAAAGAAGAGGTCTTAAAAGTCTACGACCAAACCTAACAGCGCCGGGGTGACCAGGACTTCAATTACTGCGGCGATAACGAGGAGGTAAACTACCAGGGGCAGGATAGTCCAATATTCTTTGAGCACCTGCTTGAGGCTTTCGCCTCTTTTTTTGTTGGGAAGGGGAAAAACAAGGTGAAAGCCCAACTTAAGTCCAAACGCTGTGCTGAAGAAGAAAGCAGGCAGTTCAAAAATGCCATGGGGCAGGATTCCCAGGGAGATAAAAGGTAGAAGGGATACCCCTTCCAGGGACAACTCTTTCATTAAGTAACCCAACAGGGCGCCGTTGGTAAACAGACCCAACAGGGTTGGTATTCCAAGAATAATTCCTAAAAACATTGCCTGAAGAGAAGCCAGCAGATTGTTGAAAAACAAAATTGCAATCCCCCTTATGGGGGAGCCTTCAAAAACCAGTCTGGCCATCTCCTGCAAAAATTGATGTTGGCCTTCGGTGACATCTCCAAAAAACAAAAACCCGTTGCGGGGCGCTGTGTAGGCAATGATAATCCCGATTAAAAAGAAAAGCAGTGAAATTATCAGCCAACTGATGTTTTGCTGCAGGATAACCCTGGTTTCTGGTTTAATAATCATGTTTTGTGCCTTTCCTGGTTAACAAGCCTATTGTTTTTCTGACCTTCTTTTTATTATAATATAATCTGCCTGACATTGAAATAGCTGAAAGACGATTGTGTGAAGGAGCGTTCAAATGAAGGAAGGTATAAATGAAGCCAAATATGTTCAGGTAATTATCGATAAGGTTAGCGATGCTCTTGATCGACCTTTTCAATATCAAGTGCCGCTCCATTTACATTCGCAGGTTCACCTGGGGGCCCAGGTCCTGGTCCCTTTCCGCTCCGGCAAAATGAATGCTTTTGTGGTCCAACTCGACGATGAGCCTTTGGTTGAAGAGCCGCGTCCTCTTTTAGCGGTATTGGAAAATCAACCCGGTCTTCGCGAGGAAATGGTCCAGCTGAGCTATTGGGTGGCAAAAAGGTTTTTTACCCGTTGGTCTGAATCCATTGGGCTCTGCCTGCCCCCAGCCAGAAAAAGGGTCAAAAAAAAATATAATGAGTTGGTTTATCCTCTGGTTGACGGGCAGGCACTGCTTGAAGAGGCGGAAAGAATCAAGAGCAAAGCCTTCCGCCAGGCCCTCGTTCTCCAGTACCTGGCGATTTCTTCCCAGGAAGGGATGACCTGGCCTGAACTTAGAGAAAAAACGGGAGCAAGCCGGCAGAGCTTAAATGCCCTTATGGAAAAGGGTTGGATCAAAGCACGGCCCATAATATGGGAACGGGATCCCTGGTCCGGGGAACTCCCTTCGAACGGAAACTGTGCCAATTTAACCTTAACAGGGGAACAGGAGAACGCCTGGGCAGAGATTAAACAATCGCTGGAAAACCCGGAAAAGGATATTCTTCTATTTGGTATTACAGGTAGTGGAAAAACGGAGCTGTATTTTAAAGCAGTCCAAAAAGTGGTGCAGGAAGGACGACAGGCCTTAGTGCTGGTCCCTGAAATTGCCCTGACCCCCCATATGGTAGAGCAGCTAAGAAGACGGTTCCCAGGCCAGGTTGGCATGCTGCACAGTGGACTGCCTGACGGCGAGCGCTACGACCAGTGGTGGAAAATCAGGGAAGGAAAAGTTAAAATCGTGCTGGGGTCTCGCTCCGCTGTTTTTGCCCCCTTTAAAAACCTGGGTTTGATCGTAATGGATGAAGAACATGAAAATACATACCGCCAGGATGACTCGCCCCGCTATCACGCCAGAGATGTAGCCCGGTGGCGTGCCAGGTTTCATCATGCATTGCTGCTTATGGGCAGTGCTACCCCTTCCCTGGAAATGTTCCTGGAATCCCGGAAAGGAAAGGTTAAAATGCTGGAACTGAAAGAAAGAGTGGCCGGGCGGACCCTCCCTGCGGTTGATGTTGTTGATATGAGGGAAGAAACCAGGTACAGGAGGCGGAGTGTTTTCAGCACGAAACTATACGGGCAGATTAAACAGGCCCTGGGGCAGGGAGAGCAGGTGATTCTGTTCCTGAACAGGAGAGGCTTTGCCGGCTTTGCCCTGTGTCGCCGCTGTGGGCATGTGGTGGAATGTCCTTATTGCTCTGTTTCTTTGACCTACCATTATCACCCTGAACACCTGCAGTGTCATTATTGTAATTACAAGCGAGAACCCCTGGAAAGCTGCCCCAACTGTCACAGCTTTTCCATTGGAAACTTTGGTCTGGGTACGCAGAGACTGGAACAGCAGGTAAAGGAAGCTTTCCCGGGCGCTGAAGTTATCCGTATGGATAGTGATGCTGCAACCGGGAAGGGTGTGCATGAAAAAATGTGGCGGGCCTTTAAAGAGAAGAAGGCTTCGATTCTGATTGGCACCCAAATGGTAGCCAAAGGGCATGATTTCCCGGAAGTAACCCTTGTCGGGGTTATCGCGGCGGATATTAACCTTCACCTTCCCGACTTTCGGGCCGGGGAAAAAACTTTTCAACTGCTCACCCAGGTCTCGGGCCGGGCTGGACGTGGTGATAAACAAGGCAAAGTGCTGGTTCAAACCTTTTCCCCGGATCATTACAGCATTGTCGCTGCTTCTTTTCAGGATTACATGCAGTTTATTCAAGAAGAAAGCCAAAGAAGAAGCCTGCTGAATTACCCCCCTTTTGCCGACTTAATTATTTTTGGCTGTAGTGCAACTGAAGAAAAAGATGCTGCCCAGGTGGCTGAAAACTTGAAAGTTCGGCTTGAACCAGCTCTGGAGCAGGGCGATGAATTATTGGGGCCTGCCCCTGCTCCAGTGAAGCGCGTAAAAGGGTACTATCGCTATCAATTAGTGTATAAGGGTCTGGATCTTCAGGAAAAAAATGATTTTTTCCGGGAAACCGTCTGGAGTTTCAGAAAAGGATTGATCGGAGATATCAGGGTAACAGTGGATTTTAACCCGCTTTTGGTGTTATAATGTTAAATGATAGAGGTGGTGTGTAATGGCAATCAGGCAGATCAGAAAAGATGGCGATCCTGAATTACGCAAAAAAGCGGACGAAGTTAGGCGTTTTTCCCCCCACCTTCATCGCTTAATCGATGATATGGTTGATACAATGCACGAAGCGGAAGGTGTTGGTTTGGCGGCCCCCCAGGTTGGTATTTCCAAGCGGGTAGTGGTGCTCCGCCATGAAGATGAAGTGTTTGAAATTGTCAACCCTGAAATTACTTGGGCCCAGGGTGAAGATACCGATATCGAGGGTTGCCTGAGCTGCCCGGGGGTTTATGGAGAAGTCACCCGTGCTGCAGAGGTCAAGGTGCAGGGAAAAGACCGAAATGGAAAAGATTTCATTATCGCAGGCCAGGATTTACTGGCCCGGGTCCTGCAGCATGAAATTGACCACCTGGACGGTGTGTTGTTCCTGGATAAGGTAGAACAGCTCCTTGATGCAGGGGAAATAAGAAAATTGAGCGAGAAAAAATAGGTGATGTTGTGTCCAGTCCAAAGATTATCTTTTTAGCTACTGCACCCTTTGCCGTCCCTTCTTTAAAGCTGCTGGCAAAAAGCGATTACTGCCCCCTTGCAGTTGTAACCCGGCCTGACCGGCCCTCAGGAAGGGGGAAGAAGTTCCTTTCTCCCCCTGTTAAAAAAACAGCTGCAGAGCTGGGGCTTGAAGTGCTGCAGCCCAAAGGGAAAGAGGAATTGTATTGGGTAGTGGAGCAGGCCCATCCCGACATCATTATTAATGTTGCTTATGGGATGATTTTACCTGCCCGCATTTTGGAGCACCCTGTGCTGGGGTGTGTCAATGTCCATCCTTCCCTGCTTCCAAACTACCGGGGTGCGGCCCCGGTGCGCAGAGCTATCATGGCGGGGGAGCAGGTTACGGGTGTATCTGTAATGTACATGGCTGAAGAAATGGATGCAGGAGATATTATTTTACAGGAACAGGTTTTGATCGCAGAAGAAGAGACTTATGGCATGCTGCATGACCGACTGGCCCAGGTGGGTGCTGAACTGCTGCAGCAGGCGCTTAATCTGCTGCAGCAGGGTATAGCTCCACGCATTCCGCAAGAGGAGGAAAAAGCCACATATGCTCCTCCTTTGGCCCCGGAAGACGAAATTTTGGACTGGTCACAGACCGCCGAAGCGATTTATAACCAGGTCCGGGGCATGGAGCCTTCGCCGGGTGTATATACCTGGTTCAGCGGTAAACGGTTGAAACTTAGAAAAGTAATCCCGGTGCATAAACCGGGGCAGAAGCAGGGTGATAAATCCCCGTTATGCTCAGAAACGGGGCAGCATGTTCCCGGTACGGTGTGCTGGATAGAAAAAGATAATTTTTTGGTCGCTGCCGGGCAGGGGTATTTAAAAATAACAGAACTGCAGCCGGAAGGGAAAAAAAGGATCTCGGCCGGCGACTTTTTAAGAGGATACAATCTTCAGGTTGGTGATACACTTGGCTGAAAAGACGATCCTGGAAGGACAGGAAAAGAAAAGGGTTTTTATGGGATTGGTCCTGCTGTGCCTGGTCTTTTTGCTGGGAGCAGCTATATACCTGCTGGCTTTTGCCAGTGATCCTCATTCCCTTGTCTTCCGTGGCATAGTAATAATCATGACAGTCTTTTTTTTTCTGCTGGTGTTCTTCTTTTTTGCCGGCCTGCTGGCCATGACATTAATTATCCTGGGTCGCCGCCCTCTTCCAGGGATGCACTGGCTGATCGACAAGACATTGTTACTTTTGTTCCCTATTGTAATGTATCTGGGAAGAATGTTTCATATCGCCCAGGATAAAATACAGCGTTCCTTTATTGAGGTCAACAACCATCTTGTCCGTGCCCGCCAGGCAAAAACCGATTCTGCCCGGTGCATGATTTTGCTTCCTCATTGCCTGCAAAATGATACCTGCCCGCATAAAATAACTCTAAGTATCGATAACTGCAAAAAATGCGGGAACTGCCAGGTTGGGGACATTATCGATGTAGCAGCTTCAAAAGGGGTTGAAGTAGATGTTGTTGCCGGAGGGACCATGGCCCGCCGGGCCCTGGAACAGTATGCCCCCCGGGCTGTTGTTGCCGTGGCCTGTGAACGTGATCTTTCCAGCGGTGTTCTGGACAGCTTCCCTCTGCCTGTCATCGGTGTAGTGAACCAGCGCCCTGAAGGGCCTTGTTTAAATACGAAAGTGGACCTGGATGCCTTGGAAAGGGCGATAAACATCCACTTGCAATGTTTAAGCGAAACTTAAAATTCCAATTTTATACTAAAGGAGGTTTTTTGCTACCATGTGGTTTCTAGACAGTGGGTTTATCATCTTTGTTATACCAGCCATGATTTTTGCTTTTTATGCCCAGGCTAAGGTAAAAAGTGCTTATGAACGCTACTCCCGTGTGTCATCTCGTTCCGGATTGACAGGAGCCCAGGTGGCGCGGTCCTTGCTGGACGGGGCACGGCTGGACGATATTGAAGTAACACAGACCCAGGGACAGTTGACGGACCACTATGATCCCAGGCAAAAAGTTGTCCGTCTTTCCCCTGATGTTTACCGGGGAAGCACCCTGGCTTCTATTGGCATAGCTGCTCACGAGGTGGGCCATGCCATTCAACATGGAACGGACTATGCTCCCCTGACTATCCGTAATGCCATTGTCCCCCTGGCCGGTTTCGGTTCCCAAGCGGCTTTTCCTTTGTTTCTGGTGGGAATGATCTTTCAGCAGGGTTTTCTCATGGATATAGGGATCGCCATTTTCTTGTTTGCTGTCATTTTTCAGGCTATAACACTGCCTGTCGAGTTAAATGCCAGCAGCCGTGCTATAGAGTTGTTGGAAGGTGGGGGCATGCTTCAGGGAGAAGAACTTTCCGGGGCTAAAAAGGTCCTGAATGCAGCGGCATTGACTTATATTGCTGCTTTAGCCATGGCCTTGGCCCAATTATTAAGGCTGCTTCTACTCAGGGGACGTGACTAGGTCGGCGGAAGCTTGAACTGAGCCCTAGCGCTTTGCCGTGAAGATAACCGGAGCCGATACCGGGAAACTTAAAACGCCATTTTCATACTAACCGACACGGCCCTTGCGGGCCACAACAGGGGACGAAAAACCAAGCTTTCCTTTGAAGTGCTGGTCCTCAACACTCCGCCTCCTAACCGGGGAGATGGCGCATTCGTCCGGCGACGTTGGTCTCTGTGGCCAAAGGCGCTTGGTGACCG
>Ga0207421_10004886_pt1 | contig 15255 bp, 13 predicted proteins | sample SodLakKL_010_SED_4_FD_187542 | JGI IMG/M metagenome (GOLD analysis project Ga0207421, IMG submission 187542) | Alkaline sediment microbial communities from Lake Tanatar, Kulunda Steppe, Russia - 8KL_010_SED (SPAdes) (version 2) | ecosystem: Environmental > Aquatic > Non-marine Saline and...
CGCCCGCCGCTCCCATTGTGATCTTGCCGCGGCGGGAGGGCGCCCCTATTGCCGGGAATGTGGCCCCGGAATGCGCTTCGGTTGGGGTGATGCTGCCCTACACCCCACTGCATATGCTCCTTTTCTCCGGGGATGCTTCCGCCCTGGTCATGACCAGCGGTAACCGCCGGGGACTGCCGCTTGCGAAGGATGCAGAGTCTGCATTGACCCAGCTGGGTGATTCCATTGGGGCATTTCTCATCCACGATCGACCGATAGTGCGGCGCTGCGACGATTCGGTTGTCCGCTCCATATGCGTCGCCGGCGATGACGATTTCATAGTCTACCGGCGTTCGCGCGGGTATGCGCCGAGGCCTGTGTTGTTGAACCGGGAGACAGCCGGGAGGGACACGGAAGCGGTACTGGGCTGCGGCGGTGATGAGAAGAACACCTTCTGCCTCCTCGACGGCGATGAGGGGTTTTTTAGCCAACACATCGGCTCACTGCGGCGAGAGGAAGTGGTCGAGGCCTGGCGTGATTCGGTAGACGATTTGATCGATATCCTGGAAATCACACCAGGTGCGGTTGCCCACGATCTACATCCAGACTACCGCAGCAGCCACCTGGCAGCCGAGTACGCAAAGCAGCGGGAGCTTACTCGCATTTCAGTTCAGCATCATCACGCCCACTGTGCTGCCTGCCTGGCGGAGAACGGACGTCCCGGTCCGGCCCTCGGGGTGATCGCGGATGGGACCGGTTATGGCGACGATGGCACATTGTGGGGTATGGAGATCCTGCTTGCAGATCTGCGCGGCTATCGCCGGTTGGTTTCGCTTGAGCCCGTGCAGATGCCGGGAGGCGAGCGCGCGGTGAGACGGCCACTCCGGATGACACTGGCCCATCTGCGGGCTGCCCTGGGGTCAGAGGCCATCGAAGAACTGGTGGAAAGGTTTCCTGCCGAGGAGGAGGACCTGTGCGCGGCCCTGATACAGATGGAGCGGGATCTCAACGCCCCGATGACGTCCAGCTGTGGGCGGCTGTTTGATGCTGCCGCTGCGGTTCTGGATATCTGTTTGAGGGCCGATTATTCGGGACAGCCAGCAGTGCAGCTGAGCGAGAGAGCCCGCAGAACCAACGAGACTCTCCCGTTCGCCCTGCGGGGAGGAAACCACCTGCACCGGTGGGATCTGACGGAAACCTGGGAGGAGTTCCTGAACCGCCTACGGAGCGGAGATGACCCCACGGATCTGGCCTCCATCTTTCAGAGCACGGTGGCAGAAATGATGGTTCAGGGTGTGCGCCTGAGTCGTGAAATCTCCGGGTGCGATGTGGTAGCATTGAGTGGAGGAGTCTTTCAGAATTGCAGCCTGCTCTCCCATGTGAGGGCGGCCCTGTCGGAGGAGGGTTTTTCCGTTTTGGTGCACGATGAGGTGCCGCCCAATGACGGGGGAATCAGCCTGGGGCAGGCCGTTGTGGGGCGACACAGGATCGGGTGCGAGGGTGAGGCCGATGTGTCTGGCTGTGCCGGCTGAGGTGATTTCGCTCGACCAGGGTGTGGCCAGGGTGAACGTGGGAGGAAGTGTGGGTACGTGTTTCGTCGACGCGGTCCCGGAAGTCGAGGTCGGTGATTATGTGTTGATGCACGCGGGATACGCCATTGCCATCCTCAGCATCAGCGAGGCGGAGGAGACGCTGCGGCTACTGAAGGAGGCCTACGGTGAAGGGAGTTCTGACGCGGTTCTCGGATCCGGACCTGGGCCGATCGGTCCTGGCTGAGATACAGGGGAAGGCCGAGGCGATTGGTCGTCCCCTGACTTTCATGGAGGTCTGCGGCACTCACACGGCCGCCTACAGCTTCACAGGCCTCCGCGATGTCCTCGACGATGCAGTCCGTCTGCGCAGCGGTCCCGGCTGTCCCGTATGCGTTACCCCACCCGGTGACATAGACCGTATGATTGCCCTTGCGGGCGGAGATCACATCACCTGCACCTTCGGGGACATGATGGACGTGCCGGGTTCGGGATCTTCGTTGCGGAAGGAGAGGGCCCGCAGCGGACGAGTCAGGATCATCTATTCCCCGGATGAGGCGCTGCAGCTCGCCAGGGGGCATCATGATGGGGAGACAGTGGTGCTGTTGTCTGTCGGTTTTGAGACGACGGCCCCTGCCGTCTCCAGTGTCTTGCGGAGGGCGGCAGCAGAGGACCGCACCAACCTGAGGGTGTTTTCCGCGCATAGGCTTCTGCTGCCGGCGCTGCGCGTCCTGCTGTGCGATCCTGAGGTGAATCTGGATGGGCTGATCCTTCCCGGACATGTGGCGGCAGTTCTCGGCCGGGCAGCTTTTGAGTTTGTGGGCGCGGAGGCAGGTATTCCCGCGGTTGTAGCGGGCTTTGAGGTGATTGATCTTTTGTGCGCTCTGGATTGTCTTTTGGACATGGTGGGGCGCGGCGAAGTGGCGGTGAAAAACCGGTACGGTCGCGCGGTGCGCGAGATGGGCAATCCGGCTGCACGCGGTGTGACCAGCCGTGTTTTTGAACAGTGCGATGTTCAGTGGCGGGGACTGGGTACTGTGAGGGGCGGCGGGCTTCGCCTGCGAGAGGAATTCGCCGCTTTTGATGCTGCTCCCCTGGTTCCGGATGACGAGGTGGGCGATGCAGACCCTCCGGAGCAGTGCAGGTGCGGAGACATCCTGCGGGGCCAGGCGGAGCCCGGCGACTGCCGCCTTTTTGCCCGTATCTGCAACCCGCTCCGCCCCAGTGGTCCCTGCATGGTGTCGCGTGAGGGTGCCTGTTCAACATACTACCGGCATCACCGGGAGGAATCCCTGCATGGTTGAGGAACCAGAGCTGGTAGAGATGGCGCACGGAGACGGGGGGCGGGCTACCCGCGAGCTGATCGACGGGCTGTTCATGCCCGCCTTCGAGGAGGAACACCTGTCAGCATCTGACGATGCGGCCCCAATTGCAGAACTTTCCGGAGAGTGGATGGTCAGCACTGACACTTTCGTCGTCTCTCCTTCCGAGTTCCCCGGGGGAGATGTTGGCAAGCTGGCGGTGTGCGGGACAGTTAATGATCTGGCTGCCTGCGGTGCCCGGCCGGTATTTCTGACGGCGGGTTTCGTGCTGGAGGAGGGGCTCTCCCTGCAGCTTCTCCGCCGCGTGGTGCGTTCTATGGCCAGCACTGCCTCCGCCGATGGGGTGCGGCTGGTGGCCGCAGACACCAAGGTGGTGGGACGCGGGAGCGGGGATGGAGTGTACATCAATACTACCGGCCTGGGTCAGACCATGCCGGGAGTCGAACTAGATGCGGCCCGGATCGTCCCGGGAGACCGGATCATAGCCACAGGTTACGTCGGTGATCATGGTATGGCGGTGCTGACCCACCGGGAGGGATTTCCCTTTTCAGTGCCGGTTACCAGCGACTGTGCTTCGCTGTGGCCGGCGGTCGAAACGATGCTTTCTGATGCGGGTGATGCGGTGAAGTTCATGCGCGACCCGACGCGGGGTGGCATTGCCACGGCGCTGAAGGAGATAGCGGAGCAGGTACCTGTTGATGTAATACTGAAAGAGGAGGATATACCGGTGCGGGATCCAGTACGGTCGGCTGCAGACATGCTCGGCCTCGACCCGCTGTATCTGGCCAATGAGGGCAATTTGCTCATAGTAGTGCATGAGGATGCTGGGGAGCGGGTGGTATCGTCGCTGCGCTCCCGGCGGGGGGTGACGGCTCCCCGCGTCATTGGTGAGGTGGTTGAAGGTTCCGGGGCGGTGCGCGCGGTGACGTCTCTGGGGGGAACCCGGGATCTCGGACTGTTCGCCGGCGACCCGCTGCCGAGAATCTGCTGAAAGGACGGTGCCGGTCTTGCGAATTTCCGCGATTCAGATGAATGTGCGCACCGGCGACGTGCAGGAGAACATCGAGGCGGCGCTCGAGGGTATCGAGGGGGCCGCCTCAGACGGTGCCCGGGTTGCTGTGCTTCCGGAACTGTGGACTGCAGGGTATGTGTGGCTTGCAGGTGCCGACTACACGGGCCCCCGGGAGGCACTCGAGGTGGCCGAAAGCTTCGCTGACAGTAGTGCCCTTTTTGCCATGCGGGAGGCTGCGCGCCAGTACGAGATGTGGCTGGTGGCCGGCTCGCTTCCCGAGCTGCATGCAGACCGGGTGTACAACACCTCCGTGGTGATCGACCCGGCGGGCAGCATAGTTCACCGGTACCGCAAAATTCACCTCATACACCTGATGAAGGAACCGGACCACCTGGCTCCCGGGCAGGCATGCGATACACTTGCCATCGATGAGATCACCGCGGGCATTGTAATCTGTTATGATCTGCGCTTCCCGGAGCTCATGCGCCAGCTTGCCCTGCGGGGTGCCGAGATGATCATTGTTCCAGCTCAGTGGCCTGAGCCCCGCATTGATCACTGGGTTACCCTCCTTCGCGCCCGTGCGATTGAGAATCAGTGTTTTGTTGTGGGAGCAAACCGGGTGGGTGCGGGAGGCGGCAGTAAGTTCCCCGGGGCATCAATGATCGTGGGACCCACGGGGAAGATCCTGGCCAGGGGAGGTGAAGAGCCCTGCGTCCTCAGCGCGAATCTCGAAATGGACCGCCTGCGGGAGATCCGGCAGTTTCTCCCGGTCTTTCGAGACCGGCGTCCGGAGGCCTACCGGGTGGACCGGTGATGGTCAGCGCGTGCCTCGTTGGCGCTGCCTGCGCCTATGATGGTGGTGATCGGTTCCTGCCGGAGGTGCTGCGGGCACTGGATGGACGCTGTGTTATTCCGGCATGCCCGGAGCAGCTGGGAGGTCTTCCCACCCCGCGTGACCCGGCTGAGATTGTCGGGGGAGAAGGGCGCGATGTTCTGCAGGGAGAGAGTGCGGTGCGTACGAGTGTGGGAAATGATGTGACAGAGGCCTTCCTGCGCGGTGCGCGCGAGGTGACCGGGTTGGCCGAGCGCCTTGACTGCACCGCTGCGGTGCTGAAGCCAAAGAGCCCCGCCTGCTCTCCCGCCCGTCTTTACGACGGAAGTTTTACGGGCCGGACCGTTCCGGGCTGCGGCGTGGCGGCGCGGGCCCTGAGTGATGTGGTGCAGGTGATCCTGACCCCGGAGGCGCTGCTGGATGGCAATGCGGGACGGGGGACAAATCAGTCCGAAGGAAGGTGAGTTCTGTGCATCAACCCGGCGCACCGGGCGAACAGCCGGAGATAGATCTGGACAAGCTGGTCCAGCAGTATAAAAAGGCAATCAAAAACCGGCCCGATGACGGGGGACTGCAGCATGACTTGGGGCTGGTCTACATGCAGAAGGGTGAACCACAGAAGGCAATACCGGCGTTTCAGAAAGCCCTCCAGATGCAGCCCGACATGACGCAGGCCCGCCATTTTCTGGCTGTTGCCTACGCAGAGAAGGGGGATATTGAGCGGGCGAAGAGCGAGTGGGAAGAGGTCATTGACGACGAACCGGATCACGGTCCGGCCCATTACTTCCTCGGATGGATATATACCGCGCGCGGCAGCTGGGACGAGGCGATCGAGTACCTGGAGCGGGCCTCGGATCTGGACCCGAAGCAGGTGCAGGTACACCACGCACTGGCAGAAGCCTACATTGGCGCCGGACGTCCAATGGATGCAGTGGGGGCCTGGAGGAAAGTGCTGGAGCAGAAACCGGATGATCTGCGAGCCAGGCACAACATAGGGGCGGCCCTTTGCGATCAGGGGCACTATGATGAGGCAATCAAGGTCTGCGAGGAGACGATCAAGATGGGCTCGGATAGCCCGATTCCCCGCGTCAATCTTGCCCTCGCCCAGCTGGCGAAAAACCGGCCGGAGAAGGCGGAGGCTCCCATGCGGGAGGCACTTCGTCTGGCGCCAGATGATCTGGATGCGCGGGTGAACATGGGCGAGATTCTGGCCCGGCAGGGGAAGCTGGACGAGGCCTGCAGGACCTGGGAGGAAGTTCTCGACCGTGATGGAGACAATCCCGATGCCCTGTTCAACCTCGGTCAGGCGGCCCGGGTACGCGGCGACCAGGAAGAAGCACTCAAACTGTGGGATCGTGCCATGGATGCCGCATCCGATCTTCCGGATGAGGTGCAGACTGCATACACAGACCAGCTCAGAGCTAACCGGACGCTGGTTCTCCTGGGTGAGGGAAGATACGATGAGGCGCTGGAGGAATGCCTGACCGCGGCAGAGAACCATCCGCAGGAACCGATGAACTGGAACCGCGCTGCGCTCGTCTGCATGCGGTTGGGTCGCCTGAAAGACGCCGAGAAATACGTCGCGCGGGCGGAAGAAGCGGCAGGTGATGACCATCTCGGAACGTCCTTCATCAGCGGTTGCCTGCGCCTCGCGCAGGGACAGCTGCGTGCGGGTGCCCGGCTCTGGAGACAGGTGTTGGAAGAGGAATCGGACGCGCCCGCTGTCGTGAGGACGCAGCTGCGCGCCGTATTTCAGGCGGAGCAGCTGCAGGAGTTTGCGGAACGACTGCAGGAAGATAATCACACGGCCGAGTCAGATGCAGTTCTCGCGTTCTGCGAGGCCCTGACCGACGGGCAGGAAGGACGGTAGAGACCGGTGGAGACGGTCGCTTTGATTGGTGCCAGCGGCACGGGTAAGAGCCAGAGGGCGGTCATCATCGCCAATGAGATGGACACCTCGTACATCATTGACGACGGCCTGTTCATCCGGGATGATCGGATAGTGGCCGGGCAATCGGCAAAGGCGGAGGATACCAAGGTGGCTGCGGTTCGTACAGCGCTGTTTATTGAGGAAGATCACGCATCCGGGGTGCGGCGGGCCATAGAAAATGAAGAACCGGACAGAATTCTGATTCTTGCCACCTCAGAGCGCATGGTCGAGCGAATATGCCAGCAGCTGCAGCTTCCATCCCCTGGTGTGTACCTGCCCATAGAGGATGTGGTGCCGGAGGGTGAAATACGTGCAGCCCTCGATGCCCGGAGACGGTACGGTCGCCACGTGGTGCCGGTCCCCACCCTGGAGATCAAAAAAACCTTTGTCGGTCTGGTGATAAACCCGCTGCGTCTGCTGTACGGAGGGGGCAGGCTGCGTCGTTCATTGATGATTGAAAAATCGTTGGTCCGCCCGCCCTTTACCTCCATGGGTAGGTTTTTTATCTCTGACCGGGTGATGATGCAGATCGCCGAACACTCGGTTGCGGAGTTGCCCGGGATCGTAGCGCTCAGTCCCCCGGTGATCGTTATGCACGATGGCCAGGTAAGCATATCTGTGACATGTCGGGTGCACAACGAGGTACTGTCCAGCTGTTTTCTCAACCAGGTGCAGAAAATCATTGCGAATGACGTGGTGGAGATGACATCTATAGAGGTGTCGGCGGTCAACGTATGTGTGACCGAGATTGAGACGAGACAACCGGAGGGTGACGAGGTAGCAAAAGGGAGGCGATGATAGTGGCAATTGGAGTCGGGATCAATGGTTTTGGCAGGATTGGTCGACAGGTTGTGCGGCAGATGGTCGGGCGAGACGATGTCGTGGTCAGGGCAGTCAATGATCTGTGGGATTCTGAGACCTTCATACACCTTCTTCGGCGGGATACCAACTATGGAGATTTTCCCCTCGAGATTCACTCCAGCGAAGGCGGCCTCCGGATCGGAGATGATGAGGTCACTTTTATGCAGGAACAGGATCCGGCCGATATACCCTGGGCAGAGATGGACGTTGATGTGGTAATTGAGGCCACCGGCGTTTTCCTGGAGCGCGAGAAGGCAGCAGCTCATATCTCCGGCGGGGGAGCAAAGAAGGTAGTCATCACCGCACCGGCGGATGGACCCGATATCACTGTCGTGCTCGGGGTGAACGAGGACAGCTATGATCCGCAGCAGCACGATGTAATGTCCAACGCGTCGTGTACCACAAATTGTCTGGCTCCCATCGTGAAAGTACTCGATGAGGATTTTGGCGTCGAGAATGGGCTCATGAACACCATACATGCATATACCCTGGATCAGAGCCTGCTTGATGCACCGCACAAGGATCCCCGGCGCGCCAGGGCGGCGGCTGTGAATATGATACCCACTACTACGGGTGCCGCCAGGGCGGTTGCGGAAGTGCTCCCGCATCTGAAAGGGAAGCTGGATGGCTTTGCCGTACGGGTGCCAACCACGACGGTATCCCTTCTTGATCTGACCTTTCAGTCGCGCGACCCGGTAACCGTCGATCGCATAAATGATTCGCTGCGGGCGGCGGCTGAGGGGCCACTGACCGGGATTCTGCAGGTTTCTGAGGAGCCGTTGGTTTCTGTGGACTTTATGGGGGATGTCCACTCTGCGGTGGTGGATTTGCCGTTCACCAACACTTCGGGCGAGCATATGGCCAAGGTGCTGGCCTGGTACGACAACGAGATGGGTTACGCCACCAGGGTCGCGGATCTGGTCAGCTTTCTGGCGAAGGAAGGTCTTTGAGGACAGCGGGAACCGGGAGGAGGTAGCTCTGTGGATTTTCTGACGGTGAAAGACGTATCGGTTGCTGGGCGGCACGTTCTGGTGCGGGTGGACTTCAATGTTCCCCTTTCCGACGATGATGAGGTGGCTGATGACTCGAGAATTCGGGCAGCTCTGCCTACCATCGAATTTTTGCGGGATCAGGGGGCCAAGGTTATCCTGGTCTCGCACCTGGGCCGGCCTGGTGGCCGGAAAGTGCCGGACTTGACGCTGCGACCGGTGGTCGGGAGGCTGTCCGAATTGCTGGATGATGATGTCTGCCTCATTAGCGAGATCACCGGTGCGGAGGTCCGGGCGAAGATCGATGACATGCAGGCGGGAGATGTGGTGTTTCTGGAGAATATCCGCTTCCAGCCCGGGGAGACAGAAAACGACCCGCGTCTTGCCCGGCAGCTGGCGGGCCTGGCGGACATATATGTAAACGATGCCTTCGGTGCCGCCCACCGGGCGCACGCGTCCACGTATGGGGTGGCGGAGTATCTGCCCGGAGTGATGGGGCTCTTGATGGAGGAGGAGATCAGGGTCCTGACCGGCCTGCGCGATGGGCCGCGCAGGCCGTATGTAGCTATCCTGGGCGGGGCGAAGATATCGGACAAGCTCGGGGTGTGCCGCAGATTATTAAACAAGGTGGATGCATTGATATTGGGCGGTGGACTGGCCAACACCTTCTCCCTCTGCCTCGGGTATTCAGTGGGCAACAGCCTGGTGGAGGCGGAAATGATTCCCGAGGTCCGGTCGATCATTGCCGAGGCCAACCGTAAAGACGTGGACCTGTTGATGCCCCTCGATGTGGTGGTGGCCAAAAATATCGCCCCGTCAGCTGAGACCAGGGTGGTGGACATAAATGATGTATCGCCCGGCTGGAGTATTGTGGACATAGGCCCACGCACCATTGCCCGTTACCGGGATAAGCTGCGGGAGGCGAATACGGTTTTCTGGAATGGCCCCCTGGGTATATTCGAGATCCGCGACTTCGCCCGAGGAACGGAAGAGATTGCGCGTTCCGTGGCCGCGCAGGATGAGGCCAATACCGTCATCGGTGGCGGAGAGTCGGTAGAGGCGGTAAAGAATCTCGGCATATCCGGACAGATAGATCACATATCGACGGCAGGCGGTGCTGCACTGGCTTTTCTTGCGGGCGAGGACCTGCCTGCCCTCCATGTGCTGCAGCGTGCCGAACGAGTCCGGGTTCCCTGGGTTGGCGGGAACTGGAAAATGAACACCAAGCTCAAAGAAGCACGGAAACTGGCGTGTGAGATCGTGGCGCGCTGGGACCACGCGGAACCGGAAGTTGTGCTGTTTCCCCCGCATCCCTTTGTGCAGCAGGCCACAGAGGAGGCTTCCGGTTCCGCGGTGACCATAGGTGGGCAGGACTGCCACTGGGAAGACTCCGGCGCCTATACTGGTTCGGTGTCTGCCTTAATGCTGCGCTCGGCAGGAGCGAGATATGCCCTGGTAGGCCATTCCGAATGCCGCGAGTATCTCGGGGATTACGACGAGAGAGTCAGAGATAAGCTCAGTGCCGCGGTGGATGCCGGGCTGTCGGCTGTGCTCTGTGTGGGCGAGCAGCTCAGCGATAGGGACCGACAGCAGCATCGGCAGCGGGTGCGGGAGCAGCTGCAGATTGCCCTCGGTGAACCCGGGGACTATCCCGCCCGGAAGCTGGTCGTGGCTTACGAGCCGGTCTGGGCGATAGGTACAGGTCGCCCCGCAGGGGTGGAGGATGTGCGTGAAATGACGTCGCTCATCCGGGAGGAACTGGAGCAGCTGCTCGGTGCCGGTGCGGCCGAACGGGTACGTATTGCTTACGGGGGGAGTGTAAACGCCGAGAATGTGGGCGAATTCATGGACCTGCCTGATGTGGACGGGGTATTGGTCGGCGGTGCGAGCCTGCGCACGAAGTCCTTTGTTGGCATATGTGCCGGTGTCCGTGACCACGTTCTCTCCAGCGGTGAGGAGTGATGAACTCGCTTCCGGATGGTGCGCGGCGACCGCCGGTGACGCTGCTCATTCTGGACGGCCTGGGGCTGTCCAATGCCTGTGAGGGTAATGCAGTTGCGGCCGCCTCCACACCGACGCTCTGTGATCTGTGGGCCAGCTATCCCCGTTCGGTACTGCGGGCCAGTGGCCGGGCGGTCGGGCTGGTACCGGGCCAGATGGGCAACTCCAATGTCGGTCATCTGCACCTGGGAGCCGGGCGGGTGGTTTTCCAGGAGGCGGTAAGGATCGACCGGGCGATTCGCGAGAGCAGGTTCTCTCGCAATGAGGTTCTGCGCGGCTCAATGGAACGTGCGACGGCCCGCGATGGCGCTGTTCACCTCATGGGGCTGGTGTCGGACGGCCTGGTGCACAGCTCACTTGAGCACTTGATGGCGCTGGTTGATCTTTCGCGTGAGTGCGGGGTGAGTCGGGTCAATGTTCACGCATTTCTTGATGGCCGGGATGTGCCGCCGCGCAGCGCAGAGCAGTACCTGCGTGAGGTGGAGGACGAGCTGGCGAGCACGGAAGGCTATCAGGTTGCCACCGTCACCGGGCGGTACTGGGCCATGGACCGGGACGGGCGTTGGGAGCGCATTGACCGGGCTCTGGCCGCTATTCTCCGCGGTGAGGGGCACACGGCCGATACCGCACTCAGTGCTCTGCGGTGTGCCCGCCGGCGGGAGGAGGATGACGAGTTTGTGCAGCCCACCGTAGTTGACGGGTACTCAGGCTGCGAGCCGGAAGATGTTTTTCTTTTCTTCAACTTCCGGGCGGACCGGGCCCGTCAGCTTGCCCGCGCGCTCCTTCTGCCGGGCACCAAAGGTTGCGACTGCCGTCCCCTCGACGCCCCGGCCGATCTGGTGACCATGACCCTCTACGATGCCCGCCTCGACTGCCCGGTGGCTTTCGGACCGCCCGAGGTAACGGAGACGTTGGGAGAGGTGATAAGCGGGGCAGGGCGGTCGCAGCTGCGCCTGGCAGAGACGGAAAAGTATGCGCATGTGACCTACTTCCTCAATGGTGGGAGAGAGGAGCCCTTCTGCCGCGAAAAACGGGTGATGATTCCCTCCCCGGCTGTCTCCACGTACGACAGATGCCCCGCCATGAGTGCGGAGCAGGTCACCGACCGGCTGGTGCAGGCCCAGGCAGGTGGTGGTTTTGATTTCATTGCAGCCAATCTGGCCAACCTGGATATGGTCGGGCACACTGGCGTATTTGCCGCCGCGGTCGAAGCGGCGGAGGTGGTGGATTCCTGCTTGCGGCGGGCCGTCGACGCGACGCTGTCCTCCGGGGGCGCACTCCTGGTGGTGTCCGATCACGGCAATGCGGAAAAGATGATGGACGAAAGCGAGCCGCACACAGCGCACACTGCTAATGACGTGCCTGCCGTTCTGGTTCAGCCCGACGGCAGCTGCGACCTGCGGGATTACGGCACGCTAACTGACGTGGCACCGACTGTTCTGGATTTGATGGGACTGCCGGTCCCCGGGGTGATGACCGGCAGCTCCCGGTTGACGGGAGGAGATGAGTAGAATGGTCGATGACGGGCAGGCCCGCACTATCGTAAAGGTGCGGGCGAGAGAAATCGTAGATTCGCGCGGAAATCCGACCCTGGAGGTGGACGTGCATCTGGACGACGGGACGGTCGGTCGCGCTGCAGTACCTTCGGGGGCCAGCACCGGTGCGGCCGAGGCGAAAGAACTGCGGGACGGTGACCCCACGCGATTTGCCGGACGAGGGGTCCTCAGCGCGGCACAGAACATCCGGGGCGAGATAGGCGATTGCCTCTGTGGTCTCCCGCTCCGTTTTCAGCGTGAGATCGATGAGAGGTTGGTGGACCTCGACGGGACGCCGGATAAGAGCAGGCTCGGGGCCAACGCTGTCCTGGCTGCGTCCATGTCGACAGCCTGCGCACTGGCGAAATCTAGCGATCTGTCGCTGTACGAATATCTGGGCGAAGACGGTCGCCGGGTGCTTCCTGTACCACTGATGAATATCCTCAACGGCGGAGAGCACGCGGACAACAATGTGGATGTGCAGGAGTTTATGATTGTCCCGGCGGGAGCGGAGTGTTTTTCAGAGGCTCTGCGCTGGGGGTGCGAGGTTTATCACGCCCTGGGAGGGGAACTGGCCCGCCGCAGGCTGGGCAGTGGTGTGGGAGACGAGGGAGGTTACGCACCAGACCTCGACGATGATGAGGAGGCACTGGATCTCGTCCTTGAGGCAGTGGAACTGGCCGGCTACCGGCCCGGTGAGCAGATTTGGTTGGCGCTGGATGTAGCCGCCAGCGAGCTGCGCGATGACGCAGGTTACGGGCTGCGTGGTGATGTGGTGTCGGCAGAGGGACTGACGGAGATGTATGCGCGGTGGTGCGACCAGTACCCGATAATTTCTATTGAGGACGGCATGGCTGAAGATGACTGGGCTGGATGGCAGTATATGACGGCACAGCTGGGTGATCGGGTCCAGCTTGTGGGCGATGACTTGTTTGTAACCGACGTGAAATTGCTCGAGCGGGGGGTAAAGCTGGGTGCGGGAAATGCGATTCTGATCAAACCCAACCAGATTGGCACAGTGACCGAAACCCTGGATGCCATCCAAATGGCCGAACGAGTCGACTACGGAATCTGCGTCTCCCATCGCTCTGGCGAGACGGCGGACACCTTCATAGCTGATCTGTCGGTCGCCCGGGGCTGTGGTCAGCTGAAGAGCGGTGCCCCCTGTCGCTCGGAGCGGGTGGAAAAGTACAACCGCCTGCTGCGGATCGAGGAAGGCCTGGACGGGGCTGCAGAATTTGCCCGGACTGGACCGTTCGTGCTAAAATGATGCGAGTAAAATGAGGGGGTGTTCCTACTGGTTAGCCAAGTGTTTATGGTCGTTCATTTTCTCGTGGCCGTCGGCCTGATAGCGACGGTGCTGCTGCAGCCCGGTCGGAGTGCAGGCATCTCCGGCGCCATAGCAGGTGCTGGGGAGTCGCTGTTCGGGCGCCAGAGCGGAATGGACGAGTTTCTCTCCAGAATAACCACATATCTGGCTGTGGCTTTCATGGCTCTATCTGTGTTAATTGCCGTTTTGTTGTGAGGGAGGAAGAGTACCGTGAACCGGGAAGATGCACTTGATCTACTCAAACAGCATCTCAAGACGGAGAATCTTTTGAAGCACACTTATGCTGTCGAGGCGGTGATGCGGGAGCTGGCAGAACGACTGGGTGAGGATGCTGACCGGTGGGGGCTGGCCGGCCTGCTGCACGATATTGACTATGACCAGACGGGTGATGACCCCTCGCTGCACAGCATCAAGGGTGCGGATATGCTGGCGGAGGCGGGTTTTGATGCGGAGCTTGTGGACGCTGTGCGCGCACACAACGACCACCATGGTCTTCCGCGTGAGTCCAGTATGGCCAAAGCCCTCTATGCAGTTGATCCCCTGACGGGGCTGATTGTGGCGGCGGCGCTGGTTCATCCCGAGAAGAAACTGGCGGCTCTCGATGTTGAGTTTGTTCTCAACCGGTTCGACGATAATTCGTTCGCGCGGGGCGCAAACCGTGACGCTATAACTTCCTGTGAAGAGGAACTGGGCCTCAGCCTGGAAGAATTCGTTGACCTGGCTATAGGCGCCATGGTGCGGGTAAGCGATGAACTCGGGTTGTGAACTTCGAGAGTGAGGCAACTTAAGATGGTGAGGATCGGTGCCCAGGTCAGAACTGGCCGCGGGTATCAGAGCCTTGGGGCGGCCTGCAGTCCATGAAACGGCTCATCCTATTCAGTTTGAGCACCCCCGAAGCAGTGGATAAACTGCACACCTCGCCGATTTGAGTCCAGTCCGGTGACAAAGCGTCCGGCCGGAGCGTTTTCCTGTTGTCCATGATGGGAGAACTGTATATGGATGCCTTGCCCGCACTGATTCTTCTGGGATATTTGATTGGTGTCATACCTGCGGCGGTTCCTCAGTTGGATAAGATGCTGCGCGGATCACGGGAGCAGCTGGCGCTGGCCGCAGCACAGGTTGCGTCGGCCATGCTTGTGGCCAGCTGCTTTGTGCCCACGGAGGTTGCCATGGCGGCTGCCGGTCTGGGCGTTCTGACTGCGGTGCACTTCCCTCCCCGCCCACGCACCCGGGAGAACCTGCACGGCCCGACAGTGGCTTCAGCCGCTGCCCTGGGCATGATGATGCCGCGTGCTCTGGGAGTGGGTATTGTAGTATTTGCCGTCGCCTTCCTGCTCAGCCGGCGCATGACTCTGTCGGTCGTCGTGGCCGCATTATTTGTGCCCTGGGTGGCCTGGTTCATGCTGGGAAGCGACATTGTCTTGCTTTTTGGCGCGGTGGTATGGCTGCTTCTGGTATATCGACACCTGGATGTGGCCGAACGACAGATTATGGCGCTTCTGGGCGTCAGGTCCGGCCCTCCCCTGTTCCGGCGTTGGTCTCGCAGGCTTTTCATTGTACTGGTGCTGGCGGCCTGCTTTACTCTGTTTTTTCTCAATCGTTATGTTTATCATGGTTTTGGGCTGCATCCGGAGATTTTCCGCGCCGGCAACCCGGAGCTGAATTACGTGGCAGTTACTTTTGACGATGGTCCGCATCCGGAGTATACAGGACAGATTCTCGATGTACTGAGAGACAGGGATGTAAGAGCTACCTTCTTCGTGGTGGGAAGACACGTGGATCGATACCCCGAGGTCGTCCAGCAAATGCTCGATGACGGGCACGAGGTAGGCTCGCATACCTACCATCACCGGAACATGCTCAATGCCGATGAGGCGGTGACCCGGCAGGAGCTGCTGATGACGGAGCAGGCATTGGAGCGTGCGGCGGGCCACA